>ERZ1035006.97-NODE-97-length-69452-cov-9.618226_pt1 | contig 69452 bp, 59 predicted proteins | sample MGYA00520694_ERZ1035006 | MGnify/ENA primary metagenome ERZ1035006 (study PRJEB33766, sample SAMN09781746) | gut metagenome | biome: gut microbiome | host: Homo sapiens | place: Madagascar | study: EMG produced TPA metagenomics assembly of the PRJNA485056 data set...
CTGTTGCGGCAGGTGTGACTTGCCATCTCATTTGCAAATGGTTAGACAGTCATAAGAAGGACAACGAATAGCCTGGTGGATGCTCAACCACTGAAATAAAAAGAGAAGAACCCTCGTATGTATTAGTGGTACATACGGGGGTTCGTTCTTTGTTCACATGGAACATCGTCATATCTCTTTTTGCCTACTGGCATTATATCATATGCAAATCTTGAAATCAATATACTAACCCACACGAAATCAATGTTTTTCCTACCATAATCATCTGTGAGCTTAATTAGAAAGAGGTGAATACTGCAATGAATTATGTTGCTCTCTTCTTTACTATTCTCGCAGGAGATATAGTTGCACATTATATCTGCAAATGGCTGGATAAACGATAAATAAACCAAACAATAGAAAGCCCCTGGATTATATTCGCAGTACATTCCAGGGGCTTGTTCTATATACTTGTCCTTTTCCGAAAAAAGTCCGTAGAACTTTCTTCCATAGATTCTTCACCCTGCTATTCCTCGATATTTATCCTGCTTAATTTCATGGTATCCTGACTCCAGAAAACATCTACATCACTGGCAATCTCTCTGCTTTTCCCATTTTCATATTTATACAGTTTTCCATCCAGCAGATACAGGAACTGGGAGTCTCCTGTACGCACAAAAGAATTTCCAACGCCAATGTCACAGAATTTTCCCTTGTGATCCACAAAGGTAGCCGCATATTCTCCCTCATTCACGTAATCGGTATATGCAAGAATACATCCATCCTCATACAGATTTGCCTGACATCCCACAAGTTTTGAAAAAATACAATCGCTTTTTCCTTTTTCATAGGCATTCAGCTCATAATAAAAAATACCATTTTCTCTCCTGGAATTTCCAAAATAATACATAGATTCCTCATCCATGCTCCAATTAAATGCCACGCCACTGTCAAGGTCATCTGTAAATGGCTGAATCACACCTTTTTCCACCCTGGCGCCATACATTCTGTCTACAAAACGAAGAATTGCAGCTGTATCATTGATAGTAAGGATTGCATTTCTATCAAAGGAACCTTTAGTGTCCAGTCCTTTTATGGACTGACAGGTATCATAGGGAAGCTGGAAACTTTTCCCAACAATAGGAGAATAAAAATATACGCAGGAATCGCCAAACATTTTCTCGAAATTTTCGTCTACATAGTTCAGGAAGCTTTCCCTGTCGTCTCTGGCATCATCAGGCACTTTCATCTGATGGGCCTCGCTGTAAACAAGTCCCGCCCCTACTCGCAGGCCCTCTATCACCTTGTCACTTACTACAAATTTCTTTCCATCTTTATAAGCATATAAGGTTTTATATGTGGAAGTGCCTACAAGTTCCTCTTCGATTTCCTGCTCCAGTTCTTCATACAAATTGCTTTCTTTAAATAAATCCGATGCTTTTATTTCTGTTCCATTCTCTTCCAGCTGGTACGCCATATCTCCGTAAGCATAACCGATGTCTAATGCTCCCTGTCCGATTTTCTCCGGTTTCTTTCCAAATCCGGTTGCATAGACAGCACACTCATCATCGTTATAGTCACCGCCTATATCATCCAGCTCTAATGTATACAAAATATGATCAAAATCTATAACGCCATTGCAGCTTGTACATTGATCTGCCAAAAGGATTTTTTTATCTAGATTTTTCAGTTCCACTCCATACAAACTGTAATTGCCATCCTCATTTTCTACCTCATAGGCAATTCGGTTTTCCCCTTCTATCCAGAAAAAGCTGAAACAATTTGCCAGATCATGAATCTCTTTGCCATCAAAATATTTCAGTTTTCCCCCTGTAGTTGTGTATACAACACCATCCTCAGATACAAAAAATCCACTGGATACATTGGAATCGATTTCTTCGCAGTATTTTTCATTTTTGGAAGAATCTTTTCCTAATTTTTTATACGCACAGCGTCTTAATATTCCGGAATCTTCGTAATCATCATAATCTTCCAGATAATAGACATACGTTCCATCTGGTGAAAAACCGGCGGCGGAAGTGGCCGGTGTATCGTACACTTCTCCAAAAGGAAGTGCCACAGGCTCGTCATCCTTTCCTCCTTCTGATACATAGTACTGATCATCGGACAGATAGACCACGCCTCCATGGCTGCCAGATCCCAGCATACTCATGATTCCCTTTGCTCCCAGCGCCAGAACGGCCACTGTGGCAGCTGCCATCCCGATTTTTACCATTCCACCATTTTTTCTCTTCTTTCCGACTGGAAAAGCGGCAGAATCACCGTATTGCAGCTCTTCTGACATCGCCTGTCCTGACATCGGCGTTTCTTCTGTTTTCTTCTCTGGCAGTCTGGTTCCGCAGGCCTTGCAGAACTGGTCATCCTCCGGACATTTTCTTCCACATCTTGGACACTCTTTCATCCCTTCTCCCTCTTCCCTTTAATTCTCTCTGCTGATATTGCCAAGCAGCTTTTTCCTCTGTTTTTCAAAAATATGCGGCAGAACACACAGCAGGACAATGCAAAAGAGCATCCCTGCAGCTCCTGCGATGAGCATAATCATTCCCATATCATTCCTCCTGCTCCAGCCAGCCATTCTGCACGGCCTGACCATATAATTCCTGAAGGCGCTGCATTTCTATATCATTTACATTATTTTCCAGCTGGTTCTGATATAGTTCCTGGGCTTTTTTATAATATTCGGCAAACTTTTCGTAATTTCTGCTTTCCTTTGGCATATTACTCTGTTTGGCTACCTCCAGGAAAGAAAGAGCCTTATAGGTACGATAATCCTCCCCGTAATCCTCCAAAAGATGAGAGAGGATTTCTGCTGCCTTTCCATACTCCTGCGTATTCTGGTACAAGGTGGAAAGATTGTACTCTGTCTCATAATCTTCCATTCCCTGGCTTTCAATCTGCTCAAAAACAGAAATCGCCTTTTCATAATAGGCAGAGTCATTTTGCATATTTCCAAGGTCACTATATACCTGAGCCAGCTTTTCCAAAATTCCGATATTGCTCTCCTTAGGAAGGGTACCTCTGGCCTGTTCCAGAAGCTCTGCCATCTGCTCTTTTTGGCTGGCACTGGAATCCAGATTTTCCATAGACTTCGCAGCCATCAGATAGGAACGCATCCGGATATCGGTATCATCACTTTCACTGATACAATCCAGGAAAATCTCCTTCGCCTCTTCATACTTCCCGGAGCCAAAAAGAATTTCTCCTTCTACATAATTCACAGAAACAGAATCCATTCCCTGCTCTCTGGCTTCCTTCAGAATCTTTTCTGCCTTCTCCTCATTGCCGCCCCGTGCAAGGATAATGGCGTAATTTCGATAATAAGAGCTTTCCATTGGAGAAATGGAAATGGCTTTGTCATAACAGTCAGCCGCATTTTCGTAATCCTCCAGCTCCTCGTAAGCATCTCCCAGCATACTGTAAATGGCGTCCATGCCGTCTGCCTTGCTGGCCAGTTTGCTGTTCGATAGAACCTGTGAAGTGATAAAGCTGACACAATCCTCATAACGCCTTTGCTGGGTCAGGGCAAGAGCTTTCTGATAATAAGCATCGATCCTGTCCGGATAAATACTTACCGCTTCCTGATAACAGGATTCACTTTTGTCGTACTCTTTTTCCGCCACATAATTTGTCTCTTCCTGCACCAGCCTTTCATAACTGGCCGTTTTATCTTTTCCGATCTGGATATAGCCAAAGGCGGCAAGCCCGGCAAATATAGCAGTGCTGAGAATCACAGCTCCATAGGAAAGCCGCTGCCTCGCTACCAGTGCTTTATAGCGCCTATCCTTTTTCTCAATATTCTCCAGATCGTTCAGAACCTCTTCTGCTGTCTGATAACGTCTGGCAGGATCCGGCTCCAGACATTTCATAATAATATCAGCAAATACATCATTCATTTTAAGGCCGGTGGCACGAATATCTACTGCTCTGCCGTTTTCATCCAGTTCCGGTCTCCATCCAGTTAAGATATGAAAAATAGTTGCTCCCATACTGTAAATATCGGAACGAGTGTCAATACACATCCACCTGGAAGGATCCGGCTCTTTTTTATTGTAAAAAAAAGCATTGATCTGTTCCGGCGGTGCGTAGCCTGGTGTATATCCCGGGATCCAGGCAGCACCGCCCTCCAAAGTTGCTGAGATATTAAAATCGATCACACAGATATTTCCATCTGGCATAAGCATAATATTTCCCGGTTTCAGGTCTCCATGGACAATAGGTGGCTTCTGGCCATGAAGATAACAAAGCACCGCACAAATCTGTTTCATCCAGATCCGAACGGATTTTTCCGGAAAAATGCGTCCTGCATCTAAATATTGCTTAAAGGAATTTCCGGCGATAAAATCCATTACCGTATAAATGTCTCCATCAACATTCAGAAAATCCAAAACCTGGGGAAGCCCGGAATGTCTCAGATTTTTCAAAAGGTCTGCCTCTGCACGGACATTTACAAAATTCTTTACATTGGATTTTATTTTTTTCAGTACCACATATTTTCCCAGATTCCTATGATAAGCTTTGTAGATATCACCACTGTTTCCACTGCCTATTTTTCCAATTATCTGGTATGTTCCATTACTTTCCAGCATTTCCTGTCATCCTTAATAAGTTGTATTATTTTGCACACTGATATTCATGCTTCCAGTGCCAGCTGACATATTTCCTTCCAGAATAACAAGGTCCTGTACGCCGCTTTCCCGAGAAGAAAGACCCGTGCTTAAAGGATCTGGCACACCAGACATATCCTGTTCTGGATTCTCCGGAAGGTTCATTTCCAGAAGGGGATCTGCACTTTCTGTAATCCATCCACCGTTAAGCCCCATGGTACTAAGCTGTGCCATGAAGCTGTCTTTTCCACCCTCCTGGGCAGTGGCTTTATCGTTATTTGTATATACAGTACTTCCATTTAAAATGGTCACTGCATTTACCAGATCACAATTTACGCCAGACCAGCTATATAATTCCAGATTTGTGCATACAGAAGGGTTTCCGTCCCCCTCGTTAACGCCATAATAGCTGGAAGCAATTCCAATACTGAAGCTTCCACCATTATCCTTCAAAAAGCAGACCTGGGTCATTTTATAGTTTTCTTCTTCCATGGCATTTCCAAGACTGGTGCATCTCGGTGTTGTGGAGGAAGCCAGTGTTACCATATTATCTGTTACCTGGTAAATATCCCATACCAGCTGTCCGGACTGGGAACGTATTACCAGCAGTTCCGGCATTCCATCTCCGTTCAGATCTGCCTTATGGATTCCAAGGACTCCATCTGCGCCCTGAACATTTCCCGTTCCAAAGTCGTAAGCATAAGACTGTGACGCAAGCTGTGGACAAGCTGTTAAAATTTCCTGTTCTGCATAGGCGGATAACAGTTCGTCTGGAGAAGGGATCTCTGGCTCTGCATCTTCCGGTACCGTTTCTGTTCCTTCTTCTGCCTGCTGGGCCGGATTTTCATTTTCAACACTTCCAGTTTCTGCCGGATTTTCCGATGCAGGATTTTCATCTGCCGGTGTCACAATTTCACCGTTGGCTCCATTATCTGCTGGTGCTTCCTGACCTTCTGATGTCTCCGGCTGAGGCTCTGCCGTATAGGTTCCATCCTCTGTTGCAGCCGGTATGCCCAAATCTGTCATCTGCTGCTCTGTCTGATCCCCGGATCCTGTTTCTGACGGATTCTCTTCTTCCACTGTTTCTTCTGTTTCTGCCTCTTTGGTCTGATTTTCTTCAGATTGTACAGCTTCTGCATTTTCCGGCTGCTCTTCTTTTTGCTCGCTGCTCTCGTTTTCGGAAGCTGATACCTCTGCCCCCTCTTCTCCATTAAGCTCCACCGCATCCATTTTATCCGGTATCTCATCTGCTGCCGGCTCCTGAATCGGTGGCTGCTGATAGGCCTGGGCAAACTGCTCTGCATCTGGATGGTCCAGAATATTCACTGTCATTTCAGTGCTTCCCTGAACTCTTAATCCATTCATATATGCAAGATCTGTCACCACGGTACTTTCCTTTGCTGCAAGACCTTCTTTTAAAGGATCTGGAATTGCGGCAATATCCTGTGTCTGATTATTTGCAAAATCCATGGCTGTAAGTGCATCTGCATTTTCCACAATCCAGCTTCCATCAAGGCCAAACTGATTCAGATAGGAGAGAAAGGCTGTTTTCCCTTCTGCGCTTAGTGTATTTAAGTCAAAGTTTGTGACAACCTGGATTCCATCCCAAAGCGTTACTGCTGCTGCCCGGTCAAGGGAATCCCCATTCAGATTATACAATTCTACTCCTGTATACACAGATGGGTTTCCCTCAGCATCCAGGTTTCCAAAGCTATAGGTAACAATTCCGATGCTGTAAGTGCCTCCATTATCTTTCAAGAAGCATAGCTGTGACATTCCGCTGGTTCTGTCCAGAGAAGCTCCTGCAAAACCATTGTAATTTCCTGTTGCAGAAGCAGACAATACCACATTTCCGTCTACAGCACGGTAAATATCAATGCCCATCTGCCCATTCTCTGTTTTTACCAGCAATAATTCCGGCTCTCCGTCTCCATCCAGATCTGCGATATGATAAGCGAGATTACCGGAAAAGCCCTGGATATTAGACTGTTCAAAATCATAAGTCCAGGTCTGGCTTGTCAGCAAAGGTGCAGCTCCCAGAATTTCATTCTGTACATAGGCATTTAAAAGATCCTCCGGAGGCTGTGGGAGGGACTGTTCCGGTGTGGTATCTCCATTACCGCCTGCATTCTCAGAGGTATCTGTAGCAATTTCACGGCCTGACGCATCTCCACCAGTCTCACTATCTGATGTATTTTCGTCAGTTTTGCTTCCTGGCACATCCCCGACATTTTCGCCTTCTGGTGTGACACTTGCTGAAATCGGAGAGTCTGAATCTATAAGATCCTCTGTTTCGCCAGAATCCTCCCCTCCATCTAACATTTCACATTCCTCTGTTGGGGTAGGCGACGTTTCCTTTGAGGAGCTGTCACCATGTTTCTTAGAGGAGCCTCCTGCTTTCGTATCTTTTTCTTTCTTATTCTGACCTCCTGTCTCCTCTGCAGGATCTGTCATAATCGTCATTTCCCCAATATCCCCGATGGTCTTTCCTTTATATTCCGGAGCCTGGGAATATTCCTCTGTTTTGACAGTCTGAATCACCTGGAAGGTTTGCTGCGCTTTTTGCTGTCTCTGCTGAACATATTCAGCCTGTTTTGTATTTCCTTTTTCCAGGAATAAGCGATTGGTATCTTCAAAGGTCTGTTTATATTCCTCAGATTTCTTCTCCCAATCTTTCTCTTCTTTCTTGTCTACCTGGTCAGGTTTCATTTCTTCCAGATTATCCGTTGCAAGCTCCAGATATTTGATCGCACCCTCCGGATTCTTTTTCTCATTGCAGACTTTTGCAAGTCCAAGAGCTGCATCAGAGGATTTTTCATCAATACTGAGTGCTTCGTTAAAAGCAACTTCTGCTTTTTCATAGTCAGCCTGCTGCAGGTAACGATTTCCGGCTTCTATCTTTTTTTCCAGTTTGCCAGCGGAAGTTTCCTGAGGATTTGTGAGCAGAATTGTAGAAAGAACTACTGCTCCGCAAACACAGGCAACCCCTACCGGAAGGATTACCTGCTTGTTTACTTTTTTTTGATTTTTGGGCGGAATAGGTGCACCACAGTAGTTACAAAATTTCTGCCCTGACTCAATTTTATTTTTACAGTTTGGGCATTTCACGTCTTTTACGCCTCCCCGGTTCTAAAGATAAACTCTTCGTTTGAAATTCTGATACGGCTGTTGTTGTTCAGGCGACAGCCTTCATTTGGCCGGAGCATCTGGCCGTCCAGATAGGTATGGTTCAGGGAACCATTGTCCTTTATGTAGTAGATACCCATACTATAGCTGATGGTGCAGTGCTGGCGGCTGAAGGTTGGATTGCCAGTCAGGCAGATATCTGCTGTTGCCTTCTGTTTTCCAATTTTTGTAATGTTTTTATAAATGTGGAAGATTTCTCTGGTTTGCAGTCTCTCCAGATATGCGTTTCCGTCAGGACGGTCAATAAGCATCACGGTCTCGCCATCACCCTCGTCAAAATCATCCAGATAGACAGTTCCACCGTCTCCATCATCGCCATAGTCATTATAATGGTTGTCCGGCTCCGGCGCAAAATGCGGTTCCGGCTTATAGCTCGGCTCCGGTGCGAAATGCGGTTCCGGCTCATAGCTTGGTTTCGGTTCTTTATATGCATCAGGAGCTTTGTCGTTTTCCGGCCCTTCATACACATTCTGCTCCTCATACCGATCTGACTCTGTAGCTGTCTCCGGCACCATCTCCTCTTCCTCAGAAGAGACAGTCTCATCGTCTGGTGCAATAGCAGGCTCTTTTTCCACCTGGGATGCATTTGTATAGGAATCATAAACAGCCTTTGGATCTGGTTCCGGAACTACATCTGGCAGCGGAACCTCCTGAAGCTTCTCATAATCCTCCATAACAGGAATTTCCTCCTTATCAGAGTCATCCTCCTTTGGCAGATCCCAGTTATCTTCTGCATTAAAATCATCTGGAAGCTTCCACTCATCCTCCTCTTCCTGATTCTTCACCGGCTCACTAGTCTGTGACATTTCCGGTTCTGCCGGTGCTTTCTCCAGTTCCATGTTCTCCAGTGAACCTGGCTTTTGCAGAAGCACCTTCGCCCTCTCCAATTCCCCATTCTCCGGTTTCTGTAGATCCATAGTTTCTGTATCTCTGGGAACATTATCCTGTTTCTCCAGTGGCTTAACCGGAATACAGATAAACTTCACTGCACCGTTAAAATCATCCACATACATATATCTGTTTTCCTGAATGATTTTATCCATAGGAAACCCATTTCGGGCAAGATTCTCCATGGCTATGCTGATTCTCATTTCAATCTCACGATTCTGCTCCGGAGATGCCATATCTCTCCATGCCAGCATATTTGTTTTACCTTTAATGCTGTATGCAAAAGAAAGCTGCCCTTCTTCCGGCTTACTTCTTACCTGCAAAAACTCCGGACAGTTGTTTATCTTTTCCATCAATTCCCAATCCGGCATTACCTCTCCCTCCGGAGTATACACAATGTCTATATTTCCGTTGGTAAAGTCAAAGCTAAATCCCATATCAAATTCCTCCTGGTTTTATTTTTTATATTTAGACCGGCGCTCCATAACGCACAGATGTATGTTCCCCTTCAAATTCAAACAATCTGATCCCTGTTATAAAAAAGAGCCGGCATCCGATGCCTGTTCCGAAGTAAGGCATCGGACAGCAGAATGATTATTTCCTGCTCACCGGCTTTTCCATGCTTTTTATTTAGATTTGGTTCCAAGATGGTTATATACGATCCTGTCAATAAAACCAATCCTGAAATCCTGATAACGAAATGCCTGATATCCTGCGATCAAAAGTACTACCTTCTTCACGATCAGACAGATGCAATCAAGTAAAATACCGAGCCTTCCCAGAACTGTGTCATAAAACTGGTCATGGCCAAACAGATTTAAAAGTGCATTAAATCCATTTACGCCCTGTGTTAAGAAGCCTGTAACAGTCGTAATAGCTACCATTCCCACGATGATAATTCCCGCTTTTAAAGCGACGGAACGAAGCCAGTTGTCTTCTTCCTTTATTAAAATATAACCGATCAGCAAAATAGCTGCCACATCACTGATCAGCCCTGTCCAATATGCAGCCGCTGCCAGGATTCCAATGGAAACTCCAAGAGCTGCCTTCGGCATGGGAGCCGGTGCTGCCTGATGCAGCCGCTGCGGCTGCACATACGGTCCCTGTCCCGGCTGCGGGCCATTTGTACCACCCATCTGTGGGCCTGCCTGAAATGCCTTCTGGCCGCCCATATTCGGTCTTGCCTGAAAACCACCCTGAATTCCCGGCTGTGGGCCGTTCTGTCCATTCGGCTGCTGATTTATCTGCTGCCCATTCTGCACGCCTGCCTGTGCGGCGCTTCCGGTCTGCGTCTTTGACAAAGGTACCTTCTGTCCCTCCGGCTGTGCTTTTGCCTGGAACTCCTCTTTTTTCTCAGAGGCTTTTTTAGCCTCCTGATGTGCGATCATCTCATCCAATCCGATAGTTGGCTGGTCATCCAGCTCCTCTTCTGTGGATGCCCCGCAATACTTGCAGGTAAGCGCATCATTCTCGATTTCTTTTCCGCATTTACCACAAAACATATTCTGTCCTCCTGGTTTGTCTAAATTATATGATATCCGGATCTAAAGGTCGAAAAGTCGTTCATGCTTGCATGATAGGACTTTTTACCCTAACAGCATTATATTCAGATGTCAAAACTAATTACCAGTGATATCTGGGACCGCTGCTTCCAATCGCATATCCCAGACCACCGAGAACAAATGCAAGGATAACAATAATGATCACAGCAACGATCATTGCACAGAAATAAGATCTTGCAAAATTCTTCAGGTTCTTATTTCTGGTTCCGCCAAATGCAAATACCAGAAGTACGATAAATCCAACTAACGGAATTGCAAAGAGAAGCTCATATCCGAAGTATCCCCACATACTGATCGGTTTGTATTCCTCCGGAATATTATTCTCATCAAATCCAGCATACACGGTCTGTACCGGTGGCTGCTGATGGTAAACGACCTGTGACTGAGGCTGCTGGTAATTCGCCTGCGCCTGCTGCTGATAATTCTGCTGCTGGTAGTTTGGCTGTGATTTCGGCTGGATCGGAGTGTCATTTCCACTGTTTCCTGCGCCACTTGCCGCATTACTGGATTTTGCACCTCCCTGGCCCTGCAGTGGTGCGCCGCACTCTTTACAGAACAGCATATCATCTCTGTTCTCAGTTCCACATCTTTTACAGAACATAGTCTTTCCTCCCTCGTTCTCGTACTGTTTGACACAGTACTGAATTTTCCACTTTATCATACTACATTCTGACAATATTTTCAATCATTGACAAGTTTTGTATGTAATTTTTTTATACCTTTTAAGCATATTTTTGATTGTCGTAATGTTCCATATCCCAAAACAAAACTTACAGTTCTTCACTGTTCAAAAGCATTACAATGTGCTCTGCCTCCTCATAAGAATCCACGCCGATAAGGCATCCGCCTCCTGTGATCACTTCTGTCACTGTAGGAGTGGAAACAAGTTCGTTTTCCACGTAGATATACAGATCCTCTCCTAGATACCTTCTGGTAATGCTCTGGATTTTATTTGCTGCATAGGTGTCAAAGGTAATTTCTACATAATAGCTCTTTTGTCCGTAAAAATCCTCATCTACAGTCAGTTCTGCTTTTTCCACACCTCCGGTAAGAAGGATATTCCCAGAAGCATCCTGGATCACAAAGGTATCCTTCCCCACTGTAGCAGGCGCTTCTGTTTTGGTCTGGCCTTTCTGGAACCAAGCGGTTCCCTGAAATCCCTGATAAGCACCAATAGCACTGTTTGCCGTTGTCGCAATTAAAAAAAATACACTTAGGATCACGCCGGTGATAGCTTTTGCATTTCTTTTGCCTTGTTCTAATTTAATCCCCTGAATTCCTAGTACCAGGCCTGCGATCGTCACCGGAAACCCGATCAGTGGAATGATCCATGCAATCACGCCGACAATTCCCAGAACAAGGGCTGCCGTCGCCTTCCCGTTTTTCTTCGGGGCCTGGGGTGGGATATAATATTCATACTGGGGCGGGATATATTCCTGCCTGGGTGGCTGATACTGGGCTGGCGCATAGCAAACAGTTTCCACCGGCTTTTCTTCCTCTTCCAGGGAAAAGCCACACTTCGGGCAAATCTCCTCCCCATCTGTAAGCTGATTTCCACATTTTGGACAGTACATAACAAACCTCCTTTGTACTTAAATCGAGAACGCCTCCAAAAAGCATCTCTTCTTTTCTTACTATACCACATTTGAAAATCAGATGGAAACAGAAAAAAGCCCTGGCCCAATTTTTCATTCTGACCAGGGTTTTCCCAAAGTTTCAACTGAAACTCTTTTTGCTTCTGTAAATTTTCTCTGCTCCTACAGAAACTCTTTTAATTTTTCCACATTCTCCTCCTCAAACTTCTGCAGCCCTTCCATCAGCCTTTTGATGTCCTTTTCCACATCATTTTCGTACTGATGAAGCTTTTTCACTGCTTCCGTAATTCCCATGCTGCTTCCCTGAATCAACATTTTCGCAATGTGGGAAACAGAATCATCTGCCATTGTCTGGAGATTTACCATCAAATAAGTCCGAATTTTTTCAAAGGTTCCAAGGCCTTTTTCATCATAACCGTTTTTATTCAGAATCTCCTTGGCCTCATTGTGGAATTTCCGGTAGCCCTCCAGCTGTTTTTCCAGGCATTGCTGGAATTTCTCATCCTCTGTGATCTCCAGAAGCTGGTTCAGGGTGTCCACTCCCATTTGGGAATTCTGATAGATATAATTCAAAAATTCTACATTGGCATTCATACAAACCTCTCCTTTGTCTCTTTGCTCTATCCACAGCAGCCGCCTGATAAAGCTCATGTTATCTTTCCCTGTAGAATGCCCTTTTTCACAATGATTATTCGTATTTTACGATTTCTTTTTTCAGCCGCTTCATAATCCGCTTTTCCAGTCTGGAAATATAGGATTGGGAGATTCCCAGAAGGTCAGCCACCTCTTTCTGGGTTTTCTCACCACTTTCCAGCCTTCCAAGCCCGAACCGAAGCTTGATTATGGTCTGCTCCCTTTGAGAAAGCTTGGCAATAGCCTTTTTCAAGAGCTTAATCTCAACTTCATCCTCCAGCCGTTTCGAGATCACATCCTCGTCTGTCCCCAGGATATCTGACAAAAGCAGCTCATTTCCATCCCAGTCCACATTCAAAGGCTCATCTATGGAAACCTCCATCTTCGTCTTGCTGTTGCGCCTTAAATACATAAGGATTTCATTTTCAATACACCTTGATGCATAAGTAGCCAGCTTGATATTTTTTACTGGATTGAAAGTGTTGATGGCTTTTATCAGTCCGATGGTCCCTATGGAAATAAGATCCTCCACACTCACTCCTGTATTGTCAAACTTTTTCGCAATATACACTACCAGCCTGAGATTGTGCTCAATTAAAAGAGATTTCGCCTTTTTCTCTTCTGAAGTTCCTATCATCTCAAGGATTCTGGCCTCTCTCTGGCTTTCCAGCGGTGGCGGAAGAATGTCACTTCCGCCGATATAATAAACATCTCCCTGTCTTCCGAGAAGAAATCTGGGCATTACCTGAAATGGATAATAAGTTGCGCCTGCTGCTCTGTTCATAAACAAGTCCCCTCCTAACCTGTTCGATATCCACGAACTTGCTTTTGAGCCCGTTTGAAAAATCATTCCTGCAAAATGTGCGTCACAGCTTACAGAAAGCATTTTCCAAATACGCTCTGGAAAAAATAGCTCATTCATGACTGCCGTCCAGGATTTTCATAGCAATATTCTAGAATTCAACAGTATCTGGTACTCTTTTCCCAAAGCAGAGGGTTCCACAGCCAGTGCCAGTACAGGATCTGCAACATGAATCATCTCTCTGGGAGTGTGAATGCAAAGATCATCCAATACAACAGCCAGCATCATCCCTTCTTCCCCAATGGTTCTATAGGGAAGAAAGTGAGGATGCATCTCTGTAAACTCTGTACTTTCCAGCTCCATAGGATTTTCCAGAATGGTTCTCAGTCCATCTGAGGCCTCTTTTGACAGCATTGCTTCCATAACCTCCGGTTTTACCACAAAAACCGCATTCTGATTCATGGGATCCACCAGCAGGTTTCCGGTATCCAGAAATCCGAAAAATCTCTGTACATTCCCCTTCCAGGACAGGGTCACCGGATAAATGTTTTTCCACCGGGCCCGAAAAGAGTCTGAAAGATAGATTAGTGCACTCATTCCCAGATATGCTCCAAATGCTACAAGCACAAATCTAAGAGGCGTCCTCTCTTTTACCGGTGCCGCTTCCATGATGCCGCCCATAAGAAATGCCATCAGATAGATGGTCACAAGAGCTTTTACAAGCAATCCGTTTTTCTTTAAGGAAAGACCATACGTGAGCATCAGCCAGGCGCATCCTCCGTGAAGCAGGATTTTTGCCGGAAAAATAATGGGTTCAGGTATATAAAGAACAAGGCAGGAAAACAGCGCTCCGGCTGCAGCAGAGAGAAATGTTCTTTTCCGGCTGCATCTGTGCAGAAACAGCTTTTCCACAATGCGCAGAAGAATGTAATCCATCAAAAGATTCATTCCAAAGACAATGTCTATGTATACGTCATAATACATAAAAACCCCCTGTGGCCTGTCAATCCTTCACTTCGGTAAGTGAGCTCATTATACGGTCACAAGGGGTGCAGATTTTGTCAAAAAGGGACGGGAATTCCTGAGAATTTCTCGCCCCTTTTCGACGGCAGATTCCGTCACACTTCTTGATTTTTCTGGTGTAAGGCTGCAAGCAGGGTTCTTAATTCCCCGATTGGAAACTGACCTGGAGCAGATGCTGCTCCTACTGTTCCAAAGGTAATGGAGGAACCGAAATTTTCCCCGGCTATCCGGCTGATGGAACCAATACTTCCCATTGCCATGGATACCAGCGGCTTTTCGCATTCTTTTCTCATGTCGTTTGTAGCCTCCATGATTGCAGACACATCCCCGAATCCAAGAGGCATGACTGCTATTTTCAAAATATCTGCCCCGGATTTTTCCATTTCCCGGAAGCGTTCCAGGAGAACCTCACGGCTGTCTGTTTTCTCAAAATCGTGGGAGGATGCGATTACAACACTTCCTTCTTTATGAAGAGATTCTATCAGGTTCTTTTTTTTCTGAGGATTTCCCATCACTTCCACATCCACCAGGTCTGCTTTGTGGCTTCTTGCCGCAGCCAGATTGCAGGCTGCATATTCTTCCAGGGAAATTTCTATGCTTCCTCCTTCTTCTTTCGTGCGGATAGTGAACAAAAGAGGAATCTCGCCCAGAATTTCAGATACTTCATCCAGCACTTCCTGGCAGACTGCCTGGTCTAAAAGTCCCTCAAAAAAGTCAGCCCGCCACTCTACCAGGTCAGCACTGGCTTCTTTTGCCGCTTTTGCCTCCTGACAAATGAGCTCCTTCGTAGTTCCTGTTAAGGGAACACAGATTTTCGGGATTCCCTCGCCGATAAGCAGACTCTTTATTTTAATTGCTTTTGTCATTTCTTGACATCTCCTTTCCTGTAGAATAAAATAAATCCAATAGTTAATTTGAAAAATTTTTTTCAGGAGGTAATTCCATGATTCCTATTACCGGTCATACACAGCTTACCGCACTTCTTGGAAGTCCGGTGGCACACAGCATTTCTCCCATGATGCACAATGAAGCTTTCCAGCTTCTTGATCTCGATTATGTATATTTATGCTTCGATGTAAATGAGGACAGCCTTCCCACAGCTGTGGAGGGACTGAAAACCTGTAATATCCGTGGTTTCAATCTGACTATGCCAAACAAGAACAAAATCGTAGAGCTTCTTGATGAGCTTTCCCCTGCCGCCAGGCTGATCGGTGCTGTCAATACCGTGGTAAACGACAATGGACGCCTTACCGGCTACAACACAGATGGGGTAGGCTATATGCAGGCAGTTAAAGATGCCGGATACGACATACATGGAAAAACCATTACCGTTATGGGAGCTGGCGGTGCTGCAACTGCCATCTGTGCACAGGCAGCTCTTGACGGAATAGAGGAAATCCACATTTTTGCAAGGGAAACCAGCCGTTTCTGGAGCCGTACAGAGAATCTTGTGAAAAATATCAACTCCACCCTCCCCTGCCATGCAATTCTCCACGAAAATGAAGATAAGGCTGCTCTTTCTGATGCAATCTCCAAGAGTACCCTTCTGCTAAATGCAACCTCTGTGGGTATGGCGCCGAATACAGATGGCACCATTATTACAGACACCTCCCTTTACCATCCGGACCTAATCGTTTCCGATGTTATCTACAATCCAAGGGAAACCCGTTTCCTTCGTGAGGCAAGGGAAGCCGGATGCCGTACCTTCAACGGAATGTATATGCTTCTCTATCAGGGAGCCGAGGCTTTCCGCCTCTGGACAGGGAAGGATATGCCGGTAAAGGAAATCAAGGCGAAATATTTTTCATAAAAAGAGATCTCACTTGCAGGCTCCTGCCCGATAGGGCTTTTTATGCAACAAGGGATTCCAATGAAATTTTCAATTACATAAAGATTTTTTAAAAACAGGCGCCGCTAATTTAGCAGCGCCTGTCTCTTTTTCATTCTCATTTACCTTCTTCCGAAAGCCTCAATTATTTCTTTTCTTCCTGAACCTCTACCTTACGGTTCTCTCTGCTCTTAATCTCAGCTTTGATGGCAGCAATGAATTCCTGAAGATCCTTTGCACCTTCGTCTCCAAGGAAACGGCTTCTTACAGAAACCTTGCCCTCTTCCTCTTCCTTTGCACCAACAACCAGCATATAAGGAATCTTCTGAAGTCTTGCCTCACGGATCTTGTAACCGATCTTCTCAGCACGGGTATCGATCTCAACACGGATGCCTGCCTCTTTCAGCTCATCCAGAACCTTATTTGCATAATCCATATATTTATCGGAAATCGGAAGTACCTTAACCTGTACAGGAGAAAGCCATGTTGGGAAAGCCCCTGCAAAGTGCTCGATCAGGATACCGATGAAGCGCTCGATAGAACCAAATGCTACACGGTGGATCATGATCGGACGATGTTTCTCTCCGTCAGCTCCGATATATTCACAATTGAAGCGAAGTGGAAGCTGGAAGTCAAGCTGGATAGTACCGCACTGCCAGGTTCTTCCGATGGAGTCCTCCAGATGGAAGTCGATCTTCGGTCCGTAGAATGCTCCGTCTCCCTCATTTACTACATAGTTCAGTCCAAGATCATCCAGTGCTCCTCTAAGAGCGTCTGTAGCCATCTCCCAATCCTCGTCACTTCCCATGGAATCTTCCGGACGGGTAGAAAGCTCTACATGATATTTGAATCCAAACAGCTGATATACCTCGTCGATCAGCTTGGCAACACCTTTGATCTCATCACGGATCTGCTCTGGCATCATAAAGATGTGAGCATCATCCTGGGTAAAGCAGCGTACACGCATCAGGCCGTGAAGCTGTCCGGATTTCTCATGACGATGTACCAGACCAAGCTCGCCCATACGAAGTGGCAGGTCACGATAGGAACGTGGCTCTGACTGGTATACAAGGATACCGCCTGGACAGTTCATTGGTTTGATTGCAAAATCCTGGTCATCAATTACAGTTGTGTACATATTTTCTTTATAATGATCCCAATGACCGGATGTCTCCCAAAGGTGACGAGCCAGAATGACAGGGGTGGAAATCTCTACATAACCAGCTTTCTGGTGGATCTCTCTCCAATAGTCAAGAAGGGTGTTCTTCAGAACCATTCCCTTCGGAAGGAAGAATGGGAATCCGGGACCTTCATCACTCATCATAAACAGGCCAAGCTCTTTTCCAAGTTTTCTGTGGTCACGTTTCTTAGCCTCTTCCATACGGTTGATGTACTCTTCCAGATCTGCCTTCTTTGTGAAGGATGTTCCGTAGATTCTGGTGAGCATTTTGTTCTTCTCACTTCCTCTCCAGTAAGCACCTGCAATACTGGTAAGCTTGAATGCTTTTACCGGTTTGGTTGTCATAAGGTGAGGTCCTGCACAAAGATCTACAAACTCGCCCTGCTGATAGAAGCTGATCTCAGCATCCTCTGGAAGATCCTCGATAAGCTCTACTTTATATGGCTCATTTTTCTCTTTAAAGAATGCGATTGCTTCTTCTCTTGATTTCGTGAAGCGGGTGATTGGAAGAGCTTCTTTTACTACCTTCTTCATCTCAGCTTCGATTTTTGCAAGATCCTCTGTGGTGATCGGATTCTCGCTGTCAATATCATAATAAAATCCGTCTGCAATAGATGGTCCGATTGCAAGCTTTACATCCGGGTACAGTCTCTTGATGGCCTGTGCCATGATGTGAGATGTAGTGTGACGGAAAGCGCCCTTTCCACCTTCATCCTCGAATGTAAGAATGCTTAACTCGCAGTCTTTGTCAACTACGTGTCTCAGGTCAACAACCTCGCCGTCAACCTCACCTGCACAGGCTACTCTTGCAAGCCCTTCGCTGATGTCTGATGCAATGTCGATAACGGATTTTGCTTCTGCGTATTCTTTTTTAGAACCGTCTTTTAATGTGATAATCATGATCGTGTCTCCTTTTCTTTTTCTGAAACTGTATCTGACCAAGTGCTGTCAGATACCTATAAAACGTATGATAACGTTTGCCTACACAGGGACGAGTGAAAATTCATTCTTGATACAAGTACCAAAGCCTCAGCTATAAGCGCTTTCGCACATCGCTCTCATAAAATAAAAAGCCCCTTACAATGCTCTCACACTGTAAGGGACGAAAATGCTCGCGGTTCCACCCTGCTTGCCATAGCATACGTATCTGTAAACCAGGCCACTTATTTGATGGTAACGGAATCACCGGACCGGATTAGGGCCACTCGGAGGTAGTTTTCAACTGCTTCCTGATAAGGCATTCCCAGCTGCCAGCCTCTCTCTGAAACATTCCACAGTTTACTCTTCTCGTCAACGTGTTATCTTATCACTATGCCACATTATAGCCTCGCTGTTTTCTTTTGTCAATAATCTCTAAAAGAAAGATGAGAAAAATTTTCTATCAGATATTTCCCCGCAATTTCTCTTTCACCAGTGCAGCCACTTCCCGCACTACATAATGTACCTGCATAATCGGATCGGACGGGGCCGCTATGCCATATGGATGGACATAACCCAGCTTCTCAGCCAGTTTCACGGCACGGTATACATGGAAATTATTGGACAATATCCCGGTATTTCGGGAACTGCATCCTGCAAGTTCATCCGAAAACTTCAGATTCCCTTTCGTACTGGTGGATTTCTCCTCCAGCACAAGCCTGTCCCTGGAAATTCCATGGGCACTCAGATAATTCTCCATGCATTTCGCCTCTGTAATGTCCTCGCCAAAGCCCTGCCCGCCGGACAGGATCAAAATCGTATTTTCATTTTCCCTTGCATATTTCAGGGCAGCCTTCAGACGAAGCTCCAGAGCCCTTGAAGGTACCTCTCCCTTCACATGAGCGCCCAAAACTACAACATAATCCAGATTTTTCCTGGCCGAGGTTCGCATTCCAGATATTACATGACTACAAATTAAAGAAAAACAAAGGACTCCCACAAGTACTATGGCCAGCACCGCAAATTTCAACCAGCCAGGAAAAAATCCAGGGTGCTTTCTACCGTAACGAAGAAGTACAGCGCCGCCCTCGAAAACTGCGGTCAAAAAGACCCAAATCCAGGCAAAGTCAGCGGTAATTCCTGCATAGACTACAATGAGCACATAGTAGGCCAGACAGAGGATTCCCGCACAAAAACATAAAAGACTCACTTTTTCATCTCACTTTCTTATTGTTTGCAAAGGTTCTCCGCTTGTTCATAACCGAACTTCAAAGCCAGGAGCTTTTCATTAGATACACAAAACGGATTGCAAGGCAGTCATCCCGCCCGTACAATCCGTTTCTGGCACCGGAACCATCCGGATTCCGGTCAGCATTTTCATTTCATTATTTGTTCTTTCCGCAGCAGAATTTATACTTCTTTCCGCTTCCGCATGGACACGGATCGTTACGTCCGATCTTGTGTGCCTTTACTACAGTACCGGATTTCTTCTGCTCAAGATAAAGCTCTTTACGTTTCTCTGGTGTGAAGATCTTATCCCACTGTGGAAGATTGTACAGCCAGTCAGCCTTCGCATCTACCATGTTCTTGTAAAGAAGCTCTTTGTCAAAGCAAAGGCTTACTGTTGTGTTCTCGTCCATAGTCTCGATCGGATTCTGGACTTTCAGGCTGTCGTTGATTCCATCAAGAAAACCAACCATGGTAAGCACTTCCTGATTATATTTCTCAGCCAGCTCTTTAACAGTACCGGTAACTACTTCATCCGGATTCTCAAGAAGCTGTGCATAAATATCCTTCTCAATATTAAAATATTTTGCCCAGAACTGCTGAAGCTTGTTGCGGTCTGCCTGCTGGTCGTAGGCAATGGCACGCCACTGCTCTAAAATGGTTTTATCGCTCATTTCTTATTCCTCTTTTCAACAAAATTTCGTAGATATGCCGCTTTACAGCTGAATATCATTATACCATCTTTTTATCCAAAATACAAATCCAAATTTATTCCCGATGATTCTTCTAAAGATTTCATAAAATTTCCTGTTTTTTTCTGTGCGATATGTATAAAAAAAGATTTTTGTGCTGATACTAAGAATGTTCATTGAACCCCCTTCAATGAAACACCACAAAAGAAAAATATTAGATAACTTATATCCTCCCCGAAAGATCCTCAGACCTGGAGCATATTTGAAAAATGCTTTCTGTATGCACAGGTCTGAGGATTTTATCAGTACTTTTTATTTCACGCCCAATTCTTCCAGTTCCCTGGCTGCCTGTTTCAGGTTGTGGAATTCGATGGTGTGGATGCCAAGCTTTCTGGCTGCTTCACAATTTTCCGGGCGATCGTCGATGAATACGCTTTCCTCTGGTTTTAGGCTGAATCTTGACAGAAGAGTCTTATAGATCAGTGGTTCCGGCTTGATCTGCTGTACCTCACAAGAAAAAATAACTCCGTCCATATTTTTCAAAAATGGCATCTGGGTGTCCTTTGTCTGCTCCAGAATATACTCACTGTAATTAGACAAAATATACAGATGATAGCCCTTGCTTTTCAGGTAACCGGTCCAGGTTTCCGCATAGTCTTTTGCTGAAATTGTTTTTCCTGAGCCAGCCAGCACTTTTTTCACATCCTCTTTATACTGTGGAAGTGCTTTTATAAACTGCTCTACATACTCTTCTTCTGAGAAAAGACCTCTGTCTCTCTCATTCCATGTCTGGCTTTTGAACACCTTCTGGGCCATCAGATTCCGCTCTTCTTCCGGAAAGCCAAAGCTATCCAAATATTTTTCCCATTCAAAATCTACTAATACCTTTCCTACATCAAAGATAACATTTTTCACTTCTCCATCCGTCTCCTTGTTTCTCTTGTTTAACAGCTGGTATACCATCCAGAATACGTAAGCCAATACCGGCACCAGAATTACAACACCTACTGCCGCCTTAAAGTTTCCCTGGGCATTCTCCCCATCTCCAAAAGCAAAGATCATAGGCATACAGCACGCCGCCAATAAAATCACCACGCCTAAAATGGCAGCAATTCTTTTAAAAGTCTTCATTCTTTTCTCCCATATACAACACACGCCGGAGAAAATTCTCCGGCGCAGTCATATCCTTACATACAAGCAGCGAATCTCCTGCCGCTTCTTTTCAAATTATTTATTTCTGTAAATAATATCGTTTCTTCCTGGTCCGTTGGAAACCATGGTGATCGGATATCCGATCTTCTCCTCAATGAACTCGATATATTTTCTGCAGTTCTCCGGCAGATCCTCATATTTCTTGATGCCACGGATATCACATTTCCATCCTGGAAGCTTCTCAATAACCGGTTTTGCTTTCTCAAGCTTCGCTGTGGTCGGGAAGTCTGTTGTGATCTCTCCGTCAATATCGTAAGCTACGCAAACCGGGATCTCATCCAGATACCCCAGTACGTCCAGTACAGTAAATGCCACATCCGTAGCACCCTGGAGACGGCATCCATATTTGGAAGCAACACAGTCATACCAGCCCATACGTCTCGGACGTCCTGTAGTAGCACCGAATTCACCGCCGTCGCCACCGCGTCTTCTCAGTTCATCCGCTTCGTCCCCGAAAATCTCAGAAACAAAAGCACCGGCACCTACAGCACTTGAGTAAGCCTTGCTTACAACAATGATCTTCTGAATTTCGTACGGAGGTACACCTGCTCCGATTGCACCGTAAGCAGCCAGTGTGGAAGAAGAAGTAACCATCGGATAAATACCGTGATCAGGGTCTTTCAAGGTTCCAAGCTGTCCCTCGAGAAGGATCTCTTTGCCCTCCTTCAGAGCATTGTTCAGATACAGGGAAACATCACATACGTATGGCTCAACCATTCTCTTGTATTCCATCAGCTCTGCGAAAAGCTCATCCACATTAAGAAGTGGTTTGTGGTATAAATGCTCAAGAAGAATATTCTTTGTCTCACAAACGCTTGCCAGCTTCTCTTTCAGACGTTCATCGTCAAAAAGTTCATTTACCTGGAAACCGATCTTCGCATATTTATCAGAATAGAAAGGTGCGATACCAGATTTGGTAGAACCGAAGGACTTACCTCCCAGACGCTCCTCCTCATACTGGTCAAACAGAATGTGATATGGCATAACCATCTGCGCCCTGTCAGAAATAAGGATCTTCGGTGCCGGAACACCCTTGCTTACCACTTCATTGTACTCTTTGAAAAATACAGGGATATTCAGTGCAACACCGTTGCCGATCACACTTGTTGTGTGTCCATAAAATACACCTGACGGCAGAGTGTGAAGTGCGAATTTACCATAATCGTTTACGATGGTATGTCCCGCATTTGCACCACCCTGGAATCGAACGATAATATCAGCTTTCTCAGCAAGCATATCGGTAATCTTACCTTTACCTTCATCTCCCCAGTTTGCTCCAACTACTGCTTTGATCATAACTCAAATTCCTCCTGTGTTTGATCCTTATAATATATTTTATCAGACATTGATTTCTGCTGTCATTCCAAGCATTTCACTGTGAGAATCCAGCACAGGCTTTACAACCTTAGCAAGAAATGCTTCTGTCTGTTCTTTGGCACGTCCCACATATTTCTTCGGATCCATGGTCTTCTGAAGCTCTTCCAGAGTCAGGTTAAAGGCTGGATCTGCTGCGATGAGCTCAAGAAGGTTGTTATCCTTACCTTCTACCTTCACATTCTTTCCAGCTTCCATGGAAAGCTCACGGATACGCTCATGAAGCTCCTGACGGTCCCCGCCAGCCTTAACTGCATCCATCATAATGTTCTCAGTAGCCATAAATGGCAGCTCAGCCATCATATGCTTCTCGATTACCTTCGGATAAACCACAAGGCCATCTACTACATTCAGGCAAAGATCCAGAATTCCGTCAATGGCAAGGAATCCTTCCGGTACAGAAAGACGCTTGTTGGCAGAATCATCCAGTGTTCTCTCAAACCACTGGGTGGCAGAAGTGATTGCCGGATTCAGCGCATCTATCATCACATATCTGGAAAGGGAAGCGATCCGCTCACTTCGCATTGGATTTCTCTTATAAGCCATAGCAGAAGAACCAATCTGAGATTTCTCAAATGGCTCCTCAACCTCCTTCAGGTGCTGAAGAAGACGGATGTCATTGGACATTTTATGAGCACTTGCTGCGATACCTGCAAGAATGTTCACCACTCTGGTATCCACCTTACGGGAATATGTCTGTCCGGATACCGGATAACATTCCTTGAATCCCATTTTAACAGCAATCATCGGATCAATCTTGTCGATCGTTTCCTGGTCTCCGTCAAACAGTTCCAGGAAGCTTGCCTGTGTACCAGTAGTTCCCTTAGAACCAAGAAGCTTGATGGTGCTAAGAACATATTCCAGATCCTCAAGATCCATCATAAATTCCTGTGTCCACAAGGTAGCACGTTTTCCTACTGTAGTAGGCTGTGCAGGCTGGAAATGGGTAAATGCCAGTGTTGGCTGATCCTTATACTTATCTGCAAATTTAGACAGCTCAGCAATCACATTCACCAGCTTCTTCTGAACCAGCTTCAATGCTTCTGTCATAACAATGATGTCTGTATTATCTCCTACATAACAGGATGTTGCTCCCAGGTGGATGATTCCCTTTGCCTTCGGGCACTGTACGCCGTAAGCATATACATGGGACATAACATCGTGGCGTACCTCTTTCTCACGGGCCTTTGCAACATCATAATTGATATCCTCTGCATGAGCCTTCAGTTCGTCAATCTGTTCCTGGGTGATGTTCAGTCCAAGCTCCTTCTCAGTCTCTGCAAGAGCGATCCAGAGTCTTCTCCAGGTGCGAAATTTCATATCCTGTGAAAAAATGTACTGCATTTCCTTGCTGGCATAGCGCTCAGACAAAGGGCTTGTATATCTGTCTGTACTCATTCTTTCTCTCCTGTTTCTAAGTAAATATTTTATCATTCACTTTGCTACTTGTCTGCGTCCTTAAAAATATCACAAATTCCGGCTGCAAACATCCTGTGGATACTCCTCCCTATAGCAGGGCAGACTGATGCCTCAGTTCTTTTTCCACATACAAAACGATTATATAACATCCAAAGATTTTAAGCAAGCCCCTGATGGAATTTCCCAAGGAATTCCTTCATGCGCACATGGTCAGAGGAAAATACCTCTTTCGGAGTTCCCTCCACTGCGATTACACCGTCATCCATAAAAATGATCCGGTCTGAAATATCTCTGGCAAAGCTCATCTCGTGAGTAACGATCACCATAGTGATATGCTCTGCTGCCAGATCCTTTATTACCTTCAGGATTTCCCCGGTAAGCTCCGGATCAAGAGCGGAGGTTGGCTCGTCAAAGAACAGGATATCCGGATTCATGCAAAGAGCTCTTGCAATGGATACCCTCTGCTGCTGGCCACCGGAAAGCTGATAAGGATAGTAATTTTCTTTATCAGAAAGTCCCATTTTTTCAAGAATCTCTCTGGCCTGTTCCTGAACCTCTTTTTTCTCTCTTTTCTGCACCCGGATAGGCGCATCTGTAATATTTTTTATAACAGAAAAATGAGGAAACAGGTTAAAATTCTGGAACACAAGTCCAATCTTTCCATTTTTCACGATTTCTCCCGAATCCGGTGTTTCCAACCCTGTTGCGCAGCGAAGGAGTGTGGATTTCCCGGAGCCGGAAGGACCAATGATACTCAGTACCTCCCCCTTATCCACCTCAAGGGAAATATCCCGTAAAACATCCAGAGCCCCAAAACTTTTCTTTATATGTTTCATTTCAAATAATTTCATAAGCACTCCATTCCATGCCCTTCCACAAAATCATTTCTGCCTTTTGCGGCCTTTACACACATCTGGCAAAATTTTTCAGAACAGGCTCTAACGATAATAATTCAGTTTCTTCTCCACCTTATCCATGACCACTGCCACAATAAGATTAAATACATAATAAAATACAGCTGCTACCACGAAGGGAATCATGGTAGTCTGTGAGCTTGCGATCTGCTTGGCAATGGTAAACATTTCTGCCACAGCCACCACAAAGGCCAGGGAGGTATCCTTTACCAGGGTGATAACTTCATTTGTAATAGAAGGAAGGATTCTCTTGATCACCTGAGGCAAAATAATGCGAAAGAAGGTCTGTGCCTTGGAATATCCTAAAATCCTGGCAGCCTCATACTGTCCCACAGGCATGGATTCGATTCCTCCTCTGTATATTTCTGCAAAGTAAGCAGCATAATTAACAGCAAATGCAATAAATACTGCGATCAGGCTGTAGCCCATTGAAATGCGGATTCCAAAAATAAAATAAGGTCCAAAATATACTACCATCAGCTGAAGCATCAAAGGAGTACCTCGCATAATGGAAATATAAGCTGAAACAATCCAGCGGATCACCGGTATTTTGGACATTTTCCCCCAACAGACCAGAAGGCCCAAAGGAAGGGAAAAGATAAGGGTGACAAAGAAAATTTCTGTTGTCACAGTCATTCCCTTTGCCAGCTGACTTAACATTACACTAAAACTCATGATCTCTCATTTCCTCCTATTGTCATTACCAGAAAGAAAAGAGGGTGCCATAGTACCCTCTTTTCGGATTTTTCAAACTATCCAGCTGTCTTTTGTGTTTTCTTACTCTGCATCATCAGCAGCTTCTTCTGTCTCTGCCTCTTCTGTTTCCTCGGAGGTATCTGCATCACTGCTCTCGTCATCTCCAAGGCAAAGCATATCTGCTACCTCGTACTGCTCTGCCAGCTTGTCGATCTCGCCAGCCTCATAAAGCTTCATCACCTCAGCCCATACCGTATCACGAAGTTCCTCATTTCTCTTGGCAAAACCAATACCATACTGCTCACTCTGGATTGGCTCTTCAAGAATCTTGTATTTTCCTTCTTCTCTCTGAGCCAGCTGATATTTGGCAACTCCGATATCAACTGCAACTGCATCCGCTGCACCAGAGTCAATGTTCATAAATGCAGTGTTGTAATCCGGGTTCTCAGTAAGGGATCCAAAACTGTCCTTCAACGCCTGGTTGTCCTCGCTGTTCAGCGCATCCAGAGCTGCCGATGCAGCCTGCACCACTACGTTCTTCCCAGCCAGATCATCCAGTGATTCAATTCCGGAATCTGCTGCAACTACGATTACCTGCTCATTGTTCAGATATGGATCAGACCAGGTGTAATCGTCCTCTCTTCCATTGATGGTAAATCCATTCCAGATACAGTCAATATTTCCGGAATTCAGCTCCATATCCTTGGAGTCCCAGTTGATCGGCTTCTTCACCAGTTCCCAGCCAAGGTTGTCGCACACCTTCTGTGCCACATCCAGGTCAAAGCCTACATATTCTCCATTTTCATCCATATAGCCAAATGGCGGATACTCTGCGTCAAATCCTACTGTAAGGGTCTTGCTGTCTGCATCCGCATAAACAGTTACGCCAGAACACACACCTGCTGCCATAAGCGCAGTCATCAGAACTGCTACCATTCTTTTTTTCATAATATAAATCCTCCCTGTGTTCTTCATCATATTATCACGCAATCACTCTACCATGTAAAAGTATGGTTGTATGGTAGCATACTAATATTTTTCTGTCAAGACCGTTTTGTATGAATACAAACTATAGCGTGTTTGAAAAAGCATTCCAGGTATCACAGAAGCACAGGCTCATGAACCTGTGCTTCTGTGATACTCTCTTGTAAGCTTCTCCAGCATCTCATCTGTTTTTCCTGCTGTAATGGATATTTCTTTTTTCTTCGCAAATCCGTCCAGCGCCTGCTTCAGCATCTCTTTCACTTCCGGTGACACCTTCAACTCCTCAAGGCGTTTCTCGTATTCCTGAGGCTTCTTCACATTTTTATAGGCCAGAAGATAGCATACCAGCTCCTTCTTGTCACTTTCTGTAAGAAAAGCCTCCCAGAAGCACTCCATTGCTTTCTCCATCTGAAACAGATAGCTGTATGCACAACCCAAATTGTGCCAGATATTCTGGGTAAGTCCAGCCCGAATCTGATCCAGCCCCTCTCTTTTTAACAGCCGATGGTAAACCTGAATAGCGTTGACATACATTTTATTTTCCACAAGGGCGTCTCCTTTTTGCTTTTCCCGAAGAAGAGGTGCCTCCTTGTCCAGCTTTGCAAGCTTGTTGTTCAACCCACGCAGCTCCTCATAGGTCAGATAATTGATTTCTTTAAAAATGGGATAAAGCACATCCTCCGCACTGGCAAATTTTCCTAAATGGGGACGTAACTTAGCTGCAAGCCTGGGAAGATCCAGTTCTTCACTGATCCAGGTGCACAGCCCCTCATTGATAATGCTGGAATCCACCAGATAAAGATTGTGGTATAAATAATAGCAAAGCTCCTCTAATGTATAGATGTTGGTACTGATATTTTCAATAAAATAGGGTGTCTGCGCTTTCTTCGTCTGGCATAAAATATATCCGCTCATTTCCTTGCCTCCTCTACCACTGAACCAGTTCTTTCCATATTTTTCCACTGGATGGATACATATCTCCAAAGCCCAGATCCTCCACTATGATCTGGCAATCCTTCTGGGAAACGTAGGCCAGGGATAAAGACAGCCTGGTCGTCTTATTGGGACGCTCCGGCAGACCCGGAAGTCCCATGACAACCTTCTTTTTCTTCTTTTCTCCAAAGGTTCCCACAATAAAAACAAGCTCCTTCACATCGTCCAGGATCAGCTCACACCCTGCTTTGCACTCATACCAGTTTTTCCCGGCTTCAATAAATGGATAATAAGCTGGCGCACCCATTACCCGCATCTCCATCCCAATATCCTTGAGGACAAGAGCCGGGCTCATATAACGATAGCCCTTCAGATTCCGGTCCTCATAGCGCTCTTTTCCGGCAGCACAGGCTCCCTTTGCAAAAAGATTGTTTCCATAATAAACCTTGCGGCGCTGCATACAAAGACTGCCAACGGATTTCTTCGCCCATTTCGGATCAAAGCCATATCCGGTAATCTGAATGCTGGAATACAGTCCTCCCCCTAAAGTTTCCTTTACAAACCTGCTCAGGGCCTCATCCTTTGCCTGTGCACTTTTCTCAAAATCTGCCTCTGAAACCCCTTCTCCCTGGGCAAGAGCAGGAAGCTTCACTGTTTTCGGCTCTTCCAGCTTCACCAGGACGGGGCGCATTCCCCCATCCATGCTCAGCTGCCGGAAAGTAACCTGGTCATTTTCAAAGGAATACCAGCCAATGCTGCGATTCCAGGTTTCCCTTTTCTGAGTCAGGCTATAATAGTAAAAGCTCTCGCCATGATCCATGAACAGGTACTGATCCTTCCCGAATCCAATAGATTCACAGGCTTTCTCCATATTCTTTACCTGGATATCCTCCAGCTGGATGCTTGTAAGGACCAGACATTTCGTATTTTTAACAATATCGGCAACACCAAGAAACTTCAGCATTCCCTCCAGAAACACAGCCAAAAGCTTCCAAGGTGGCAGTTGTTCCTCCCCAACCTGGACATTTTCTTCTTTTTTGCACAGCTCATAAAGGTTATCCACCAGTATGCCGCCCTTTTCCCTGGCAAAATACACAGCCTCAAGGCCAACGGTGTAATCCTGCTGTTCTCCTCTTTTACAAATACAGGTAGGCGCCTCATATTCCTCTGCCCCTACTTTCATAGACACGGATCTGGGTTCCTCAGCTTTTCGGTCATAATAACAGATCTGAGAATATGTTTTCCCAAAATCAATGCCAATGATCAAATCACGAATTTCATTCATATTTTCAGTCCTCTTTCGTAATGACAAACATTTCTCTCACATACTGTTCACGACGAAGGTATTCCTTCATTCTGGCCGTCACTTCCCCGCTCTTATCCAGTTTCCGTGCAGATAAGATCTGATTGATCATCTGATATTTGCTAAAAGGTGCACCCTCAACCTTACTCATGCTAAGGACACGCTCCGGCGTCTTTTTGGTTTTTCCATCGCATTCTTCACAGAAATAATAATGAAGCGTTTCTCCATAAAACAGGGTAAAGGTCTTTGTAAAAATCCCCTGGTAAACATTGCGAAGAGGCTCTGTCTTGTACTCTGGTTTCCTGCCAAGGCCTGTGTCAAGGGCATATACCAGTGTTACCTTTGCTTCCGGGTCTGCATGGTACTCTACGCAGGTCTTATCATCCAGCTGGTAAACACTTAAAATATCAGAAGGCAGCCTGTGGAAGAAAGAAAATACCATTCCCTTCTCCACGCACTTCTTTAACAGATCACGCTCTATAGACAGAAGTGCTTCTTTATGTCCCTTATCTCTGGACAATTCTTTAAATAAAGCAAGATGACACACCTCATTTACCGGCCATTTCTGCATATAGGCATTTACCAGGCAATTTTTCACAAAACTGCTCATGGTAAATTCTTTTACAAAAATCCCATAGGAAACGTGAGTAAGGTAACCGCTTACGATCCATTCTCTTCCGGAATGGTGGATATAGCTTTCCAGAATCTGCTCGCCTTCCTTACGGTAATCCTCTGTAAACATCAGAAGCTCCAGAATTTTTTCCTCGAGGTCATAGGTATCCAGTTCAAATCCCCTGGCACTTTTCCAGATGGCAAACAGATCATCCACAGGTCCAAAACGATATTTCATCAGATAGGTAAGGATCACCTCATCATAAAAACCGTTTCTGTAAACATCGGAAGCCAGTGCCAGAAGTTCCTCATCCTCCAGCATATCGCAATGTACGATCATCCTGCTTGTAAGCTTCAGCAGACTTCGCATATCCACACCTTCGCAGCCAAACTCTTCCACAATGGCAAGAGCCTGGGAAAAAAGTCCCCGGCTGATGAGTACGGTAAGCAGTTTTTTCCGGTCTACAATGGCATATTCCCTGTAGTCCATCTGTTTCAGATACTGATCCAGATCTTCTCCATAAACGTGTTCTGCATAATATTCCAGAATTTTCCTGCGTACCTTCTGCTTATAGCCTTTGCAGAAAGCATCCGACTGTACAAGGCGCTGGAAGATTTCCAGATTATCTTTATTGATAGAATTGCTCTCACAATAGTGAAGAAGGACTCCTGGCTCTGTAACTCCCAGCTTCAGAACCTCTTTTGCAGAGGCTTCTTCGTTTAACATTTTTCTCAGATTATAATCAATGGTTGCACTGTACCGACGCTGCTTTTCATCCTGGAAAAGAATGGCGGCATCCTCTGTATAGATTCTCGGATAAGCAACGCCCTGGACACAGGTGTAGATTTCCTCCTGCTCCATCTGACTGTGACGCACAATCACATAGCGAACCTTTTTGTCATCAAAATACAGACGGTTGGTGAACATTTTCTGTGCGATCTTTTCACCATCCTTACAGGTATGCGGCTCCATAAGAAACTCCTGGTAAAGGGCTGCATAACTTTCGTTCATCTTGCCCTCTGCCAGCTTTTTCTGTGCAAATTCACGCATACTCAGCATATATCTTTCGTAAGCAGCCGGCTCCTTTTCTTTGTTTGCAATGATACAGGAATAGATAAAAGCCTTTTTGGCATCTCCAAGGGAATCGCTGTTGTATGTAAAGTACATCAAAAGAGCCTTTGGAAGCTCAATACGCACGGAAGTGTCCATTGTCTCCACATAATACTCATATAATCTTGTAAGACGCAGGCCATGCTCCACAGCTGCAGAAAACCAGCGAAAATATTCCGGTTTTCTGGGATTTCCTCTCATTACATATTTACAAATGGCCTCCAGGGTATCATCAGATTGATACAGCTCATAGCCCTTTGCCATGGACTGATAAATACTCTCATTGTATTCCTTTTCATAACCGGAAAGATAAGCCAGCCGCATTACCAATTCTTCTGTAAGAAGCTTTCTTCTGGCAGCAAAGCGGAACACCTGTCCCCAAAAACTGTTCAGCCTGTGAAGAAGTGTCATATCTTTACAGATGATCTTCCATGCTTCCAGATAGAGAAATGGACTTCTGCAGCCCTTTTCAAACTGTTCTTCCAGCATAAACAGCGCCTTGGAAGGTGTTTCCTTATAAGCGGGATCCAGCTGCAGAAGGAGGAGCAGAAGGAGAAAGCTGTCGCTTTTTTGCATATAGAAGTTCCGGATTCTGGAAAGTACGTGTGCCTTGTCACGATACAGTCCGGTTATATGGCAAAGGTAAAGATAGCTTCCGGCAAATTCCAGATCCTCCCTTGTATAGGATTTATCCTGATAGGCCTCCAAAATCTTTCTTGCCTCCTCCATGTGATTCTCTGCATGGAGAAGAAGCGCCTCGTACATCTGATATTCCGGATATTCACAGCCATTCTGATGAAGCTGGTTTAAAATATAATGGCTGCTGGCTGACCAGGTAGAGAAATCCATCCAGCCATTCACGCCCGGATTTTCTTTGCCGGCTATGCCACTTGCCTTCGCCGTTTCATAGCACAGATAAGCAAGGCTGTCTCTCAAAAGATCCAGCTTACTCTTCTTCTGTGTCAGATGAATATCTACATCCAGCTTAGCTCCAATGGAGGCAACGATGGTATAAGTAAGCTCTTGGTAAGGACTTGTCACTATAATCTTGCCAAACTGATTGCCCTTTCCAAGCTTCTCTTTCTTAAGAAGATACTCAACCTCATAATGACTGCCGATAAAGTCCTCGTCTGTGACTACCTTGCGTGTCACTTCCAGGAATTCTCCTTTGGCCTGTACGTCAAGGCGCAAATGTCCCCATCCGTTTCTCTGGATATAGAAAGATTCCTTCACAGACTCCCTCACATCGTAGTATTCTTTTCCCACATCCCGGGCACTTACAAGAACCTTTTTCTTCTTGCCTGCTGCGATGAGAAATTCCTCCAGGTGCTGATAGGTAACTGGCTGCCTGGATAGCCCCTCATAAAGTGTCTTTATTTTCTGACTCTCTTTTCCCAGGATTCTGGAAAAGGTTTTGTCTTTAAAAATACGAAAGGCCTCTGTAAAATCTTTTTCTGCTATTTTCACAAAAGCATCCAGATTCTCAACAACTCCTGAGAAACTGCGTATTTCCTCTTTTTCGATCTGTATTTCAAAAGGAAGTCGAGCCTCCCCAATATTAGTAGTAAAGCAAAGCCAGCCTTTCTGACAGTCACCAGGATTCATCCCCACTGTGTCTATTCCAAATGGAAGGCGTACGGTAGTTCCGGATATCCGGTCCATTGCCGGCACCACTCTTCTGCTGGAAGAGGTTACATATCCACGAATCCTGCAGTTATCCTCTGTGCCCACATACACCTCGCCTCTTTTTGTCTCCCCTGCCTTCAAAGTCATGGCAATTTTGTCTTTGGAAAACAGAAGCTGCGGCTGCTCATATTCAAACTTTCCGTTTAAAAGCTGTTCGATCTTCTTTTTCAAAATCATTCACCTTACGTCTTTCGTATTCTTATTAAAGCGTGTTTAAAAAATCATTCCTGTAATCTGCTTGTCCCATTTTGCAGAAAGCCTTTTTCAAACACGCTCTAACGAACTATTCTATTTCTATCTTCAATCACCTTATCATTATAATGATTTTACCCTTTTATTTCAATGTTAATTAAAAAAATATTATTTCAAAGCACCCAGAGCCTGTTTTTTTCATAAACTATATAGAAATCCCCTTTGAGGTAACAATTTGAAGACTTTTCTAAAACCTTTGACTCTCGCTGAGGAACAATCCTATCTTCAGAAATACCAGAGGGGTGATCTGGAAGCAAAAAATATTCTTATAGAACGAAATCTCCGCCTGGTTGCCCATATTGTAAAAAAATACCAGGGAACAGATGTAGAGCAGGATGACCTGATTTCCATCGGTACCATCGGTCTTATGAAAGCAATCTCCACCTTTGACGCAGGAAAAACCACTCGCCTATCCACTTATGCTGCAAAGTGTATTGATAATGAGCTTCTGATGATGTTCCGTGCCAGAAAAAAATATTCCAGGGAAGTTTCTCTTTATGAACCTATTGGAACAGACAAAGAAGGAAATGAGATCCGTCTTCTGGATGTGATAGAAGGGCCTTCCGTAGATATTGTGGAGGACTATTCCACTCGTGAAAACATCCGGCTGGTTCTTGATGCCATGAAATCTGTTTTGATGAAAAAAGAATATGAGGTCGTGTGCAGGCGTTTTGGGCTTTTTGGATATCCGGAGCAGACGCAGAGGGAAATTGCCCGTCACCTCCATATCAGCCGTTCCTATGTTTCCAGAATAGAAAAAAACGCCCTGCATAAGCTGCGGACGCTTTTTCCAAACACACCCTAATTTATTCTTTTTCGCTCCGGCGAAGAATGTCGTACACATCTACTCCCCCGCCAAGATCTACAAACAGCTTCTGCTGCGGATGAGGAGCGCTCTCCATTGAATTGCCCTCCTCATCATAAATAGCCTTCACCATGACAATTTTATTCTCACCGTCCGGCTTCATGATCTCGATGGTTTCTCCTACAGAGAATTTATTTCTCTGTGTGATCTGGACAAGACCTCTCTCATCTGCTTTCTCAGCAAATCCCAGATAGGTATATCCCTTTTCATAGGTATTGTTGTCATAGATCTGCGCTTCCTCGCTGGGCTTTCCATAGAAAAATCCGGTAGTAAATTTCCGGTAGGTGCAGCCTGCGATCTGCTCCTGATACCAGGACATATTCGCCTGATATTTGGCTGGATCTTCAAAATAATCATCAATGGCTTTTCGGTAGGTACGTGCCACTGTAGCCACATACAGGGCGGTTTTCATACGGCCCTCGATCTTCAGGCTGTCAATCCCGCTTGTAAGAATATCGTCCATATGCTCGATCATACACAGATCCTTGGAATTGAAAATATAGGTACCACGCTCATTTTCATAAACCGGCATATATTCCCCTGGTCTTGACTCTTCCACAATAGAATATTTCCACCGGCAGGGATGAGTACAGGCTCCCTGGTTGGCATCTCTTCCTACCAGATAATTACTGAGAAGGCATCTTCCGGAATAAGAAATACACATTGCACCATGGATAAATGTCTCAATCTCCATATCATCTGGAATATGTGCTCTTATCTGGCGGATTTCCGCAAGGGAAAGCTCTCTGGCAGTTACCACTCTCTTGGCGCCAAGCTGATACCAGAAACGGTAAGTCTCATAGTTGGTATTATTTGCCTGGGTGCTAATGTGGCGTTCGATTTCCGGACAAATCTCCTTGGCATAGGTGAAGATTCCCGGATCCGCAATGATAAGCGCATCCGGAGCAAGCTCCTTTAACTCCTTCAGATACTCCCTTACCCCCTCAAGGTCATAATTATGTGCAAGTATATTCACAGTTACATACACCTTTACTCCATGTTCATGGGCAAAGGCAATCCCCTGTGCCATTTCTTCCTTTGTAAAATTACGTGCTTTGGCACGAAGGCCAAAGGCCTCGCCTCCGATATAAACAGCATCCGCACCAAAGATTGTAGCAATTTTCAGTACTTCCAGGCTGCTGGCTGGAACTAACAATTCTGGTTTACCCATTTTGCTCCTCTTTCTTCACGCTGACTGCCACTCCGTCTCCCAGTGGAAGAATAGAAGTCTCCAGCCGCAAATCATGTTTCAGTTCATACAAATATTCACGCATCCGTTTGTAAATGGTACGGTTGCGCCGCTCTACAAGATAGTGGGACTCGATCAGATCCCCTTCCTGAAGCACATTGTCAGATATAAGAATGCTGCCCTCATGCATCAATCGAAGCACATCTGGCAGCCAGTGTATATACTGCCCCTTGGCAGCATCCATAAAAATCAGATCATAGGCTCCTTCCAGTTCGCCAAGAATCTCTCCTGCATCTCCGTTCAGGAAACAAATCTGTGATTCCCGTCCTGCCCTCCTAAAATTCTCCCTGGCAATAGGAATTCTCTTCTCATAATTTTCTATAGTCGTAACCTTCAGATCAGGGCGTCCGTATTCGCACATCAGCAGTGTGGAAAATCCTACTGCTGTTCCAACTTCCAGGATGCTGGCCGGCTTTGCAGCTGCCAGCAGCATTTTCAGGAAACTCTGCATCTCCTTACGGATAATAGGAACTCTGTCCTCCAGTGCCTGTCTCTCCAGTTCTTCCAGGAATGGGGTATTCCCCATATCAAGAGAATTGAGATAGGTGCGCATCCTTTCCTCTACGATCACTGGCCGGATTCTCCTTCCTGGACAGCAGTCTCATCCTGAACATTCTGGGTATCTCCTGCAGCCTGTGTATTCGTCACGGTCTGCGCATCTGTTACTGCGGCTTCAGATGCTGTAGCCGTATCCTGAGTAACTCCGCTTTGTTCCTCATCCCCTGCAAGAATTCCCATGATTCTTGTAGGTGTATATGCGGTACTGAGAAGATAGGTACCCGACTGCATCTTGCCCTTATATGTAGACAATTTCTCCTGGGCATAGAATACAAGCGCATCCTGGATCAGTCCCTTACTTTCCAGGATCTTCGCCACATCATAGGTAGAGGAGCCTTCCGGGATCACCACCGTTACCTCCTGGCCTGCTCCAGGGCTTACTGCCTGCTGATTAAACACATCATATCCAAACTGATAGGATGTTTTGCCAATCCAGAAGACCAGCACTGCAACACAAACATACAGTGCGGCCCGAAATATCCCGCTGGCAAGAATCAGCCCTGCTTTTCCCACCGTGTCTCTTGTATTACCCATGTTTCCTCCTTACTATAATTCAGGTACCACCAAGTCAACCCCTTCTGTAAGTGTCTTACAGATTCTCTGCAGCAGCTTGCAAAGAGCAAGCTCTGCATCCAGAAAGGCATTTACCTGAGGAATTTTCCGAAGTTCCCTGGATTCTCTGGTAAGCTGTTCCGTTACCCGGAACAGCTCATCTCTGTTTGCTTCATTCTGCAGTTTAAAGTTGTTTGCCCGAAAAGCGTTCACACGGCTCAAAAGCTCCGGATCCTGCTCCAGGATTTCTTTATATTTTATGAATTCCTGATACTCTTCGCTATTCTGTACAGCTGCCAGAAGGGCATCTATACAGTCTTTTATCTCATTCATGACAGCCTCCGTTTATGCCTCCATAATGATCGGAAGGATCATCGGACTTCTCTTGGTACGTTTCCATACATAATCACTCAATGCATCCTTGACACCAGACTTGATCTTGCTCCAGTCCGTGATTCCTCTCTCCAGACAGTTATCAAGAGCCTGCTCCACCACTTCTCTTGCATGATCCATCAGATCCTCAGATTCTCTTACATATACGAAGCCTCTGGATACAATATCCGGACCTGCAAGAACCACATTGCTGTGTCTCTCCAGCGTCATGACAACAATCATGATACCATCCTCAGCAAGATGCTGTCTGTCTCTGAGCACGATGTTCCCAACATCTCCAACTCCAAGGCCGTCCACCAGAATCGCTCCTGTGTGGACAGAGCCTGCCACTGCTGCGCTCTGCTCGTCCACTTCCAGCACATTTCCGGATTTCAGGATAAAGATATTGTCATTGGAATATCCCAGCTCTTCCACAACGTGCTTCTGAGCAGTAAGGTGACGATATTCGCCATGGACCGGAATCGCATATTTGGGTTTCACAAGGGAATAGATCAGCTTAATCTCTTCCTGACAGGCATGGCCGGATACATGGGCATCCTGGAAAATAACCTTGGCGCCCTTCATAGACAGCTCATTGATTACCTTAGAAACGGCTTTCTCGTTTCCCGGAATCGGATGAGAACTGAAAATGATGGCATCGTTTGGCTTAATGGTGATCTTCTTATGGATGCTGGCCGCCATACGGGAAAGAGCTGCCATAGATTCTCCCTGGCTTCCTGTGGTAATAAGGACAAGCTGCTCATCCGGATAGTTCTTCACCTGATCGATCTCGATAAGTGTCTGATCCGGGATACGCAGATATCCCAGCTCCGCTGCTGTGGTAATAACATTTACCATACTGCGTCCTTCTACAGCTACTTTACGTCCAAAACGGTATGCAGTGTTGATAATCTGCTGTACACGGTCTACGTTAGAAGCAAAGGTTGCAATAATGATACGTGCTGTCTTATATTCATTGAAAAGATTGTCAAATACATGACCAACTGTGCGCTCTGACATGGTAAAACCTGGTCGCTCTGCATTTGTAGAGTCGCACATCAGGGCAAGTACACCCTTGCGGCCAATCTCCGCAAATCTCTGCAGATCAATGGCATCTCCAAATACAGGTGTGTAATCCACTTTAAAGTCTCCTGTATGCACCACGATTCCCACTGGTGAATAGATTGCCAATGCAGAGGCATCCTGGATACTGTGATTGGTCTTAATAAATTCAATGGCAAAATCTCCAAGATTGATCACCTGTCCATGCTTTACTTCTTTTAATTTGGTGGACTTGGTAAGATTATGCTCTTTTAATTTGTTGCTGATCAGTGCAAGGGTCAGCTTAGTGGAATAAATAGGAACATTCACATCCTTCAGGATATAGGGAAGTGCTCCGATATGATCCTCATGCCCATGGGTGATCACGAATCCCTTTACCTTGGAAATATTATCCTTCAGGTAGGTAACATCCGGTATTACAAGGTCAATACCAAGCATATCATCTTCCGGGAAAGATAATCCGCAATCAACGACTACTATACTATCTTCGTATTCAAAAGCTGTAATATTCATTCCGATCTGTTCCAGACCGCCAAGTGGAATGATTTTCAGCTTGGAGCCATTATTTTTACGAGCCTTCTTAACAATGGGCTTGGCCTGGCTGCGCTGCTGTGTCTTGTAGCTGCTCTTCACCGGCTTCTCACTGCTGTTTTTCTGATTCTCTTTTTTCGACTGAGCCTTGTATCTGTAATTTTTATATCTGAAATTTTGTTTTCTTGTTCCGTTTCCAACAGCCGGAGTCTTCTGTCCGCTGCTATTCATTTCATTTTCAGTTTTCAATCGATCCATCCTCCATTTTTTGCGCACTTTACCCCTCCTAACTCACGGCACCGGAATAAAGCGTCTTTTATAATCGGCATATCTGTATAGACAGATATATCCATTCAGGTCATACCTGAAAACCTGCTTTGCAAAAATGCAGTATGACAGTACGAAACATCTTTGCCAAGCATCTTTCCAGCTACGCCTCACGTAAGGAGCATTCTACCAGATAATAATTATCCCTTATACCTCAAGATCTACATCATCTAACATCTGTTCAAACACTTTGGAAATGGCTACCAGTTCCTCTTCCTCTTCTACCATTTCATAGCTGGCATCTGTACTTTCTTCCTCTGAAACATCTTTCATAATATAGGCATTGGCCTCATCATCCTGAGAATCAGATACCAGAAGATAGGTAACTCCGGCAACTGTAGTCTGTTCTTCTACAAAAAATTCTATAATCCCGTCCTCGGATTGAAATTTAATTTTCTCCATTCTCGTCTTCCTTATTCATGCTTATTCTGTCCAGGTATCCCTGCAGGATCAAAACTGCTGCCATCTGATCAAGAAACTGCTTCCGATTCTCCCGTCTGACACCCGTTTCGATCAAGGTACGCTCCGCTTCCGCCGTTGTCAGCCGTTCATCCCACATCACAACAGGCAGGCCCGTCCTTTTCTCCAGCTTTTCTTTAAATTCCAGAGATTTCAGTGCCCGCTCGCCGATGGTGTTATTCATATTTTTCGGATATCCTAATACAATGCGTTCCACCTGATATTCCGAAATCAGTTCTTCAATCCGTGCCAGTGTCTGACGCAGCTTATTCTCCTGCTTACGCCAGACAGTCTCTATTCCCTGTGCAGTCAGTCCCAGTGGATCACTGACGGCGACTCCCACCGTCTTGGAACCGTAATCTAATCCCATCACTCTCATAATCAGAGTTCCCAGGATCTGTTTTTAATATACTCGGTCAACAGCTCCTCAACAAGTTCATCTCGCTCAACCTTCATGATCATGCTTCTGGCGCCCTTATGACTGGTAATATAAGTGGGATCACCGGACATAATATAGCCTACGATTTGATTTACAGGATTATAACCTTTTTCTTCCATTGCATTGTACACCAGATCCAGGATTTCTTTTACCTCAAGCTCCTGATCCGGTTTTGTTCTGAAATATTGGGTACTTCCCAGATTATTTTCTGCCATTTTTCTCACGTCCTTACGATTATTTCCTCTCTATTTTAATATAACTGTAGCTAAATTACAATCAAAAAATTATATTTCCTCTCCCAGCAGGATATGCGGCTGTAAAAACAGCTCTGTTTTCACTGTCAGGAAATCATTTACACCGTAGCTCTCAGTCTTTGGAACTGCCACCTTTATATATTCACGGGTATGGCCAAGGTAATAAGCTCTTCCTTCAATTTCAATCTCTTCTTCCAAAAGCACATCCACTTCTTTATTCAGAAAGATATTTTCATATTCTGTTGCACGGATCTGATTCAGTTCCAGCATTTTATTGCTTCTTTCCGCCTTCACAGCTTCGGTAAGCTGGCCTCCCATTGCAGCAGCCTTTGTTCCATGTCTTTTTGAATATTTAAAAATATGTGTTTCATAAAAATGGATATTTTTTACAAACTCATAGGATGCCTGGAAATCTTCTTCTGTTTCCATAGGAAAGCCTACGATTACGTCAGTCGTCAGCGCCGGATTTCCAAAATATTTCCGGAGAATTTCACAGCGCTCCTGATATTCTGCGCTTCGGTATCTTCTGTTCATTCTTTCCAGAGTGACATCACAGCCGCTCTGTAAAGAAAGATGGAAATGAGGGCAGACCTTAGGCATCTTAGCCAGCTCACTTGCAAACTCCTCTGTGACGATTCCCGGTTCCAGGGAGCCAATACGGATTCTTCTAATCCCCCCTACTTCATTTACTGCCTGGATCAGTGTCAGCAACGTCTCTTTTTCTTCTCCTTTGAAGTCCACGCCATAGGAGCTCAGGTGAATACCGGTAAGAACGACTTCCTTATACCCTGCCTGCGCAAGCTTGTGCACTTCCTGAAGGATTTTTTCCTTTTCTCTGCTTCTTACACGACCTCTTGCATAAGGAATGATACAATAGGTACAGAACTGGTTGCAGCCGTCCTGAACCTTGATGTAGGCACGAACGTGCTCTGCAGTATGGCTGATTTCCAGTTCCTCATATTCTTTTGTCTGGTTTATCTTGATAATGTGTGTCTGTTTCTGATGCTGTGCATCATACTCCTCAAGCACTTCCACAATGTTCTTCTTTTGATTGTTTCCAAGAACCAGATCTACCGCCTCATCCTTCTCCAGCTTTCCCTCATCTGTCTGGACATAACATCCGGTAGCTACTACCACGGCATCCGGGTTCAATTTTTTCGCCTTATGAAGCATCTGTCTGGACTTGCGGTCTGCAATATTTGTCACAGTGCAGGTATTGATCACGTAGACATCTGCACCCGGCTCAAAGGGAACGATCTCATATCCTGCCAGCTCCAGAAGCTGCTGCATGGCCTCTACCTCATAGGCATTTACTTTGCATCCCAGATTGTGTAATGCAACCTTTTTTTTCATGCTTTCCTCCAAAATCCACAAATGTTTTTATACAATTTAACTAATTCTTATACCAATTTTTCTCTTTTTTCACCTTGACTTTTACTTTGCCTACAGGTAATATGAGTACTGTAAAGCAATACTATAACAACTATTCAAGGGAGGTTATATCACAATGAAAACAGCAAAAATCTCACTTAACTCTATTGATAAAGTGAAAGCATTTGTAAACGAGATCAGCAAATTCGACTGCGACTTCGACCTGGTATCTGGCAGATACGTTATCGATGCCAAATCTATCATGGGTATCTTCAGCCTGGATCTTTCCAAGCCAATCGACCTCAACATCCATGCTGACGGAGCTGCTCTTGACAGCGTTATGGAAATCATCGACAAATATACCGTTGAATAATTATCCAGAAATTGCCGGAGGAACTGTTCGCAGTTCCTCTTTTTTCATGCAAAAATTGTTACTGTTTTTCATAAAACGACAGAGAAATCCAAATATGATTTCTCTGCCTTTTTCTTTTCAGGCTCTGTTTCTCAGTCAATTTCAATTACTTCCGTTGTTCGCAGTGCCTCTTCCATAAGTTCATCAATCTTTTCTGCAAGTTTTTCCTCTGATTTCTGGATTACTTTCAGATTCGGCTTTGTAACCGGATGTTTGGCAACAAAGATGGTGCAGCAGTCCTCGTATGGAAGGACAGAAGTATCGTAGGTTCCGATTTCCCAGGAACGTTCTACGATCTCCTGCTTGTCAAAACCGATTACCGGACGGTAAACAGGTAATGTACACACTTCGTTGGTTGCAGCAAGGCTCTGAAGAGTCTGGCTTGCCACCTGTCCGATGCTCTCTCCTGTGATAAGTCCAAGACAGTTGTCTTTCTTTGCAAAATACTCTGCAATACGCATCATATAACGACGCATGATAATGGTCAGCTCATCATGAGGACACTGATCATAGATGTACAGCTGAATGTCCGTAAAGTTTACCACATGAAGCTTGATGGGACCACTGTATTTTGCTACCAGCCTGGCAAGATCTACAACCTTCTGCTTTGCACGCTCACTGGTATATGGCGGAGCATGAAAATATACTGCTTCGATTTTAACGCCACGCTTTGCGATCATATATCCGGCTACCGGGCTGTCAATTCCACCGGACAGAAGAAGCATTGCTTTTCCGTTTGTCCCAACAGGCATTCCACCTGGTCCTTTTATACTCTTTGAATATACGTAAATCTTCTCACGAATTTCCACAGATACCGTAAGCTCCGGATTGTGTACGTCAACCCTGGCATTTGGGAATGCCTGAAGAATGCTTTCTCCTATTTTGGCACTGACTTCCATGGAATTTACCGGATAGGATTTCTTGGCTCTTCTTGTATATACCTTGAAAGTTCCGCTGTAATCTGGATGTACACTCTTCATATATTCGGTCACATCTGTACGCATCTGCTCGAAGCCCTGATCCTCATAAATTACAACCGGGCAGATGTACACAATACCGAATACCGTTTTCAGGGCTGCGACAGCCTCATCAAAATCATATTCTTCCGGACAGAACACGTATACACGGCCCTGCTCCTTTACTACTGAATAATCTCCTTCAATTTTGGAAAGAGCTATGTTCATCTGTTTTACAAGGGCATCTTCAAATAGATATCTGTTTTTTCCCTTGATAGCTATTTCTGCGTATTTAATCAGAAATGCATGAAATATCATTGGTTTTCCTCCTCTCAGTGTCTTGAATATCTTCTTAACATTGGAAGTACCTGCCCGATCACTTCCAGGCAATAATCTACTTCCTCAAATGTATTTTCTTCAGAAAAGCTGAAACGTAAGGTACTCTCTTTCCGAGCCGCTTCCATTCCCATAGCGCTTAAGGTGCCCACTGCCTTACGTTTATGACTGGAACAGGCACTTCCGGCAGATACATAAATCCCTTTCTCTTCCAGTGTATGAAGAAGTACCTCGCTTCTCACGCCAATAAAGCTGGCACTTAAGATCTGAGGTGCACCTTCACGCAATTCCATACCATTAATGAGAACATCCGGCAATTTCAAAAAGCCCTCTGCCAGACGTTCCTTCAGCTGATACATATGCTCGATTTTGGAGTCAAGATCTGTGTATACCATCTGTGCTGCCACTCCAAGACCTGCGATTCCTGGCACATTATCTGTTCCGGAACGCATTCCGGCCTGCTGGCCTCCTCCCAGAATCTGAGGCTGTACTTTTGCTTTCTCATTAATGTATAAAAATCCTACTCCCTTCGGACCATGAATTTTATGACTGCTTACAGAAAGCATATCGATTCCCACTTTTTTGGGATAAATCCTATATTTTCCAAATGCCTGTATGGCATCCACATGGTAAAGTGCCTTTGGGCTCTTCTCATGAACCAGCTTTGCAATTTCTTCCACCGGCATAACAGTGCCCACCTCATTGTTTACATACATGGTGGACACCAGAATTGTATCCGGGCGCAGTGCTTTCTCAAGAGCATCCAGCTTCACCACGCCTCTTTCATCAACCGGAACGATCGTCACCTCGTAGCCCATCTGCTCCAGTCTTTCTACAGGCTGTCCCACTGCTGCGTGTTCTACAGAAGTGGTGATAATATGATTTCCGCTTCTCTTATTTGCATCAGCTCCGCCAAACAATGCCAGGTTGTTAGACTCCGTTCCACCGGAAGTAAAGATAATCTCCTTCTCATTCACTTTCAAAAGCTTCGCCAGAGTCCCGGATGTGCTGCGGATATACTTCTCGGCCTCCACTCCCTTTAAATGCATGGAAGAAGGATTTCCAAAATCCTCCGTCATAGTCTTTACTACAATATCTGCAACCTCTTTATAACATCTTGTAGTTGCAGAGTTATCAAAATATGCTTCCATTTCTATTCATCCTCTTTTTCCAGCGCAAACATAAGAACTGACAGCATTGTCATCCCAGCTGTCTCTGTGCGCAGGATTCTTTTTCCAAGTGTAACAGGCTTGACGCCGGCTTCCATGGCTGCTGCTACCTCTTCCTCCTCGAAACCGCCTTCCGGTCCGATAAAAATTCCCACAGACTGTCCAGGAATAATTTCCGACAGGATCTTCCGTGTCTCTTTCATTCCTCTGGCAAGCTCATAAGGAATAAGAAGTACATCCAGCTCCTTCGCAAGAGCCAGCGCTTCTTTCCAGCTCATAGGTTTTTTCACCTCTGGAATCAGCATACGCTTGGACTGCTTTGCTGCGCTTTCCGAGATCTGCTGCCACCGTGCAGTTTTCTTCTCCGCTTTCTTTGCGTCCAGTTTTACCACGCATCTTCTGGTTTCCACCGGCACCACACAATAAGCTCCCAGTTCCACAGCTTTCTGGATGATCAGCTCCATCTTATCCCCTTTCGGAAGGCCCTGGAAAAGATAGATGCGGCTTGGCAGCTCATACTGAGGCTCCTGTTCATATAAAATGTGGAGAATAGCATTGTCCTCCCCAAAGCCTTCTATGGCACAGCGATACTCTTTTTCCCCGCCGTCACTGATCCATACCTCTTCGCCTATACGCATACGGAGAACGTTTTTCATGTGGTTGACATCCCCTCCCGTAAGCGTGATCTGATGCTCTTCTTCCTGAATCTGATAGGGTTCCACAAAAAAGCGCTGCATGATCAGTCCTTTCTTGCTGTTACAGACACCCATTCACCCTGGTGTGTCACCTCAACCAGGGAAAGTCCTGCCTCTTTTACAGCCTGAACTACTACATTCTCCTTTACATCCAGAATTCCGGAAGTGATGTAGTATGCACCTTTTTTCATCTGATTTACGATAACTGGTGTAAGAGGTACCAGTACATCTGCCAAAATGTTGGCTGTTACAACGTCATATTTTTCATATCCAACGGTATCCTGAACTTCTTTGTCGTCAATAATATTTCCAATAAGCATATCAAAGGTTTCATCTTTGATTCCATTTGCCTCTTTATTATCTGCTACAGCAGGAATGGCACATGGATCCAGATCGGTTCCTACTACATGAGCAGCGCCCAGTTTCAGTGCTACAATACCAAGGATGCCGCTTCCGGTTCCGACATCAAGCATTACCGTATCCTTTGTCACAAATTTCTTCAGCTGACGGATTACAAGCTGAGTTGTCTCATGCATTCCGGTACCAAAAGCAGTGCCTGGATCAATGTGAAGGATCATTTTGTCCTTATCTTCTTCCTTCACTTCTTCCCAGGATGGTACAATAAGAATATCATCTACATAAAACTGATGGAAAAATTCTTTCCAGTTGTTGATCCAATCCTTGTCCTCTGTCTCAGATCTGGTAATGGTCCCCTCTCCAATGTCCATATAGCTCCTTACTTCTTCAAGAGCCCCTTTTACTCTGTCAAGAACCTCCTCCACATCTGCATCCTCTTCCAAATAGAAGTTCAGGTAAGCGATTCCATCATCGGAAGGGCCCTCTGGCATAATATCCACAAACATCTGCTCCTTATCCGTTTCTGTGAGAGGCTGCTTGTCCTGGATCTCAACACCTTCTACCCCCACATCGTCAAGTGCGGAAATGATTACGTCCTCCGCCTCCGTTTTTGTTTTAATGGTAAAACGATTCCACTTCATATTTCTTCTCCAATCTTTTTGTTATAAGACTATTTTCACTTAGTTCTGTTGAATATTTTTTCAATAAACCGATAACGGTTTCCTTTCTGATAAAATCTCCAGAAAAATTCCACCAGCAGAAGTGCCGCTATGGCATCTACAATATAATGCTGTTTCAATACCTGAGTAGATATTATGATCAGAACCGCAAACACAAGAGAAAAGCGCTGATACCATACAGGTATTTCCTTTGAACCTGCAGTTCCTCTCCAACTCATCCAGCTCACATAGCAATGTATAGATGGAAAAAGATTGGAAGGATTGCTTCCTCCGTCCAGAGAATAGACAAGGAGCAGCACTTTTTCAGATAATGTATTCCCTGAAATCTCAGGTCGGATATTCGTGGTAGGAATCAGCACAAAGATAAGAAAACAGATCAGATGAATAGTCAGATCTGTTGCCACGAACCGATAGAACTGTTCTCTTCCCCGCTTTGCAACCAGCATATATCCAACAGCCCAAAACGGGAATGCCAGGATATAGATCCACACAAACACAGGCAGCAAAGGTACTGCCCTGTCAAATGCCATGGTAAAATCATAATGATACCGGTTTGCTGTCAGCCAACTGCTTCCCCAATAGATCAGGCAGTTAACTGCCAATATCGTAAGAAGAGGAGGAAATGCCCACAACGGCACAAATCTGTTTATAAACTCAATTTTCTTCGTTTTCAAAGCCAAACTCCTTTCCGGATTCTTACGGCTACTCTTTAATATACAATAAGTAACAAAAAAAGAAAAGAGGATAACTCCCCTTTTCTCTATTCTTTTTATAAATTTATTCTTCAAAGGTTTCCTTTAATTTATCCATGAAGCTTTTCTTTTTCTTTTCTGTTTTCTCGCCGCCGTCAGCCGGACGGTTGCCACAGGCCTCGTCAAATCTTCTGAGGGCTTCTTTTGCTTCCTCGTTCAGGTTTGTAGGAACCTGTACCACCAGTGTTACATACTGATCTCCACGGATGTTCTTATTTCTGAGAGACGGAACCCCTTTTCCTTTGAGACGGATTCTTGTGTCTGTCTGGGTGCCGGCTTTTACATTATAGGAAACGTCTCCGTCTACAGTACTCAGACGAATCTCTCCGCCCAGTGCAGCCTGTGCATAGGTAAGCGGAGCTGTAGAATAAATATCCATATCCTGCCTCTGGAAAATCGGATGGCGTCCTACATTCACTTCTACCAACAGATCACCTCTTGGTCCGCCATTTGTTCCAGGCTCACCTTTATCACGGATACGGATGCTCTGACCATTGTCAATACCAGCCGGAATGGAAACCTTAATTTTCTTTCTGCTGGCAATATAACCGGTACCACGACAATCTGGGCACTTGTCTTTAATGATCTTACCAGTGCCGTGACAATCCGGGCAGACCTGCACATTACGTACCATGCCAAACATGGACTGCTGGGTATAAACGATCTGACCTTCTCCATTACATTTTGGACAGGTAACAGGAGAGGTTCCGGCCTTCGCACCGGTACCGTGGCAGGAGCCACATTCATCCTTCAATGTGATTTCCAGTTCTTTTTCACAGCCAAATACAGCTTCTTCAAAGGTAATATTTACACGGGCACGGAGATTGGCACCTTTCATCGGTCCATTATTCGCCCGTCTGCGGCTTCCGCCGCCTCCAAATAGGTCACCAAAAATATCACCGAAAATATCACCCATATCAGAGCCTGAGAAGTCAAAACCGCCGAAGCCGCCTGCTCCACCACCGCCTCCATTTTCAAAAGCTGCATGACCAAACTGATCATACTGTTTTCTCTTATCCGGGTCACTTAAGATGCTGTAAGCCTCTGTTGCCTCTTTAAATTTTGCTTCAGCTTCCTTATCTCCCGGATTTACATCGGGATGATATTTCTTGGCAAGCTGACGATATGCTTTTTTTAGCGTAGCCTCATCAGCGTTTTTGTCAACGCCTAAGACTTCATAGTAATCTCTTTTATCAGCCATGATATCTATTCCTAACTTTTTTGTATTTGGTCGACAGAACAATTTCATGATACCAGTGTCAAAAGGTCAAAAAGCCGTTCGTGCTTGCACGATAAGGCGTTTGAACTTGGGACACGCCAAATATGAGAAAGTAGCGATTTACGCAGTAAATCAGCGGATTTCGAATATTTGGAGGATTGCGGGAGCAGCGTAGCTGCGGAGCAATCCGGGGTATCAAATGAGTGGCAAAAGGCCTTTTGACACTCATATCATTTCATTATTCTGCAATATGTCTTTCACCACCACTGCCCGACCATAATAAATGGTCGGGCCGCAGTCACAGATTCCGATTATATGGAAATCAATTATTTTATTTCATTAAACCTCTTTGTAGTCAGCGTCTACAACATCATCGCCGTAGCCTGCCTCGTTGCCACCCTGGGAAGCACCGCCCATATTCTGACCAGCAGCACCTGCGCCAGCACCGCCCTGTGGATTCTGTGCTTCATACATCTTAGCAAAAAGCTTCTGAGCACTTTCCATCATCTTTTCCTGAGCTGCTTTGATTTCAGCAACCTGAGCATCTCCAAGGTCTTCTGTGTTTGTATATTTTGCGAGGATGTCTTTTAATGCATTCAGGTCAGCCTCTACAGCAGCCTTATCATTAGCATCCAGCTTATCTCCTGCTTCTTTCAGTGCATTCTCAACCTGGAATACCATGGAATCAGCATTATTCTTTGTGTCAATAGCCTCTTTACGCTTCTTATCCTGAGCCTCAAACTCTGCTGCTTCTTTAACAGCCTTGTCAATCTCAGACTCAGACATATTAGAGCCTGCAGTAATTGTAATGTGCTGCTCTTTACCGGTTCCAAGATCCTTAGCAGATACATTTACAATGCCGTTTGCATCGATATCAAATGTAACCTCGATCTGCGGAACACCACGACGTGCTGGCGGGATTCCATCCAGACGGAACTGTCCAAGGGATTTATTGTCTTTTGCGAACTGACGCTCACCCTGTAATACATTGATATCTACTGCTGTCTGATTATCAGCTGCAGTGGAGAAAATCTGACTCTTCTTTGTAGGAATTGTAGTATTTCTCTCGATCAGACGAGTTGCAATACCTCCCATTGTCTCGATAGACAGGGAAAGTGGAGTAACATCAAGAAGAAGGATGTCACCGGCACCAGTCTCACCAGCAAGCTTACCACCCTGGATAGAAGCACCAAGTGCAACACACTCATCCGGGTTCAGAGCTTTGCTTGGCTCTTTGCCTGTCAGCTGTCTTACTTTATCCTGTACAGCCGGAATACGTGTAGAGCCACCAACCAGAAGTACCTGGCCAAGATCAGAAGCGGTAAGTCCTGCATCGGAAAGTGCACGGCGAACCGGCTCTGCTGTCTTCTCTACAAGATCATGTGTGAGCTCATCAAATTTTGCTCTTGTAAGGTTCATATCAAAATGCTTCGGTCCCTCAGCTGTTGCTGTGATGAATGGCAGGTTGATATTGGTTGTTGTTGCGGAAGAAAGCTCTTTCTTTGCTTTTTCAGCAGCTTCTTTTAATCTCTGAAGAGCCATCTTGTCATTGCTTAAATCAACACCCTCTGTTCTCTTGAACTCGGAAAGCATATAGTCCGTGATTCTCTGGTCGAAGTCATCACCACCAAGACGGTTGTTACCAGCTGTAGCAAGAACCTCGATAACTCCATCACCGATTTCAATAATGGAAACATCGAATGTACCACCACCAAGGTCATAAACCATGATTTTCTGCTCTTTCTCGTTGTCAAGACCGTATGCAAGAGCCGCTGCTGTAGGCTCGTTGATAATACGTTTTACATCAAGGCCTGCGATCTTACCTGCATCCTTTGTTGCCTGACGCTGAGCATCGTTGAAATATGCAGGAACTGTGATAACTGCCTCTGTTACAGGCTCTCCCAGATATCCCTCTGCATCTTTTTTCAGCTTCTGAAGAATCATGGCGGAAATTTCCTGTGGTGAATATTTCTTGTCATCAATCGTTACACGATAATCTGTACCCATCTCTCTTTTAATGGAAGAGATTGTTTTCTCTGCATTTGTTACTGCCTGACGTTTTGCAGGCTCACCTACCAGACGGTCACCATTCTTTGTAAATGCTACTACTGACGGTGTTGTTCTGGATCCTTCTGTATTTGCGATAACAGTTGGCTGTCCACCTTCCATAACAGCTACACAGCTGTTTGTTGTACCTAAGTCAATACCAATGATTTTTCCCATGATAATTTTCCTCCTGTTTAAAATCTATTCTAAAATTTGTAAAATTCTTAATTTGCCACCTTGACCATGCTGTGTCTTACGACAAAATCTTTATAAGTATATCCTTTCTGGAACTCTTCCACAATGATATTCTCACCAACTGATTCGTCTTCGACATGCATGACCGCATTGTGAAGATTTGGATCGAATTCCTTACCTACCGTCTCGATTGTCTTCACACCCATCTCTTCAAAGGCGGTCATCATCTGCTTGTAGATCATCTTCATTCCATCGGCAAATGGATCGTCCTCCGGAGCCTGTGCAAGACCTCTCTCAAAGTTATCAACTATCGGAAGCATCTTCTCAACGATGTCCTTTGCACCGATGATATACATACTGGATTTTTCCTTTTCCGTTCTCTTACGGTAATTATCGAATTCAGCCATGCTACGCTTCAGTCTGTCTGTAAGTTCTTCAATCTGCTGTTCAAATTTATCTTTCTCTTTTTTCTTCTTACCGAAGAAAGAAGTTTTGGACTTGGTTTCCGGTTCCTTCCTGGAATCTGCTTCCTCTGTTTTATCATCAGCCGGCTCTTTTTCCTCAGCTGTTTCTGTAGAAGTTTCCTCTTTGGAAGCTTCTTCTGTCTGGGCTGTATCTGCTGCCGCTTCCTCACTTCCGTCAGTTACCGGAATCTCAACTGCTTCTTCCTGTACTTCGGCTTCTTTATTCATTTCTTCTGACACGCTTTCAACCGCCTTTCTAGGTCTTCTTATTTATCATTTCATCAAGCTGGACTTTTAATTTCTTCAGACTGTCAACCACATTCTCGTAATCCATTCGCTTAGGACCAATGATACCAATGGTTCCCCGCATTCCATCTCCCAGCTCGTAAGTAGCTGTAACCACACTGCAGTCCTTCATGGTACGTACCGGAACCTCATCTCCAATGTACACCTGAATTCCTGTGTTCTCTGAGTCTCCCATTTCCTCGCGGACCATATCTGCAAGTTCCTGTTTATCCTCAAAGGTAGAAATCAGCTCGCTGGCTTTCGATGTGTCTGCAAGCTCCGGATACTTAAATATGTTCGTAGCCCCGGATGTATATACTTTCATATCTTCTTCATCCACATGAATCGTGGCAGCAACTGCGTCCAGTACATCTGCAACCACACCACTGTGGCTTCCAGCCTGTTCTTTCAATCTGGCGATCATGCCAAGATTGATGTCCTGAATCGGGACTCCGTTCAGGTTGGTGTTCAGAAGAAGATTTAATTTCAGGATTGTCTGATCATCCATCTCCTCATCAATATCAATGATCTGGTTTCGGATGACATTGCCTTCACAGACAACGACTGCAATCAGCTGTCTCTCGTTCACCCGTGAAAGCTGAATGAACTTCAGGGTGCTTCCTTTATACTGAGGAACTGCAACCATAGTCGCATAATTGGTATTGTTGGCAAGAACCTTGGCAACCTGCTTCAACACCTTATCCATCTTATCTGATTTCTCAATCATCATGTCACGGATTTCTGCGATCTCTGCTTCCTTTTCCCTAGTAAGCTCATCCACATAAAGGCGATAGCCTTTATCTGACGGAATTCTTCCTGCTGATGTATGCGGCTGCACGATGTAGCCCATATCAGTCAGATCAGACATCTCATTCCGGATCGTAGCAGAACTGACATTCAGATCTGGATACTTGGAAATGGTCCTGGAACCTACCGGTTCGCCTGTTTCCATATAAGTCTTGATGATTGCTTTTAATATTTTTCTTTTGCGCTCATCTAACACTTCATCCATGAAATATCTGCTCCTTTCTGGAATCTTGAATTCCTTTTGTTAGCACTCGTTGTTTTGGAGTGCTAACATCTATGTTCTTAAGATACACCTCTAGCTGCCTTTTGTCAATATTTTTTGCAAAATTTTTTACAACTTATTTTCTGCTCTTTTTGTTCTTCTATTCCCAGAGCATATCTGAAAAATCATTCCTAAAAGATGTGCGTCACAGTTTGTGGGAAATTATTGATTGAGAAACAGATATAAACTGGTTATAATAAAAATTAAAAGAAGCAGTACAGATCATGAAAATGGAGGAAATTATGACAAAAGTACAAAAATGGTTTGCAAAATTGAGGAACCGGATTTTTTTCTCTTTTGTTGGATGCTTTTTAGGAATCATGTTGCTCATTATGGGAGTGTTTCAGCTTTCTTCACAAAAATATTTTTCGCAGCTTGCGATAAGCAGTACCAGGCGAGAGCTTGCTTCTATCACAGATAATCTGGAAAGTACGCTGCAGCATGTCATCGATTTCAGCATATCAGCATCGATCAATGATGAGATTATCCATATTGCCAAAATGTATCCAACACTGCCGGAATCTGAAGCGGAACAATATGCTGTCCGCAAAAAAATAAATACCATCATTAATACCATTATTGCCCTGAGCCCTAATATTGCAATGTGGGATATTATGGCGAAAGACGGAAGCTTTTTTCAGGCTGGTGGATATAATCTGTCGGAACTGGATTCATTTGATAAAGAACAAATAATGAAGCAGCATCAAAATGCACGGCAGGCGATGATAACAGGCCCTTATTTTTATTTGCCTGCAAGAGAGACATTAAAAGAAAACGGGAAATATGTTTTTTTGATATCAAAGCCGATTGTTGACTTAAATACAAGAGAAACTTATGGATACCTTATGTTTTTCATTGAAGCATCAACTATAGCCTCGCCATTCGTAAGCTACAGGCCAAATAACAGTGAGGTTACTTTTTACATAACCGATCAGGAAAATATTATTTTGCTTGCATCAGACCTGAATTACACAGGAAAAAACATACAGGAAGCCTTTTCCTCTTCCAAAAGGGATGTGGAGGATCTGGAAACACAGGGTTATTTAACCAAGGAAAATGTTGTCTATTGCTCAACACAAATGTCACTGCCAGACTGGAAACTCATTCATGTAATTCCAATGGATGAGCTGATGAAAGAACAGCATCTGTTTGCAAGGATCTTTTTTATCTGTATTTTACTGGTGGTTCTGTTTTTTGCTCTTTTATCCTGGTGGAATGCCAGAGCCATATCTGGGCCAATTTTGGATTTGAGTGCGGTCATGAAAAATGTAGTAAAAGAAGCCTATGCAGCGGTGGAAGTTCCTGGAACTTCCGAAGAAATCCAGATTTTATACCGTGGATATAATACACTTGCCGAACAGACACAACAGCTTTTACAAACCATTTATGAAGAAGAGCGTGAAAAAAATGACTATCAGTTTCGGTTGATACAGGAGCAGATCAAGCCTCATTTTCTGTACAACACACTCGAAATGATTAAATCTATGATAGATCTTGGTATTTATGATGAGGCAGGCGACGCAATTTCTACACTTGCCAGATTCTATCGCCATTCTTTAAGCAAGGGATCCGATATTATAACCATTGCTACAGAAATCGATATGGTAAAACAGTATTTATACATTGAAAAATTACGTCACATGGAGTATTTTGATTATGAAATTGAGTGTGAGAAGGAAACAGAACAGTACATAATTCCAAAATTGATTCTGCAACCGATTCTTGAGAATGCGATTGTTCACGGAACAGCATCAGATGGTCGTATGTGTTTTGTCTCACTTAGCGTAAAAAATGCAGCGGATACTGTTGTAATTACCGTAAAGGATGATGGAAACGGAATTGAACCGGAAAAACTCCGTCAGCTGAATAAAGATCTTGACGAAGCCCGTGGAGAGGAAAAGGGTTCTTTCGGATTATTCAGCATCAACAGGCGTGTGCGACTTTTATATGGAACCGAATACGGCATCCGCCTGGAAAGTGAACCAGGGAAAGGGACAATCGTGATATTACGGATTCCAAAACTGGAACATTTAGACGAAACAGCATCGTCTATACTGGAAAGGGACCAAGAAACAGCGGGGAGAAAGCAATATGAAGAAAATCGTTATTATTGATGATGAGTATTTTTTCAGACAGGCGTTAATAAAATATGTCAGGAGCTTTAAGGATGAATTTACTGTGGTAGGTGACGCCGGAAACGGAAAGCTTGGTATCGAGCTGATTGAACAGTATCATCCGGAAATTATTTTGATCGACATCAGTATGCCACAGATGACAGGCTTTGATGTAATTTCATATATACAGAAACAAGCACTTCAGACCCGCTTTATTATCATTTCCGGTTATGACAAGTTTGAGTATGCGCAGAAAGCCATTCAGATGGGAGTACAGGATTTTCTGCTGAAGCCTGTGACGGTCGAGAGTCTGTATAAGAGTCTCAGGCAAACCAGTGAACGAATCGATCAGGAAGTGAAAAAGGATCAAAATCTGGAGGTGCTGGATAAAAAAAAGCGAAACTACCAAAATTATATGAGACATTTTGCAGCATCACAGTTTGTAAGAAAAGATAAGGATCAGGAGGGAATGCAAAAGCTTGCTTCTGAGGTGGGCTATCGACTGGATGCCAAGCGCCATGTCGCCATACTTTACCGGGTTAATCATTTACCGGGCAACTGGAAAAAAACAGATTATGAGCTTTACTACTTTACGGTAGAAAATGTGTTTTGTGAATTACTTGGAGAAAAAAACTGCTGCATCAGTTACATTAATTTCCAGAAATCGCTCTGCCTTCTTGTAGGAATATGTGAATCACCTTATGATGCAGAGTGGATTCGGCCGCTGCTGAAAAAAACGATTGAGGTATGTGACCCGGAGGGCGATCTTGGAACCACTGCTGTAATTGGAGGATTTTATACAGAAGCCAATCAACTTTATGAATCCTATATTGAAGCGTTTGCGTTGGAACGAAAACGGTGTTTTTATGAACATTCCGGCGTTTTTTACGTAGAGGATGCCACTGAAGAGCAGCAGGAAAACGGCTATCTGCTGCAAAATGATGATTTTATCCAACGGCTGGTTGCTGCTATGCGACAAAATCAGAGGAGCCTGGTAAAAGAAATGCTGCGGACATTTGCAGACTCTCTTGCATTGCTCCAGCCATCTCGGGAACAGTTTTTGCTGCAGATCAACCAGGTGTTGTCTGCATTGCTGGATTTCGCTATGGAATACGGAGTGACAGAAACGGTTGAAAAAAACAGCAAGCTTTTTTCCAGTGATTACATAGAAATCAGTTCTGTCTCAGAAATTCAGACGGAACTCATTCGCTATGGAGAACAGATTTTACAGCAGGTACATCTTTCAAAGAATAGCAGCAATTCTGCCATTGTGAGAAGAACAAAGGAATACATCAAGGCACATTATCAGGATGATGAATTGTGCCTGGAGCAGATTGCAGATGCACTGGATGTCAATCTTCAGTATATGTGCTTTCTTTTTAAGAAACAGACAGATACAACGATTGGAGCATATATTTTACAGACACGAATGGAAATGGCCGGCAGGCTTTTCCAAAGAACGAATTACAATGTGACAGAAGTAGCTCAAAGAGTCGGATTTTTCGATGTCAGTTACTTCAGTAAGTGCCTCAAAAAATATTTCGGTGTATCACCGAAACAGTATCAGAATGTGAGCAGTAACTATCTAAAGACAACTTAAGATTTTACCAATAATACGAATTTTCTCCATTCCGGAGAGATTCGTATTTTATTATAATTAAGACAACAAAGAGTTCCAGAAAAAAATTAAACCGGTTTGAAGTATATTCAGGAACAAAAAATAAAATTAAAAGGGAGAAAACGAAATGAAAAAAAGAATACTTATCGCAGCATTAACAGCTGCCATGGCATCTTCTATATTTGGAGTAACAGTAAATGCAGCAGATCGGGAACTGAATATTAACTGGCTGTCATCCAGAAGTGCATCTGAATCAGCAATTTTGGCAATACAGGATATTGCCAAGCAGTACCAGGAAGAGAATCCTGATCTGGACTTTAATTTTGAAATTGAGAATATTTCAGATCGTACTGCATATCTGCAGAAACTGAAAATTCTGGCGGCAAGCGATGAATTGCCTGAGTGGTTTGACTCCGATCCGGATACCTGGTTCGCAGATATTGTTGCAGACGGAAAAGCCTATTCCTTTGAAGATTTGTACAAAGAGCTTGGAATGTATGACCAGATTTTCCCAATCTCGAAGGAATACGCAAGACTTTCAGATGGCAGCCTGAATCTGATGACGCTGCAATGCAACACCGAATATTTCTTCTACAACAAAGATCTGTTTGAGCAGGCTGGAATTACAGAAGCGCCCAAAACATTTGATGAGTTACTTGCAGATTGCAAGCTGTTACAGGATCAGGAAATTATTCCAATTGCAATGGGTGGTGACTGGCCAATCCTCCGCTACTTTGCACAGGTTCCATTCCGACTGACAGGAAATGAATATATTGAAAATGCAGTATCCGGAGAAGGATCTTTTGGTGAAGAAGCAGGACTGAAAGGAGCACAGTTTATTCAGGATATTGCACAGTATTTCCAGGAGGGCTGGAGCAGTGCAGATTACGATACAATGGTTGACCTCTTTGCTTCCGGACAGGCAGCAATTATGTATAACGGTACATGGGCACTTGATCAGGCAGATATGATCGGTGAGGACGGAAACATTAAAGATAATATTGGATACTTTACTATGCCAACATATTCAGATGCAGATGTGACAACAGCAACCGACTTCTTTGCAAACTCCGGTATTGGAACTGCGATTCGCACCGATGCTGTGGATGACGAGATGAAAGCGTGGATGAAATACCTTCTTGAACATTATGCAGATGCAAGCCTTTCTTACAATCAGCTTCCATCCGTAATGCCAGATGAAGAAACAATGCAGAGTCTTCCAAAGGTATATCAGCAGATCATTGAGGATGTGTCCAATGTGAAGGAGTATGCAAAATGCTGGGATGTAGTTATTGATTCTGCACTTGTAGAGCCACTGGAAAAAGAGACCGTCATCCTTGCACTTGGTCAGGAAACTCCTGAAGAGTGGGCTGCAAATATGGATGAATATGTAAAAAATCAGAAATAAGACAGAGAAACAGCATCCGGGGCTTTTGAAAATCAAAAGCCCTGGATATCAGAAAGGAAGACAAATATGAAGCCAAAAAGAAAAATAGAACCATGGCTTTTTTTATTGCCCGCACTTGTGGTTTATGTGTCGATTGTTCTTTTCCCAATGCTTCAAACTATTGGCTACAGTTTTATGGACTGGAATGGAATCGGAGAAAAAACATTTGCAGGCTTGAAAAATTACAGCCGTATGCTGTCAGATAAAAATTTGCGAACTGCTTTTTTGAATAATATGTTTTTCCTGTTGCTCGGCACAGTCTTTCAGATGTTTATGGGACTTTTAATGGCTACCCTTCTTTCCGGAATTAAAAAGGGGTCCAATCTATTCCGGGTATTGTACTTCATTCCCTGTATTATTTCATCTATGGCGGTCTGCAAGATCTTTGAAAAACTGCTGTCAGTTCAGCCACTCGGTGTAATACCGGCACTGATGAAGCTGATGCATCTCAAACCAATAGCTTTTTTATCTGATTTTAAATATGCACTAACATGGGTGACTCTGATTGATGGATACAAATTCTGCGGATTATATATGGTTATTTTTTATGCCGCACTGATGAATGTTTCCAAAGACACTATAGAGGCTGCGTATATTGATGGATGCAACTGGATACAGGCATATTTCTTTGTCAAACTTCCGGCAATTAAAAATATGTTTTTTGTGGTTCTGGTCATTCTTGTAAACGGCTGTCTGAAGGGATTTGATGTATCTTACATCCTGACCGGAGGTGGTCCTGGTAATGCAACAGAACTCGTGGCAACCTATATGTATAAAACGGCATTCAGTATGTCAAACTTCGGCTATGGAAGTACGCTTGCGGTATTTATTTTGATTGAGTCATTAATAGCCGTAGGAATCGTTAAACTGATTCAGAAAAAATTCAGTGATTGATGGGGGGATTAGATGGAAACGTTACAGGCAGGTAAGAAAACAAAAACAATATTTCTAATCTTCATTATCTTTTTTGTAGTGCTGCAAAGCTACCCCGTATTTTGGGTTCTTACAGCAAGCTTAAAAACGCCAGAGGAAATTGCCGGTTCTGCGCCATATGCGCTTCCTGGCAGCTTTTATCTTGGAAATTATATCAAAGCGTTTACGCAGTCCAGTCTCGTGCGCTATTTCCTTAACAGTGTGGTTGTAGCTGTATGTACACTGTTTGGTATCGTAGTACTAAGTGCACCGGCGGCCTATGCGATCAGCAAAATTCGCTTCAAACAGAGCGAAAAGGTATTAACCTTTTTTTTACTTGGCATGATGATTCCCACATTTTCATGTCTGATCCCAATGTTCCAGACTTATAATACGTTGGGATTGCGTAATACCTATGCTGCCGTTATTCTGCCACAGATAGGCTTCAGTCTGCCAATGTGTATTTTCCTGTATGTTGGATTCATGAAATACATACCGAATGAGCTGCTGGAGGCGGGAGCAATTGACGGAGCAGGTAATTTTAGGATTTTCAGGCAGATAGTATTTCCAATGGCAAAAAATTCCACTGTCACAGTGATTATTTATAATTTTGTGTCAATCTGGAATGAGTTTACTTATGCAAATACGTTTATGACAAAAGACGAGATGAAAACTCTTCCAATCGGACTAAACGCCTTTGTTGGTGAAATGGGACGCAGAGACTGGGGTGCTACCTTTTCAGCAATCGTAATTGCAATTCTTCCGACGATTATAGTATATTTCTTTTTAAATAAACAGGTAATGGAGGGCATGGCAGCAGGTGCTGTCAAGAGCTGAATACAGGAGGATATATGAAACTGGATTTATCAAAGAACTGGAATATTTTACAAGATGTACATGATACGTGTGAGCAGCTTGGTCTGCCGGAACGTGAGGATTTTATGACACTGCAGGGACCACAGATTTCAGAATGGGAACCACTGCCAGAATTAAAGCACCTGCAGCTCCTTTTTTCGGAGCATCCGTACTGGGGAAGAGAGCTACGTTATTTTAATGATGCCCCATGGTGGTATAAAAAAGAGTTTGAGCTGGCACTTGGAGCAGAAGAACATATAGAACTTTGTTTTACAAATGTGGATTATTACTGCAAAATTTGGCTGAATGGTGTATACCTTGGTTGTCATGAAGGGTATTCAGCTCCATTTTCTTTTTCAGTAGACGAGGCAGTACAGAGAAACGGAAAGAACCGACTGATCGTAAAAGTCTGGTCACCATGGGATGACGAGGTTGCAGCAAACCGACAGGAACGGCGTACCTTTTTAATCTACCGAAATATGGTAAAAGGTACTTATGAGCATTCTGACACGTTCATTCAAAGAGATGTAAATCCGGTCGGCATTTATGGAAGCGTCAGCCTGAAAATACAAAAGGGAGCTGGCTTTGCAGAAAATCCGGAATTTTCTTATCAGCTGGATGATACGCTGGAGAATGCCAGTCTGCATTTGAAAGTTAAGATAAAGAATCTGGAAACTGCGTCTTTGAAGTGGAGTATTACAGACTGCTTTACCGGAGCGGTAGTCTTTTTAAAGAATGAGGATCTGGTCGGCACACAGTCATGCAATGCCCCTGAACCGACCGTTGCCAGCCTGGATGGAATACTCTCTCATGTCCGTCTCTGGAATACATGGGATAAAGGAACGCCTTTTGTCTACCGGGTAAAAGTTGCTCTCTGTGCAAAAGATGGCTCAGTAATGGAATCTTACGAGGAGACAACTGGTTTCCGGAAAATTGAGATGCATCGCACACCGGAAATGACAAAATTTATTTTAAATGGAAAAGATTTCTACATGAGAGGAACAGCCTATTTTCCAGATGCATATGTTTCTGCAATGAACGAAGAACGTTATCGCAGAGACTTGCTGCAAATAAAAAACAGCGGCTTTAATATGCTTCGTGTACACGTACACGTAGACCTTCCAGTTTTCTATGAGCTATGTGATGAACTTGGCCTTGGAATTATGCATGATTCTGAATATAACTGGATGCATCCGGTGGACGAAGCATTTGCAGACCGTTTTATCCATATTTATCTGGAAACTGTCGATATGCTAAAAAAACATCCTTCTCTGTTTTGCTGGATCTGCATGAATGAACCAGGTAATCTTACATTAAATCCAACTCCGGATATGGATCGGGCTGACTGTGATGCGATGAAGGTAAGCCCAGGTCCGAAGCTGTTTGCAGCAGTATGCGAGCATGATCCAAGTCGTCCGGTCATTAAAGGTTCCTTCTGCGTAAATGATCCAGACAGCGGAGACAGTCATAACTATACAGGTTCACTGGACGGTGCAGAGGGGCATTACAGTGATATCTATGGAACAACAGAAAAAATGAATACAGAGTTCGGCTTTGATGCACCGCCATGTATCGATAACCTGAAAAAAATGCCACCCGTTTACCGCCGTTTACAGCCAATACTGGAAAATTTGGATTCAATCGGACAGTATCAATATTATTTACTGAAATATTTTATTGAACATTACCGTATGCAGAAGTATAAACCAAACGCAGGCTATGTACAGTTCTTATTTAATGATATGTGTCCGCAAACATTTTACGGAATTTATGATTACTGGGGGCTTCCGAAAAAGGGTCTGCAGGCTGTGTTGGAAAGCAATATGCCAATTGGAATATTTTTAAAATTTAAAGACAAGCTGGATGCAATTTATGCAGTAAACGATTACAGTTATCCGCTTGGAACCTGCCAGGTAGGCTACAGTATTACTGACGAAACAGGCAAAGTAGTAGCTGAGGATATGAAAAGCATTGTCATAGCAGAGGATTCTCTCACAAAACTCTGGGATTTTGACGGAACGATTCACAGTGGAAACGTCTATGATGTTGCACTGTGGATAGAGCAGGATGGAAAGCTTCTGGCCAGAAACGAATACCATGATGTATTTTATATGCCGGAGCATACACCTGGCCATCCGGTTCATATGAGCCATGAAACTGGATGCAGAATTTACTGGGCGTAATGATAAAACATAACATAGTATAGGAAAAAGTACAGAACAAACATTCGATTTGTTCTGTACTTTTTTTATGGGGAATGATATAATAGTAATGAAACGGAACTATACTGTTATTATTTCAAAAACATCAGGAGAAAACAATGGATCATTTTGAATTGCATTCGGAGTACAAACCGACTGGAGACCAGCCGCAGGCTATTGCCAAGCTGGTAAAAGGTTTTAAAGAGGGAAACCAGTTTGAGACCTTGCTGGGAGTGACAGGGTCTGGTAAGACGTTTACTATGGCGAATGTTATTGCGCAGCTGAACAAGCCAACGCTGATTCTGGCACATAATAAAACACTGGCTGCACAGCTCTATGGGGAATTTAAAGAATTCTTCCCTGAGAATGCGGTGGAATACTTTGTTTCCTATTATGATTACTACCAGCCGGAGGCTTACGTTCCCTCTTCCGACACCTATATTGCCAAGGATTCTGCCATCAATGATGAAATTGACAAGCTCCGACTTTCTGCCACTGCTGCCATGTCAGAACGCAAGGACGTTATCATCATCTCTTCCGTTTCCTGCATCTATGGTCTGGGTTCTCCCCAGGAATTTCAGGACATGATGATTTCTCTTCGTCCAGGCATGAATAAGGATAGAGATGAAGTGATCCGGGAGCTTATAGATATTCAGTATACCCGCAATGAAATGGATTTTCACAGAAGTACCTTCCGCGTTCGTGGTGATACCCTGGAAATTTATCCGGCTAACTATTCTGATACTGCTGTGCGTGTGGAATTTTTCGGAGATGAGATTGACCGCATTACAGAAATTGACGTACTCACAGGAGAGATCAAATGCCAGCTGGCTCACATCGGTATCTTCCCGGCATCCCATTACGTAGTTCCCATGGAGCAGATCCAGAAAGCTGCTGATGCCATTGAAGAGGAGCTGAAGGAGCGTGTGGAATATTTTAAAAGCGAAGATAAGCTTCTGGAAGCCCAGCGTATTTCTGAGCGAACCAATTTTGACATTGAGATGATGAAGGAAACCGGCTTCTGCTCCGGAATCGAAAATTATTCCAGGCATCTTTCCGGTCTTGAACCGGGACAGCCGCCCTATACACTTCTGGACTACTTTGGTGATGATTTCCTTCTTATTATTGATGAGTCTCACAAAACAGTTCCACAGGTAGGTGCCATGTATGCAGGAGATCAGAACCGCAAACAGACCCTGGTAGACTACGGCTTCCGCCTGCCCTCCGCCAAAGATAACCGTCCTCTCAGCTTTGAGGAATTTGAAAATAAGCTGGATCAGGTTCTTTTTGTATCTGCTACCCCAGGAGAATACGAATATGACCACGAACTTCTCCGTGCCGAACAGATCATACGGCCAACTGGTCTTTTGGATCCGAAGGTAGAAGTACGCCCTGTTCAGGGACAGATTGACGACCTGATTTCCGAAGTAAACATAGAGACAGAGAAGAAAAACAAAGTCCTTATCACCACTCTCACCAAAAGAATGGCCGAGGATCTCACCCAGTATATGAAAGATGTTGGAATCCGTGTCCGTTACCTCCACTCAGATATTGATACCCTGGAGCGTGCAGAAATCATCCGTGATATGCGTCTTGATGTGTTCGATGTCCTCGTAGGGATCAATCTTCTCCGTGAAGGGCTGGATATTCCGGAGATTACCCTGGTTGCAATCCTGGATGCAGATAAAGAGGGCTTTCTCCGTTCCGAAACCTCCCTGATCCAGACCATCGGCCGTGCAGCCCGAAACAGTGAGGGGCACGTTATCATGTATGCAGATGTGATGACAGATTCTATGAAAAATGCCATTGAAGAAACTAACCGAAGAAGGGAAATCCAGGAACTATATAATGAAGAACATGGAATCACTCCTACCACTATAAAAAAAGCCGTCCGTGACTTGATTGCTGTTTCCAAAGCTGTTGCGCAAACAGAAATGAAGCTAAAGAAGGATCCGGAATCCATGAGTCCCAAGGAATTGAAGAATCTGATCCAGCAGCTTGAAAAACAGATGCGCCAGGCAGCCGCAGACCTGAATTTCGAGCAGGCAGCTGAACTACGTGATAAGATGATCGAATTAAAAAGAAATCTGGCCGATGCAGAAAAATAGCTTTCAGAAATCTCCATAAAAAATGTAGAATTGCTGTTTTTTTTACAGCTTTTCACTTTTTCTGCTGCAAACATTATCATTATGATTGCAACTCTACCCAGAACTTATTATAATAAAAATCATGAAAAGCAACACAGCAAGGAGGAACTTATGAAAAAGATCAAAAAACTGACATCCCTATTATTTTGCTGTCTGTTTTTATATCTGCTGGCATTTCCAGGACAGGTACAGGCAGCCTCTCTCACCCCTACTGCACAAGATAACCTTAGTGTTAAATTAAGGCGTTCTTCTGACCTTATTTCTATTTCCAACGGCTATATGCGAGTATTCCGCAAAACAAACAGCGTCGGTATTGAATACTATGACAACAGCCTGCAGATTACAGACAAAAGAGAAATTCCCATGGAGCTTCCTTTATGGGGTGGTTTTTATGCGGGATCTGATGGATATTACCTGGTAGAGGGACAAAATAACACCGCCGAAGATAATTCCGCCGAGGTTATCCGTGTCATCCGATATGATACAAACTGGAATCGCAGCGGTGCGGCTTCCATTACCAGCAATCCGGATTTATTCGGAGGAGAGGTTCGCTATCCCTTCGATTACGGATGTGTGGAAATGACAGAAACCAACGGAACTCTCTATATTGTAACCGGCCATGAAGGCTATGTAGATGAATCTGTTGGACAGGGACATCAGGGATTCCTTATGATTGCTGTTGACCAGGCTTCCATGACCGGAAAAATCGTAAGCTGTGATCTGTGGCACTCCTTTGCCCAGTATATCAAATCACAGTCCTCTTATCTGTATGTGCTGGAGCAAAGTGAAGGTTCCCGCTGTACCAAACTTTCCAGATATGACAGTACCACCCTTAATAAAAAAACTATCGAGCTTCTTCCTTATGGTGGTTCCCGTACTTCCGTATGGGCACTGAACTGCTACGCAAGCGTAGATGGTATGGCTGTTTCTGCTGATAGTGTACTGTGTATCGGAACGACCATCGACCAGTCCCAGTATGACAATGTGACAAGTGACACTCCTCATAATATTTACCTTACAATTACTCCTGTTTCCGATTTTTCAAAAGAAGCAACCTCTGTAAAATACCTTACCAACTACACTGGCAATGGAAAGAGTTTTATGGGGGTAAAGATCACTCCAATCACAGAAAACCGTTTCATGATTTCCTGGGAAGAATATGAAAATACAGACGATTCTTCGTCAGAAAATTATGCATCTGCTGATGACTCTCTTTCTTCCAGTACGCTTCATTACCTCTTTATTGATGGTAAGGGAAATGTACTTAGCAGGGAATACACCACTGCTGCGCCCGTATCCGACTGCCAGCCTGTCGTTAAGGATTCCAAGGTTGTTTACTATGCCTCCAATGCCAATACTGTTAATTTTTACTCTATTGATGCAAATGACGGCACAGCCTCCAAAAAGATTTACCGTACTGCCGGTGAAAATGCTACCTGGAATTTTGCAAATGGTGTTCTCACCATTTCCGGTCAGGGTGCGCTTAATATCTCTACGGAGGAAAACAATCGTTTCCCCGTTTCTTCCACTCAGGGTGGCTACAGCTTCTGGAACGACACGGCATGGAAGTCCATGAAAAATCAGGTAAGAAAAATAGTTATAAAATCCGGGATTACCAGTATTTCAGATAATGCATTTAATTATCTGCCCAATCTGAAGGAAGTTGTAATTGAAAACGGTGTCCACACCATTGGAAAGGAAGCTTTTGCTTTCTGCGCGAATCTTGAAACAGTCACTCTGCCAGACAGCGTAATCAACATCGGTGATGACATTGTATGGGAAGGCTCCTACTGGTATTCCGGCGGTCATGTATATTACGCCACCATTCATGCCTCCTCTAACTCAGCTGCCATCACATATGCACGTAAGAACAACATTGGTTATGCCTGCGACCTTTCCCAGGCATCTGTAACCGGAGTTAAAGCGACCTATGCTTATACTGGAAAAGCTCTAAAACCAGTTCCAACTATTACGCTTGGAAAGCAAAAACTTACAGAAGGACAGGATTATAAAGTTACCTACAGCAATAACCAAAAAGTTGGAACTGCCACTGTAACGATTACAGGCCGGAACAACTATTTTGGAACTATTACCTTAAGTTTCCAGATTACCTCAAGTTCAAATAACAAAGATGATAAACCACAGACTACAATAGTGAAATCCTTCAGTGATTCTTACAATGTCTACGCAGTTAATAAAAATGGTACCACGGTTACTTTAAAGCGGTCAAAGTCCAAAACCATCACGACTGCAGCAATTCCTTCCTCTGTGAAGGCAAACGGGCGGACCTATAAAGTCACAGCCATTGCTTCCGGAGCTTTCAAAAACTGCCGGAATCTAAGACAAGTAACTATTGCCAGGAATATTTCTTCCATCGGCACCAGTGCTTTCCAGGGCTGCAGTGCTTTACGGACTATAAAGATTGGCTCCAAAGTTTCTTCCATTGGTAAAAAAGCTTTCTACGACTGCAAGGCCCTTACTTCTGTCAGCATTCAGTCCAAGAAGCTTACCTCCGGTACCGTGGGAAAAAGTGCTTTCACCAAAGCCGGCAGAAACAACTACAAGAAGCTGAAAGTAAAAGTACCAGCAAGCAAGCTTTCCGCCTACAAAAAGCTCCTCAAGAGTAAGGGACTTTCTGCAAAAGCAAAAATCAGTAAATAAGCCATCTTTCTTTATAAAGCAGCTGTCATATAACAAATGAAGCCGGTGTTAAAAAACACCGGCTTTCCGATTTTCCATGTGATTTCCAGAAAATGCTTATCTGAATATACCAAAGTTTATATTTTTTACCTTAGAGAAATACTTCTTTTCAATGCAGAACCGTTCAGATCTATACTCCTCTATTGCAGATAATTCCATAGTCTTCACTTACAATTTTCTCATAAGCTTCATAAGCTTCCTGCAATGAACTATATTCCTTTCCCTTCCTAAGAATAGCCTTATATCCATTATCATTGAGAATATGCTCAGAAACAGCTATATATTTTTGCCCTTTGTTTATCCTTTCCCCTGTAGTCGTTGTGGAAACATAGTATTTTCCATCGCCAGTCTGTATGATAACCGGTACTTCTTTCCCTGCACCAAGTTTACTTGTATCAAACGATGTCCAGAAAAAATATCGTTTTGAAGATTCCTTTGCACTTCCCAGATATGCCCAGGTGCCTTCCTTTAATAAACTGTCGTCTGCAATTGCTTTTATAATTTCAGGTACATAAGCAGAGTTCGGGCACTTAGAATCAAATTCAAAATTGGGATTATTTGCTACTATTTCTAACTGCTTACTGCTATTCAGTGCACTAAACAAGTCCTCTTTTAAATTATATTTGTAAGATCCGTTTCCCCCTTTCCAGTCAAAAAAGATCCCTGTATTTTCCCTGAAAGAAACCTCACAGGTACCATTTGCCCTGGCATTTCCATTCCAGTTATCTGTACTTTCGTCTCCTGTGGCTGAATGAGTTATGCCGCCTATTGTTACAGTACCGTTAGAAGAAGATTGCCAATAGTCCCGCTTTTGTTTTAACTGCACAGTAATCTTGGTATCTGTTATTCCCAGATTTGCGTCAACCATTACCTGTGCATAGGCAGAACGAACATTTGCAAGATCAGTAGCCTCTCGGCTTTTTTCCAGCTGACTTGTAAAAATAGGAATTGCAATTGCTACCAGCACACCAATAATCGCAACAACAATCAATAATTCGGCTAATGTAAAGCCTTTTTTGTTCTTTATCATAGATATTCCTACTATACTTAAATACATTTTATTACAATTTTTTCCAAGGTATTTTATCACATTTCTCCTAATAACTCAATTCATTTCTGTTGTTTTCATGTTTTTATAAATGTCTTCTTATTATAACATTTCCTCTACTTCACTTATCATTTTCCTTGCATTCCTCTCCAGAATATGCTATACTCACTTCCGTTGAAAAGCCCGAAAAAATAAGGTCTTAAGCGGCTTTTCCGCCGATTCCCGGCGTAGGCCATATACCTTCCGGTATATGCCTCTGCGGCATTCGTCAAATGTCCATGCAAGCATATCTTTCTTAAGGAATATCCATTTTCCACATATCTTGTGACCTGCAAGTATGCCTTCGTTCACAAGTCTCAATGCGGAAGTTTTTCTAATTTGCAAAAATTCCTCAAGTTCTTTTAATGTAAGTGTATCTGGCGTGTTATCCAACATATTATCCCACCTTTCCAAAGATTATGTACATTATGAATCTGTTTTAAAGCCTTGGTACATCTTAGATTATGTTAGATTCATTCCTGGATACTTTTGGAAGTATCTGCTATATACATATTTTTCAGTTCGCACTTGTACTTGTAATAACTTCCTCTTGATATTCCAATAAGTTTGATACACTCTGCATCATTCAATCCACCAGAAAAGTCCCGACTATATTTTTGTATCATTTCCTTTGATTTCAAGGATTTCTTAGTAATCAACTTTGTTCCGCAGGGCAATCCTATCTGCTTTCCATTTAGTTTCGCAGTCTGGATTCCTTCACGTGTTCTTTGGTGTAAATCAGTAACTTCTTTCTCTGTCTGTTCAAAGGCCAGCTGAATATTTCTGATCTGCCGCTCCATTGACTGCTTGGATGTAGAAATCCTGCAATACCCATAGACTTTCATTTTATTATTTCCTTTCTGCTATAACAAAATTGGAGCAGAACCCTTTACAGATTCTGCCCCACACATACTTCTGGTTATATTGATTCCTACCAGTATTTCTCCACGTAATCTTTTGCCTCGTCCTCTGACATTGAAAATTCTTTCGCAACGTTCTTGATCGTGTCTGACTTGCTGATCTTAAACGTTTTGCAAGTACGAATATTGGCTTGAATTCCCTCCAGTTGTCCTTTCAGAATTCCTTCCTGGAGACCTTCGATTCTTCCTTCCTGTCTGCCGCGCTGAACGCCCTCGTTTACCAATTCTTCTAATGCACCACACATATAAATCTGCCCTCCTTTTTTCTCTGATTGCAAAGCATGGTTAATCAGTCTCTGAGATTCTGTGATTGCTCCGATCACGACTCCGAGTTCTGCCGGGATTGCCTTTTCTTTATACACAGTATTGATCTTCTGAAAATCCCTTTCATAAATGGAACGGCTTACATCAAATACGGTATCCACATCTGCATTATGGAACCGCAGTGATCCGCTTTTCCTTAACTGAAGCAGGTTCATTTTGTAGTCGGATACCAAAGGTTTCAGTCTTTCCGGGATTTCCAGCATATCTGCCAGACAGAACGGTCCGTCCCATTCTTTTTCCCCATAATATACGCACAAGCTTATCACTGGATGGAGCCTGTCTGTCCTTTTTAAGTTGGAAAGGAATTCGTCAGAAGACTCAAACCCTTTCTCAGCCGTTTTCGATACCTCCTATATCCGTTTCTTCTATATTTAATATATCATAATCCATACGGTATTTCCATGAAAAGAAATTACCTATATTTGAAAATTTTATAAACCTCAGTGCTACATCTGTATCAAAACTAACGTTATCAAAAAAGTATCAAAAGTGAACCGTTTCGCTGGTTTTGCCACAATATATACCGTTCCAGATCTAACGACCGTTAGATTTGATACCGTTTCGTTCTGACAGTACCGGCTGGTGATCCCGGTCATCCCAAAATCACCAGCCAGAAACTAATTCACAACACCGGTATATTCCAGAAGCAAATGCAATCACAATAACCTGTAAAAGTTATCAGCTTTCTATATATTTAAAACTCAACCAGCTACTTGATGAAATTACCAGACAGGAAAATGGTATTATTCCATCCGAACATGTTTCTGAGATAGAAAATGCTACCGGACAAATAAGAATAGAACTTCGGGAATACCGATCACAATTACGAATTAATAAAAAGAAAATCCATTGCGGCAATGATGAAGCACTTCTTCTAAATGGTTCTAACACACACCCATATACAACACTTTGCAAACGTTTAGAATCAATGTATGGAACTGGAGACTTCTGGCTTTATGACGATGCAAGAGACATTATTAAAGAAAGTGACTATAAGCCACGTATAAAAAAGGAATTATTAGAAATTCTAAAAGTTGTCAACGCACCAAAGAGCGGACTCGACATTTCAAAAAATGGTTTTGACTACACATACCTGAAAAGCCATATGCGCTATTTCAATGAGCTTGATTTATCGCCAATCACAATATCACAAAAAAGTTTTAAGCGCTGTGGCGAAAACTTCTTTCCGAACCCGAGAAAATACATTTCTGGTGAAACGACAGAATTATTACGTACTTCCGATATATAAGAAAAACAGGAACACTCTAGCTTGTGAGTGTTCCCTGTAACAGTTCATATTAGAACTCTTTGTTTATCTTTATAAGGATCTATTTTGCTGGCAAACTTAAATGGCATTCCGTATCACCTTTATTGCAATCATATTCTATCGAATATCCAGACCCTTCAGTAAAACTAACCGCACAGATTCCAGTCTTCATTTCAATTTTTTGGCCATTCAAAAGTGTTACAGAATGCCAATCATAGCTGTGATTCGTAGACCAATCTACTTTAATTTTAAGATTCTGCTCACCAGTGGAAATGTAATCTGCCTGTATTTCTGCATAATAAGATCGCAGATTAGCCCAGTCTGTTGCCACCTTTGCTTTATGCAACTGCGAGCTGAATATCGGGATAGAAATTGCTACCAATACACTGGTAACGGCAACCACAATCAAAAGTTCAGCAAGAGTAAAACCTTTATTTTTTCTCATTAATAATTTCACTTTCTTTTTCTTCATTTTGTGCTACTATTATATTTAAAAAGCAATATCCAGTCAATAATTAAATTTTCATTCAAATTTAACGCTTATATCAATAC
>ERZ1035006.101-NODE-101-length-68840-cov-15.704529_pt1 | contig 68840 bp, 64 predicted proteins | sample MGYA00520694_ERZ1035006 | MGnify/ENA primary metagenome ERZ1035006 (study PRJEB33766, sample SAMN09781746) | gut metagenome | biome: gut microbiome | host: Homo sapiens | place: Madagascar | study: EMG produced TPA metagenomics assembly of the PRJNA485056 data...
GTACAACTGATTAAATTTATAATAAAAATAAAACTATGTATTTAATTGCTTTTCCTTAGCCGTATTATATCGTCTCACTTGCATTTGCGGCAAGGATAAACGGTGCAGCAAGCTGTCCTTGCCTTCAATCGTTCCACGCTTCATAAATGCTACGAAAAGAAAATAAAAAATGCTCGCATGGTTGACAGCCTGTGAGCGGAAGCGTGGAATTGAGATTATGAAGGTTCAAGAAGCTGTAGCAGTGTATGGTGTGGAAACGGTAAGCATCAAGGATTTGTTGGCGTGCATTATTGGTGATGAAAGGGAGGCTGCCAAGATATGCGACAACAATGAAGTATTAAAATGCTGAACAGAACTGTAGATGAGCTTAATGCAATAGGTTTGACTTGAATGCAGGCAGAAAAGGTTTCGGCTTGTATGGAGCTTTTGAAAAGGGGGCTTCACACACTTGTGAAAAGGTGTATTTAGGTAATCCTAAGAAAGCAGCTGCATATCTGATGCTTGATCTACGTTATATGGAAAAAGAAGTATGTATGGTTCTTGCTCTGAATACTAAGAACAGGATTATGGCTTCAGAAGTTGTTTCTGTAGGCACACTAAATGGTTCTCTTTTAGCACTAAAAAACCAGCGGATATTTACCTGACTGAACCGACCCCCTAAAGTTAGACCTAAAAATCTAATTTTAGGAGGTCGGTTTTTTAATGGCAAAATACAGTTTTGAACTAAAGAAGAAAATAGTTCTGGAATATCTAAACGAAGAGGTCGGGTACAAAACTTTAGCAAAAAAGTATGGTATACCTGCCATTAAAAGTATAAAAACGTGGGTATATAACTATAATGCTTTTGGAGATAAAGGCTTGTTTCGTTCTAGAAAAAATGAAACCTATTCTTTCGAAAAGAAGCTTTCTGTTGTAGAATTATATATGACAACAGAGGTTTCATATCAACAGCTTGCTCTGCAAGAGAACATACTCAATCCGTCGCTAATCGTACGCTGGGTAAACGATTTTCGTATTGCAGGTGCAGATGCTTTGAGCCCCAAGAAGAAAGGTTGTAAGAAAAATTTGAGCTTACCGAAAGAAGAATTAAAATCAAATACTGAAACTAACGTTAGTGATGTTAACACAGAACGCATAAGACAGCTTGAAGATGAATTACTGAAGTTAAGGATTGAGAATGCCTATTTAAAAGAATTGAGGAGGCTGCGTTTGGAAGAGGAAACTCTTCTGAAAAAACAGCGAGAATCATCCACAGCCTCCGAGGAGACTTCAGATTAAATGATATTCTCGCAGTAGTTAAGTTTCCTAAAGCAACCTATATGTATTGGCAAACGCGTTTTAACAGACAGCCGCGCAACCAGAAGCTGGAAGAAAAGATTACAGAACTGCATAATGAGCATAAAGACTTTGGTTATCGCAGAATGCATGGTATGCTTATAAAACTAGGCTATCATGTAAACAAGAAACGGGTTCAAAGAATTATGCAGAAACTAAAGTTTCAGGTATCATCATTTACACGTAAAAGCAGAAAATATAGCTCATACAAAGGAAAGGTTGGCAATATAGCACCAAACAGGATTCATAGACGATTTAGAACAAGTATACCGCATCAGAAAATCACAACAGATACAAGCGAATTTAAATATTATGAAGTAGATAAAAGTGGTCGAATGGTCATTAAAAAATTGTATCTTGATCCGTTTATGGATATGTATAACAGTGAAATTATAAGCTATAGTATTAGTCGAAAACCATCTTCACAAGCTATTGTTTCTGCATTGACGCAAGCTATAGAAGTTACTAATGATTGCAAGTACAGAAGGACGTTCCATTCCGACAGGGGCTGGGCGTACCAAATGAAAGTGTATAACAAAAAGCTAACGAAGAATAAAATTTTTCAGAGTATGTCACGCAAAGGTAATTGCTATGACAATTCAGTCATGGAGAATTTTTTCGGCGTACTAAAGCAGGAAATGTATTATGGTGTAGTTTATTATAGTTATGATGAGTTAAAAAATGCAATAGAAAAATATATTACTTATTACAACAAATATAGAATTAAGTCTAAACTTAATTGGATGAGTCCTGTAGAGTACAGGCTTAGTTTTGTTGCATAAAAAATACGCAACAGATTCTAAATTCTGCTGCGTAATAAAAGTCTAACTTTTTGGGGTCACTACAGACGGTAAACTTCCACTGGTTTTTCTGTTTAAAGCTGGGTTTTGTCCCAGCGGTTTTGTGCTTTATATGTCTTATTCGTTCAGCAGGTGCAGGGATTCAAAGAGCTTGAAGACAAGGCTCATAATAATAGCAACAACAGTTGCCAGCACCATGCCCTGTACGGAAAAGGCACCGAAGGAGAGCTTCGCACCGGAAAGGCCGATAATCATAATAACAGAGGTCATTACGAGGTTGGAGGATTTGCTGTAATCTACCTGACGTTCAACCAGTACGCGGATACCGCTGGCAGCGATTACGCCGAACAGCAGGATGCATATGCCGCCCATAACAGGAACGGGGATACTGTGAATCAGCTCGCTGAGCTTACCGCAGAAGGAAAGGATGATTGCCATGACAGCAGCGCCGCCGATAACCCAGGTGCTGTAAACCTTGGTGATTGCCATAACGCCGATGTTTTCACCGTAGGTAGTGTTCGGAGTTGCGCCGGCAAAACCGCTGATAACGTTAGAAAGACCGTCAGCAAACAGGGAACGGGACAGGCCGGGATCCTTAATCAGGTCGCGGTCAACAATGTTGCCGGTTACTACGAGATGGCCGATATGCTCAGCCAGTACAACGAGTGCGGCCGGAGCAATAATCATAATAGCGTTGATATCGAAAACCGGAGCGTAGAAATGCGGTACCTGAAACCAGGGAGCGTCGATTACCGGCTGGAAGTTGACGATACCCATGATAGCTGCAAAAACATAACCGCAGACAACGCCGAAGAGAATCGGGATGATGCTCATGAAGCCGCGGAAGGCAACGGAGCCGATAACGCCGACCGCCAATGTGAACATAGAAATAGCCACGTTGACCATATTAATGTTATCACCGGTCAAACCTGCCATGTTAGCTGCAACAGGTGCCAACTCCAGACCGATAACAGCGATGATTGCGCCCATTGCTGCCGGCGGGAAGATGACATCAATCCATTTGGTGCCTACGCAGTGAATAATCAGCGAGAAAAGCATGAACAGCAGACCGAAAACGATAAAGCCGGACTGTGCATGGTTATAGGCAGAGGTGGACATAATCAGCAGTACAGGAGAGATAAAGGCAAAGCTGGAGCCGAGATAGGAAGGAATTTTGCCATTGGTGATGAAGATGTAGAGCAGGGTACCCAGGCCGTTCATGAACAGGCAGGTGGTAGGGTTGACATTGAATAAAAAGGGAACCAACACGGTAGAGCCGAACATGGCGAACAGATGCTGGATACTTAACGGAATATTAAGTAGTAATGGCGGACGTTCTTCAACTTGAATAACTTTGCGTTCCAAAATAAATAACCTCTTTTCTTAAATTTTGCTATGATAATTTTACGTGGATTTTACATTAATTGCAAGGAGTTTTTAGCAAAAGTGTAAAAAACTTTCCATAATCTCGGATTTTCAGATGAAGTGCCGCTCTTGTGTGATGCTTAAGAAGCAAGTATAATAAAGCTGTCATCTTTATTATATATTTTTTGTTGCTATTTCCGAATGAAGGGGGAATAAAAATGTTACAGGTAAATCATGAACGTTTAGCTAAACTTTTACAAGGCTTGGCTGCTTTTACGGACAGTGAAGAGGGCGTTACCCGTCTTGCCTACAGTCCGCTGGATAAAAAAGCTCAGAGCTGGCTGTTGGAGCAGGTGCAGGATTTGCATTTGCAAATCCGCACCGATGCTGTGGGTAATGTGTTCTTGCGTCGCGATGGCAAACAGCCGCAGCTGCCGCCGGTGGCTAGTGGTTCGCATCTGGACACTGTTATCCATGGTGGTGCCTATGACGGCATGTGCGGTGTGGTAGGCGCTTTGGAGGCGCTGTATATGCTGCAGGACGAGGAGCTTGAGCGCAGCATTGAGGTTATCATCTTCCGCGCGGAGGAATCGAGTCGCTTCGGCTTTGCGACTATGGGCAGCAAGCTGCTGACAGGCAGCGCAGTGCCGGAGCAGCTGAACAAGGGCGCTAAGAAGGGTGATATCAGCTTTATCGAGGCTTTGCGTGAATGGGGCTGCGATCCTGACGCTTACCGTGATGCCGTAATTGCTCCCGGCAGCTATAAATGCTTTGCGGAGCTGCACATAGAGCAGGGCAAGGTGCTGGAGCAGACACAGCACCAGCTTGGTATCGTGCAGAATATTGCGGCACCGACACGCTTTAAGATTCATATTAAAGGCGTGGCAGACCACAGCGGCGCAACGCCGATGGGGATGCGCCGTGATGCGCTCGTCAGCGCTGCTAAGCTTATTTTGGCGGTGAACGAGGCTGCGGCAACAGAAAAAGCCAACGGCAGTGTCGGTACCGTTGGCGTGGTTGACGTAGAGCCCGGTTCGATTAACGTTGTGCCGGGAGCAGTTACGCTGTGGGTTGATGTGCGTGGCGTTGATAAAGCCAGCATTGAGCGCGTACTGCAAAGTATTCGCGAGCAGGCCGAAAATGTTGCTGTTTGCGACGGCGTCGGCGTGCAGATTGAAATGCTGACAGCAGACAGCCCTGTTGCTTTGGATAAGGCCTTGGCCGCACAGAGCGAAGCAGTATGCACAGAAAAGGGCTTCAGCTTCTTGCATATGAATAGTGGCGCCGGTCATGATGCTATGCATATGACGAAAATCTGCCCCACGACAATGCTGTTTATTCCCTGTCGCGCAGGCATCAGCCATAATCCGGCAGAGTATGCTTCAACTGAGGATATCTGTCGCGGCATTGAGGTGCTGGCGGAGGTGTTGCGTCGGGAGGCAAATTGACAATAGCGCAAAAACTGCTATAATAATTATAGAGATAGCCGATTGTGGTAGGTCGGCTTTCCTCGCAAATTTGTAGTTTGAAGGAAGCCGCCTAACCGTTAGGCGGTTTTTTTCATGCCTTTTATACTCCTGTACCATCAAAGCAGGGGATAAAATCTTTGCAGGCTGCATCACCCTCCTGCACAAAGCCGTCTTCGATAGTGCTTTGCAGCAGATAGCTTTCCAGCTCCTTGTATTCCTCATCCGTAACATTACGGTTGATTTCGGGATATTCGGCTGCACGGCCGCAGGGAACGTATTGGTGCATCAGGCTGAACATTACCTGCCCCGGCTTGAAGTTGGCAGCAACCCAATCAATAATTCTCTTGGTGTTGTCCGGCATACCGGGCATAATCAGATGACGGATGATGACGCCTTTCGTCATGATACCGTTATCGTCAATATGGTAGTCGCCTACCTGATTATACATTTCCTTAATAGCTTCGGTTGCGATGCGGAAGTAGTAGGGAGCGTTGCTGTATTTGATAGCAGCCATATCATCACTGTATTTTAAATCCGGCAGATAAATCTGCACCTTGCCTTTAAGGCGGCGCAGTGTATCCTGCGTTTCAAAGCCGCTGGTGTTATAGACAACAGGCACCGGCATAGGCTCGTCCAGACTTTGCAGCACTGCTTCGGTAAAATGGGTGGGTGTAACCAGATTGATATTGTGCGCACCTTGAGCGATAAGCTCGTGATAGATTTCCTTCAGACGTTCAATAGTAATTTCCTTGCCGAAGCCCTTGCAGCTTATGTCATAGTTCTGACAGAAAACACAGTGCAGGTTACAGCCGGAAAAGAAAACAGTACCGCTGCCTTTGGTTCCGCTGATGACTGGCTCTTCCCACATATGCAGGCCGGCGCGGGCAACAATCGGAGCGAGGCCTACGCCGCAGCTGCCGAAGCAGCCTGTAGTATCAGACATATTTGCAGGGCGGTCTACGCCGCAGCGATGCGGACATACATAACAGAGAGTCATATTATTTCCTCCTTTGAAAAGAGCTTGCCGTACCTTTTCGATATATGTATAGACAAGAATTCTTGGTTCCCCCTTGGGGGAACTGTCGAGCGATAGCGAGACTAAAGGGGGCAACACTCTAATTCGTTATACCATTATTCTACCACAATCGCCCGGTATTGACAAAAACAACGAGGCATCTTATAATTTTAGTATTAGGTCATATAACTGACGGAAGTGGGTTACCACAGGGGAGTATGACCGGTAGCACGCCGACCGTCTGGGCAAAGATTTTTTCTTGTGCCAGTGTGTCGGTTTTTTTGTTCGTCTAAGTGACTGGCACTATACAAAAGAGGAGGAGTTATAGTGAAAGAATTAGCATTAAAATATGGCTGCAATCCTAATCAGGGCAGCGCACGTATTTACATGAACAATGGCAGCGAGCTGCCGATAGAGGTGCTGAACGGCCGCCCCGGCTACATCAATTTCCTCGATGCTTTTAACAGCTGGCAGCTGGTAAAAGAACTGAAGGAGGCAACCGGTCTGCCGGCAGCAGCATCCTTTAAGCACGTAAGCCCTGCAGGTGCTGCAGTTGGACTGCCGCTGAGCGATACTCTGAAAAAGATTTATTATGTAGACGACTTGGAGCTGTCTCCGCTGGCAAATGCTTATGCACGTGCCCGTGGTGCTGACCGTATGAGCTCCTATGGCGACTTTGTTGCTTTGTCCGATGTTTGCGACGTGCAGACCGCAAAAATGCTGGCACGCGAGGTTTCCGACGGCGTTATCGCACCCGGTTATACCGAAGAAGCTCTTACCGTTCTGAAGGGCAAACGCAAAGGCACCTACAATATTATTAAAATTGATGAAAACTACAAGCCGGAGCTGCTGGAGCACAAGCAGGTATTCGGCATTACCTTCGAGCAGGAGCGCAACGAAGCTAAAATTACCGCTGACCTGCTGCAAAACCGTCCGACTGTGAATAAAGAAATTCCGGAAGGCGCAGCACGCGACCTGCTGATTTCCTTAATTGTTTTGAAATATACTCAGTCCAACTCCGTTTGCTATGTAAAAGACGGTCAGGCTATCGGTATCGGCGCCGGCCAGCAATCTCGTGTACATTGCACCCGTCTTGCAGGCGGTAAGGCTGATATCTGGTGGCTGCGCCAGAATCCGAAGGTTTTGGCTCTGCCGTTTAAAGACAGCATCCGTCGTCCCGACCGCGACAACACAATCGACGTTTACATCTCCGATGATTATGAGGATGTACTGGCTGACGGCGTATGGGAAAACTTCTTCACCGAAAAACCGGAACCGCTGACTCGCGAAGAGAAAAAGGCTTGGGTTGCTCAGTTGAAGGACGTTGCTCTTGGCAGTGACGCATTCTTCCCGTTCGGCGATAACATTGAGCGTGCGCATCGCAGCGGCGTGCAATATATTGCACAGGCAGGCGGCTCTATCCGTGATGACAATGTTATTGAGACCTGCGATAAGTACGGTATTGCAATGGCATTCACCGGCCTGCGCCTGTTCCACCATTAAGATAGCTTTATAATGAACTTTCGTCCCACTCGTCTGACGGGTGGGACGTTTTTATTGTCTGCGCTTTTGATTCCGCCAAACCTAACACACCTAAAAATGCTTGCTGCTTTATTGCAAATTACGGAATTTGCATGTATGATTGAATATAGGCAGTCTTTTACAGCAGAGTAAAATGAAATGCATTTATTATAATTAAAACTAACTTCAATCATATCCAATGAGGTGATGATATGCTTCTTAAAGAAATGAATTTCAGTGACATCGTAGATAAATACCTTTACATAGAAGCTGCTGGCGTGGCGCAAAATCTGGGCAGCATTTTTGAGGTAACCGATGATGTAACCGGTTTACTTTGCTATGGTTATATAGATGAACAGGCAGGCATTAGTTTTGAAATACTTTGCTGTGCTGTACACGATGCAGATAAAAAGACGTTGAAGTTGTTGCATGGCAATGATGAGCAATTAGCGAAGATACGCTTAGCTGAGCTGATGGAAGCGCAGGCAGCTGTGCTGCCGAGCGAAATGCCTCGCTTAAGCGAGTTCAAGGGCAAGGTTGAAATTGTAAAGCAGGCTTATAAGGCTGACGAAGCAACAGAGGCTATGCGTAAGCTTACTTCGTTAGATCCTGCAAGACTTGCTATGCACCCGGATATCGTAACGGTTTATCTGGTGCGCGGCGATGAAGCTGAAGCGGTTTTGGTGCTGCTTAAGGAAGTACGCGAGGTAAATATTATTGGCACGTTGCTTTCCGAGCCTGAAACTGCAAACGGTCTGCATAAGGGCGATGAAATCAGTTTTTTCCTAGTGCGTAACGAAAAGGGTATTATGTGCATGAAGGTGTTGGAGAAATAAGCAAAAGAAAGGATATAGATGCTGAGCTAAGCTCGGCAAGGTGATTTTTTGAGTTCTGTAAAAAGAAACAGGTATATAGACGGCAAGCTGCTTCTGGCTTATCCTGATGATTATACTGTTTTAGATATTGAAACTACCGGCCTGAGTCCGCAAAATGATTATATAACGGAAATCTCGGCTATAAAATACCGCAATAATCGCAGAGTAGATGAATTTTCCAGCCTTGTTAAACCGGATTTTTCCATTCCGTATTATATTACACGGCTTACCGGCATCGATGACGCTATGGTAGCAGATGCTCCGTCAATCGATGAGGTTATCCTATCCTTTATGGATTTTTTGGCTGATGATATTATTGCAGGCTACAATGTGGGCTTTGATTTGAGCTTTATTGCGGAAAATCTGGCAGGCTATTACGCCAAAAGATTAGCCAATAATTATGTTGATGTAATGAAGCTGGCGCAGAATGAATTGCCGTTTTTAGGCAGGTATAAGCAGACTGCGGTTGCCGAATACTTCAATATTGCTACAGCAGGTGCGCACAGGGCGCTGGTTGACTGCAATATTTGCAACGGCTGTTACCAGAAGCTGAAGGAGCTGGCAGTGGCGGATTATCATCTGCCACCGCAGCAAAGGGAGCTTGTGCTTGCGCATAGTGCCAGCAGCTTAAAACCGCTGGCAGATAAGCAGATAGTTTTGCTAGGCTCTTTTAATAGTCTTTATGTTAAAAACGTTTGGGAGATACTGACTGCGCTTGGTGCAAGCGTTGCACAGCACGTTACAGCCAGTGCTGATATGGTTATCGTAGGTACGGCGGATGCTTCCGTGTGTGACGGTGCTGATTTGCAGCTTGCCATCAGTATGAAAAGTGCGGGCAGGAATATCTATATTCTTAAAGAGGATGTATTTTGCCAATCGTTGCTGGCCAAAGGCTGGCTGAGGGTTGTGTGCTGAACCGTAACAACAAACAAAAAAACGCTTACGCCCCACACATCAACGTGGGATGTAAGCGTTTAATTTTTTTCTTATTCTACAAAACCCTTAGGAGAAATTACTTCGCCGTTATCAAAAGCAATATAGGTGACCTGAATTTTTACGGTTTCTTTGGTAATATCCAGATTCATCAGCTTTTTATCATCCGGCAGCATGGAATTCAGCTTTTTGCTGGTGGTGAGCTCCACTGCCTGACCAGGGGCGATGCTGCCCTGATAATGCTCCGGATAGGAATAAAGCTGTTCGCCTTTATCGTTGAGCACGGTTACATCGTAATACATACGGTTGATAGCAACGTTGCTCATGTTTTTGGCCATGATGGTAGCGGTAAGCGTAGCTTTTTCTTCGCTGCCGATTTTGTTGCTGTCCTTGTTCAATGTCAGGCGTTCGCTGGTTGCTTGCAGTGCTTTGTTCAGACGTTCCATAACAGGCTTATTCAGCAGGGCCTGTTTAGCACGTTTAGCTGCGTCCAATTGGACGATAAAGTCTGCTAGATTGCTGACTTTCTTAATCTGCCAATCACCTTTATCATTTTGCTGCATCAACAGCTCGGCAATAAAATCCTTTTCCAGATCCTTATCGCGCAGTACCAGCGTAGCTGTAGCTGTTTCGCCATCATGCTTGCTGAGCTTCAGATCTTTGACAGTAAGGTTTTGAATGGGGATGTGGCGTTCCAGGTTACGCTTCATAGCATCAGGTACCGGGTCGACCGACTGCTTAGGCGTATTGTCGGGCTTAGCGGCAATTTTGTCCAAAGCCTCTTGCGTCATCAGGTCTACGACCGAAGGCTTCAGCATATGCAGAATGCCGAGTGCGAACGGGTTGGAGAAAACATTATCGTTATTGATTTTGCTTTCTGCCTTGATGATGTCCTCGAAAGCGTTGTCCATAACAGAGGGAACATCAACGTAGCGTGAAAATTTTGCGCTGTCATGCTGCTGCAGTGCAACGCGCGCTTCGTTCAAGGCATAAGCCGGTGTACGGATAAAATAAAGAAAATAAAAGGCTGCGCCTGCAAGGGCAGCGAGCAGAATAAATACAACAAACCATTTCTTTTTGCTTTGCATGATTTTGACCTTCCTAAACTATATTAAAAGGCAATCGGAAAAATTCTTTGCCTGCATATATTGTAATCATCTTAAGGGCAGATTTCAATACCTACTACTAAAATATTTTATAAATTATTCCCTACTTCTTTCCGGGGGAAATGTTGCGGGAAGTGAGTGTAATTGGTTATAATATAATGATAGACTGATTTTACACGGAGGTATTTACATGAGTGATAAAAATAAAACCTACTGTCTGATAAATTACGGCTGCCAGATGAATGAATCCGATACGGAGCATTATGCAGGACAGCTGCAGGAGCTTGGTTATGCGCCTAATCCTGATTTTCATACCGCAGATATAATTATTGTCAACACCTGTTGCGTGCGCGAGAGCGCGGAAAAGAAAATTGCCGGCAAAATCGGCGAATTAAAGGCTGTAAAGCGTGCCAATCCGGATGTTGTCATCTGCGTGGCCGGCTGCATGGCACAGAAGGACGGCGAAAAGCTGCGCAAAAAGCATCCGCAGGTAGATTTGCTGCTGGGTACTGCTTACGTTAACGATTTTAAACGCTTGCTGCTGGAATTTTTGGCAGAGCGCAAGGCTGCGGTTTATACCGATCTGACTATTCACCAAAGTGAGTTTGAAGGTCATATGGTACGCCAAAGCTCCTTTGCTGCCTGGATTCCTATTATGTATGGCTGCAACAATTTCTGCACCTACTGCATCGTGCCGTATGTACGCGGACGCGAGCGCAGCCGCAGCATCGATAATATTGTTGCCGAGATTGAGGCAGCGGTTAAAGAAGGCTATAAGGAATTTACTTTGCTGGGCCAAAACGTAAATTCTTACGGCAAGGATTTTGGTGATAAGGATGCCTTCGCTAAGCTGCTTCGCCGTGTGGATATTATTCCCGGCGTTGAGCGTATTCATTATATGACCAGCCACCCGCGTGATATGAGCGAGGAGGTTATCAAGGCTGTTGCAGAATGTGAGCACATCTGCGAAAACTTCCATCTGCCATTTCAGGCAGGCAGCTCGGAAATTCTGCGCCGCATGAACCGTGGTTACACGAAGGAAAAATATCTGGAGCTGGTGAAGATGGTACGCAAGTATGTGCCGGACGCAACGATTACCACAGATATTATTGTAGGCTTCCCGGGCGAAACCGAAGAGGATTTTGAAGAAACTTTGGATGTCGTGCGTCAGGTTGGCTTTACCTCTGCTTATACCTTTATTTATTCCAAGCGTAGCGGTACACCTGCAGCCAAAATGGAAAACCAGGTGCCGCTGGCAGTGAAGAAGGAACGCTTGAACCGTTTGATGGCTCTGCAGAACGAGAACAGCCTGAAGTGCCATGAAAAGCTTGTAGGTCAGACTGTAGAAGTGCTGGCAGAAGGCCCCAGTAAGCAGAAAACAGTTTGGAACGGCCGCACACGCACAGGAGTTTTGGTGCTGTGGCCGATTGAAGATAAGCAATACGAGGTTGGACAGAAGGTTAACGTGCAGATTGAAGCTGCACAGACCTGGCTAGTGAAAGGTAAGGCGGTTGATTAATGGCTGCTGCAAATGTTACGCCCATGGTACAGCAATATATGGCAGTGAAGCAGGAGCATCAGAATGAGCTGCTCTTCTTTCGCTTGGGCGATTTCTATGAAATGTTTTTTGATGACGCGCTTACTGCATCGCGTGAGCTGAATTTAACACTGACCAAGCGCTCTAATGGTATGGAAAATATGCCGATGTGCGGTGTGCCTTATCATTCGGTGGACGGATATATCGCCAAGCTGATAAAAAAGGGTTACCGCATCGCCATCTGCGAGCAGGTGGAGGATCCCAAGCTCGCCAAAGGCATTGTTGAGCGTAAGGTTATTAAAATTATTACGCCGGGAACGGCGCTGAACGAACAGCTTTTGGAGGATAAGCATAACCGCTATCTGGTATTTTTACAGCAGGCGCAGGAAAAGGGAATGTGCCTGACAGCGGCCGATGTAACAACGGGCGAGTGCGAATGGTTCCTTGACCAAACTTCGGAAAGCTTTTTGAATATTACCGAGCAGCTTTACAGACTGCAGCCTGCAGAGCTTGTTGTTCATTTTACTTCGGAGGAAATGAGAGAGAAGCTGCAGGAATGGCTGGCTGCAAGATTGCCAGAATGCGTTGTTACGCATTATGACGAGAGTACGCCGGAGGCTGATTATTTTACGCAGCACTTTGCCGGCAATGATGTGCCTGATGAGGTGCATAGCACAGTTGAGCTTTTGCTGCGTTATCTGCACGGAACGGTAATGGCCGATTTGAGCCATATTAACCGCCTGGTGCGGATTGAACGCAACAGCTTTATGAACCTTGATGTGACCGCTATCCGTAACCTGGAGCTGGTTCGCAATATGACGGATGGCTCGAAGCGCGGTACGCTGCTGCAGGTGCTTGATTTTACCAATACCTCGATGGGTGCGCGCCGTCTGCGCAGCTGGATTGAAAGCCCGCTGCTTGATGTAGGCCGCATTTATGAGCGCCAGGAGGCGGTGGCCGAGCTGGCGGCAGCTGCCGAGCTGCGCGAAGCAATTGTGGCGCAGCTGAAGGCGGTGGCGGATCTGGAGCGCATTGTCAGCCGTATTGAGGTGGGCAGTGCCAATGCCAGAGATTTGGTGGCGCTGCGCAATTCCTTAAGCGTACTGCCGGGACTGAAGGGCATTCTGGAAGGCTGTAGCAGCGGACTGCTGCGCAAGCTGTGGAAGGGCCTGCATCTGCACGAGGAGCTGGCTGCAAGATTACAGCAGGCTATTGTCGATGAGCCGCCGTTTTCTGTCCGCGAGGGCGGTATGATTCGCACTGGCTATAATCAGGAGCTGGATGAGCTGCATCTGATTGCTGCCGACAATAAGACCTGGATGCAGAACTTTGAGCAGAAAATCAAAGAGGAAACTGGCATTAAAACCATGAAGGTCGGCTTCAACAAGGTTTTCGGCTATTATATTGAAGTTAGCAAGGGACAGAGCAGCAGCGTGCCTCCGTACTTTGTGCGCAAGCAGACACTGGTAAACGCGGAGCGCTATATTGTTCCCGAGCTTAAGGAGTTCGAGAATAAGATTCTCGGTGCCAAGGAAAAAATCGAACAGCTGGAGTATTATCTGTTTGATGAGCTACGTACTTTGATTCGCGGCAAAATCAAGGAGATTCAGGAAACTGCCCGCGCCGTCAGCTACATTGATGTGCTGACAGGCTTGGCAGAGGCTGCCTATAAATATAATTATGTAAGACCTGAGCTGAATAATAACGGCGAAATCAAGATTGTTGACGGACGCCATCCCGTAGTAGAGCGCTTGCTGGAAAAGGAGATTTTTGTCCCCAACAATACCAATCTGAATAATACTGACGAACGCATGATAATTATTACCGGTCCGAATATGGCAGGCAAATCAACCTACATGCGTCAGGTGGCGCTGCTGGTGCTGATGACGCAAATCGGCAGCTTTATTCCTGCGCGTCAGGCGAGCGTTTGCCCGGTAGATAAGATTTTTACGCGTGTAGGCGCCAGCGATGACCTGGCGACAGGCCAGAGCACCTTTATGGTGGAGATGAATGAGGTAGCGCAGATTTTGAAATACGCTACGAAAAACAGTCTGATTATCCTTGATGAGGTGGGCCGCGGTACCAGCACCTTTGACGGCATGAGTATTGCCCACGCAGTTATGGAATATATCCATGACCGCATCAAGGCAAAGACGCTGTTTGCTACGCATTATCATCAGCTGATTGCCTTGGAAAATGTGCTGAGCGGTGTGAAGAATTATTCCGTTGCCGTCAAGGAAAGAGGCAAGGATATTATCTTCCTGCGCCGTATTGTACCGGGCGGAACCGACCGCAGCTACGGAGTACATGTTGCACGCCTCGCCGGTCTGCCAAAGAAGGTGCTGGAGCGTTCGGAAGAGCTGCTGAAGGAATATGATAATGATAACGGCCGTGTACAGCAGCCTGCAGCTGCTGCAGCACCGCAGGATAATATGATGGGCTCGCTGTTTGGCAGTTCTATTGCCAATGAGCTTTTGAAGCTCGATGTTATGAGCATGACACCGATTGAGGCGATGAGCGCCTTGTATAAATTGCAGGATGAAGCAAGAAAGGAGCTGGGTAAATAATGGCAGAAGAGCATGCCGTCAGATTGTTGGATACGAATACCGCCAACCAGATTGCTGCCGGCGAGGTTGTAGAAAAGCCTGCGTCCGTAGTAAAGGAATTGGTTGAGAATGCACTGGATGCCGGTGCGGATAAAATTGAAGTAACGATTTTTGCCGGCGGTACGGAATATATCAGAGTAACTGATAATGGCTGCGGCATGAGTGAAGCTGATGCCAAAATGGCTGTGCTGCGCCATGCCACAAGCAAGCTTACGAAGGCTGAGGATTTGCTGAGCCTGAATACCTTGGGCTTTCGCGGTGAAGCCTTGCCTAGTATCGCTTCTGTTTCTAACTTTACGCTGCTCACCCGTCCGGAGAGCGAAGAATTCGCTACATCTGTGCATATCGACGGCGGTGAAAATACGGAGGTTACGGCAAGTGGTGGCAGTACGGGTACTACCGTAATTGTGGAGAATCTATTCTTCAACGTGCCTGCACGCCGCAAATTCCTGAAAACCGTGAGCACCGAGGGACGTTATATCAGTGAGCTTTTGACAAGACTGGCGCTTTCGCGTCCCGACGTGCGCTTTAAGCTGGTGAATAATGACAAAGAGGTGCTCAGCACTCCCGGTGACGGTGATTTGGAGCATGCGATTAAAGCACTGTATGGCAAGAATGTTACTGAAAACCTTTTGGAGGTATCACTGAACGATCCTAAGGTAAGCGTTAGCGGCTTTATCGGCAAGCCTACGCTGCTGAAGGGAACGCGCCAATGGCAGACGTTCTTTGTCAATGGCCGCTGCATTGGCAGCAAGATGCTTTCCAAGGCCATGGACCATGCATACCAGTCGCAGATTCCCAAAAGCGGTTTTCCCTTTGCTGTTATCAATATAACAGTTGATACAGCCAGCGTTGATGTTAATGTGCATCCACAGAAGAGCGAAATCAAATTCAGTGATGACAGCCTGATTTATAAGGCTATGTATAAGGCGTTGACCGATGCGCTGACGAAGCCGATGAGCGCGCAAAAGACGCAGGTAACGCTGCTGCCTGATTCAGAGCTGAATGTTTTTGTGAAGCCGCAGCCGCAAGCTGTTTCTGTGCCGGTTGCACCTGCACCGCAGCCTAAGCCGGAGTATCAGCCGCCGCAGCCTGTGTTCAAGAGTAGCAAAGAGCCGATTTTCAAAACGCCGGAACGCAGGGAAGAGCCTGTTAAGACTACCGAAGCCTTGTTGGTGCCTGAGCAGCCTGCTCCTGCTGTAAAAAAAGAGCAGGCAGAGCAACAGACGATGTGGCAACCGTTTGATGATTTTGCTAAGAGTGCCCCGACTGCTTCCTACAGTAATGGCTATCAGGAGCCTGTGCTGGATGTGCATGAGGCGCGCAGTGAATTTGCCAAGCCGCAGCCGACGGAGACAGCACCTGTGGCCAACAGGGAAACTATTGCTTTTACTGATACTGACAGTGGTATGGATACAATTTGGCCGATTGGTCAGGTTGATAAAACCTTTATTATTGCTCAAAGTGAAAATACGCTTTATCTTATTGATCAGCATGCTGCCCATGAGCGTATTCTTTATGACAAGCTCGTGGCTTCGCATGAGCAGATTCCGTCGCAGCAGCTTTTGATGCCGCTTTATGTAGATATGGCTGCCGATGATATTGTGTTGATTGAGGAGCACAGGGACGAATTTCTGGCTTTGGGTGTGGATGCTGCCAGCGCCGGCGAAAGTCTGCTGCGTGTGAGCAGTTTGCCAGCGGATATCAAAGCGGATGCCGCTGAGGAGTTTATCAATGCTATCAGCAAAATGTTGCGGGAAATGCGTAATGTTAATGGCAGCGATTTGCGGCAGGAGGTGCTGCACATGACTGCCTGCAAGGCAGCGATTAAGGCAGGACAGCTGCTGAATATGCGGCAGATGCGTCAGCTGATTATTGATTTGTGCAATACTACGCATCCGTTTACCTGCCCGCACGGCAGACCTTGCATGATTGAAATTGACAGCAATCAGCTGTATAAAATGTTTAAAAGGACGGGCTTTTAATGCTTACAGGCAAAATTGGCGTAACAACGGCCAGAAATGCTACAGGCAGCGCTGCTGCAGCCCAGGCCAGGGCCTGGGCGGAGCAGCTGGGCGCACTTTACGTAGAGCGTCCGCATAATATGGGCGTAGATGAGCTTATGGCGCAATATGACCTGGCGGCGCTTGTCGTGGGAGAGAAGGACGGTCCGCGTATTCATAGCGCCGCAGGCAGCTTTGCCTATCATCCGGGGATGGCGGTGCTGCGTCTGCAGCAGCTGAAGCGCGGTGCGACGGAGCATTTGCTGACGGCGTTGGACTTGCGTCCGGGGAAAAGAGTGCTGGATGCTACGCTGGGTTTGGCGGCTGATGCTGCCATCAGCTCCTATGCTGTCGGTGAGGCAGGAACGGTTGTTGGCCTGGAGGCTTCACCGCTATTGTATTTTGCCGTGAGCTATGGCCTGAAAAATTACGTTGCCGAGGATGCTGACCTGACGGCAGCACTGCGCCGGATTCAGCCGGTGCAAGCGTTGGCGGAGGATTATCTGGCGCAGTGTGTGTCGGACAGCTTTGACGCTGTTTATTTCGATCCGATGTTCCGCCATCCTGTCAACGGTGCCAAGGGCATGGAAGCATTGCGTCCGCTTTCCTACGAGGAAGCGCTGTCGGCAGAAACGCTACAGCTGGCGCTTAAAGCAGCGCCGCGCGTGGTTATCAAGGAGCGCAGCGAATATATTTTGCGCGAGTATGGCTGCGAGGAATTTATCGGCGGCAAATACAGCAGGATTAAGTACGGAATAATAAAAAGGTGATTTATGTTGCAAAAACCCAAGGTAGTTGTTATTTTAGGAGCGACAGCAACCGGAAAAAGTCATTGCGCTATTGAGATTGCTAAGCAGTTTCAGGGCGAAATAATTTCCGGTGATTCAATGCTGGTTTATAAAAATATGAATATCGGTACTGCCAAGCCAACTGCCGAGGAGCTGGCTGCCGTACCGCATCATCTGGTGGATATTCTGCCGCCGGACGCATCCTTCAGCGTTGTGGATTTTAAGGAGCGTGCATCTGCTTTGATTACGGAAATCAATGCGCGCGGACATCTGCCGATAATTGCCGGTGGTACAGGTTTGTACATCAAAGCGTTGCTCGAGGATTATGCCTTTAACAATGCGGATGAGGACAGCGAGCTGCGCCGCAGGCTGGAGGCCGAGGCGCAGGAAAAGGGCGTGTTGGCGCTGCATGCTCGTCTGCAGGAGCTGGCGCCGCAGGAGGCGCAGCGTATTCATCCCAATAATGTGCGTCGTGTTATCCGTGCGCTGGAATCGGCTATGCAGGGCGAGGCTGTTAACCAGTACGGCGCGCAGGAAAGTCCTTATGACGCTGTAGTTATCGGTTTGGAAATGGAGCGTCAGGCGCTGTACGAGCGCATCAACAGGCGTGTTGATTTGATGCTGGAGGCCGGTCTGGAGCAGGAGGTGCGCAGTCTGCTGGAGCAGGGCGTAGCGCCCGAGTGCCAGTCGATGCAGAGTATTGGCTACAGACAGATGGTGTGGTATCTTAACGGCAGCATGGATTACGCTGCTGCCGTAGACAAGCTGAAGCAGGCAACGCGTAACTTTGCCAAGCGGCAGATTACCTGGTATAAAAAAATGCCGTATATTCACTGGCTGCATTTGGATGATGAGCCTGATTATAAGCAGGCAGTGGCAGAAATTTCCGAAATACTTGTAGAAAGTGGCATTTCGGTGTAAAATATAAGTATAAAGAGGAGTGTAGGTTTTTAGGAATCTGTACTTCCGGAGATAACGAAATGAGTAGGAGGGGCTTTTAATGATTACTTCAGTAAAACCCGCAATGAATTTGCAAGACAGCTTTTTAAACCATGTTCGCAAGGAAAACCTGGGTGTTATCATCTATCTGATGAACGGTTTCCAAATCCGTGGCTTAGTAAGAGGTTTTGACAACTTTACTGTTATTATTGAAAACGAAGGCAAACAGCAGCTTGTTTATAAGCATGCTATTTCCACTATTTCTCCGGCAACTAATATTACTATTATGCAGCCTGAGAAAAAAGAATTTTAATAAAGTTATGATTACAAAGAAAAACGGCGCACAAGCGTTGTTTTTCTTTTTCTGAAAGAGATTGCATCCGGCAAAATTTGCAAGCGGCAAATTTGCGGGATGGAGGCAGGTTTTTATGTTTGACTATCTGGCCTTGTTTCAGGAATATCTGACGGTAGAGCTGGGACTGGCAAAAAATACACAGCTGGCGTATATGCGTGATTTGCGCCTGCTGATGAAAAGCCTGCAGCTGAAGGCAGATGAGGAGCTGCTGCAGGTTTCGCGACAGCAGCTGATTGCCTATCTTGTGCGTTTAAAGCAGGAAGGCCGCGCTGCCTCGACGGTGGCACGCAAGCTGGCTTCGATTAAGGCGTTTTACCGTTTTCTGACGGCAGAACGCTATATCCGCCGTAATCCTGCCGAGGTACTGGAGGCGGCGAGCAGAGGATTGCATTTGCCGAAGGTGCTGAGCGTTCAGGAGGTTGAAAGGCTTTTGGATGAGCCTAATTTGGGAACCTTGGACGGCTATCGCGACAAGACGATGCTGGAGCTGTTATATGCTACCGGCATGCGTGTGTCTGAGCTGGTAAATGTGCCGGTGAAGAATGTTGATATGAAGATGCAGTATGTCATTGTTATGGGCAAAGGCTCTAAGGAGCGTATGCTGCCGTTAGGCCGTACTGCGCTGCATTATTTGGAGCATTATTTGTCGGTAGTACGCCCGCAGCTTCTGCATGGTAAGCCGGATGCGGCTGCAGAGCTTTTTGTAACCGGCTGGGGCGGACCGATGACACGTGAGCGTTTTTACGAAATTATTGTGGCATACGGTAAGAGCGCAGGCATCAGTAAGCGCGTTACACCGCATATGCTGCGTCATTCCTTTGCGACGCATCTTTTAAATAACGGCACCGACCTGCGCATAGTGCAGGAGCTGTTGGGACATGCAGATATTTCCACCACGCAGATATATACGCATCTTGATGTGGAGCGTTTGCGTGAGGTGTATGATAAAACGCACCCACGGGCTTAGAAAGGAGAACACCTATGACAAAAGCAAGCAAGAAAAAATCCTCCGGCAGTAAATATGCTGTACTGATTTTAACAGCGGTTATTGCGATTATTGCCATTGGCTGCGGACTTTTTTATGCCACCAGCAACAGCAAGAAGGATGTTTTGGACAACAAGGGTGACGAGCCGCAGACGGTAAGTCTGCTGGATGAATCTATAGAGGCGCAGCGTCTGTTGGATAATATTTTGCTGCAGAAAAATAATTGGCAGCTGATTGAAAACGATCACGGCAAAAAGGATGTTGAGGTTGAAGAATCCGGTGCCAAGGTGCAGATTAACCAGCGTGAGCTGGCAGTTGGCGTACCATCCGGTACAAGCCTTGCCGGTGCCTGCGATTGGCTGCAGACAAAGGCTGAGCAGGCCGGACTGGTTTATATCAGCGGCAAGCCTGCCAAATATAAAAAATGGGATGCCTATAAGGCTGAAATTGGTATTAAGGTTAAGGCCGGTGCAGGCAGCAAGAGCTTTGTAACGGATACTGTGATTTTCTTCCATAACAGTAACCTGACCAAGCAGGATAAGGATGTTAAGGATTTACCAGAGCAAAAGGCAGAAGAGGAGCAGCAGGGGACCGTCAGGCAATTCAGAGGAAAAGTAGCCATCGTTATTGATGACTGCGGTTATGATATGGCGCCGGTGCGCAAGCTGCTGAATACCGGTCTGCCGTTCAGCTATGCGATATTGCCGTATAAGCAGTACAGCAGCGATGTTTTGGAGATGGTAAAGGCTAAAGGACGTGTGCCGATGCTGCATCTGCCGATGGAGCCTATTGACCGCAGTGCTATGAGCGAGGGCGCTGCTACTATTCGTACGGATTTGTCTGCGGCGGAGAAGCTGTCTTTGACGCGGCGTGCGCTTAACAGTCTGCCGGGAGTGATGGGTGTAAATAATCACCAGGGCTCGAAGGCGACTGCGGATAAGGATACTATGCTAGTTGTTTTGCAGGAGCTGCGGCGGCAGAAGCTGTTTTTTGTGGACAGCCGTACAAATTCTGCTTCGGTAGCACGCAATATGGCGCAGCAGCTGGGTGTTTCTACGGCCTGTAACGATATCTTTTTGGATAACAGCTCTGACGTGCAGGCGATTCGTCAGCAGATATATAAGGCTTTCGCTATGGCGGAAAAGAACGGTCGCGTTATTGCTATCTGTCATGCCAGACCGAATACTGCCAAATGCTGGGAGATGTATGCGGCGGAGTTTAAGCGGACGGGGATAACCTTTGTGCCGGTGACGGAGCTGCTATATTAAAGTAGTATTAAGTATTAGTGTTGGGATTCGGCTTCTTTCATAACTGAAAGAAGCCGGCAAGAAAGGTTCGCGCTTTTTGTAAAGCGCGGCAAAACAAAAACTTTTTCCGGAGAAAAAGTTTTACCAAAAAGCCTTTTAAATAGGGTCGCTTTGCTGTTACTAGCGCCTGTTCGAAGTTCCTGCGAAGTTTTTTCGTAACCCATGAAGTACTTTGTGGTTTGTTTAAGCCTTGTATCGGGTGATTAAACTTCGCGTTAGTCTAGGCCTCGAAAAATGTTTGTACATCCATTGGTATGTTGTTATAGCCTTTAGCTTACTACGAACCAAGGAGAATATGGTAAAGCATTTTTTGCTTAGCTTTTTTGTGCGAGCAAAAAAGCGACTGTTTCCCGCGCTTTCGCAAAGCGCGCCCCTTTCTTGTTACTTCTTTCGGGGACGAAAGAAGTAAACCTAGACGATATAAGCCAATTCTAATTTATATAAACTGAATCGAGGTATGAAAATGTCTAATTATGTAGAAGAAACAATCGGTAAATATGAAAAGTATATCAATCCTGCTCAGGCAAAGCTGTTCCGCTTCATGGGCCTGGCAAGCATTGAAGGACATGCTGAGGGTTGGACGATTACCGACAGCGAAGGTCAGGAGTTTATTGACTGCCTGGGCGGTTACGGTATGTTTGCTTTAGGTCATCGTCATCCGAAGGTTGTCGAGGCTGTGGCAAAAGAGCTGCATGCTATGCCTATGTGCGGCAAGGTGCTGTTCAACCGTCCGATGGCTGATTTGGCGGAGGCACTGGCAGAGATTACCCCAGGTGAGCTGCAGTACAGCTTTTTTGTCAACAGCGGTACCGAATCCGTTGAAGGCTGTCTGAAGGTAGCACGTCTGGCAACAAAACGCAAAAAGTTCGTTGCTGCAAAGAATGCTTTTCACGGCAAAACCTTTGGCAGCTTAACTGCAACCGGACGTGATATGTACCGCGAGCCGTTTAAACCGCTGCTTGATGGCTTTACTCATGTAGAATACGGCGACGCCGCAGCTGTTGATGCTGCTGTTGATGAAGATACTGCTGCCGTTATTCTGGAGCCTGTTCAGGGCGAGGGCGGCATTATTGTTCCGCCTGCGGGTTACCTGCGTGAGGTGAAGGAAATCTGCGAGAAGAAGGGTGCTCTGCTGATTGCCGATGAGGTACAGACCGGTATCGGCCGTACCGGCGAATGGTTCGGCGTTAATCATGACGGCGTTACTCCCGACCTGATGGCCTGCGCTAAGGCTTTGGGCGGCGGTGTAATGCCCATAGGTGCGATTATCGGTACTCCGCGTGCCTGGGCCGGTCTTATTGAAGCACCGTTCCTGCACACATCTACCTTTGGCGGCAACCAGCTGGCCTGCGCTGCCGGTGTAGCAGCTATCAAGGCTATTAAGGAAGAGGATATGCTGCGTCGCGGACGTGAGGCAGGTGCGTATCTTAAGGCTGGTCTGGAGGCTATCGCTGAAGAATATCCTTCCGTTATCAAGGAAGTACGCGGTCGCGGTATGATGATTGGCATTGAGCTGACCAAAGAGGGTGCTGGTGGTATGCTGATGAGCCTGATGATTAACCAGCACATTATTGTTGCTTATACCTTGAACAATCCTAAGGTTATCCGTATGGAGCCGCCGCTGATTATGCCTAAAGAGGTTATTGACCATGTTCTGGAGGCTTTCAGAGGCGCTGTTAAGGAAACCGCGGATGTTATTGAAGATTTATAAGAGGAGATAAGATTATGCCTTATGTAGAGAGCAAAACCACCATCAAGGGTGATGGTGCAAAAATTTATGATATCATCAAGGATATGGCTGCTTACCCTAACTTTATGCATGACCTGGTAAGCGTAGAAATTATGGAGCGCGGTGAGAATTACACTGTTTCTCACTGGGTAAGTAATGTTGACGGACGCAAAATCGTCTGGACCGAGCGCGATACCTTCTATCCTGAGGAGCTGAAAATTACCTACGCTCAGACCGAGGGTGATTTAAAGAGAATGGAAGGCTCCTGGCTTATTACACCGCAGGCTGACGGCTGCGAGGTAACGCTGGCAGTTGATTTTGAGTTCGGTATTCCGATGATTGCCGGCCTCCTGAATCCTATTCTTAAGAAAAAAGTTCGTGAAAACAGTGAAAATATGTTAAACTCTATCAAGGCCCAAATTGAAAAATAAGTAATTACTTGTTATAATAGATATGTTGAAAATGTATTCTATTAATGCCTGTACCTGTTTACAGTGCAGGTCTTTTATGAGGAGGAAATTACTTAGATGAAAACAGCGTTTTTAATGGCGTTAATGACAGCGCTGCTGATGCTCCTGGGCGACTTCTTCGGTGGTCTGCGCGGCATGACCGTAATGCTTTTTGTAGGCGTGGCAATGAACTTCTTTGCTTATTGGAACAGCGATAAGATGGTTCTGGCACATTACGATGCACAACAGGTTGACCGCAACAGTGCGCCGGAGTTGTACGGAATAGTAGAAAAGCTGGCTAAAAAAGCCAATATTCCTATGCCGAAGGTTCATATTATCAATAGTCCGGTGCCTAACGCTTTTGCTACCGGCAGAAATCCGGAGCATGCTGCCGTTGCTGTAAATACTGCGCTGGCAGATATGCTGACCAAGGAAGAGCTGGCCGGTGTTTTAGGTCATGAGCTGAGCCACATTATGCATCGTGATATTTTGGTAAGTACTATTGCCGCTTCTATGGCAGGTGCTATTTCCACGATTGCCCAATGGGGCATGTTTTTTGGCGGCGGCCGTGATGAGAATGGCGAAAGCCGTAATCCTATCGCTTCTATTCTGGTTATGCTTTTGGCGCCTCTGGCAGCTATGCTGATTCAGATGGCAGTATCCCGTTCCCGCGAATATATGGCAGATAAATCCGGCGGTGAGCTTTGCGGCAATCCCAATGCTCTGGCTGATGCTCTGCTGAAGATTGAGGCCTATGCGGAGCGTCGCGTAATGCCCGGTGCTACCGAAGCAACTGCGCATATGTTTATTATCAACCCCTTTGCCGGTGTTGATGCCAAGCAGCTTTTCAGCACTCACCCCGCAACCGAGGAAAGAGTTCAGCTGCTGCGTGAGCAGGCAAGAAAAATGGGTATCCGTTAACAATTCAACTATACCTCTAAGTCACATCGGTGACTGGGTTAGTATAAAAAATTTAATTACACTTTAAGGAGAGATTTACAAATGGAACAAACACTCGTACTCGTAAAACCTGATGGAGTTAAGAAAAATCTGATCGGCGATATCATCGCTCGTTTCGAACACAAAGGCCTGCAAGTTGCAGCTCTGAAACTGGTTAAAGTTACCGAAGCTCAAGCTAAATTCCACTATGCTGAGCATGAAGGCAAACCCTTCTTCGGCGAACTGGTTGACTTCATTACCTCTGCTCCGCTGGTTTGCGCTGTAATCCGCGGCGAAAACGCTATCAAAGCTGTTCGTCAACTGAACGGTGCTACCAACCCGATCGAAGCAGTTCCCGGTTCTATCCGCGGCGACTTCGCTCTGAGCATCGGTGAAAACATTGTTCACGGTTCCGACAGCCCGGAAGCTGCTGAACGCGAAATCAACAACTTCTTCGCTCCGGAAGAAATTTACTAATTAACTTTAGCCTTTCGGCGGCCATGAGCTGACTGAGAGGGGTTACACTCTCACGGAAAGGATGGTGCAGAAATGAAGAAAGCTGCTGTTTATACCAGAACCGGTGACAAAGGAACTACCGGTTTGTACACCGGAGAACGTGTTCCCAAGCAAAGCCTGCGTGTAGAAGCCTATGGTACCGTGGATGAAATTTCCTCGGCATTAGGTTTGGCACGTGCTCAGGTTACGCGTGAGGATGTACGCGAGACCATTTTCAATGTACAAAAGCTGCTCATGTCTGTGATGGCTGATATTGCCAGCCTCAACCTGCCCGAACCTTACATCAAAGAAGAACACGTTAAGCTGTTTGAAGATACTATCGACAAGTTTGATTCTCTGCTGCAGCCGCTGGGCCATTTCATTATCCCCGGCGATACTGTAGGCGCTGCCGCACTGGACATCGCACGCACTACTACCCGTCGTGCCGAGCGTTGCCTGCTTCGTCTGGCTGAAACCGAACCGGTTAACCCCAATGTTCTGGTTTGCCTGAACCGTTTGTCTGATTTGTGCTTTATTCTGGCACGTGTAGAATGCGAAGTAAAATAAGCATTGCTGATTAAGGAATAGAAGCCTCTGCCTGTGGCCTTTGGCCGCAGACGGAGGCTTTTTGCTTTTGTAAAATATGTTTGCCGGGTGCTTGACATGCGGAAAAAATAAGTTTAAACTTTATTTTTGCAGCGTGGCTTTTAATTGCTGCAAAGCTATCTTAAAGAGGGGAATTTTCTAAAAATGCTATTAAATCAGCAACAATCACAATTGACACTGCGCGGTGAGCTGGCCTTACTTGTCGCAGTTATTATCAACAGCTTCAGCGTAGTTCTGATGCTGTATTCAGGCTCCGGCATAAGTGCTATCAGCAGTGTGCCCTTTGCCTTTTCCGAAGCCTTTCCGCATCTGACGCTCGGAACATGGACCTATATTTTCCAAGGCCTGCTGATTGCAAGTCTGATGCAGCTGAGAAAGAAATTTGTGCCGTCCTATCTGTTCAGCTTTGTTATAGGCTTTGTTTTCAGCCAGTTTCTTGATTTGTTCGAGCTGTATATCAATGTACTGCCGCAGGATTTTTCCTGGCGTGTACTGTATTTTGTCATAAGCTATGTGCTTATCTGTGTTGGTATTGCTCTTTCCAATCGTTGCGGTCTGCCGATTATTCCTACGGATTTGTTTCCGCGTGAGCTGGCAGAAATCATTAAGGTTGCCTATGCCAAAATTAAAATTACCTTTGATGTTACCTGCCTGGCTGTTACTGCGGCTCTGACATTTCTGCTCATCGGTCATGTAGACGGCTTGGGCATTGGCACCGTGCTGGCGGCCTTTACCATGGGTAAGGGTGTAGCACTTGCCGGAAACTATCTGGACGAGCATTTCCGCTTTGTTTCTTTTATGCAGTGAGTTGTCACACTATTCCCAGCCGGTAAGAAGAATACGTGTATACAATCGTGTGAAGTATTGTACACTATATATTGATGTGATACAATACTATACATGGGCTTCGGGAAAAAGCCTTAAATTGTAAACGTGTTTTAATTTTTTACTGGGGGGAATTTTTTATGTTGGAGATTTTGAATTCTATTGATGGCTTCATTTGGGGCCCGCCTTTGATGATTTTGCTCATCGGCACAGGCATTTTAATGAGCGTCCGTCTTGGCCTGCTTCAGGTTATGAAGCTGCCTAAAGCCTTGCAGCTGATTTTTACCGCCCGCAGCAAGGGCGAAGGTGATGTAAGCAGCTTTCAGGCTTTGTGCACTGCTTTGGCTGCAACTGTCGGCACCGGTAATATCGTTGGCGTAGCAACGGCAATTAAGCTCGGTGGTCCCGGTGCTCTGCTGTGGATGTGGCTGGCTGCTTTCTTCGGTATGGCAACCAAATATTCCGAAGGTGTACTGGCTGTTAAGTATCGTACCTATGACGAAAACGGCAATGCCTCCGGCGGTCCGATGTACTATATCGAACAGGGCTTGGGCAAAAAATTTAAGCCCCTGGCTGTAATGTTCTCTATTTTCGGTGTTATGACTGCCTGCCTTGGTAGCGGTACCTTTACTCAGGTAAATGCAATCACCTCTATTGTTAATGTATCCTTCGGTGTTTCCGAATATGTTGTAGCAGCAGTTCTGACTGTTCTTGTAGCTGTTGTTATTATCGGCGGTCTGCAATCCATTGCTAACGTAGCAAGTAAGATTGTTCCTTTCATGGCTGCTGTTTATGTTATCGCAACCGTTTCCGTGCTGGTATTTTATGCTGATGCTCTGCCGGCTGCAATTAAGCTGGTTATCGACGGTGCCTTCAACGGTACTGCGGCAGCAGGCGGCTTTGCCGGTGCCGGAATTATGCTGGCTATGCGCAGCGGTATCGCCCGCGGTATTTATTCCAACGAATCCGGCTTAGGCTCCGCTCCTATTGTAGCAGCTGCAGCGAAAACCAAATGGCCTGCAGAACAGGGCCTTGTTTCTATGACCGGTACCTTTATCGATACCATCATCATCTGCACCATGACCGGCCTGTCCATCATCGTCAGCGGTGCCTGGACCGGCGACCTGAACGGTGCTGCTCTGACTGAGGCTGCTTTCGCTTCTGCTTTCCCGGCTGTTGCCAAGTATGTCCTGACCGGTGGTCTGGTACTCTTCGCTTTCACCACTATTATCGGCTGGAGCTATTACGGCGAGCGTTGCGCAGAATATCTCTTCGGCGTTAAATGCATCATGCCTTACCGTATCGGTTACATCATTCTGGTAGGTCTGGGCGTATTCCTGAAGCTGGAAATGATTTGGATTATTGCCGATATCGTTAACGGTCTGATGGCTATTCCTAACCTAATTGCTCTGCTGGGCCTGAGCGGTGTAGTTGTTGCAGAAACCAAGCTGTACTTCGAGCATTGGGAAAAGGTTCACAGCCGTCGCAAACAGCTTGCTGAGATTCGGGAAGATCTGGCAACTGAAAATAATTAATTAGTATTTACGAAAGCCATTGCGGAAATATGCAATGGCTTTTTTTCATTAAGTTTTTGTGTCATCTGTATTTTTATGTCTTTAGTGTGTTATAATATACATATCAAGATAATAGGAGAATAAAATGGTTTATGGTTTGTTAGCTTTGCTGGTGGTTCTGCTGGACCAGGCAACAAAGTATTATGTGGTAACACATTTTGCGTTAGGGGAGAGCGTACCGGTGATTAATAATGTATTTCACTGGACGTTTATACTGAATCGTGGTGCCGCATTCGGCATGCTGGAGGGCAGCCGTTGGCTGTTCGTACTGATTGCGGTTGCCGTAATCGGCGGTGTTTGGTTTATGCGCCGGGAGATTGCCAAAAGCGGCGTAATGGCCTGTTGGGGCACAGCGCTTTTTGCCGGCGGTGCTTTGGGTAACCTGATTGACCGCACTGTCCACGGTGTGGTTATTGACTTTTTTGATTTTCGCATCTGGCCGATATTTAATGTGGCCGATATAGCAATTTGTGTGGGAGTAGGTTTGATTATATGGAGCATATTGAAAACGGAGCTGCTGAGCAGCAACGATTGATTATAACTGAACAGGAGGCCGGACAGCGTGCCGATGTAGGCTTGGCGGCAATGCTGGAGCTTACACGCTCTAATATGCAGAAGCTGCTGGAGGAGGGCCGTGCGGTGCGCGGCAGCAAGGTGCTGAAATCCAACTACAAGCTGCGCCTGGGTGACGAAATTGATGTTACTCTGCCTGAGCCGCAGCCTCTTGACGTACAGCCGGAAAATATTCCTCTGGATATTATTTATGAGGATGAGGATGTTGTTGTTGTCAACAAAGCGCGCGGGATGGTAGTCCACCCGGCGGCCGGCAATTTAAATGGAACGCTGGTCAATGCGCTTTTGTATCACTGCAAAAACTTATCCGGTATCAACGGCGTTATCCGCCCGGGTATCGTGCACCGTCTGGATAAGGATACCAGCGGTATTATGATTTGTGCTAAGAATGATGCGGCGCATCTTTCTCTGTCGCAGCAGATACAGGCTAAAACCGCCCAGCGTACCTATCTTGCTGTAGTACGCGGCAACATAAAGACAGACAGCGGCGTGATTGAAACGCTTATCGCCCGTGATAAAAACGACCGTAAGAAAATGGCGGTTGTCAAAGAGGGCGGACGTGATGCTGTTACCGAATACGAGGTGTTGGAGCGCTTCGGCAAATATACTATTGTGCGCTGCCGTCTGCGAACGGGACGCACGCATCAGATTCGCGTACATATGGAGTATCTGGGCTATCCTTTGGTTGGTGACCCGAAATATTCTCCGATGAAAACTCCCTTCAGCATTCAGGGACAGGCTTTGCATTCGCAGACACTGGAATTTACCCACCCGCGTACGGGAGAACGCTTGAGCTTTGAAGCTCCGTTGCCGGAGGATATGCATAAGATTGTTACCCGCCTGCGCCTGGGACAGTTTAATTAGCAGAGTTCTGCCTTAGGGCAGTCTTGATAGCAGGTTAAAAAGCCTGAATAAAAATAAGAGGTGAGCCAAATGAGCAATTTTGTTAAAAAGAATGTTATTATGGATGCAGAGGCTATGCGCCGTGCAATTGTCCGTATTTCTCATGAAATTATCGAAAGAAATAAAGGCGTAGACAATGTTGTCATTGTCGGCATCCGTACCCGCGGTGTACCTATTGCGGAACGTCTGGCAGCAGCAATTAAAGATATAGAGAATGTTGAGCTGCCGGTAGGAATGCTGGATATCACTCTTTATCGTGATGACCTGTCTACTCTTGCATATAATCCTATTGTACACGGTACAGAAATTGACCTGGATTTGAACGGCAAAACCGTAATTCTTGTTGATGATGTGCTGTACACCGGCCGTACTATCCGCGCTGCTCTTGATGCGGTTATGGATATGGGCCGTCCGAAGGCTATTCAGCTGGCAGTACTCATTGACCGCGGACATCGCGAGCTGCCGATTCGTGCTGACTTTGCCGGCAAAAATGTTCCTACCTCCCATAAGGAAGCTATCAATGTATACCTGGCAGAGGAAGACGGCATTGATGAAGTAGCAATCGGTGATATCGAAGAATAATCAACAGTAGCTTGTTAATGGAACAGGAGGAGATTCTATGCAGCAGGCTGAAATGTTGCGCAATGAGGCTTTGGGCGCAACGCTGGTAAAAAAACTGAAGCTGCGTGGCTTTGATGCTTATTACTGTGCTGATAAGCAGACAGCGCTCGAGCAGGCATTGGCGCTGATTCCGCAGAATGATGTTGTTTCCTGGGGCGGTTCTGTAACGATTGATGAAATTGGCCTTTTGGACGCAGTGAAAGAGCGCAATAAGGTTATCGACAGAGCTGCAGCAGCAACTCCGGAAGAAAAAACAGAATTGATGCGTCAGGCGCTTTTATGTGATACATATTTAATGAGCAGCAATGCCATCAGCAGTGATGGTCAGCTGGTAAATATCGATGGTAACGGCAACCGTTGCGCCGCTTTGATTTACGGACCGAAGCAGGTGCTTGTTGTTGCCGGTCTGAATAAAGTTACAGGCTCCTTGGAGGCTGCCATGGACAGAGCGCGCAATGTAGCTGCGCCGATAAATGCCAAAAGGTTTGCCGGACTGCAGACACCTTGTTATAAAGCCGGCCTTTGCAGTGACTGCCTTTCCGCGGACTGCATCTGCTCGCAGATTGTTATAACGCGTACCAGTCGTAATAAGGGACGCATTAAAGTCATTTTAGTCGGTGAAAGTTTAGGATTCTGATTTTAGGGGAGTTGTTTAGCGTTGGTGTTAGCAGCTCCCTTTTGCTTAAGAAAGCAGGTGAAAAAATGGCTCGTACTATTATTCTGTTGTTGGATTCCTTCGGTATCGGTTATGCCCATGATGCCGAAGCTTACGGTGATAAGGGTGCAGATACCTTGGGCCATATCTGCGATTGGCTGGCTAAAAATCCGCGTCACGTAGGAGAAGCGCCGAAGCCGCTGCATTTGCCGCATCTGGCCGAGCACGGACTGCAGGCTGCTGCAGAGCTGAGCCGCGGCGAAGCGTTGCTGGCAGGCTTGGGCGCCGAGCATACAATCGGTGCTTATACCTATGCGCAGGAGGTAAGCCGCGGTAAGGATACACTGAGCGGACATTGGGAAATCAGCGGTGTGCCGGTTAAATTTGACTGGGGCTATTTCCCGGATGTGCCGAAATGCTTTCCGCAGGAGCTGGTGGATGCAATCATCAGCCAAGGCAATTTGCCTGGCGTGCTGGGCGAATGTCATGCCAGCGGTACCGAAATCATCAAGGAGATGGGCGAGGAGCATGTAAGAAGCGGCAAGCCGATTATTTATACCTCCGCCGACAGCGTGCTGCAGATAGCAGCACATGAGGAGGCCTTTGGTCTGGAGCGTTTGTACGAGCTGTGCAAGCTGGCCTTTAAGCTGGTGCAACCGTATAATATTGCCCGGGTAATAGCGCGTCCGTTCGTCGGCACCTGTGCTGCTGATTTTACCCGCACAACCAACCGTCACGATTACGCAGTACCGGCACCGCAGCCGACATTGCTTGATAAAATGGTTGCAGCCGGCGGCAGCGTTTACGCCGTAGGCAAGATTGCCGATATTTTTGCGCATCGCGGTATTACGAAGCATTATGCGGCCGGCGGCCTGGATAAGCTGGTAGATGCAACGAAGCAGGCTGTGGCCGATGCTCCGGATAATACCATTGTCTTTTCTAATTTTGTTGACTTTGATTCCTCCTACGGACATCGCCGTGACATTCAGGGCTATGGTGAGGCACTGGAATATTTCGACAGCAGACTGCCGGAAATTACCGCTCTGCTGCATCCGGACGATTTGCTGCTGATGACGGCGGACCACGGCAATGACCCCAGCTGGAGCGGCACGGACCATACGCGCGAAAAAATTCCCGTACTCTTTTCGGGAGCAGGCATTGAATGCAAACAGCTTAAGCCTATGCAGACCTTTGCCGATATAGGACAGACGATTGCCGATTATATGAAAATAGAACCAACCCTTACCGGAACTAAAGCGGACTTGTTTTGAAAGAGGTGGACAATATGAGCAAACATTATGCAGCACCTGAGGAGATTTTATACCATGTAGGTTTTTCGGCACAGCAGCTGCAGGGCGCAACTGTTGCCGTGCTTCCCGGTGACCCCGGACGTGTGGAGCCTTTGGCGAAAGCCTTGGGCAGTGATGCAAGCTTTATTGCCAGCCATCGTGAATACACCAGCTGGCTGACTAAAATCAGCGATACTCCGGTACTTGTCTGCTCTACGGGCATGGGCGGTCCTTCCGTAGCAATTTGTCTGGAAGAGCTGGCGCGTATGGGCATCAAAAAGCTCATCCGCTTCGGTACGACGGGAACGATTCAGGAAAAGGTTAATCTCGGAGATATTATTATTGATAAGGCAGCTGTTCGCCTTGACGGCACCTCGCAGCATTATGCGCCGTTGGAATTTCCTGCTGTTGCCAGCTTTGAGGTGACAACCGCATTGGTACTGGCAGCCAAGAACGCCGGTGCTCCCTATCATTTGGGCATTGCAGCCTCCAGCGACACCTTCTGGCCGGGGCAGGAGCGTTACGACAGCTTCACCGGCTATGTACCGCGCCGCTTCCGTGGGACGATGCAGGAATGGCAGGCGCTGGGCGTGCTGAACTATGAAATGGAAACCTCCGCTTTATTCGTGACCTCACAGGCGTTAGGCTTAGAGGCCGGCGCTGTCTGCGGCGTGGTAGTTAAGCGCACGCAGAGCGAAAGCGTAGCACCGCCTGATGTTTATCAGCGTGCCTTCGGCTATATGGTGCAGGTGACACGCGGAGCTGTTGAGCTGCTGTTGGCAGCAGATGCCGAGTAATTGGCAGGTGATACTTATGAAAAAAATTAAATGGCTGCTGCAGATCTGCTTTTTAGTAGTATTTGCGTCCTTGTTTACAGCCATGGTGCCGCAGACGGCGCAGGCAGATTTTGCGGAGCGTCCTGTGGGCTTTGTGGTTATCGACCAGGACGGCGGTGTGGACGGCGCTGTTTATAAGGAGTGGCGCCAGATGGTCAAGCTGGCTTATCGCTTCCCCTATTATCAGATTATAGACGGCGGCGAACCGCAGACACTTGTGAGCCAGGCGGTACGTGACGGCGTGAAGCTGGACGTGGCTTCTCTGTCCGCTTTGGCTGAAAAAAGTAAAATGGATGTGCTGGTTGTTGCTCGTATTTATGAAATGGATGAGAGCCTTGTCAGCGGTTGGGGATTTCGCTTTGACCACGATACCTATGTGCGTGTGGTAGCGGATGCAGACCTTTTCGTATATAAAAAGGATGGCAATAAGCTGCTGAAGAAGCGTGTGCGGGAAAGCGGACTGCGCGACATGGGCAATTACGACAAGCCGGCGGAAACGATTAAATGGCAGCTTTCCAAGCTGGTAAATACCATGGAAAATAAGCCGATTATCGGCAGTTAAACAGAAAATATGAAAAAAAGAGTTAGCTTGTTCACCTTAGTTTAAGGCAGCAGGTAGTAAAATAATACTGCAGGCGGTATAATAGAATAGTTGCCTGAAGCGTAAATTGAGGTGAAAATATGCATATATTAGTTACAGGGGGGGCCGGTTATATCGGCTCGCATACAGTTATAGAGCTGCTTAACGCCGGACACAGCGTTGCAGTCGTAGATAATCTTGTTAATTCCAGCAGGCTGGCCATGCAGCGTGTAGAAAAAATTACCGGCCGGCAGATTCCTTTTTATGAAACGGATATCAGGGACCGCAAAGGCCTGCGGAAAATTTTTGCTGAGAACAGCTTTGAATGCTGCATTCATTTCGCCGGCCTGAAGGCAGTAGGCGAATCGGTGCAGAAGCCGCTGGAGTATTATGACAATAATATTTCCGGTACCTTGGTTTTGCTGGAGGAAATGCGCAACGCAGGCTGCAAGAACATTATTTTCAGCTCCTCGGCAACGGTTTACGGCAATCCTGCTGTAATGCCGATTACCGAAAGCTGTCCCAAGGGACATTGCACCAATCCCTACGGTAATACCAAGTCGATGCTGGAGGAAATCTTGCGTGACCTGCATGTGGCGGATAATGAATGGAATGTAGTGCTGCTGCGTTATTTTAACCCTATCGGTGCGCACAGCTCCGGTCTTATCGGAGAAAATCCCAACGGCGTTCCTAACAACCTGATGCCGTATATTACGCAGGTTGCTGCCGGCAAACTAAAGGAGCTGCATGTTTTCGGCAATGATTATCCCACTCCGGACGGTACCGGCGTACGTGATTACATTCACGTTGTGGATTTGGCGAAGGGACATGTCAAAGCATTAAAGGCAATAGATGACAAATGTGGCATAGAGGTGTATAATCTTGGTACAGGCATTGGCTATTCGGTGCTGGACCTGGTGAAAGCATTCGAAAAGGCCAACGGAATTAAAGTACCTTATGTAATCGACCAACGCCGTGCAGGTGATGTTGCAGCCTGCTATTCGGACCCTTCGAAGGCGTGGGAAAAGCTGGGCTGGAAGGCAGAGCTGGGAATTGAGGATATGTGCCGCGATTCCTGGAACTGGCAGAAAAATAACCCCAATGGCTTTGAAGCGTAAGGCTAAAAGAAAAATTGGAGAAAACGAGGAAAAGTATTTATGTGTGGTATTGTTGGATTTTGTGGAGATAAGCAGGCAGCGCCTATTTTGTTGGATGGCCTGTCTAAGCTGGAATATCGTGGCTATGATTCTGCCGGCCTGGCAGTGCGCGACGGCAGTGCGCAGGTGCAGATTGTTAAGGCCAAGGGCCGTCTGAAGGAGCTTTACGCCAAGACTAACGGCGGTCAAAGCCTCATCGGTACTTGTGGTATCGGTCATACCAGATGGGCAACCCATGGTGAGCCTTCCGAAACTAATGCGCATCCGCATGCAAGTGCTGATGGCAATGTAGTTGCCGTACACAACGGTATTATCGAAAACTATCAGGAGTTGAAGGAAAAGCTGCTGCATAACGGCTATACCTTCTATTCTCAGACTGATACCGAGGTTGCCGTTAAACTCATTGACTACTACTATAAAAAGTACGAGCATACTCCGACCGATGCTTTGAGCCATGCCATGATCCGTATGCGCGGCTCCTATGCTTTGGCAGTAATGTTCAAGGAATATCCCGGTGAAATTTATGTTGCCCGTAAGGACAGCCCGATGATTATCGGCGTACAGGACGGCGAATGCTATGTTGCCAGCGACGTGCCTGCTATTTTGAAATACACCCGTAAGGTATATTACATCGGCAATCTGGAAATGGCTCGTCTGGCTAACGGCGAGGTTACCTTCTACAACGTTGATGAAGAAGTAATCGAAAAACCGTTGACCGAAATCAAATGGGATGCCGAAGCTGCCGAAAAAGCAGGCTTTGAGCATTTCATGATGAAGGAAATCCACGAGCAGCCCAAGGCAGTACGCGATACTCTGAATTCCGTACTGGTTGACGGCAAGCTGGATATGAGCGCTGTCGGCCTCAGCGACGAGGATATCAAAAAGATTGACCAGATCTGCATCGTTGCCTGCGGCAGTGCGTATCATGTAGGTGTGGCAGCGCAATATGTAATTGAGGATTTGGCACAGATTCCGGTTCGTACTGAGCTGGCTTCCGAGTTCAGATATCGCAAGCCTCTGCTGAGCAAGAACGAACTGGTTATTATTGTCAGCCAGTCCGGCGAAACCGCCGACAGCCTGGCAGCTCTGCGTCTGGCTAAAGAAAAGGGCATCAAAACTCTTGGCATCGTTAACGTAGTAGGCAGCTCTATTGCCCGCGAAGCTGATAATGTTTTCTATACTCTGGCAGGCCCGGAAATTGCCGTTGCTACTACCAAGGCTTACAGCACTCAGCTGATTGCTGCTTACTGCCTGGCAATTCAGTTTGCTATGGTTCGCGGCACTATTGATGAAGCAAAATATCTGGAGCTGATTCAGGAAATGGCACAGCTGCCGGATAAAATCCAAAAGATTATTGAAGATAAGGAACGCATTCAATGGTTTGCAGCTAAACAGGTTAACGCTAAGGATATCTTCTTTATCGGCCGTGGTCTTGATTACGCTGTCAGCCTGGAGGGCAGCCTGAAGATGAAGGAAATTTCCTATATCCACAGTGAGGCTTATGCTGCCGGCGAATTGAAGCACGGTACTATCAGCCTGATTGAGGACGGTACTTTGGTTATCGGCGTACTGACTCAAAGCGAGCTTTACGAAAAGACTGTCAGCAACATGGTAGAGTGCCGCAGCCGTGGCGCTTATCTGATGGGCCTGACTACCTATGGCAACTATAATATTGAGGATACCGCTGATTTCACAGTGTATATTCCTAAGACTGACGAGCATTTCATGACCAGTCTGGCAGTTATTCCGCTGCAGCTTATGGGTTATTATGTGAGTGTTTCCAAGGGCTTGGATGTAGATAAACCGAGAAACTTGGCTAAGAGCGTTACCGTAGAGTAAGAGTGGGTATAACGCGCTATAAAAAAACCACAGCTTACATTTTTGATGTAGGCTGTGGTAATTTTTTTGTTGTTAATGCTGTGCTGCAGTTTGGTCGCTGACCAGCTTGAAGCCTGCTGCCGTCAGCTTGTCTTCGATTTCTTTGATTTGTGCGGCATCACGTGTTTCCAGCTCCAGTTTGAGGAAGCAGCCGGTGATGGCCATGTTGGCATCACTGCGGTTGTGGTGTACGCCGACAACGTTGGCACCGCATTGGCTGATAATCTCGCTGACCTTGAGCAGCTGGCCCGGACGGTCCTCCAGCATGATAACAAGGTTGACTCTGCGGCCACTGGTAACCTGACCGCGGGTGATAACACGCGAAAGAATATTAACGTCGATGTTACCGCCGGATACAACGCAGACAGTTTTCTTGCCCTTAATCGGCAGCTTGTCGAACAGCGCTGCTGCTACCGGAGTTGCGCCTGCACCTTCGGCAATCAGCTTCTGCTTTTCAATCAGGGTTAAAATAGCGGTTGCGATTTCGTCCTCGCTGACGGTAACGATATCGTCAACATATTTGCTGATGAGCTCGTAAGTATTTTCACCCGGAGTTTTTACGGCAATGCCGTCGGCAAAGGTGCTGACGTGCTCCAGTGTTTCGTATTTATGGTCATGGAAGGCTTTGTACATGCTGGCTGCGCCTGCTGCCTGTACGCCGTAAACCTTAACCTCCGGACGCAGGCTTTTGATAGCGAAGGCTACGCCGCTGATAAGGCCGCCGCCGCCAATCGGTACGATTACTGCTTCGACATCCGGCAGCTGGTCCAAAATTTCCAGACCGATGCTGCCCTGGCCGGCAATAACAAGCTCGTCGTCATATGGATGGATAAAGGTCATGCCTGTTTCTTCCTGCAGCTGTACGGCGCGGTCATGTGCTTCGTCGTAGGCACCGGGAACAAGCTCCACCTGTGCGCCGAGGCGCTTGGTGTTTTCTACCTTCATAATCGGTGCGCCGTCCGGCATGCAGATGACGCTTTTGATGCCCATGCTGGTTGCAGCCAAGGCTACGCCCTGCGCGTGGTTGCCGGCGCTGCAGGCGATTACGCCCTTGCTTGCTTCTTCGGGTGTGAGCTGGCTGATTTTGTAGTAGGCACCGCGCACCTTAAAGCTGCCTGTTACCTGCAGGTTTTCTGTTTTCAGATACAAGTTGTTGCCTTCGCTTAAATGCGGAGCAGCTATTAAATCTGTTTTACGTGCTACGCTTTTAAGGATGAAGGCTGCATGATAAATTTTGTCTAATGAGAGCATTTGGTTACCTTCTTTTCTTTCCCTTAATTATTATAGTATAAAATACTACATCAAGTATAAATTGATTGGCGCATTGCGTCAAGTGATTGTGTACATTTCCTGCTATGATAGTGTATAATAATATAATGAATAATTTTCAAAGGAGTGCATACAATGCAGTGGATAGAAGTTAATGTAGCGGTAACGCATGAAGCAGTTGAGGCCGTAGCAGATATGCTGACGAGCATCGGTTCTAAAGGAGTTGCGATTGAGGACCCGCAGCTGATTAATGATTTGCGCAACAGCGGTACCTGGGAGCTGTGCGATATTCCGGAGCAGGAGAATACCGAGGTTGTTACCGTCAGCGCTTATTATGCAGATGATGAGAAGCTGGAAAAACGCTTGGCGGAGATTGACGAGCAGCTGGCGCTGATTGAGGAGCGCATCGGCAAGTACCGTTTCGGCAATACTCGCTTCCGCAAGGTGAGCGAGCAGGATTGGGCTAACGAATGGAAGCAGTATTTCCATGTTACTCATGTGGGCAAGAGCCTTGTTATTAAGCCGAGCTGGGAGGAGTATGCTCCTAAGGAAGGCGAGCATGTTATTGAAATTGATCCGGGTATGGCCTTTGGCACAGGGACGCATCACACTACCAATATGATGATGGAGCGTCTGGAGAAGGTTATTACGCCTGATTCTACAGTGTTTGACGTTGGTACCGGCAGCGGTATTCTGGCGATTGCTGCGGCAATGCTGGGCGCTAAGTCTGTAAAGGCTGTTGATATTGACGGCGTGGCAGTGCGCGTGGCGAAGGAGAATGTTGCGGACAACGGTCTGAGCGAGCAGATTGAGGTGCGCGAAGGCGATTTGCTGCATGGCACCGAGGGTAAGGCTGATGTAATTATCGCTAATATTATTGCTGATATTGTTATTATGCTGCTGCAGGATGTTCCGCAGAAGCTGAATGACGACGGCGTGCTGCTGGCGAGCGGTATTATTGAGGAGCGTATGCCGGATGTGGAGGCTGCGGCGCAGGCGCAGGGCCTTTATGTTGACGCGGTTGACCATCGCGGCGGCTGGGTTGTTATGCAGATGAAGAAGAAGTAAGAAGTTGTGCTTTAAGCAGTCCTTCTTGCCTGCCCCTTTGGGGAAGGTGCCGAACGTAGTGAGGCGGAAGGGGGAGCGTCGCAATTACCATATCGTTCCGCTCAGGAAAAATTTTCCCGTGCCTGCAGCACAACGCAAATTTCGTGTGGAACCAGTACGAAGCTGCGGTAAAATTTGACAGACGGTAACAGTGTGTTACGTACCCTTGCTTCTATGGTTCCGGACACTTATTTGCTAAAATTTTTATTCGCTATACGATATAGCAATTACTCGTTATGGCTTTAGACATACCTTCTTGCCTCTCCTTTTAGGCGGAAGGTGAACCCGAACTACAATTTTTACAGAAAGGAAACCTATATGCATCGTTTTTTTGTACCGCAATTATATAACGAAACAATGACTATTGAGGGCGTGGATGCGCGTCATATCAGTAAGGTGCTGCGCATGCAGCCGGGTGCGCAGCTGCAGATTGTGAGTGACGACGGCGTGAGCGCGCTGGCGGAGATTACAGCGATTGACAGCGAGTGCGTGACTGTGCATTGCCTGGAGAAGCTGGCGGAAAGCCATGAGCCGGCGGTGCGCCTGATTTTGGCGCAGGGCCTGGCGAAGGGCGAGAAGATGGAGTTCATCATCCAGAAGGCTGTGGAGATGGGCGCTTACAGCGTGGTGCCTGTTGCTATGGAGCATTCCGTGGTGCGCCTTGACGGTGCGAAGGCTGCCAAGAAGGTGGAGCGCTGGCAGAAGATTGCCGAGTCCGCGGCGAAGCAGAGCAAGCGCGATATTATTCCCGAGGTGCAGCCTGTGCAGACGATGGCACAGATGCTGGCGGCGAATGACTGCGCTACGAAGATTATCGCTTACGAGTGCGAGGATAAAAAGAGCCTGAAGGCGGCGCTGAAGGAGGCGCAGGCTAAAGGAGCACTGACTGATTTGTTGCTGATTATCGGTCCTGAGGGCGGCATCAGCGAAGCGGAGCTGGAAACGGCACGTACCGCAGGCGCTGTGCCTGTATCGCTGGGCAGACGCATTCTGCGTGCGGAAACGGCAGGACTTGTCGCTATTTCAGCGATTTTTTATGAAACCGGAGATTTAGGAGATTAAACATAGATGAGAAAAATTGCATTTTATACGCTGGGCTGTAAGGTTAATCAGGCCGATACTGCCAGCATGGAGGGGATTTTCCGTGCGTCGGGCTATGAGGTTGTGCCTTTCGGTGAACCGGCAGACGTTTATTTAGTTAATACCTGCGTTGTTACCAATACCGGTCAGCGCAAATCGCGCCAGATTATCAATCGCGCTGTGCGTCACAATCCGCTTTCTTTGGTGGTTGTTACCGGTTGCTATCCGCAGACTGCGCCCGAGGAGGTTCGTGCTATCGAAGGTGTTGATGTAATCATCGGCAATCAGGAGCGCGGCCGCATTGTAGAGTTGGTCGAAGAAGCACTGGAGCACAAGCGTACGGAGATTCTGGACAACGTGCAGCAGATGACTGTGGATACTAAGTTCGAAGAACTGGGCGTCGGCACGGAAACCGATAAAACCCGCGCCTTCCTAAAAATTCAGGAGGGCTGCAACCAATACTGCACCTACTGCATTATTCCTTTTGCCCGTGGTCCGCTGCGCAGCCGCAGCTTGGAAAGCATCCGCGAGGAGGTTGGCAAGCTGGTTGCCGCAGGCTACAAGGAGGTTGTGCTCATCGGCATTCACCTTGGCTGCTACGGCAAGGAGCTGGCGAAGGAAGGCAAGCGCGTTACTTTGTATGACGCAGTAAAGGCAGCGCTGAGCGTTGAGGGCGTGCAGCGTGTGCGCCTCGGTTCGTTGGAATCCGTGGAGGTGGAACCGCGCCTGCTGCAGCTGATGGCAGAGGAACCGCGCCTGCAGCGTCACCTGCATCTGCCGCTGCAAAGCGGCTGCGACAAGATTTTGCGCGCTATGCACCGTCCTTACGATACCAAGCGTTTTACGGAGCTGGTGAACGAAATCCGCGCGCAGGTGCCTGATGTGGCAATTACTACGGACGTTATCGTGGGCTTCCCCGGCGAAACCGAGGAGGACTTTGCGACTACTTTGGAATTTGCCAAGAAATGCGGCTTTGCCAAAATGCACATCTTCCCGTATTCCAAGCGCAAGGGTACGCCTGCTGCCGAAATGAAGGAGCAGGTGGACGAGGCAGTGAAGAGCGAGCGTGCGGCGCGTCTGGCGAAGGTGGACGAGGAGCTGCATCAGCAAATGCTGCAGAGTACTGTCGGCAAGGTGGAAGAAGTGCTGTTTGAGCAGCCTGTAGACGATGAGCATATGGAGGGCCTTTGCGGACCGTATCTGCGCGTTGTCGTTCCGGGAACCAAGGAGCTGGCCAACACCATTGCCAAAGTAAAAATTACCGGCATCAAAGAGGATTTTTTGCTGGGCGAATTGAATTAGTATATTATTATTCTAATAGGAGTGATAATAATGATGCTAACTCGTTTTGTGAAAAAATGTTCTTTGTTATTAGTGCTTTCATTAGTTTTTGTTTCGTCGTTTTTTGTCGGCTGCTCAGCAGAAGTACAGAATTCTAATTCTGTATATGAATTGTATCCGACAACAAACATGTACAATTTTTTGAAATTAAATACCAGTGATGGCAGAATTACCCAGGTACAATATGGCATCAATAATGACGGAGCCAGATTTGAATGCTCGTTAAATTCTTTACCGCTGGTTGATGCGTCACAGGCACAAAATGGCAGGTTTAAATTGTATCCTACGCAAAATATGTATACGTTTTTGCTTTTAGATACGATAAACGGAAGAACCTGGCAGGTTCAGTGGTCTATTGATGAGGACAGAAGAGGTATTGTTGGAGAAATAAAATAAAATCTAGCAGGATTTTATTTTAAAAAGTAGAATATAACTAGATACGATAAATGAGAGGAGGGACATGAAATGGCTGAGGATTGTATTTTTTGCAAAATCATTAAGGGCGATATCCCTTCTACCAAAGTGTACGAAGATGATAAAATGATTGCTATCAATGACGTTGCTCCGGCTGCTCCGGTTCATGTGCTGCTGATGCCTAAGGACCACACAGCTAACATCACTACTGCGGACCCCGAGCTGGTTGCATACATGCTGGGCAAGGTTAAAATGATCGCTGAAAAGACCGGAATTGCCGAAAAAGGCTTCCGCGTTGTTATCAACACCGGCGATGAAGGCGGTCAGACAGTGAAACATTTACACATTCACGTAATTGGCGGCAAAGCTTTGGGTTGGCCCCCATGCTAAACCTTGACAATGCTTGTCTTTTCTTGTATAATTAATCAGTAAGTGTTTTTAGCTGGCAACGGCTGAAAACTTAATTTGCATATACACTTCCCTAAGTGTGTGGAGGGAGGGAGAACAGATGGCAGAAATTAAAGTTGGCAAGAATGAAACTTTAGACAGCGCACTGCGCAGATTTAAAAGAGCAACCCAAAAGGCAGGCATTCTTTCTGAGGTAAGAAAACGCGAGCACTATGAAAAGCCGAGCGTTGCACGTAAGAAAAAATCCGAAGCAGCCAGAAAACGTAAAACCAGATAATTGGAGGCGGGCTGTATGTCTATAAAAGACCAATTGACTGCTGATATGAAGCAGGCCATGAAGGACAGAGAAGCAGGTAAACTGCGTTTGTCTGTTATCCGCATGGTGCGTGCTAATATTAAAAACGTTGAAATCAATGACAAAAAGGAACTTACAGATGATGAGGTTCTGGCTGTCTTGATGAAAGAGGTCAAAATGCGTCAGGATTCTGTTGAGGAATTCCAAAAAGCAGGTCGTGACGAATTGGTTGCCCAAGCTAAGGAAGAAATTGCTATACTGAAAAAATATCTTCCGGAAGCTCTCGGCGATGACGAGCTGAAGGCTATCGTGGCAGAAGTTATTGCTGCTGTTGGTGCTACAAGTCCCAAAGATATGGGCAAGGTAATGCCGGCAGTTATGGCAAAAACCAAAGGCCGTGCAGATGGCAAACGTATTAACGTTATGGTTCGTGAATTGCTCAAATAACAACTGATAACCGTGCTAAGAGAAATCTTGGCGCGGTTATTTTACTTTATAGGGATTATGGGTGAGAGAACTGTATGCTTTTCCTGCGCGGAAAAGTATACAGCTTTTTTATTGCGGCATCTGTGCAGGCAATATCCGCTGTTTTACGAAAACATATTCAGCAGGTAAATTTTATTTTAAGGCGAATATAAATATATTATTATCATTTTTACAGCTCAAAGGAGGCCGTTTTTTATGGCATCTGGCTTCAGCTTTTTACGCACACAATTTCCCGGTCTGGAAAAAACAGGCGAGTTCGCGGAGCGCTATCTGTACAGCGATTCCAACTCCTGCCTTTTTAAGCTAGGCCTGCTGTGCGAAGATATCGTTAATAAAATGTTTGATTTTGACAATATATCAATGCCTTATCAGATGAAGGATACACTGGTAAACAAAATCCGCCTGCTGGAAAACGAAGAGTATATCACAGAGGATTTGGCACGCATTATGCACCGCCTGCGCTTGGGCGGCAACGAAGCGCGCCATGAGGGTACGGATTCGCTGCAGAAGGCCAAGCTGTTGCTGCCGCAGGCGTACAGCCTGTGCGAATGGTTCATGCAGGTGTACGGTGATTATACCTATCAGCATCAGGAATATCATTTGCCTGCGGAGCAGCCGGAGGCAGCCTTTGCTGAAACTGCCAAGGATAAGGCGGAGGAAGCGCGCCTGCGCAAGCAGGATAACGAGAAGGCGCAGCAGGCTGTACCGGTGCCGCAGCAGGAGCGCAGAAAAGCGAATCTGCAGGCTGCCAACAAGCGCCCTAAGACGGAAGCGGAAACACGCTGCCTGATTGACGAGCAGCTACGTCAGGTAGGCTGGGAGGCGGACACCACTGTTTTGCGTTACAGCAAGGGCTGCCGTCCTGCGAAGGGACGCAATCTGGCGATTGCCGAATGGCCTACGGACAAGGTGCCCGGTAACGAAGAAAAAGGCTACGCCGATTACGCGCTGTTTATCGGCGAGAAGCTTGTGGGCATTATCGAAGCGAAAAAGTGGGATACGGATATTTCCAATGTTATCAGCTACCAATGCAAGGATTATGCGCGCGCTATCAGAAAATGCGACGCGGAATATTTGCTCAGTCAGTGGCAGGATTTTAAGGTGCCCTTTGTTTTTGCTGCCAACGGCAGGCCGTATGTGCAGCAGCTGCAGATAAAATCCGGTATCTGGTTTGCGGATTTGCGTCAAAGCGGCAATATGCCGCGTGCTATGGCAGGCTGGCCTTCTCCCTTAGGTTTAAAAGAAATGCTACAGGAAAATACCGCGGAGGGCAACGCTGCTCTCGATGCTTTGCCGTATGATTTCCTGCAGGACGAAAACGGCCTGCATCTGCGCGATTATCAGCTGAAGGCTGTGCAGGCGGTGGATGAGGCAGTGCGCTGCGGCAAGCGGACGGCGCTGTTGGCGATGGCCACGGGCACCGGTAAAACACGCACGGTTTTGGGCATGATTTACCGCTTTTTGAAGGCAAAGCGCTTTAAGCGTATTTTATTCCTCGTCGACCGCAACGCCTTGGGCGTGCAGGCGCAGGATGTCTTTAAAGAGGTTAAGCTGGAAAGCCTGCAGACGCTGGACCAGATTTACAATATCAAGGAGCTTACCGATAAGCTGATTGATGCGGAAACCGCCGTGCACGTTGCTACCGTACAGGGCATGATGAAGCGCATTATGTATGCCGAAAGTGAGGACCGCATTCCCGCAGTTAGCGATTACGATTTGATTATTATCGACGAGGCTCACCGCGGTTATATTCTGGATAAGGAAATGGCGGAGGCGGAGCAGTTATATCGCGACCAGCGCGATTACCAGAGCAAGTACCGCTATGTGCTGGATTATTTTAACGCGGTAAAAATTGCGCTCACCGCAACGCCTGCCCTGCAGACAACGGAAATTTTCGGCGAGCCTGTTTATACCTACACCTATCGCGAGGCTGTGCTGGATGGTTATCTGATTGACCATGACGCACCGCATCAGCTGACAACGAAGCTCAGCGAGCAGGGAATTCAGCTCAAAAAGGGCGATACTGTTAAATATATCAACAAGCAAACAGGCGAGCTTGATACGGCTTATTTGGATGATGATGTCGATTTTGATGTCGACCAGTTCAACCGCCGTGTTATCGTGCCGGAATTCAACAAAGCTGTTTTGGCGGAGATTGCCAAAAATCTTTATCCCGATGCGCCGGAAACCTACGGCAAAACGCTGATTTACGCTGCTACCGATACGCATGCCGATATGATTGTGAGCATGCTGCAGGAGCTTTATGCCAAGGATAATCTGGACAGCGACGCGATTATGAAGATTACCGGCAGCGTGGCTAACGGTGACCAGAAAAAAATTCAGGAGAAAATCAAACGCTTTAAGAATGAACGCTTCCCCAGCATTGTCGTAACGGTGGATTTGCTGACTACCGGCATCGACGTGCCGGAGATTACGACGCTGGTGTTTATGCGCTGTGTGAAATCGCGTATTTTGTTTGAGCAGATGCTGGGACGTGCGACACGCCGCTGCGATAAAATTGGCAAGGATCATTTTGAAATTTATGACCCGGTGGGCGTATATAACAGCCTGCAGCCGGTAGTGACGATGCCTGCGGTTGCCAATCCGCAGATTTCCGTGCAGGATTTGCTGAAGCAGCTTGATGAAGCGGAGGCAGCGGAGGCGATTACCGATATTGCCAAGCAGGTGGCCTTAAAGCTGCGCCGCAAGGTGAATAAGCTGGACGAGCAGACGAAGAAGGAGTTTGTGCTGGCGACGGGCAAGGAGGTGGCAGCCTTTGCCGGCGAGCTGCAGAAGGCGGACGCCGCCAAGGCTAAGGAGCTTTTGCTGCAGCATAAGGAGGCGCTGGTGCAGCTGGAAAAATACCGGGCCGGCGGCAATATGGGCGGGATGATTTATGACGGCAAGGATGAGCTTACCGGCCATACACGCGGTTACGGTGCGCACAAGACCAAGCCCGGAGATTATCTGAACGATTTTGCGGCGTACTTAAAGAGCCACGCCAACGAAATTGCTGCCTTGCATATTATCTGCACCCGTCCGAAGGATTTGACGAAGGCGCAGCTGAAAGAATTGCTGCTGACGCTCGATGCCAACGGCTTTACGGCGCTGCAGCTGAACGATGCCTATTCGGAATACACGAACAGCACGATGGTGGCAGGCATTATCAGCCTCATCAGGCGCTATATGCTGGGAACGGAGCTGGTGAGCAAAAACTCGCAGCTGAGCCGTGCTTTTGACAAGCTGAACAAAAACCACAAATTTACGCCTGCCCAGCAGAAGTGGCTGGATATCATCCGCAGCTATATGCAGCAGCAGGATATTTTGAGCGTGGAGGCCTTTAAGGAGGACAAGCGCTTACAGCGCTTGGGCGGTTATGCGCGGGCACAAAAAATATTCGCCAACGATTTGGATAATATCGTGAGCGAATTCAACGGTTACTTATATGAAGATGGAGGCAAGACTGCGTGAATACACAGGAGATTGTAGCAAAGCTCTGGAATTTGTGTAACGTGCTGCGTGATGACGGCATTACCTATCATCAGTACGTTACGGAGCTGACATATATTTTATTTTTGAAGATGGCCAAGGAAACAGGCAGCGAGGAAAATATCCCGGAGGGCTATCGATGGGATGATTTGCTGGCGCGAAAGGGCCTGGAGCTGAAGGGCTTTTACAAGGAGCTGCTGGATTACCTGGGCGAGCAGTGCACGGGACGCATTCAGGAAATTTACAAGGGCGCGGCGACCAACATCGACGAGCCGAAGAATCTGGAAAAGATTATCAGGACGATTGACGAGCTGGACTGGTTCAGCGCGAAGGAGGAGGGCCTTGGTAATCTTTACGAGGGACTGTTGGAAAAGAACGCTAACGAAAAGAAGAGCGGCGCCGGACAGTATTTTACGCCGCGCGTGCTGATTGACGTGATGACGCGGCTTACGGCTCCCAAGGCCGGCGAGCGCTGCAACGATCCTGCCTGCGGTACCTTCGGCTTTATGATTGCGGCAAGCAATTTTGTGCGTGAGCAGACGGACGATTTCTTTGATTTGGATGAGGAAACCGCGGAGTTTGAATATACGCAGGCCTTTACCGGCTGCGAGCTGGTGCATGATACTCACCGCTTGGCGCTGATGAACGCTATGCTGCATGACATCCAGAGCAAAATTATTTTGGGCGATACGCTTTCCAATGTGGGCAAGGAGATGCAGGGCTATGACGTTGTGCTGACAAACCCGCCCTTCGGTACGAAAAAAGGCGGCGAGCGTGCAACGCGCGACGACTTTACTTATCCCACGAGCAACAAGCAGCTGAACTTTTTGCAGCACATTTACCGCAGCCTGAAGGCTGACGGCAAGGCGCGCGCTGCCGTAGTGCTGCCGGACAATGTGCTTTTTGCCGACGGTGACGGCGAAAGGATTCGTGTCGACTTAATGGATAAGTGCAACCTGCACACTATTCTGCGTCTGCCGACTGGTATTTTTTACGCGCAGGGTGTCAAGACCAACGTACTTTTCTTTACGCGCGAAAAAACGGATAAGGACAGCACCAAGGCCGTGTGCTTTTATGATTTGCGCACCAATATGCCGTCCTTCGGCAAGACGAACCCGCTGAAGGCGAGTGACTTTGCCGGCTTTGAGGCAGCCTACACGGCAGAGGACAGAAGCAAGGTGGCGGACGAGCGCTGGCAGTGCTTTACGCGTGAAGAAATTGCGCAAAAGGGCAACAGTCTGGATTTGGGCCTGATTAAGGATGACAGCGTGCTGGATTACGAGGATTTGCCGGACCCGGCGGAAAGTGCGGCGGAGGCTGCGGAAAAGCTGGCGGAGGCCGTGGATTTGCTGCAGAGTGTGGCGCAGGAGCTGAGAAGCTTGCAAAGATAAGGCTTCTGTGGTATACTAGATATGTAGAATGAAGGACACCCACAAGGTGGGTTGCCAAGTTGGTTAAGAAAAATCCGCTCCGTACTCGTCAAAGTTTTGGGGGCGGTTTTTCTTTTATTGCGCACAATTCAAAACTTGCAAAGCTATGGATTGTGTGGTATATTAGACATAGAAAAAGACAACCGCCCACAAGGTGGGTTGCCTGAGTAACAAAGTTTTAGAAAGCCACTTCTTTACCCGCAAAGTGTAGGAGTGGTTTTCTTATGTCTGGGTTATTTACAATATTGAAAAATAAATGTAAGTAATGCCAGAATGAACATTCCGAAGAGCATTAAGTCTTGGAAGGAATAGTTCTTCATAAGCATCACCTCGATTCCTGAGGAATTAAGGCAACACCATCCTGCAACACGGTTGTCAAAAACATTTTATCATAAATTATAGATTAAAGCAATAGAACGTTTGCTTATAAAGGAGAGCTGGCAATGCCAAAGAAAAAGACAGCATTGACAATAGAAGAACGCTTGCAGCAGGCGTTGGTGCCTGCGGAGGAACAGCCTTATGAGGTGCCGGAGAATTGGGTGTGGGTGAGGCTTGGAAGTCTTGCTGATGTAAAAGGTGGAAAACGTTTGCCGAAGGGAACAACTTTTTCGGAAAATATTACTAAACACCCTTATATAAGAGTAACAGATTTTAATGCTATTGGAGTTTCTTTGGAAGGGTTGAAATATATTGACGAAGATGTATACGAAAAAATTTCTAGATATACCATTTCTTCAGACGATATATATGTTTCGATAGCAGGTAGCATTGGTAAAGTTGGTATTATTCCGTCATGTATTGATGGTGCTAATTTAACGGAAAATGCATCAAAAATTACTAACATCAAGGGGATAAATCAAAAATATCTTTGCTTGTTTTTGAAATCTGAATTTGCTCAATATCAAATGCAAAGTGCAACGATTGCTACAACACAAGCAAAGTTGGCATTGTTTAGAATAGAATCCCTTACTTTCCCTCTCCCTCCACTCTCCGAACAGCAACGCATCGTCGAGCGCATCGAAGAGCTTTTTGCCAAGATTGATGAAGCGAAGGAAAGACTGCAGGAGGTTGCCGACAGCTTTGCCGTGCGCAAGGCAGCAATTTTGCACAAGGCATTTACGGGCGAGCTGACAAAGCAGTGGCGCTGTGAAAATGGCGTGAGCGATGAAAGTTGGGAAGAGAAAACTATTGGTGAGATTTGCAGTTCGCTGAAATATGGAACTTCTAAAAAATCTAGCGATGATGGAGAAGTTGTAGTTTTGCGAATGGGAAATTTGCAAAATGGAGAAATAGATTGGAGCAATCTAGCTTATACAAGTGATGAAGAAGATATAAAAAAATATTTATTAAAATCAGGTGACGTATTGTTCAATAGAACTAATAGTCCTGAACTTGTAGGAAAAACTTCAATATATAGAGGTGAAATGCCTGCAATATATGCTGGGTACTTGATTAAGTTAGATTATGAAAAAAATATAGTTGTTGGCGACTATTTAAATTACTATCTTAATTCTTCTAAAGCAAAAGAGTATTATATGCAAGTTAAAACTGATGGGGTCAGTCAGTCTAATATAAATGCAAAAAAAATAGGAGAGTTTGAGATTCCTCTCCCTACCCTTTCAGAACAGCACGAAATCGTGCGCCTCATCGACGACCTGCTGGCGCGCGAGCGCAAAGCACAGCAGGCAACGGAGCAGGCGCTGGCAAGCATCGACCTGATGAAGAAATCCATCCTCGCGCGTGCCTTCCGCGGTGAGCTGGGCACGAACAAAGCGAGCGAAGCGAGCGCGCTGGAGCTTTTAAAGCAGGTGCTGGCGGAAAACTGAAGCTAAACAAAAATCAAGACCTTGGCAGCGGCAAAAGCTGATGCTAAGGTCTTTTTGTTATACTTTGCGTCTGAGCATATCGGCAATACGCTTTTGATTTTCCAGTGCTGTCAACGCTCTTTCGTACAGCAGCATTTGCAGCTTGGCTTTGAATGGCTGCAGCTTGGGCGAGCCTTCGATAGTGTAAACAACATTATCGTCCTTATCGGTGTACAGGCTTTTGAGCAGCGCATACTGCGTGCCATCGTTATTATACAAATAAAGCTGCGTCATGCTGGCTGCAGTTTTCAGCTCCGGCCTGGTGGCCTGCAGCTTAGGCAGCATTTCCTTATTGTAGCGTAGCTCGGCTGAAAGCAGTAAAAAAAGCTTGTCGCCCTGGCGCAATGCCTGCAAATTATCCTTATCAAGATATAAGTCGCCAGCGCTGGTGCTGGTTATTTTCTCCATGTTAGCGTTGTTATCAGTGCCTGCGCCAGCGAAGGCTGTGCAAGTGCAGGCAAGCGCAAAAATCAGCGTCAGTAAAATAAGTAATTTTTTCATCATTAAGTCTCGCCTTTATTTATAGTAGAAGAAGCTTTTCCTTTATCATACAATTTTTGGCGCGATAAGTAAAGCAGCCAATATTCTTGCTGTGCACTTCTCCGGGATACTGCTTTTTGAATAAATGCGCCAGAAAAACTCTTTTGTTAAAGTATTACAGGCAGCTTTGCTTTTTGCGGCATAAACTTTAACCTAATCCGCCAGAAGTCCTCCACCTATAAGGTGGGGGATGAAGGTGGGTCTGGCGAATTTACGTAAGTAATTGAGCCAGACAATTGCTCCGTAGATAGCTTTATGATATAATCAGTCATAGAAGTGAAAGGGCTGATTATACTATGAAATTAGACAATAATAACCATTCAGTGTTCTTGCTGTATTACCATCTTGTTCTGGTAGTAAAGTACCGTCGTAAGGCGTTTTCCGACCAGATGAGCCAATATGCAAAAGACATATTTGTTCGCATAGGCTCTTCATATAACATCACATTGGAAGAATGGAACCATGATCAAGACCATGTACATATCATGTTTCGTGCCCATCCTAATACAGAGATGTCGAAATTCATCAACGCTTACAAAAGTGCCAGTTCTAGGCTAATCAAAAAAGATTTTCCGGAAGTTAGGCGTAAATTGTGGAAGGAAATGTTTTGGTCAAGAAGCTATTGCCTGCTGACGACAGGCGGTGCTCCTATTGAGACAATTCGTAAATACATAGAAAATCAAGGCAGGTGATTATAGTGAATAAGGCATACCGATATAGGCTCTACCCGACAATTGAACAGAAGATTATGTTCGCCAAGACTTTCGGCTGTGCCAGATTCATCTATAACAAGATGCTTGGAGATCGTCTTGATTACTATAAGGAAACAGGCGAGAGGCTGAACAATACACCTGCACAGTACAAGAAAGAATTTCCTTGGCTGAAAGAGGTTGACAGCCTTGCTCTCGCCAATGCCCAAATAAACCTGAACAAGGCGTATAATAACTTTTGGAGCAATAGGAAGCATTTTGGCAAGCCACGCTTCAAGTCGAAGAAAACAGGTCATGCTTCATATTCTACGAACAACCAACATGGCTCTGTAAGAATCGAGGGAAACAAAGTCAAGCTGCCTAAAATAGGCTGGGTAAAGCTGTGTCTGCATCGTCCATTGATGGAAAATAGCACCATAAAGACTGTAACCATAAGTAAAACACCGTCAGGAAAATACTATATCAGCATTTTGGTGGAGTATGAAAACCAAATACTTCCCATCATACCGAAGAATTTTCTTGGATTGGATTTTGCTATGCACGGGCTGTATGTTGCTTCCGATGAGGACAATGCCGATTATCCAAATTTCTTACGGGAAGCCGAAAAGAGATTGGTCAAGGCACAAAGAAAACTCTCCAAGAGACAAAAAGGGAGCTGTAACAGGAATAAACAAAGACTGCGTGTGGCTGTACTCCATGAGAAAATTGCTAATCAACGCCGTGACTTCCTGCATAAGAAAGCTCGTTATCTTGCAGACCGCTATGATGCGATTGGCATAGAGGACATTAGCGTAAAGGCCATGGCGAAGCGAAAGAAGGGTGGCAAGTTCAGCTTTGGTAAATCCATATCCGACAATGGCTGGAGCATGTTCACAAGTATGCTGGAATACAAACTTGCATGGCAGGGTAAGCAACTTATCAAGATAGACAAATGGTATCCAAGCAGTCAGCTATGCCATGTCTGTGGCTATCAGAACAATGACACCAAAGACTTATCTGTACGGGAATGGTATTGCCCTAAGTGTGGCAGTCATCATAACCGTGACAAGAACGCTGCAATAAATATTAGAGAAGAAGCTAGGCGAATATCTGCCTAGCGTAACTCATAAAGTACCGTTGGTCGCACGGGAATCTACGCCTGTGGAGAGAGTGTAAGTCGCCATAACTCTTCGGAGTTAGTGGTGCTGTTCTCGCTGAAGCAGGAAGCTCCCGCTTCTATAGGCGGGGGTACGTTCACATTTACTTCATGCTTTTACTCTGCTATACTATAATTGTACAAGCGTTGAGGAGGTGCAGTCATGCCATTGGAATATTATTTTATGCTGGCAGGCCTTGTCCTGCTGCTGATAGAATTTGTTGTGCCGGGCTTCGGAATTTTCGGTGTCAGCGGCATGGTGTGCCTGACAGTCGGCGGCTTTTACGTTTTGGGCGGCAATGCCTGGGCGGCGCTGGTGCTGCTGGCAGTGTATCTGTTTTTGGTGCTGGTAATTACGCTGCTGTGCGTGTATCTGCCCAAGGAAAGCAAGTATAATCCCTTTGTGCTGTGGACACGCCAAAAAAACAGCGAGGGCTACACCGGCGGCAAAAACTGGAGCATGCTGGTGGGCAAAAGAGGCACAGCCTTGACCACGCTGCGTCCTGCAGGCACGATTCTGGTGGACGGCAAGCGTCTTGACGTGAGCAGTCAGGGAGATTATATCGAAAAGTCCGCGCCCGTGATTATAGTGCGGGTGGAGGGCAGCAAAATTTTTGTAGAACAGACGAAGGAGTGACGTTATGGATTTATTATTCAGTATGGTTTTCGGCAGTGGCTTTGCAGTAATCATTGCTATTGCCGGTATCGCGATTTTTCTTAACTTTGTGCCGTTGGGCCTGTGGATTTCCGCAATTGCTGCCGGCGTTAACGTGGGCATTTTCAACCTTATCGGTATGCGCCTGCGCCGTGTGCCCGCGTCGCAGATTGTGCTGCCTTTGATTAAGGCGAATAAGGCAGGTCTTGACGTTAACGTTAACCAGCTGGAGGCGCATTATCTGGCAGGCGGTAACGTGGACCGTGTTATTGATGCTTTGATTGCGGCTCACAGAGCGCAGATTGAGCTGAGCTTTGAGCGTGGCTGTGCCATTGACCTTGCGGGACGCAACGTGCTGGAGGCTGTGCAGATGAGCGTTAACCCCGAGGTTATCGAAACTCCGGTAGTAAGCGCTGTTGCCAAGGACGGCATTGAGCTGAAGGTAAAGGCACGCGTAACAGTGCGCGCTAACATTGACCGCTTAGTAGGCGGTGCCGGCGAAGCAACGATTATTGCGCGTGTCGGCGAAGGCATTGTAACAAACGTAGGCTCTAGCGCCGACCACAGCAAGGTACTGGAAAACCCCGACTATATTTCCAAAACGGTTTTGGATAAAGGCCTTGATGCAGGCACCGCTTTTGAAATTCTTTCCATTGATATTGCGGACGTAGATGTTGGCCGTAACATCGGCGCTGCGCTGATGACCGACCAGGCGGAGGCAGATAAGCGCATTGCTCAGGCGCGCGCTGAGGAACGCCGTGCGATGGCTGTTGCCAAGGAGCAGGAAATGAAGGCCTATACGCAGGAAATGCAGGCGAAGGTTGTGGAAGCACAGGCTAAGGTGCCGACAGCTATGGCGGAGGCGCTGGCTAACGGCCGCTTGGGCGTAATGGATTATTACCGCCTGAACAATATTCAGGCAGATACGCAGATGCGCCGCACGATTGCCGAGGTAAGCCCGGAGGGCGAGGAAAAGCCTGAGGGCGGCAAATAAGCGAGGTGCAGCTTATGGGCGGTTTATTTGACAGTGATTTAATCCCCCTGCTTTTTGTCCTCGTAATGCTGGCCAACGTATTTTTGGACAGGCGCAACCGCCGCCGCCGCAGGCAACAGGAGCTGCCGCAGGAGCCGCAGCCGACGCAGGCAGAGCAGCAAACGCAGGCTAAGCCTAAGGACCTTGCTGCCGAATTTGAACGCCGTCTGAAAAAGACGACGGAGGAGGCGCAGGCACGCAAGCGTCAAAGCAGCCGCGAAAGCGGCGTAGTGCATGACGGAACGCGTGTGCGCCGTGATGACGACAGCAGAGTTCACCGTGACGGCGAAGCACTGCATGACCACACCGGCAGAATTCATCGTGAAAACGAGGACCTGGTGCATGACAAGGGCAAGGTTTATTACGATCCCCACGGTGATTACAGCTACGATGAAGCAAAGATGAACGCTGCTGCGGCAGCGTTCAATGCGCGCTACGCGCAGGCGCAGCCTGCAGCGAAAAAGCGCGTCAAGCTGAAGCATGCGGCGCTGGTCAACGGCATTATCATGGCAGAGGTATTAGGAAAACCGCGCGCTCTTAACCCCTACGAGGAGCGCTGATTTAAAGATTCTCGCAAACAGTAAGGAGATGTTGGAGAATGCTGGAAAAGCTGGATTTGAGTAAAAAAGTGTCCAAGGAAGAATACAACAGGCAGATGGAAGTGCTGGGTGAACGCCTGGGAAAGGCGCAGCGCATGGCCCGCGACGCCAAAAGACCGATTATCATCGTGTTTGAGGGCTGGCGCGGTGCGCGCCGCAGTGCGCTGATTAACGAAATGATGCAGCAGATGGATGCCCGTGGCTTTAATGTTTATTCCAGCGTGCGATTGCGCGGCGTTCTGCAGGAGCAGCCTTTTTTCACTGCCTTCTGGAAGCGTTTGCCGGCGTTGGGACATATTGCCGTTTATCATCGCAGCTGGTATTATCTGAAAAACGCCAACGAGCTGGCGGATAAGGCAGAGGACGCTTCCAAATATCCCGTAGTTTCCTTCGAGCATATCAACAATTTTGAAAAAATGCTCACGGACGATAATTATCTTGTGCTCAAATTTTTCCTGCATCTGTCACCGGAGCAGCAAAAGAAAAATATCGCCAAGAATGCCAAAACCTTGGGCAAGGCGTGGCGTGATTTGAATCCTGCGATTGATGAAAGCGAAGATTACGATAAATTTTTGCCGCATTACGAAAAAATGCTGGAGGCTACCGATACGGTAAACGCTCCCTGGCACCTGATTGCCGACGATGATCCGCGCAGCGCGCGTCTGGAGGTTTTCACTAAGATTGCCGATGCTATCGAAAAGGCTGTGCAGATGCCTGTTGAGCCTGCCTCTGATAAGCGCACTGCGGCAACCTACGATGTGCTGAGCAAGATTGACGCCAATAAAGAGCTTACTAAAGAAGAATATAAGGAAAAGCTCGATAAGTACCAGAAAAAGCTGACACAGCTGCAGATTGAAATGTTCAAGGCGCAGATTCCTGTTGTTATCGGCTTTGAGGGTTGGGATGCCGCAGGCAAGGGCGGCGCTATCCGCAGACTGACGGCGGCACTGGACCCGCTGGGCTTCCATGTGCATCCGATTGCGGCACCGAACGTGGTTGAAAAGCAGTTCCATTATCAGTGGCGCTTTTGGACCAGACTGCCGCAGCCGGGCACTATAGCGATTTTTGACCGCACCTGGTACGGCCGTGTTATGGTGGAGCGTATCGAAGGCTTTGCCAAACCGCAGGAATGGCAGCGTGCCTACGATGAAATCAAGGATATGGAGGCGCAGTGGAGCGAGCACGGCATTGCCATCGCCAAATTCTGGCTGCAGATTGATAAGGATGAGCAGCTGCGACGCTTCAATGATCGTCAGAATGACCCCAATAAACAGTGGAAAATTACGGACGAGGATTGGCGTAACCGTGATAAATGGGATGCCTACGAAGCGGCAGTCAACGAAATGCTGGTGCGCACCGATACCTCGTATGCACCGTGGACTGTGGTCGAGGGCAACAATAAATATTATGCCCGCTTAAAGGTTTTGAAAACAGTTATCAATTTGTTTGAACGTAAGCTGGCAGAAAAAAATCAGTAAAATACAAGAGGATATCAGCGTAATTTTGCGCTGATATTTTCTTAATACATTATAGATACTCGGAGAGGAAATGCTTTGTCCTGGATAATTAAAAACTACATTAAAGAAACAAGAGAAAATGAAACCGGCGCGCAGGTGTATCCGCCGGGCTTACGCCATCCGGTAGCGTTTATTTACCCCAACGTCTACCATTTGGGCATGTCGAACCTGGGAATGCACATTCTGTATCAGATGATTAACGAGCGCGGTGACAGTGCCTGCGAACGCTTCTTTTTGCCGGATAAACGCCTGCAGCAGGAGCATATCAAAAGCAAAACACCGCTGCTGAGCCTGGAAAACCAGCGTCCGCTGGCAGATTTTGACGTTATCTTCGTCATGCTGTCCTTTGAAATGGATTATGATAATCTGCTGACGGTGCTTGATTTAGGCAATATCCGCCTGCGGGCGGCGGAGCGCAATCAGCGTGAGCCGCTGGTGATTATCGGCGGTCCCTGTGCTACCTTTAATCCCGAGCCGCTGGCTGCTGTGGCTGACGCCTTTGTTATCGGCGAGGGCGAGGAAACTGTGCAGCATGTTCTGGATACCATCTACAGCGAGGAAAGCAAGCAAGAGCGTCTGGCGGCGCTGGCGCAGGTGCCGGGTGTTTATGTTCCCAGCCTGTATACGGCGCAGTACGATGATGAGGGCGAGTTTACCGCCCTGCTGCCGCAGGATGGTGCGCCGGCGAAGGTAGCGCGCCAGTGGGCGCGTGATATCGACGCTTATCCGCACACCTCTGCTATCGTGACGAGCGGAACGGAATTTGAGGATATGTTTATCGTCGAGGTGGCGCGTGGCTGCGGCCGTCACTGTCGCTTCTGCATGGCAGGCTATTGCTTCCGCAAGCCGCGTCCGCGTAAGCTGGAAAATATTCTGGCAGATATTGCCAAGCGTCCCGAGCGCACGAAAAAGGTGGGCCTGATGGGCGCTGCCGTTTCCGACCATCCGCAGATGGCGGAGCTGACGGAATACCTGGTAGAGCATAAGATACCGTTTTCCGTGGCCAGCATGCGTGCCGATATGCTCACGGAGCAGATTGCACATGCGTTGGCACAGAGCGGCCAGCGGACGATGACCGTAGCGCCGGAGGCAGGCAGCGAGCGGATGCGTGCTGCGATTAACAAGGGCATTACGGAGGAGCACGTTTATAATTCTATCGAGCTGGCTGCTGCTGCCGGAATGCGCAACATCAAGCTGTATTATATGATCGGTCTGCCGGGAGAAGAGGACGAGGATATCGTTGAAACGGTGGAGATGATTAAACGCGTGCGTGCCAAGATGGATGCTGTGGGCAACAAGGGCGAGCTGGTTATTTCGGTCAACGGCTTCGTGCCCAAGCCATTTACGCCGTACCAGTGGGCGCCGCTGTGCAATGTGCGCACGCTGAAGAAGCGCTTTAAGATTTTGGGTGATGGCCTGAAGAAGGAAAAGCGCATCAAGCTGATTACCGAATCGCTGAAGGAAACTGTGGTGCAGTCCGTGCTGGCGCGCGGCAGCAGACGTATCGGCGAAGCGCTGCTGAAGGCGCATGTGGAAGGCCGCAGCCTGAAGCAGGTGCTGAAGGAAGAAGGCCTGGATGCCGAGGAGCTGGCGGAGCGCGAGCTGCAGGTAGGCCAGCCGCTGCCCTGGCAGCATCTTGATATGGGCGTAACGCAGGAATATCTTGCGGCCGAGCTGCAGCGCAGCGAAAGCGGCAAGTTTACGCCGATGTGCTTTGACGGCTGCCGTCGTTGCGGTGTCTGCCGGGAGTAAGGCGGGCGTGCGGTTTGGACGCTGAAATAACTGCCGCTAAAAAATGGCTTAAATGCCTGATTCAGTAAAAAAATTAAGCATCCCTACACTTTTGGCAGGAAAAGTGTGGGGATGCTTTTGCTTTTTTACGCTATAATGATGCTGAGAAACACAGCTTTGGCTGCTTCGTGAAGTGGTAACAACCCTTCCGTCTGCTCGCTGATGCTCGCAGCCACCTCCCCTTACAGGGGAGATATAAAGGAATTGCAAAACTTTAAGGTTGATAATTCTCTGTATATGTTCTGCGAGTAACCGAAAGACAGATGCTTGTTGTAAAAAATAAGCAGCCTGTGTCTGAAATTTGTTGATTGAGGGATTTTGTACCGCAATCAAGGGAGGGATATACATATGAAAAAGAATTTGTTTTTGGGCATGACATTGGGGATGGCGCTCTTGGCCAACACCGCTTTTTCTCATCTCAGCGGCGGTTATCTTTCGGATATTATTGATGAACATCCGCGCTGGCCGTTGGCAACTCAATGTATTGCTACGGATGTTAACTTAAGAACAGAGCCTAACACAAACTGTGAGGTAGTAACCATGCTGCAAAACGGCGATAAATTTTATGCAAGAAAGGTAGTGTTTATACCTAGCAGTAAATATGTGTGGGTGTACGGAACTACCGAAAAAGGCTACAGAGGCTACATGTATAACCAATATATAGGTGCGTTGCCTGATGGCCAATATGCTCATTCGGATGAAGGACGCTTTCAGGCTGCGGTAGAGGCAAACTGGATTAACGATCCCGCCGGCTATGCAGCAGGCTCCGGCTACAGCATGGGCAGAGCAGAGCATGCCGACGATATGAATATTGCTTATGACCTTAATAAGGTGCAGGTAGGTCCGCGTGTGTTCTACACGAGAGCCTTTGACGGAAAAACCTATCAGGTAGTGATTAACAAGGCTCCCGGCGAGATGGCAGGCTATGCAGTCGGACAGCATTTTGATCAGAAAGAGCGGAATAATTTTTACGATATGATGCGGAGAATCGGCTGGCACGAGTCTGCTGTTGATATTGAGGAGCCTGCAAACAGTATCGTGTGGGAAAAATCTGTGCTTGATGCGGATGGCTTTGACAGACCTGCCAAGCAGTTGATTATTACGCTGAATGATAATGACGTGATTGAGAGCTTTACTTACATCAATTATGATCTTGATTAGCCTGCCTGCAAAAATTTATCCCTGAAATGCAAAAAACCTGCTCTTTTCAGAGCAGGTCAGCTTGTAAGAATTAAGCCATAGCGTTGATTCTCTTTGCAAGTCTGGATTTTTTGCGAGCTGCAGCATTCTTATGGATAATGCCTTTGCGAGCTGCTTTATCGAGCAAACCGGAAGCAGTAGCCATAGTAGCTTGAGCGTCTTCTTTAGCGCCGGTTTTAGTCAGAGCCTCTACTTTGCGGGAAGCATTACGGAGAGCTGCTTTAATCGGAGCGTTTTTAGCACGACGTTCTGCGTCGGTCTTTACACTGCGGATGGAAGATTTAATGTTCGGCAACGAATTTCACCTCCTGAATTTTCTTGTACTGCATTATTCTACCACGAATGCGAGCATTATGCAAGAGAAAATCACAAATATGCCTGCCTGTTACTGTAAAAAATATTTTGCGGACGCTTGACCTGGAGCTGACTCCAAATGCTAAAATATAAGCAGAAAGCAAGAAAACAATCCTGGCAGGAGGTAAGCGAGATGAAAATAAACGAAGTAAGCAAAATGTATGACATTACAGCGGATACGCTGCGTTATTATGAGCGCATCGGCCTGATTCCGACTGTGAACCGCAATGAAAGCGGTATTCGCGACTACACCGAAACGGACTGCAATTGGGTAAACTTTGCCAAATGCATGCGCGCAGCAGGCATTTCGGTAGAAAGCCTGATTGAATATGTGGCACTGTTTCAGCAGGGCGACAAGACGCGGGCGGCACGCAAGGAAATTTTAATCGAGGAGCGTGCCAAGCTGCTCGAGCGCATGGCGCAGATGCAGGAAACGCTCGATAAGCTGAATTATAAAATCGACAATTATTACAAGTGCGTTGAATTTGAGGACACCAAACTGAAATAAAACGCAGTACGAGGAGAGATGGCGCCGAGCTGTCTCTCTTTTTAGTTTACAGGCTTTGCCGTATAATGGTATAATAATTAGTACTAATAAAACAGGCTCAAGCCAATATTGGCCTGAAATAATACATTTTAATGAAGGAGCAGGAAGAGTAATTTATGATTGAACAAAATCACATTCGCAACTTTTCTATTATCGCCCATATAGATCATGGCAAGTCTACCCTGGCGGACAGATTGATTGAATATACAGGAACGCTGAGCAAGCGTGAGATGGAGGAGCAGATTCTCGATTCCATGGATTTGGAGCGTGAACGCGGCATCACCATCAAGGCGCAGGCTGTGCGCAGCATTTACAAGGCGCGCAACGGCGAGGAGTATATGCTGAACTTTATCGACACCCCCGGCCACGTAGACTTTACCTACGAGGTTTCGCGTGCACTGGCAGCGTGCGAGGGCGCACTGCTGGTTATTGACGCTACTCAGGGCATTGAAGCGCAGACTTTGGCCAACGTATATCTGGCGCTGGATAACGATCTGGAGATTATTCCGGTTATCAATAAGATTGATTTGCCTAGTGCGGACCCTGAGCATGTTAAAAGGGAAATTGAGGACGTTATCGGTATTGATGCCTCCGACGCAGTTTTGTGCAGTGCCAAGACAGGCATTGGCATCGAGGACGTGCTGGAAGCAATCGTAGCGCGCGTGCCGGCGCCGCAGGGCGATGCGGAAGCACCGCTGAAGGCCTTGGTATTCGACTCCAAATTTGACGCTTACAAGGGCGTAGTTTTATATGTACGCATTATGCAGGGACGTCTGCGCAAGGGCATGAAGATTCGCATGATGGCAACCGGTGCGGAATTTGATGTTACCGAGGTCGGTTACTTCAAGCCCGGCATTGTCAATGTTGATGAGCTGGAGGAGGGCCAGGTAGGCTTCTTTGCTGCCAGCATCAAAAACGTTAAGGATGCACGCGTCGGCGATACCGTAACAGACGCCAACAATCCTGCGGAAGTAGCGCTGCCGGGCTATCGCAAGGCTACCCCGATGGTATACTGCGGTCTGTATCCGGTAGAGAATTCCGATTACGATAATCTGCGTGATGCTTTGGAAAAGCTGCAGCTGAACGATGCTTCTCTGGTATTTGAGCCGGAAACATCTACTGCGCTGGGCTTTGGCTTCCGCTGCGGCTTTTTGGGCCTGCTGCATATGGATGTTATCAAGGAGCGCCTGGAGCGTGAATATAATTTGAGCCTGATTACTACCGCACCGAACGTTATTTATGAGGTGTTCCGCACCAACGGTGACGTTGAAATGGTAGATAACCCGTCCCTCTTCCCGGACCCGACTGTTATCGACCACGTTGAGGAGCCTTTCGTTAATGCAACCATCATTGTGCCGAAGGATTACGTCGGCGCTGTTATGGAGCTGAGCCAGGAAAAACGCGGTGAATACGATAACATGACCTATCTTGATGATACCCGTGTTATGATTCACTACGCATTACCGCTGAGCGAGATTATTTTTGACTATTTTGACCGTCTGAAATCCGCTACCCGCGGTTATGCTTCCCTGGACTACGAGCTGTCCGGTTATCGCTATTCTGAGCTGGTAAAGGTAGATATCCTGCTGAACGGTGAGCCTGTCGATGCACTTTCTGCGATTGTGCATAAGGAATTTGCTACCGTCCGCGGCCGTCAGCTGGTTGAAAAGCTGCGCAGCCTGATTCCGCGTCAGATGTTTGAAATTCCGGTACAGGCAGCAATCGGCAACAAGGTTATTGCCCGCGAAAACGTCCGCGCTATGCGTAAGGACGTACTGGCGAAGTGCTATGGCGGCGATATCAGCCGTAAGCGTAAGCTGCTGGAAAAACAGAAGGAAGGTAAAAAGCGCATGAAGCAGGTTGGCAGTGTGGAGCTGCCGCAGGAGGCATTCATGGCGATTCTGAAAATGGACTAAGGCTTAGCGCTTAGTCGATAGTGTCTGATAGATAGGAGCAATGCAATTATGATGATACAACTGCAAGGCTTGCTTTCGACAATCACATTTTTGGATGTTATAGATATTGTCGTCGTTGCCTATTTTCTTTACCGTGTGTTCCTGATGCTGAAAAACACCCGTGCCGCAACATTGGGCAAGGGCCTCATGGTGCTGATAGGCTTCACGCTTATCTGCCGTTGGCTGAACCTGCATGTTATCAGCTGGCTGCTGGAAAAGAGCATGACGGTGATTATGGTTGCCCTGCCGGTTGTCTTTCAGCCGGAGTTGCGACGTGCTTTGGAGCAAATCGGCCGCGGCAAGCTGTTTCATAAGGGCAGCGAGCTGGACGAGCAGGAGCTGGAGGAAATGCTGGATTCCGTTGCTCATGCCACTAAGGTGATGAGCAAAAATAAAGTAGGTGCGCTGATGGTTTTCGAGCGTGCTACCGGTCTGGCAGAGCGTATCGAAACAGGCGTGCCGATTGACGGTCTGGTGAGCTCTGGCTTGCTGCAGAACATCTTTGTTAAGGATACACCGCTGCATGACGGCGCTGTCGTTATCCGCGGCAACCGTGTTGTTGCTGCCTGCTGCCTGCTGCCGCTTACGGAAAACCGTAATTTGAGCCAGGAGCTTGGTACCCGCCATCGTGCAGCTATCGGTATGTCCGAGCAGTCCGATGCGATGATTCTTGTTGTCAGCGAGGAAACCGGTACGATTTCCATTGCCCGCAACGGCGAGCTGATGCGTTATCTGACGGTGGATGATGTGAAGGAAATTTTGCGCACGGCAATTTTCCGTCCGCATGCAGCAGTTAAGAATTCTTTGGTTGATAAAATCAAGAGCTTGTGGGGCGGTGAGAAAAAATGAGATTTTTGCAAAGGCTGGCGCGTAAGGAAAACCTGTTGGCACGAATTATCTGCCTGCTCATGGCCTGTGGCCTGTGGGTATATGTAATGACTGACCAGAATCCTATTATCGAGCGTAATATCGAGGTGCGCCTGCAGCAGAGAAATCTGCCGCAAAATATGATGGTCTTTAATGCTCCCGATAAAATTCTGGTAAAGGTGCGCGGTTCGCGTGCCAAACTCAGTTCCGATAATCTGAGTGCCGAAATCAATGCTTCTATCAATTTAAAAAATATAACCGAAGGTCAGCAGAGCCTGCCGATTACGGTAACCTACTCCGGCGGTGAGATTGTATCCGTAACGCCTAAGGAGGTTTCCGTATATGTGGATACGGTAAGCGAGAAAAAGGTTCCCGTTACTACGCGTATCGTGGGAGCTGTGAACGGTGATATGACCATCGGCAGCAGTATAATTACTCCGGCGGAGGTTACTTTGCGCGGTGCAACACATCGTATTGACAAGGTAAACCGTGTGGTTGCTCCGATAGATATCAGCAACCATAGTGGCAGCTTCCAGACGGAAAGCGAGCTGGTTGCCGTGAGTGACGACGGTTACGATATTCCCAATATGAGAATTATCCCTGAGCGCGTTATGGTGCAGGCCAATATGGTAAGCCAGATGCATTCGCTTGATATTCCGGTTAAGCTGGTTATGAGCGGTGATTTGCCTGCCGGTATTATTGTTACCAAAACAGAGATTGTGCCGACAAGCGTTCGCGTTACCGCACCGCCTTCCGTGCTGAAGGAGCTGAAGGATGTCAAGACCAAGCAGGTGGATGTAAGCAAGCTGACCGGCAGCACCGTTGTTGCGGCTGAGCTGGATTTGCCGGAAAAGGTTATTCCCGAAAGACGTACGGTGCAGATTAAAATATCGGTAGAAAGGCAGAATTGATTTATAGATGAAGCTGAAAATAAATAATGTGCGTATCAGCCTGCGACAGGAGCAGACGCTTGAGCAGGCGGTGTGCCGTAAATGCGGCATTCCGCGTGATGCTTTGGGCAGTGTGCGGATAGTACGCAAGGCAGTGGATGCGCGCAAGAAAAAGGATATCTGCCTCAACTACCATGTATTGGCAGAGGTAGAAACAGGCGGCAGACAGGAAAAGCGTTTGCTGGCGGACCGTGATATTACACAATATCAGGAGCAGCAGCAGCCGACGCTTGAGCTTGGCACACTGCCGCTGAGCGCACCGCCGGTGGTTATCGGTGCCGGTCCTGCGGGACTTTTGGCGGCACTGCAGCTGGCAGAGCATGGCTATAAGCCGCTGCTTTTGGAGCGCGGCAAGCCGGTAGCGCAGCGTGTGCAGGATGTGCAGCGCTTTTGGCAGACGGGAGAATTTAACCCCGCGTCCAACGTACAGTTTGGCGAGGGCGGTGCAGGCACCTTTTCGGACGGCAAGCTGACTACGCGTGTAAACGATCCTATGATTGCCGAAATCCTGCAGCTCTTTGTGGATGCAGGCGCGCCGAAAAATATTTTGTACGAGCACAAGCCGCACGTAGGCACGGATAAGCTGCGTGCGATGGTACAGGGACTCAGCCGCCGCATTGCGGAGCTGGGCGGCAGCGTCCGTTACGATGCGCATGTGGTTGATCTGGATATCAAAAATAATGCTGTGCAGGGCGTAATCCTTGACGGCGGCGAAAGACTGGCGGCGGGAGCTGTGGTTCTGGCCTGCGGTCACAGCGCGCGCGATACCTACGCTATGCTGGCACGCAGGGGCGTTGGCATTGTGGCGAAGCCCTTTGCCATCGGTGTGCGCATCGAGCATCCGCAGGAGCTGATTGACAGGGCGCAGTACGGCAGCTTTGCGGGACATCATCTGTTGGGCGCAGCGGATTACGCGCTTGTTTACCATACGCAGGATAAAACACGCACAGCATATTCTTTCTGCATGTGCCCGGGCGGTCAGGTGGTTGCTGCCGCTTCGGAGGCCGGTGGCGTGGTTGTCAACGGCATGAGCATGTTTAAGCGTGACAGCGGCATTGCTAACAGTGCGCTGGTGGTGAATGTGGACAGCCGGGATTTCGGTGAAGGTGCGCTGGCAGGCGTAGAATTCCAGCGCCGCTACGAGCAGCTTGCTTATGCGGCGGCAGGCAGCAGCTATTATGCGCCTGCGCAGAATCTGGACAGCTTTTTGAAGCGCGTAACGCCGTCCTTGGAATGCATGGTACAGCCAAGCTATCGTCCGGGACTTGCGGCCTGCAGCTTAGATAAGGTGCTGCCTGCTTACGTTACGGATACTCTGCGCGAGGGCATTACGAGCTTCGGCCGCAAGCTGGCGGGTTACGCTGACGGCGGCGCGCTTTTGACGGGTGTGGAAACACGCACCTCGGCACCGGTTCGCATAGAGCGCGATAGGCAGAGCTATGTATCGCTGACGCATGATTTGCTTTATCCCTGCGGCGAAGGCGCGGGCTATGCCGGCGGCATTATGAGCGCCGCGCTTGATGGCTATCATGTGGCGCGTGCGATTATGGAAAGATTTGCGCCGGTGAAGTAATTTAGGTTGGAGAGTAATACAGAGCATTAGGCTCCCCTTGGGGGGAGCTGGCGCCCGTAGGGCGACTGAGAGGGGATTTTGCAGTATGCATAGCATTATGTTATGTATCACCCCTCTCCGTCATCGCTATGCGATGACACCTCTCCCCAAGGAGAGGCTTTCGTTTTGATTTTTTAGCTCAACAATTCCCAACTCACATATAAACGCATTAACATTAGGGAGGTTATTACAAAAAATGGCAAGATTATTTGGTACTGATGGTGTTCGCGGTGTGGCGAACGTAGAACTTACTCCGGAGCTGGCCTTTAAGCTGGGCTATGCTGCCGCAAAATACTTTGGTCGCGAGGTTTCCTGTCCGAAAATTATTATCGGCAGAGATACACGCCGCAGCGGACAAATGCTGGAAAGCGCTTTGGCAGCAGGCATCTGCAGCGCCGGCGGCAATGCACATCTTCTGGGCGTTATGCCTACTCCGGCAGTTTCTTTCCTGACCAGTGAGGTTAAGGCTAACGCCGGTGTAGTAATTTCTGCTTCTCACAATCCGTTTGAAGACAACGGCATCAAATTTTTCTCTCAGACAGGCCACAAGCTGCCTGACGCTGTAGAGGACGAAATTGCAGCTATCGTTGCTGCACCGATTGATTATACTCAGGCAGTAAGCGGCAGCAGCGTAGGCCAAATTATTTACGAAAAGGATTTGTCTGCACTGTACATTAAGCATATTCTGAGCACTGCTTATGCTAAGCTGAACGGCCTGAAGATTGTTATGGACTGCTCCAACGGTGCCAACAGCGAAATCGCACCGGTTATCCTGCGCAGTCTGGGTGCTGAGGTTGTGGCAATTTTCAACGAGCCTAACGGTACCAATATCAACAATGGCTGTGGTTCTACTCACCTGGAAGCATTGCAGAAAAAGGTTCGTGAGGTTGGCGCTAATGTAGGTATTGCTAATGACGGTGACGCTGACCGTTGCCTGGCAGTTGACGAAAACGGCGAGGCTATGGACGGCGACCAGATTATGCTGATTTGCGCGCTGGAGCTGATGAAGCGCAACAAGCTGCATGACAATGTGCTGGTAACCACTGTTATGAGTAACGTTGGCCTGCATCAGGCTATGAAGGCTCATGGCGGTAAAACTGTCAAAACTGCTGTTGGTGACCGCTATGTACTGGAAGAGATGCTCAAGCACAATTATTCTATCGGCGGCGAGCAATCCGGTCATATCATTTTCTCTGAATTCGCTAAAACCGGCGATGGCATTCTGACTGCAGTACAGCTGCTGTGTGCAATGGTTCGCAACAACAAGTCCCTGTCTGAGATGAGCGGTGTGATGACTAAATTCCCGCAGATTCTGCTGAACGTACGCGTGAAGAATAAAAACGGCTGGGAAGAAAAGGCTGCTATTCAGGAAGCAATCAAAAAATATCAGGAGGAGCTGGGCGAGAACGGCCAGATTCTGGTACGTGCTTCCGGCACCGAGCCTTTAATCCGTATTATGGCCGAAGGACCGAAGCAGGAGCGATTGGAACAGATTGCCAACGCTATTGCCGACGTTGTAACTAAGGAGCTGGCATAAGCAGGCTTCCTTGCTGAATGAAGATTAAAAGCAGATCATTACATCATTTTCGGATGAAATGGTCTGCTTTTGTACTTTGCATATTTTCTTTTTGACGAACATATGTTAAAAATATATTTGTGCTACCAGAATACGGTAGGCGGTTGCCCTCTACGGAGGGTTTGCGGCCCTCGATTTGCCGACATCTATATTTTTATAGAAATCTACAAGGAAGAGGATGGTACTGATGAATATACTGGAAGTTCTTGCATTGCTTGGTTTTGGGCTTGGGTGCATTAAATTTGGTTATGAACTCGGTAAAAACGCAAAAAAATAACCGCCCAGCTCCTACACTAGCGGTTATTTTTAACAGTTAATTTGAAGGGCAACCGTCTATCGGTAGCACTCTCTCTATTTTTATGATAGCACAAAGTAAAGCGTTTGACAACCGTTCTGATTAAATTCACAAATCCCTCACGTCTTATACTATTACTCATCAAAACTCTTGATTACGGAATAAATTATACAACCAACAACAATCAGTCCGATACCTGCTAATGCGAGGAAAGGTGCCGCAGGGAGCAAGAAGGCCATACCGCCAATCATTATTAAAATTTTGTTGTCTGGCATAAGAAGCCACCTCACAGTTCTTCAACTAGTTATCTTACGGGATTTTCTCTCAAAGTTTTATGCAAGCATTCTGCCCCTTTACCGAAGCAATAATAGCTAAATCCTGCACTAACCACTCCTCCAATCACTGGAGCTGATTTAGCAGGAATTTTACTCAAAACATCTTTTGTTACTTTAATTCCAACTTGTTCGCAAACTTGTTTTAGCAAGGGATACCAAGCAGTTTTTGTCAAAGCTGCTCTCAAAATATCTTTCCCTGCCTTGCTGGCAAGCGACTTAGATATTTCAGCAATAACTTTATTTGCACCACTGACTCCATACATTACACCAATGAACAACAAAATTATTTCTTGAGTTTTTTCGTCAATACTTCCTTCAATAGAACGAATTTCCGGATAGCCATAAATATAGGCTAATTTCTGAGATATTCTCAGGACATGAGCAAAATACTGTGCCAAATCAGCCGGGATTCCTGGAAGACCGCCACCACCCATAACAAAAGACAAAGCAGAAACTTTCTTCTGCTCGTAATTAATGCACTCTCTTGCAATTTCATACAAAACACTTTCATTTACTCCAGCTCTAATAGGGCTAGTCTGCACAATCCGTGCTACTATTTCACGATTAAATCTGCTAGAAAAATTTTTTTGAAGAAATTCTTCTCTCTCAATCTTTACGCCAGGCAACTCTACTGCCACTGCCAATACTTCGTCAAAATCAAAATCAAAAGGAACAATATTACTCATTTGAAATCCTCCATTCCGCTTATAAATCTATCAAAAAGACAAAGTTTTTCTTTATTATATACTTCTGTACCCCCCCGTCAAGCAAATGTCTTTTTTATCTTCACGAAATGTACAGTTACTTTTTAACACTGTTATTTTTTCTCACTTTATCTTTCCTTGCTTATATGTTACACTATAAGCAGCACTTTTCGGTTTCTTTGCAAGAAACTTTTTGGAGGTCCGCACCATGACGAACGACAAACGCGTAATAGAGAATTTAAGAGCACACTATCAGGAAATAATATCCAGCTATGTCATTACAGCCTATGCTACTTCTTGTCATGGTTCAGTCTGCGTCGGCATGTATGAGCCGCCATTGCTATCACTAAACGCCATTAAAAACATCGTCAAAAGCTTTTCCAACACTTCCTGCGACCTTTATCCTTCCATCATCAAATACTGCGAGGAAAAAGACATCGCAGAAAACGAACTCTATAAAAAAGCGCACGTCTCCAAGACAGTTTTTTCCAAAATCCGCAGCATGAAGGACACTGGCTATAAACCCAGCAAAAGTACGATTCTCTGCTTATGCCTGGCTTTGGAACTAAATAACAAAGAGACAGAAGAAATGCTCAACATCGCAGGCTACTCTTTATCTGGCGACATCATCGCCGACAAAATTGTCAGCTACTGCATAAGTAAGCGATATTACGACGTTTATGACATCGAAAATCTTATTCTGGAAAAAACAGGTGGAGCATATTTGTACTACTGATAAAACAAGTATACAACAACAGCTATCAAAAAAAGAGAACGCCCAACTACTACCAAACGGTAATAGTTGGGCGTTTGTACGCTATGTGCTCTGTTTTTTGAGAAGAGAAACTTTCACAGCTTGTTCGTTGTATGTGTTCGCTTTTTGTGCTAAAATATTTTTATGGTGCTTCCATAACGGTAGGCGGTTGTCCCTCTGGCAGCAAGATTCTGTATTACTGCAAATCTAATGGCAAGAGGGGGTGAGACCAATGATGACTTTAGATAATCTTATCTCTGTTCTCGGCTTATGTCTGACTTCAGTAGCTCTAGGATTCGCTCTAGGTTATGCGCTAGGTCAAATTCACGTAAAAAAATAACCGCCCAGTCTGCAAAACAAGCGGTTATTTTTTATAACTAAATGTTCAAGGATAACCGTCTATCGGCGGCACCTTTTCTATTTCTATGATAGCACAAAGTAAAGCGTTTGACAACCGTTCTGATTAAATTCACAAATCC
>ERZ1035006.103-NODE-103-length-68660-cov-5.441775_pt1 | contig 68660 bp, 60 predicted proteins | sample MGYA00520694_ERZ1035006 | MGnify/ENA primary metagenome ERZ1035006 (study PRJEB33766, sample SAMN09781746) | gut metagenome | biome: gut microbiome | host: Homo sapiens | place: Madagascar | study: EMG produced TPA metagenomics assembly of the PRJNA485056 data set...
CATCAAAAGTGTCTTTTTCATTATTTTTTCTCCTAGCAAATTCGTGTTCGTTCAGTTGTCGACCGATTTTTTGACGCGTCGACGCATTCTCAAAACAAGGAGAACGCCGCCGGCGATCAAAACTGCCCAGGGCGCCACCCAAAGAAGCGCCGTCTTGGCATTGAAGTCGGGCTCATAGCGAATCATTTCGCCGTAGCGAGCCACCATAAAATCAAAAATCTCTTCCCTGGTTTTGCCTTCACGCAACATCTCGTAAATGCGCGCTTTCAATTCACCGGCAATCGCGCTTTCGGAATCAAAAAGCGTGTAGTTGGCAGAGGCCGGATCGCGCAACAGTTTGGAAATCGAAATGGCTTCGTCATAAAGTGCCTTGCCGCTTAAGCCGACCGGTTTGGTTGCGCTTTGCTCGGTCTGCGGATTTTGTGCGGCAGGTGCACTTTGCGCCAATGAGACTTGCGAAGTCAAACTCGTCGTCAATGCAAAGGACACAACCCAAAGCCAGTTCTTAAAGCTCGAACGCATTGTCATCAAACCGACTCCTCTCTCATTTCAAAACTCTTGCGACGGCGCAACAAAACCAGAACTCCCGAAAGCATCATCAAGGCAGCCCCCAACCAAAGCCAGCTGACCAAAGGCTTGATACTTAATCTGACGAGCCACTCGGTTTGCGAAAGCTGATTGCCCATCGAAACGTAATAGTCTCGCCACAGTCCGTGGCGAATGCCTGCCGCCGACATCTGCATACCGGTACTGATAAAGGTCTGGCGCATGGGAAAAAGTACCGTTTCCATCGTCTCGTCCTTGGCATCCAATACTTCGATACGTGCTGCGTCGCCGAAATAAGCATGCGTATTGACCTTATAGGTGTCGGTATGAACAAAGACAATGTCTGCCATCGGGCGCCCCGTCCCCGGCGCCATGCGCACCAAGGCTTCTTCTTCGTATTGGGTCGAGCCCGTGACTCCCACCATGCACACGGCAACGGCCGCATGCGCCACCAAGGCGGCAGCCGTCATTCTCGCTTTGCCGGCAAAAAGGTTGGCAACCAGCGTAAAAAAAATCCAAAAAGCGCCTGCAAAGCCCGCCAACGTCATCCAGGTGTCGCGCGGCTCAGTCAAATACACGGCCACTACAGCTGCGCCCACCGTCAAACTCGCGCACAGCACTGCCGGCCACAACTCTTTCAGACGCATCAGCTGCACGACGCCGATCATGACTGCAGCAATAATTGTCATCGGAGCAAAGAAACTATTGAAGTACGGTGCCCCCACCGTCAGACTGCCCAAGCCGAGCATATCGTGGAAAAGCGGATAGACGGTGCCGATCAAAACGGCCACGGTGGCAACCACGAGTAGATAGACGCCTGCCGTCATCAAAATATCGGCATTGGTCAATTCGGCTTCGCTCCTTTGACAGACTCGATCGATACGCAGACAGTACAAAACGACGGCCGGCACCAAGACCAACAGAGACACGACCATGATCGCCACGCCACGATTGGGGTCCGAAGCAAAGGCGTGCACCGATGCCATCACGCCCGAGCGTACGATAAAGGTGCCGAGCAGACAGAAGGCAAAACACACCAACATCAACGCGACGCACAGGCGCTTCATTTCGCCTTTGTAGCGCGCCATCAAAAGCGCGTGCAACAAAGCCGACGTCCCCAGCCACGGGATAAAGGAGGCGTTTTCCACCGGATCCCAGAACCACCAGCCGCCCCAACCGAGTTCGGTATAGGCCCACCAAGAACCCAAGGCGTTGCCCGCCGTTAAAAAGACCCAAGTGACGATGACCGAGACTGTACAAAAGCGCAGCGCCGTCTTGGACCACTCGCCCTTCCAAAGCAGTGCGACGGCTGCAGCAAAGCAAAGTGCCAAACCTGCGTAGCCCATGAAGAGCACGGGCGGGTGCAAAATCATGCCGATATCTTGCAAAATCGGATTTAAATCGCGACCCTCGGGGGGCACCATCGGCAAGTTTCGGATAAAGGGGTTTGATGTTGCCAACAAAAAGGCGCTGAACAAGCCTACAATAAAGAGCATCACGCACTGAATTTTGGCCATCAGTTCGTCGTCGTGCGTGCGAAGCGTATTGGCAAGACCTGCTCCCAACGCCCACAGGGCAATCAAGACAACCCACAACAACATGGAGCCTTCGTGGCTGCCCCAGAGTGCGGCAAACTTATAAATCGTCTCCAACTGCGTGTTGGAGTGATCGGCCACATAGCGAACCGAAAAATCGTCTGTCAGAAACGCATAAATGAGGATGGCTGCGCTTAGCGTCAAAGCTACGGCAACCACAGGCGTAACGAATCGCCAAAGCCCTGAACAGGCGCTTTCGCCCTTGATGATTCCCCAATAGACGGCGGCGGCGCCAAAAAGAGCGGCGATTGCGGATAACGCCAAAAGAAAATGTCCGAGTTCGGGAATCAAGATGCTTTTCCTTTTTTAATGGGCGCAAAAATGCGCCACAAAAGTCCGTAGGTTACTTTATACATTTTTTCTTGCTTGTCGCTGAAGATATCAAAGTTTTCTTCGCACAAATACCGTACAACAAATCGCAAACAGCACGACAATCCAAGCAACAAGCACCCCCGTCAAGACGCCGACCGAAGGAATCTTGAAGGTCACAACGCCGATCACTGACTGATTGAGCAGTCGGAACACGCTCGCCGGGTTGGCAAGCATCAGAGCCGTGAGAGTCTGGCGACTGAAGAAATCGGCACCGGCTACCGAAATCACCAACAAGGCCAAGTCGTAAAGAAGGACCGAAACAAACCACACGACCAAAAGCAGTGCCAATGCTTGCGCCTTGTGGCGAACCGACAAGCTCACCCAGTAGGCCACCAACATGAAAATCACGCCCAAGCCCCAACCGCTGACGATCAACACTGCCAAAGCTTTCAAGAGATCGGCCATCGAGTACGGCACGACCAACGCCACCTGAATAACGGGCAAAGCCAAAAAGCCCAAAACCAAAACGGCAAAAAGTGCCGCTCCCTGACCGAGAGCTTTGCCCAAAAGCCATTGGGTGCGGGAAATGGGATAAGTGAGCATCAACAAAAGCGTCCCCGATTCGTCTTCGCCCACAAAAGCGTCGTAACACAGCAAAAGTGCCAAGAGCGGCAACAAAAAGACAGTGAGACTCAAAAGAGAACTCATTACCGTTGCCAAAGGCTGGTACTGCAAAGAACCCCCGATGGCTGCCGTTCCGAAAAAGACCGCCACCGACAGGATGGCAAACAGAAGCGAGCCGAAGACCAGCCAACGGCTTGCCAAGCAATCGCGAAATTCTTTTTTCGCCACAATCAAAATGCTCGACATTTTTTACTTCCCCTTAACCGTTTGGTCTTCAAGCACAAAGTGCCTGAAAATTTCACCGAGATCGGCTTTTTTCACTTCAAAATCAAAGCAGCGATACGTCTGCGTCAGGATTTCCAACACTTCGCTCAAACGGTGTTCGGGCACGCGCAACCCGTCGCCGACAACGCTGCCGGCAAAGCGATCGTCTTTCAAAGCTTCGGCATTTCCCACACGCAAAACGTTGACCGGCAAATCGGCTCGACGACTCAGTTCGTGTATCGCCCCGAAAGCGCGCATCTTACCGTGGGCCATCAAAAGCGCCGTATCGAGATAGGATTCAACCAGCGCCAACTCGTGCGTGCAAACGATAACCGAGCAGCCCGAATCGCGAAGCTTCGAAAGCTCGCGATACATCAAAAGAGAAGCCGCCGGATCAAGCCCCACGGTGGGCTCGTCCAAAATCAACAGTTTAGGGCGCGTCAACAAGGCTTGCGCCAAACCCAAACGCTGTCTTTGTCCTTTGGAGCATTGGCCGAGTTTTTGTTTGGCGACTTCACCCAATCCCAACTCGTCGGAAAGCTCCCGGATGCGAGCGGCATCCACGCGTTTTAACCCCGCAAAGTAATCGAGGTGGTCTTGCACCGTCATGTGGTTGTAAAAACTCACGTTCTCGGGCAAATAACCCACCTGCAAGGGTTGAGTACCGGGGTGGCCTCCCAACACCGTCACCGAGCCCGAAAAGGGCTTTAACAGCCCCAAAATGACTTTGAGCAACGTCGACTTACCGGCACCGTTGTGACCAATTAACCCCATGAGTTTGCCTTGGGGTAAAGAAAACGTCACGTCATCCAAATAGGCTCTGTCTGCACGCTTGAAAACGAGATGTTCGCAGACAACTGCAATTTCGGTCATGTCTCTTTCCTTGGGCTTACGGGTTGGTATGGGGAAAACCGGACGCAAAGCGTCCTTGCGCACCTGCAATTTCCGGACAGCGAATCAAGGGGTGGCTGTCGGTAATGCCTTTGCCGCGGTCAATTTCAAACTGCATGGCAAGCCAACGCAGCAACGCCACCACGGGACTGTCCATCAAAAAGCGGGCTTCCGGATAAATCCAGAAAATGCGATCGAGGCTGTCGTTGGGTTGATAGGGCTTTTCGGCCAATCCGTCGCCGTCAAAGTCCCAGCCCATAAAAGTACTCCAATAGTTGCCTTTGCCGGCAACACTCCACTCCAAAGCGGTCTTGCCGACATAGCGCACCTGAATGCGGTTGTTCACAAAAGCGTTTTGACTCATCTTCACACCCTCACCGCCCATGGCCACACCCACGCCGATTTGCGCATCGGCAAAGTAGTTTCCGGTCACGGTACTGGCACCGGGCCCGTAGATGAAAAGCGCCTTGCCTTCGGTATCCAAAACGGCCTTGCCCTTGGGGTTGTAGACGCCCTCGACGCGATTGCCGGTCACGCTGCATCGTTCGCAGACGTTGACCAAGATGCCGAATTCCACCGAATCGACGGCCGTATTGCGCTCAAGTTTCACTTGTCTCGAGCTCATCAAGGCGTAGCCACCCACGGCATCTGTCGTGAAGTTGTCGTACCCCGCGTCGTTTCTGGTATACATGTAATGAATACCGTACTGACCGCCCGAAAAAGCATTTTCACGCGAAACACTGCCGTCGACATTTTCAAAATAAAACCCGTCTCGCGTGTCTTTGACGATGTTGCCCGTCAATTTGGGATAGCGAACATAATTGAGATAAACGCCGTCGCCGCGATCCAAAAGTTTCTTTTTGGCAATCCCGGTGATTTTGCAGTCTTCGATCATCAAGCGATTCAGACGGTCGGCACGAATCCCGAAAGCGGGCCCCTCGATCACCATGTTTTTAATCACGACATCGTCGGCCCCGTCGGTGACGCGCACGCCGGCATTGCGATCGTAAAGACTCGTACCGAAGTTTTTCACCGTCAGGTTTTCAACACGTGCCTTGGGCCAGCGCACCATGATGCCCGAACCCTTGCCTTGGGCATCGATCACGGCTTCGTGCGTGCCCGTCAAAGTGATGGCAGCGCGAACGACGAGATTGGTTTTGTAAACGCCCGGTGTCAATTCAATCACGTCGCCCTCTTGGGCAGACTCCACAATCTTGGCAACGTCGTCGGCAGGCGTAACGCGAATGTGCGCAGCCTCGGCAATACCGAGCACTGCCGTCAAGAAACTCACCGCCAACAAACGATATCTCGTCTTCACGCCGATCACCGATTATTTGTCAAGCAATTCCAACGTCACGTCGGCATAGGAATAAATCTTGCCGCCGTGCTTTTCGACAAAGGCCAAAGCACTTCCTTTGCTTGCAAATGCCGCAGGTTCGTTGCCCATGACGCCGGCTTGATCATGTCCGTAAACATATGTCGCTTTCGTTGCATCAATAAGAGCCTTGTCTTCGGGCTTGGCCCAAGATGTCGCTCCCATATCGTGCACGAAAAATGCGAGCAAACGACGAGCGTTCTCCGGCTGCAATGCAAACGTAAAGGCATCGCGGCCCGAGCAAAATTTTACGGCCGCGTCTTCTGCCCCTTTGATGAAGAGTTCGGCTTTGGGACCTTCATAGTGAGCAATCACCATGCCGCACAGATTGCATCTGTCGTGCGCGTCAAATGCAACCGGCGTAAAGGTTTGCTTTTGGGAATCTTCCCCGCAACCGGTCAAGAGTACGCCGGCAGCGACCAACATGACGAAAACTTTTTTCATGGCAACAGTTTTAATTGCGTTGTTTACAACCGAGAATTTCTCGGGTCAAATCCTCGAAACGATACAGCGTTCCGCCGTATTGTTTTTGAAAAGATTCTGCCGTCTCACGATCGGCAAATGGCGCCAACGAGGGACCCATTACGGCCTTCATGGAGGAGCCGTAAACGTACCAAGCCTGCTTGGCATCGATAAAAAGCGCATCATCGGGCTTTTTCCAATCGTTGCCGTGGGCATTGTGTACATAAAGCGATTTAACTTTAGCCTGAGCTGCTGAATCCAACTTTAAATACTCGCAAGCCATGCCGCGGGCCGAACAGTATTTCAAAGCCGAGCCGTCTTCTTGAATCATCTCGCCCTTGGGACCGGGATAGCGGGTAATCCACATTCCGCAAGAGGCACATTGGTCTTTTTCCGTGAGTGCAACGGCTCCCGGTTGCGCGGCCGATGCGCTCTGAAGGCCGACACAGAGCGTCAAGACACCCAGCATTGTTAACATCAATTCTTTGACCATGGATTGAACTTCCACAAAGACGAATTCAAGATTTTGATATGGAAAAAGGCCCCGGCCGCACCACTACGAGTAGCGTGCGGACCGAAGCCCTTCACTGACTTATGTCAACTCACACAGCTTAGAGGCTATAGAGCTGGCCGGCGTACAGGATGAAGAGTCGCAAGCACATCATGCCGGCAACAGATGCAAGACCGGACAGATAAAGCGTCGCGGCACTTGCCTTCATGAAGTTAAACAGGATCGGCAAAATAAAGCCGACACCAACCACACCGACCCAGAACTCGGTTGCCCACGGGCCCGTACAGAAGGCCTGAGCAGCGACCTGAGCTGCAGCGTTGCCGCTGATCAAAGCAACAGCGATCATGAAGATGCACAATGCTTCGGCAGCCATAATCGGCCATTCGGCGCCGTGCAACAACTTCAAGTCTGCGCTATGGGCGTCGTCACCGAACACACCGACAGCAATCATCTTGGCTGCGGCGGCACCGGCAGAAAGACCGGAGGCGACGAACAAAGCCGGCAACACAGCCTGGTTGATCAACGGGAAGCGGATCAGAGCAGAGATGAGGAAGCCCGTGTATGCGCAGATCGTCAGTGCGAGCACCAACACGATCCACTGCAGACCGCAACGATGGCTGTCAAACCAGCCGATCAAGCCGTCGAGGAACCCCAAGAAACTGTTCTTCACTTCCTGACGAAGTGCAACCAGCGTGAGGATGCAGACCAAGGGGATGTAAAAGAGCAGAGCAATCACGCCCAAGCTCATCACCGAGGTCAGGTTGTAATAAACCAAAATGCGCCAGAAAACCAGCGGATTGGTCAAGTCCAAGACCAAGCAAACCATACCGAGGATGATGGTCACAGCGCCAATAAGCGTTGCAGCCTTCAAAACCGGCGTGTTCTGCGCAGTCTGCTTACGATACAGGTTCAGAATAATGGCAACTGCCACTGCACCGCCCGAAATACCTGCCAAAAACAGATAGAGGGCGATGGGCCACGGCCAGCTGATACCCTGTGTCAAGCCAAGTGTAAAGTTCATGTCCATCTTTACACTCCTTTCTTAACAATGGGAATGTAGCGCAGGCTGGGTTCAGTGCCGAGTTCCGGGCGAATGCGCACGGAATCCTTCACGGCCAACAGTCTGCTTACATAGGACTTCGGATCCTTGATGTCACCGAAGATCAAGGCGTCATACTTGCAGCTTTCCACGCATGCAGGTTCTTCGTTCTTTTCCAAACGAGAGTGCAGGCAGAAGTCGCAGTTGTCGGCAACCTTGGTTTCCTCATTGATATAACGTACGTTGTAGGGGCAAGCCACGATACAGTACTTGCAACCGACGCACTTGCTGGGATCCATCGTCACGATGCCGGTCTTGGCATCGCGATAGGCAGCACCCGTCGGGCAAACCGTAACGCAAGGCGCGTCCTTGCACTGCTGGCAAGAAACACGAACGTAGCGACGTTCGGCGGCATAACCGCGTTCGCCTTCGACCTTACCACCCTGCAATTCGAGCAACAAACGAGAGCGGCCCTTGGGCAACTTGTTCGTTTCATTGCAGGCATCTCGGCAGTCGCGACAACCGACACACTTGTTCTGGTCAAAGACCATCGCATAGTGCGGCTGATCGCTACCGGCCTGCTTTCCACCCGTACCGCAACCCGCTAACGGGAGCACGAGCAAAGAGCTTGCAGCACCGGCACCAGCGAGAAATTTTCTCCTGTCGATCTTTTCGCTCACAATATTCTCCACAGACAGATTTTGTCCGATCACGGTCAAAATCCACCAATTAGTCCTTCATCCGAGCCTTTTGCTCGGCATTGGCAATCGCGTTTTCTAGGGCTCTTCTTTGCCCGGGAGCCGCTCCTGAATCCAGAAGCATTTTCCATTGACCGATCGCTTCTTGGTAACGTTCCTGCATGAAAGCATCCTGTCCCAAAAGCATTCTGGTTTGAACATCCAAAGGATTCTTCGCCAGAATCCTATCGATCAACTGTCGAGTTTCTTGGCTGATCTTTCTGCCGTCTCTGTAGTAAAGGGCATATGCCTTTTTACCCATGAGGTCGATTGTGTCGCCGCCCAACGTCAGACAAACGTCATACGTTTCGGCAGCTTCTTTATATCGACCGGCCTCAAGATAGGCCTGAGCCAGTTCCTGTTGTGCCGTCAGGCTCTTTGGCATGTTTTTCACTTGCCTTTGAGCTTGCGTGATCTTGGCGGTGAGCAAATAGTCGGTTTCTTCATCGACTTTTTGCACGTCGTAATCGGACCATCGCCCGAGCGTTGCATACAAGCAAACACTGACGACAAGAACGAGCCCGGTGAAACTCGCGATGAACAGTGTGTTCTTTGTCGTGCGGCCACAGACGGTGCGATAACAAATCGCACCGACTGCGACAATGACAACAACCACAGCTATAAGCGCTGTTAAACCGTTCATCTAACTCCCTGCTTTTTAAAGAGCTTGGACAAACCTCAGATTAGTGAGGGCTGACCATTCCTTTCAGATTAGCATTGCCAAAGTTCGAATGAGCTTTGACTTTCTCAACCTTGACCAATTGCAACTCGAAGATCAGGGGAGATTCCGGAGGAATCTGACCTGCACCGTCCGCACCGTATGCCAGGTTCGCGGGAATCGTAAAACGATAGCGCGCACCGGGTTCCATCATGCGAATGCCTTCTTCAAGTCCGGGAATCACACTCATCAAAACAAAGCGTGCGGGTTCTTTGGTTTCATAGGTACTTTCGAAAACCGTACCGTCCATCAAAGTACCGACATAATCCACCGTGACAACATCTTCGGTCTTGGGCTTTTCACCCTTACCGGCCTTGAGCACTTCGTACTGCAAGCCGGACTCAGTGGTCTTCACGCCCTTTTTCTTGGCGTTCTTGGCCAAAAAGTCTTTGGCTTTTGCAGAATTTTCCTCTGCCAACTTCTTCTGGGCTGCCTCATAAAGCTTGTTGAGCTTTTCGGCACGACTGTTGAGGTACTTGACCACATCGTCCTTGGTCAACTGGCTCTTGCCGGCCAAAGCTTCTTCGAAGCCCTTGGCAACAAGTGCGGCGTCAACCTTGGCACCCATTTTGGTCTGAGAGGCGATTTGCTCGGCCACGTAGTTACCGACAGAAGCCCCCATGCTGTAAGCTTCCTTGTCCTGCTGCGTTTCGAGGCCTGCGGCAAAGGCCATAGAGCTCGCACACAAAGCAGCGCAGGAGCACAACACGATTTTTTTCAGGGTAAACATAAAACTTCTACTCAATATGTTCTTGTCACGTCTTCGACGAAATCCAATGTAATCTTTAAGGCAGTTCGTACTGGCGACCGCTCATTTTCCATCCGTAAATGCCTTCGGGCATCTGCATGACGTTGGTGTAACCGAGTTTCATCGTCTCATAAGCGGCGATTTCACTCGAAGTACACAAGCGGTTAGCGCAGTAAAACACGAGCTTGGCGTTTTTATCAGCCGGAAGAAGTTTCTTCCAGTCGCCAACATTGAAGAAGATCGAACCGGGAATATATCCTTGGGCCCAAAGTTCCATCGTGTTGACATCGTAAAACGTCACGTCGGGCTGAGTCAGCAGTTCATCGGCTTCAAACATCGAGATCTGATGCACGACCACTGCATGCTCGGGTGCTTCTTCCATCGGAGCGTCGCCGCCGGCATAAGCCGTCAGGGCTGCGCCCATCAAAGCACTGATTGCCAAACCTTTCAGATACGTTTTCATGATTCCTTCTTGATCTTCACCGGATCCGGCCGGTTAAAACCGGATCCGATATTTTCGGTCGAAAGTTACCGATTACTTCTTGGCTTCGGTCTTGACGGCGGGATAGTTGCCTTCGTCAAGAAGCTTCTGAGCCTGAACCAGGTAGGCCTGAGCCGTTTCAACACGAGTCTTCAGGTAGGCCGGAGCGTGAACACCCCAAGAACCGTCCTTTTCGATCTGCGTCGTGATTTCCTTGGCCTTATCGAAGTACATCAGGATCTGTGCCTTAGCTTCAGCAGGAACCTTCGTGATTTCGAGGAGCTTGACCAAACGATCTTCAGCAGCAATTGCAGCCTTGTAACCGTCCTTAACCGGGTTCTGCCACTTCATGACTTCGCCGTAGATCTGCTTCTGGTCGGTGTACTGCAAACCCTTTTCGAGTTCGGACAAGAATGCGCTATGGCAGCCCTTGTTGTTCATCACACCCTGTTCGGCGTTGGCCGTACGAGCGCAAGACCACATCAAGTCGAGGTAGCCGTGGCCTTCTTCGTCACGAGCGATAGCCCAACCCTTGGAGTTGGAAGCGCGAGACTGGCCCGGAGCCGGGTTCATCATCTTCTTTTCCGGATCAACAAGGATGTTGAACACGTGAGAACGACGAACGGCATCGAAACCTGCGTAGTCAGGACGTTGGATAGCCGTGAAGTTTTCGCAGCTCATCGTGAACGGCATATGGCAATCGATACAGTCCATTTCCACGTGAGTGGTGGTCTGAGCCATGATGTCGGCCTGAGTCTGGTGGCAGTCCTGGCAGGTCTGACGAATTGCGGGCTTGGTGTAGTAGTCTTTCCAGTCGTTGCTGGTGACTTCATGCGGGTCGTGACAGGTCACGCAACGCATACCCTTTTCGTAGTGCTTGGACATCATCAACTGAGAACCTTCAGTACCGCAAGACGGGCAGGAAGACTTCGTCTTGACGTTAAAGCCCTTGTCGAGCTTGCCGTCAACAACGTCGCGTTCGACGAAGTTGGAGCGCTGGTGGCAGCGTTCGCAGTTGGACTGGAAGCCGTTGCTTTCAGCACCGACCAAGTGGCCGCCGGCACCGTGGCATTCTTCGCAGGAAACGCCGCGAGAAATCGTGTGCTTCTGCAATTCGGCCGGGTTACCCAAAGCCTTGAAGAATTCTTCCTTGGTCTTGAAGTCGAACTTGAAGGCGTGGCAGGTTTCGCAATACGAGCTTGCCGGCTGGAACAAGAACTGCTTTTCGAAAGAAGAACCGTAAGAGGTCATACCCCACTGGTGAGAAGCGGAGCCGCCCATTTCCTTCATCGTGGTCGGGAAGTCGGGAATCACCTTCTGGATTTCCTTAGCACGTTCCGGGGAGAGCCAAGAAGCCCAACCGCGGGAGAACTGGTTACCACCGGCAACGATAGTACCCGTGCCGTCCTTCAAAAGACCGTCACGCACGTGGTATGCACCGCGAACCAACCAAGCATCGATGTAGCCGTACTTCGTACGGGGCGTACCGACCGTTGCGTAGATGATATCGGGGGTGATACCGTCGGGAAGGATGGAAGCCTGAGAGCCGTAAAGCTTCTTTTTCAGGTCGTTATCCACTTCGGGGTGTTCGCCCGGGAAGCGAATGGTCTGAGCATGGCGGGAGCGCTTCCACTTTTCGTACTGAACAGCGTGGCATTCGCCGCAACGTTCAGCGCCGACGAAGCGGTTCGGGTAGTCCAAAATGGACTTGGCAGCCAAACGATACTGGCTGGCCTTCGGACGCTTCATATTCATCTTGGAGTCGTACTGTTCGTTGGCCAACTTGGTGTAGCCACGAGCATTACCTTCACCGAGATATTCGGAACCGCGGGTGGAAATCTTATACACACCCTTGATACGGCCTTCTTCAGCGTACTTGAAAACGGGGTGGTTTTCAAACAAGAAGTCCCAAAGTTCCTTTTCCTGAACGATGTAGTCCTGAAGGGTGCGAACACCCATTTCGGCTTCCGTCGTGGAAGGATTGTCCCAAATTTGCTGCGTCATGGAATTGACGCGCTTGTTACCAACCCCAGGTTCATCAGCAGCCTGAGCGCCTACGGCGACCAATGCAGCCGAGCAAAACAGGGCACCGGCCACCGTTTTGATAGTTGTTGTTGTCATCTCAATCTCCTAGTCATTTATCCCTGCCTTTGCATTTTTTGTATTTTGTAAAAGCAGAGCGCCGCTAAAGAAGAAATTTCTACGCATAGCGAGCGGTGTAAGATTACTTTAAGGTTTTGTAAAGTAGTAAGACCGCTTAAGACAGTCTGAAGATGTTTTGACAATACGCACACTCAAGAATACCTCTAGTTATGCTTGATATAAGTCAAAGAAAAAGCCCCTTTCAGGGCTTCTTTACATGTTTTATGTTCAGATATGGGGTTTTATGTAGTATTTTCCCTAATCAAAATTCCCTCATTCTGAAACGGGGATTTCTTTCATAAGGGTTTTTCCGTGATGACGATTTTGTGAGTGTCTACTTATATTTTGTGGCTTAAAACGCACAATTTTTACTTTTTTGACAACTCTTTCGTGTTCGTGTCGACCAAACCCGACATTTCTTCCGTCGAATTCTCCTGCCCGGCATCGGCCAACCAACTCCGAATCGTTGCCCTGCTGATGCCGGTTTCTTGAACGATCTTGTTGTAGCTCATCCCTTCTTCAAATCGCATGCGCACAACCTGTTGCTTAACGGCGTCCGGATACCTGCCCTTGATCGGAGCACCTTCCTGAGCATACTTTTCCAACGTGTGATTGCGGTATCGGTGTTGCCACTCGCGTGCGGTATAAACGGAAATACCCAACGAATAGGCTGCCGTCTTATAACTGACGCCGCGACTGAAAAGCTCGATTGCCCTTTCGAGCGTTTCGGCCGAATGCGGCGTACGGTGATCCGTAGGTCCCCCTGCGGGCGCAACAAGTTCAAACACCGGTCTAATGTCTTCCAGCGCCGGGCTTTGTTTTTCAAGCGCATCCTGAGGCTCTTCGTTATCGGCAAAGAGCTCCAACTGCGCAGCATTGACGATTTTACGCATCGCGTCTGCGGATCTCTTCGACAACGGTGACGTCTTCGACGGTCGAAATGCGGCGCACGCCGGTGCGCACCTGACCTTTTTTCAACGTCGCATCACTTTCGTCAACGGTGGGGCCGTCGGCTCTCGTTTGCCCTTGAGCGCGTCTTTGCATTTCTTTGACGGCGGCTTCCTGCATGCGCTTTAAAGGATCTCCATAGCGCCAACGGTAGTAAGCGCCGTAACACACAACCCCCAAGCCCAAGAGCAAAATGAAGAGCAGTACGCCACCGATGAACGGCAACAATAAAATACCTAAACCGATCAAACCGGCCGCCACAGCGGCGGTAACCAGAAATGAAACGATCGGGTTGATGGGGCGTCCGTTGATAAAAACCGCCATGGCGTATTGTTCCTTACAAAAGGTATGTGTATCGTTTCTCATTATATGGGGACAGTGCCCAGAATTTCACACACTTTCTTTGCCACAAAACGTAAAAATCGTTTCAGTTGCGGCACGATTTTGACCGTTTTGCGTTGACCTCGTCTTCGAGAGACTTGCAAAAAGCTATCGACGACCTTGTTTTTTTCCAAAAAATCACCGTCTGTCACCCCTCGAAATGCTTAAGTCGGGAGCAAATCGTTTATCATTCGAGCTCATATTATTTATTGTTCTCGTTTTTTTGCATCCTCTCTATATAAGAATGAGAGAGCTCGCATCAAAAAACGACTGTATAGAAACGCTATGGATCAGAATTCTTGTACCACGTGTCTGCCCGACGTACAAAACTTGGCCGACGGTCGTAATATTGCGATCGATCGCGTCGGTGTGCGCGGCCTGACCGTTCCTATGACGGTAGCCAGTATCAACGGCCCTCAGCCCACGGTTGCCGAAGTTTGCATGTGCGTGAGTTTGCCCGCCGACAAAAAAGGCACCCACATGTCTCGTTTTATTTCTTTGCTGGCCGACAACCACGAATCTCTTTCTGCCGGCATGATGAAAGAGCTCCTGGCTAAGATGCTCGTGTTGCTTGAAGCGCACGACGGTTATATCGAAATCCGTTGTCCGTTTTTTGTCACGAAGGCCAGCCCCGTTTCCAAGCTCAAGAGCTTGATGAACTACAAGGTGCGCTACATCGCCGAAAAGAAAAGCGAAGTTACCAGCGTTGTTCAGGAAATTGTGGCGCCTGTCACCAGCCTTTGCCCCTGCAGCAAAGAAATCAGCGACTACGGCGCACACAATCAGCGCTCGGCCATCACGATTGCCGCCGAAATCGAAGGCGACCTCTCGCTTGAAGAACAGATTCGCTTTGCCGAAACGTCGGCTTCTTGTGAATTATGGAGCCGCTTGAAGCGCAACGACGAAAAATATGTAACCGAATACGCATACGATCATCCGAAGTTTGTCGAAGACATCGTTCGCGACACGGCCAAGCAGCTCAACGAAGAACCCAGAGTCATCGCCTATCGCGTCGAAGCCGAAAACTTCGAATCGATTCACAACCACTCGGCCTACGCGCAAATTGAACGCGACAAGCGCAAAAACTAATACGTCCGTTTGCGTCAACGCAAAAAAGTATGGAAACGATCTCCCCGTTAGGCCACGTTTTGTAACGTCTTAAGCCAAACGGGGTTTTCGTATGCTGAGATTACTTGCTATTGTTTGCGCAATCCGACTTTCTCTTGAATACTTCTAACACCATGATCCAAGACCAAAAACAGGCTTTAGTCGAACTCATTGAACGAGCACTTGTCACCGTCGGCGCACAAGGCGCCGTAGCTCGCCTTGAACGACCGAAAAACGCCGAGCACGGCGACCTTTCCACCAACGTGGCTTTGGCTTGCGCCAAATCTTTGAAGAAAAATCCGCGCGAAGTCGCTCAAACGCTCGTCGCGGCAATGCAAGCCGATGCCGTCGGTCAGGAACTTTTGAGCGCTATTGAAATCGCCGGCCCCGGCTTTATCAACTTCCGCTTTCAGCAGGCCGCCAAATTCAACGTCGTGCGCGATGTGTTGACTGCGGGCGAAGCCTTCGGCCAAAGCAAAGCCTTCGAGGGCAAAAGCGTTTTGCTCGAATACGTTTCGGCCAACCCCACGGGTCCGTTGCACTTGGGGCATGCGCGCCAGGGCGCTTTGGGCGACGTTTTGTCTCGCATCATGTCCACTCAAGGCTACAAGGTCTTGCGTGAGTTCTATTACAACGATGCCGGAGTTCAGATTCACAATCTCACGCTCTCGGTTCAGGCACGCTTGAAGGAATTTGCCGGTTTGCAAACCGCCGAAGACTTTCCCGAAAACGGCTATCACGGCGACTACATCGCCGATATCGCACGCGACTACGCCGCTAAAAAACCTGTTGTCACGACGGCGGGCGACACGATCGAATCCGACGGTGATATTGAAAACCAAGAAGCCATCCGCCGCTATTCCGTGGCCTATCTGCGCAACGAACAAGATGCCGACTTGAAAAAGCTCGGCGTGGCCTTCGACAACTTCTATCTCGAAAGCTCCTTGTATACGAGCGGTCGCGTAGAAAAAACCGTCAATGCTTTGATCGAATCGGGCTACACCTACGAAGCCGACAACGCACTGTGGTTACGTACCACCGACGAAGCTTTCAAGGACTTTAAGGACGACAAAGATCGCGTGATGCGCAAACAAGACGGCTACTTTACGTACTTCGTGCCCGATGTGGCCTATCACTTGGCCAAGTTCGAGCGCGGTTACGATCGCGCCATCAACATTCAGGGGTCGGATCACCACGGCACCGTCGCCCGCGTGCGTGTGGGCTTGCAAGCCGCCGGTCCCAAGTTTGGTTTTGCCATCCCCAAGACCTTCCCCGAATATCTCTTGCACAAGATGCTGGCCGTGGTCAAAGACGGCGCACCCGTGAAGATGAGTAAGCGTTCGGGCACCTATGTCACGTTGTCCGATCTCGTCGATTGGATCGGACGCGATGCCGCACGTTTCTTCTTGGTAAGCCGCAAGTCCGATGCCGAATTTGTGCTGGACATCAATTTAGCATTGGCAAAAAATGACGAAAACCCGGTTTACTACCTACAGTATGCCCACGCCCGCATTTGCTCCGTTTTGGCGCAAGCCGCCGAAAAGGGCTTTGCCATACCGACGGTTGACGAAGCTTTGAGTGCCGATCTCTCCGTTTTAACGAGCGAACAAAGCGCTGCCTTGGCCGCTCGTCTGGGAGAATACGGTCAGACGCTGTCTGTGGCTGCACGCGACTTGGCTCCGCACTTGTTGTGCGTGTATCTCAAGGAACTGGCAGCCGACTTCCACGCGTTTTATAACGCCGATCGTATTCTGGTGGACGACGACAAGGTCCGCACGGCTCGCTTGGCGCTTTTGATGGCAGCGCGCCAGGTGCTGCGCAACGGCTTGAATGTTTTGGGTGTTTCCGCACCCGAACGCATGTAATTTGAGGACACGAGGTTATGGCCGCAAGAACCAGCAAAACCGCTCTTTTTTGGTCGTTTACGGCCGGCGTTGTCGTCGCTCTGATCATTTGCGCGGCAACCTTCATTTGGATTTCCAACGCACCGATTCCCTTTGTCAACAAAGTGCAGACGGTCAACCAGAGCGTGGATCCCGCATTGCTTGACGGTAAAACGATCGATCCCAACCAGCCGCTGTATGCCGACGGACAAGGAGCCGAACAATCTCAAAGCGAAGTGGCGACCGTCACGGCTACCGGGGACGGCAAAGCCTCTTCGGAAGTGGCCGACACGCAGCGCTTCTGGGTACAGGCCGGTGCTTTCAGCCAAAGCGAAGATGCCGAAAACATCCGTGCGCGCATCGCCTTTATCGGCTTGGATGCTCAAATCGCCTACCGTAACGAAAACGGTCAACGTCTGTATCGCGTGCGCATCGGCCCGTTTGAAACACCGGATCAAGCCGAAGAAATTCGTCAGAGCTTAGCCGATAACGGCATTCAAGCCTCTGTTTTACAACAAAACAATTAACAACTGAAAGGACTTAGACACAATGCTGAATCGTCGTCAACTTCTCGGAGCCGCTGCCGGCGTGAGTTGCTCTCTTGCCGTGCCGAGCGTGTTCGCGCAAGCTGCCTCTCCTATTTTGGGTAAGGATTACACGGTTGTGCGCCCGGCGCTCGACTTCGGTCGTCGTCCCATTGTCATTCACGACTTTTTCGCATACACCTGCCCGCACTGTCTGCAGTTTGAACCTGTGATGACCAAGTTTGTCGAATCCATGAAGGATGTGGCTGACGTGCGTATCGTGCCGGTTCCCGTGGCTTGGAACGAAAGCTACAACATGTTCCCGCGTACCTACTTCAGTTTCCAAGCCTTGAATCGCATGGGCGATTTGCACTTGGATTTCTGGGAATGGGTCATTCGTGAAGAACACGACTGGAAAGGCACCGAAGACGTTGAAAACGACATCCTCAAGTGGGTGACGGCTCACGGCGTCAACGCCGATCAGTGGAAAAAGACGATGTCGAGCTTTGCCGTCGTTTCCAAGGCCCGCAGCGCCTCGCAGATGTGGAAAAACTACGGTGTGGATTCCACACCCTGCATCGGCGTTGCCGGTCGCTACATCACCGCTCCGCACTTGACTGGTACCCGTGCCGGCACGATCGACGTAGTAAAGTTCCTGATCAATCAGATTCGTAACGAAAAATAATCGAATCCCGGAAATCGGGATGGGAGTTGACCTATGCGCGTATTCTTAACCGGCGCTTCAAGCGGCATCGGCGCCGCTTTGGCCCGCCAATTCGATGCCCACGGAGCCGAAATCGCTTTGATCGGGCGCAACGCTCAAAAGTTGGAAGAATTTGCCGAAAGACTCTCTCATCCCGAGCGTCACCGCACCTATGCTTTGGACGTAACGGATCGCCAGGCGCTTTTTGCCGCCGCACGCGACTTCGACAGTCAAAAACCCGTTGATGTCGTCATTGCCAATGCCGGCATTTCGATCGGCATGAAAACCGAGTTTGAAGAAGACTTGGACGTGATGGAAAAGGTCTATCGCACCAACGTTTTTGCCATGGCCTCAACTTTTCATCCCTTCATCGAACCGATGAATCAACGCGGCGGCGGTCACTTCGTCGGCATCGCATCGGTCGCAGGCATTCGCGGTCTGCCCGGTAGCGAAGCTTACTGCTCGAGCAAAGCGGCTGCCATCAGCTATTTGGAAAGTCTGCGCAACGACGTGCGCAAGTTCGGCATCAACGTTACGACGATTTGTCCGGGCTTTGTCCGTACGCCTCTGACGTCCAAAAACCCCTATAACATGCCGTTTTTGTTGGAGCCCGACGAATTTGCCGAACGCGCCTACAAGGCCATTCGCTCGCAAACAACCTATTGCACGATCCCGTGGCAAATGGCCGTCGTCGGCAAGCTTTTGCGCTTGTTGCCCAATTACATCTTCGATCGGGCGGTGACGGGACGCGGCGAAAAACCGCGTGCCAAAGAATTGGGACTGTGATCATCCGAAAAGGCAGATCTTGCGATCTGCCTTTTTTATTTTTTATCGAGCCATGTCCGAGAGCAGCTGATAAGCTTGATCGCGTTTAATTCCTGTGACTTTGGCCGTCACTGCGGCTGCACGACTCAAGGGGAGTTCCTTGACGAGTTCCCTGGCCCACTTGAGCGCACTTTCATCCAACCCCTCGTTTTTGCCTTGATGCATGTCGATGACAATGGCGTACTCGCCTCGGGCTTCATGGTTTTTTACCCACTCGGTCAGGTCCGCCGCACGCATCGCTTCAAACGTTTCGAACCGTTTGGTCAGTTCGCGGGCCACCACCACGCGTCTGTCGGCATCCAATGCCGTTGCCAAGTCCTTCAAGAGGTCTTTGAGTCGGTGCGGCGCCTCATACAAAATAAAGGCATCGTTTCGGCTTGCATAGGTTGCCAAAAGCTCCTTTCTTGCTTTGGCCGTCGGCGGTACAAACCCTACAAAAGTAAATGTGTAGGAATCAAGACCGCTTGCACTCATCGCAGTGACCGCCGCACAGGCTCCGGGTACAGGAATCACTTGAAAACCCGCTTGACGCACGACATCCACGGCCTTGGCACCAGGGTCGCTCACGGCGGGCGTGCCAGCATCGGTCACCAATGCAATGCGCGCACCCGCAGAGAGTTTTTCCAAAAGGGATTCGGTGGCTGAGCGCTCGTTATGCTCTCTGACACTGACGGTTGACGTATGAATTCCGTAACGATCCAACAATTTTCGCGTTTCTCGGGTATCCTCACACGCAATTAAGTCACACAGATCAAGAATCCAAAGCGACCTTAAGGTAATATCTGCAGCATTGCCGATCGGAAGTCCTACAATATAGAGCGCCGAAGTCGGGAACATTTGTTCCGACACCCCTGCGGATTGCATCAGCGCATTGTCGGCAAAGCGCGTGGCATGTTGATTTTGTTGCGACATTTGTTTTGAATTCCAAGTTTTTTGTTTTAACGGACCGTATTGTGAAACGTTGTCTGATTGCTCGCCTCATCGGCTTGAGTTTAGCGGCTTTGCCGTGTTTTGTTTTTGCCCAAGAGTCCGCCGCGACTTCCGCCGAAGTTGCACCTGCGGTTTCGACATCCGATGCAGCCCGTGTCGCACCGGCAGCTCAAACCTCAATCGCAACGCCGGCACTACCGGCAATATCGACCGAAACCGGGACAACGCAAGCCGGGGCAGAGCAACAGCCTGCCGAGTCGGCGCAAGCCGCCTTCGATGTGATGAACACTGCCATCACTGAAGGCGAACAAACGATTTTTAACGAACCCGACGACTCGGCATTGAGAATCGCCTTTTTGATGCCACAAAAGGATTCCGCTTTCGAAGGCCCGTCACTTTTGGCACTCAAGGGGCTTTTGGCCAGTAATTATGCCTCCGAAAACCCTTCGCGTATCCTCTTGGTCTACCCGGGAAGCAACGACTCGATTGCCGAGCAGTTGGATGCCGCCGCCCTGGCCGGCGCCATGATTGCCGTAGGCCCCATCGATCGCAAAAAAGTCGAAGAAATCGCACGACTTAACTACGTGCCGTTGCCCGTCGTCACTTTGAATCAAATCGATTTGGACAACGCCGTCGCACTGACCGAAGAAGAAATCGCCGCTGAAAAAGAACGTGTTCGTTTGGAGCGCTTGGCCCAAGAATTGCAGAAAAGCGATGAAAGCGCTCAAGAAGACGCTTTGGCAAACCTCATCAATGCGACGCAACCGACGGCTCAAACCGCCCCTGAGGCCAATACCCTGACCGAAACCGTCAACGGCCAACTCCAAGGACAGGATCCCAACGAGGGCGTGAGCATTGCCGCCAAAACCACGGTACCCGGTTTGGTTTATGCCGATGAAACCGCCGTGAGCAAAGTGCGCTATGAACCTAAGATTTTCCCGCGTAATCTTTTGATGTTGGGGCTGTCGATGGAAGACGACGCCTCTTATATCGCGCGCATGGGCGTGGCGGCTTTGCCCGAGACGACCGAGTCCGGCGAAAGGCCCAAAGTATTGCTTCTCGATCACGACTCGCCTTTGGAAAAGCGCATTTCGGAAGCGTTTGAGCGCGAATTGGTCGATGCAGGTTATGCTCCCGATCGTATGACGGTCGACATCAACGACTTTCGTCGCGTCAACCAGTTCTTTAAGCTTGTCGTCGACAAGCTCGATAAGGAAGAATTCGACGAGGTGCCCATCGATCAGGAAGTCGACCCGGTAGGCTGGCGCCAGCAACAGATTCGTATCCGTCGTTTGGAAGCGGCCAAGCGCGCCCGTGCCGCTTTGTCGGAACCTCCGTATTACGCCGCCTTCTTGGCCATGGATGCCAAGACCGCTTCTCAGGTCAGATCGCGCCTGCCGCTTCGCACCCGTGTTTGGGGTACGCCCATCATCAACCCAGGCGACACCAAAACCAATCCGCAAGCCAAGGCCATGACCTACGACTTGATGCATGTGGGCTTTACGGAGGCGCCGTTACTTTTAAATTTCGACATCGCCGCTTTTGAAGAAAAGTACAAAGTGCCCGCACCGCAAAACACACTCGAAACACGTCTGTTTGCGCTCGGCGCCGATGCTTTCGGCTTGGCCAAGTCCATTACGGGCGGAGCAAGTTCCGGTGTCATTGACGGCAATCTCGGCACCTTGCACTACAACCTGTCCGTGTCTCCTTTGGTGGAACGACGCGGTCAAACTGCCATGATTTACGGCGGCTCCGTCAGAGCCGTTTCGCAGGACCAAATTTTGGATTTCCAGAGCATCAACACAAAGTCTCGCCCCTTGTCGCGTCTGCGTGCGCAATCTCGCTCGCTCGAGCGCCTGGAACGCGAAGCCGAAGCCGCTGCTCAAGCCGCCGGTACCTTGGCACCGCGCCAGGGCAACGAAAACGCTGTCGACGGATTCGATACGCTTGAAAATCCGTCCGTTCCCGAGTCGGATTTGTCGCAGCCCGTGATGCCCGAACCTGCACCTGCAACAACACCCCCGACGCCCGTGACTCCGTAAACCGAGAAGGAAAGAATCGATGCCTTTTATCACTGTCATGCAAGCCGAGCTTGCCTGGGGCGATTTGCCGTTGTTGGATAAAGCTGAAATGATGGTCGACCCCGGCGAGCGTATCGGCGTGATCGGTCGCAACGGCACCGGAAAAAGTTCTTTGTTGCAGGTTTTGGCCGGTGTCGAACAACTCGATGCGGGAGAATTGCGCATTCAGGATGCCCTGCAGCGCGTCTACGTCGAGCAAGAACCGTTTTTACCACCGGCCGAAACGCTGCGCGACTCTTTGATTGCTCGAGGAAAGCTCGAAACCATTGCCGACGATCGCGACAAGTGGACGGCACTGGCGCGTTTGGACGAATATCTGCACCGCTTGAACGTGCGCGCCGAACAATCGCCCGAAAAAGCCTCGGGCGGAGAAAAGAAAAAGGCGGCTCTGGCCTTGGCGTTGAGTCTGAAGCCCGATCTTTTGCTTTTGGACGAGCCCACCAACCACCTTGACATCGAAACGATTCTGAACTTGGAGGCGATTCTGACGACGGAATTCAAGTCCAACCGATCGCTGATGGTCATTACCCACGATCGCGCATTTTTGGACTCCGTCTCCACACGTATTTTGGAATTGGATCGCGGCATTTTGCGCAGCTACCCCGGCAACTTTGCTGCCTACGAAGCGCGCAAGGCCGACGAACTTGCCGCCGAAGAGCTCGAGCGTGCCCGTTTTGACAAATTTTGGGCACAAGAAGAAGTTTGGATTCGCAAAGGTATCGAAGCGCGACGAACCCGTAACGAAGGTCGTGTCCGGCGCCTCGAAGAACTACGTCGACAACGTGCGGCACGACGCGACCGACTCGGCCAGATCAATCTCAATATCGATGCAGGCGAGCGCAGCGGCAAAGTCGTGGCCGAAGTCTCGGATTTAAAGAAGTCTTTCGGCGAGCGCGTCATTGTCGACAATCTCGACTTCAAGCTCATGCGCGGCGACAAACTCGGTTTTATCGGCCCCAACGGCGCAGGCAAGTCCACGCTCATCAAATTGATTCTAGGAACACTGACGCCCGACGCCGGCAAAGTCAAGCTCGGCACCAATCTTCAGGTCGCCTATTTCGATCAGCTGCGCGAACAGTTGGATGACAACAAAACGGTGGCTGAAACCGTAAGTCCGGGTAGCGAATGGGTGGAAATTGGCGGACAGAAAAAGCACATCATGAGCTACTTGGCCGACTTTCTATTTACGCCGAGACGTGCCGAAGTACCGGTGGCCAATCTTTCCGGCGGCGAGCGCAATCGCTTGCTGTTGGCGCGCCTTTTTGCGTTGCCTGCCAACCTTTTGGTCTTGGACGAGCCGACCAACGATTTGGACATCGACTCGTTGGAGTTGCTCGAAGAAACACTTGAAAACTATCCGGGTACCATTATCTTGGTGAGCCACGACCGACGGTTTCTCGACGACGTGGTCACGCAAGTGCTCGCACCCGTCAATTACAAAAATCCCGACGGTCGTTGGATGGAGTTTGTCGGCGGCTATGAAGACTGGTTGCGTCAGCGTCCTGCTCTGCCCCAAGAAGACGAACCCGCCAAACCTGTCAAGGAAAAGGCGCCTGCACCCCGAGCGCCGCGCTCGGCAACTTTGCGCATGAGTTACAAAGAAACCAAGGAGCTCGAAGCGCTGCCGGCAACGATCGAAGCTCTGGAAACCGAACAGGAACAGCTCATGCTGACGATGAGTTCGGCCGACTACTTCAAACGCGACCTCAGTGAGCAGCAAGCCGACAAAGCGCGCAGCGTTGAGTTGCCGCAACTCATTGAAGCCGCTTACGAGCGCTGGCAGGAATTGACGGAAAAAGCCGAGCTCTGCGCCAAATAACTTCGGAGAGTTCGTCATGCTCGAAGCGCTTTTCACCGACTCCGCTCTTTGGGTCAAGCTTTTCGGTGCCGCCCTCGTTATTTTGCAATTGGCGTTGACTGCGGGCGTGATTTTGCGTGTGATTTTGACGCGCCATCCGCCGGGCAGTTCCTTTGCATGGATTTTGTTGACGGTGGCGTTGCCCTATGTCGGCTTTTTTCTTTACATTATGCTCGGGGAGCGTCCGATCGGTCGTTGGCGCGCCTATAAACTCAAGAAAATTCTGGATACTTGGGAGCGAGTTTCTCACCAAAAAGTTTCTCGCGCCAAAATGCCCGTGGCGCAACGCCACAAGGGCTTGGTCAGACTCGCGCAACGTTTGGGCGACATGCCCATGACCGAGGGGTCTTTGCTCGACTTGATTCCGGATTCCGAACACGCTCTGAAGCGCATGTTGGACGACGTGAACAACGCCAAAAAATCCATTTCCATGGAGTTTTACATCTGGGATTTGGGCGGGACGTGCGATGAGATGGCAATGGCGCTCATTGCTGCCGCCGAACGCGGTGTCGTCTGTCGCCTTTTATTGGACGACATCGGCTCGCACAAGTTCTTTCACAGCCCCTGGCCTGCCCGCATGCGTGCTTCCGGCGTTCATGTCAGTTGTGCCCTGCCCGTGAGCCTCTTTCCCATGACCAAGGGACGCGCCGATTTGCGATTGCACCGCAAGACCGTCATCATCGACGATACGATCGGTTATACGGGAAGTCTCAACATGATTGATCCCACACTTTTTAACGTCAGCGAAGGTGTGGGCGAATGGGTCGACGCCATGGTACGTATCGAGGGCTCGAGCGTTGCCGACTTAAACCAAATCTTTGCGCTTGACTGGGCTTTGCAACCCGACGACGAAGGACACATGCCCGAACTGTTGCCCGTACCGGAAACGCCGCCCAAAGGGCACGCTTGCGTCACGGTTGTGGGCTCGGGCCCCACCACGATGGATGATGCCAACAAGCGTCTCATCTTGGAAGCGATCGGTTGTGCCAGAAGTCGCATCTACATCACGACCCCCTACTTTGTGCCCGACGAGGCAATGGTCATTGCGCTGCAAAATGCCGCCATGCGCGGCGTCGAAGTCAGGCTTTGCGTCCCCAAAGTCTGCGACTCCGAATGGGTTCGTTATGCCAGCAAGCGCTATTTCGGACAGTTGCTCGACAGCGGCGTGAAGATTTTACTTTTTACCGACGGGATTTTGCACACCAAGGCCGTGACGGTGGATAACGATTTTTCGCTTTTCGGCACCGTCAATTTAGACAGTCGCAGCCTGCACTTGAATTTTGAAATGATGCTTTTGGTCTTTGATAGCGAGTTCGTTCAAATGCTCTCGATCCTACAACACACATATGAAGCGTTGGCTGAACCCGTCGATGCTCAAACGTGGCATCAACGCCCGGTGTCAGAGCGCCTCAAAGAAGGTTTTTGCCATCTGTTTTCGCCCTTGCTTTAGATGCGAAACGAGCCGGCAAACGCTCTTTGCTTGCCGGCTCGTGTTCTTTTTAGTCAATTGCGTTTACTTGAAGCGCACCAGACATTTGCCCGTCATTTCGCTCGGAGGCTCTACGCCCATCAACGCCAAAACGGTCGGCGCCACATCGGCCAAAACGCCATTTTCAACTTCGGCCACTCTGTCGGAGATCACCACAATGGGTACAGGATTCAAGGAATGCGCCGTATTGGGACTGCCGTCGGCGTTGACTGCATTGTCGGCGTTGCCATGGTCGGCAATCTGAACGACTTCGTATCCCGCAGCCAAGGCGGCCTCTACCACTGTCTTGACGCTTGCATCAACGGCTTTCACAGCCTCGACAATGGCCGGATACACGCCGGTATGCCCCACCATGTCACCGTTGGCAAAATTGAGGCACACAAAGTCGTATTTGTTTTCCGAAAGCGCTGCTGCAAGCTTTTGTGCCACTTCCGGCGCGCTCATTTCGGGCTTTAAATCGTATGTCGCGACCTTGGGACTCGGCACCAAGATACGGTCTTCACCCTCAAACGTTTCTTCGCGTCCGCCGTTTAAGAAGAAGGTGACGTGTGCATACTTTTCGGTTTCGGCAATACGCAATTGCTTCAACCCCTTTTCGGCAACCCACTGACCGATAGTGTTGGTGACGTTTTCTTTGGGAAACAGTACGTGCAACCCGACAAACTTGCTGTCATAAGGCGTCATCGTGGCAAAGTAAAGCGGCATCGGCGTCATGTCTTCTTGGGGTTGTTGCGTCAAAACGCTTGTGAGCTCTTTGGCGCGATCGTTTCTGAAGTTTAAGAACACGACAGCGTCGTTGTCCGAAATACGCCCCACCGGTTGACCGACATCGTCAACGCGGCACACGGCATGAATAAATTCGTCGGTCACGCCCTCGTCATATGAAGCTTGCACGGCGGCAATCATATCCTGCGTACCGGCGCCGATGCCCTTAACGAGCAGATCGTAGGCCTCTTTGACGCGCTCCCAACGCTTGTCGCGATCCATGGCGTAATAGCGACCGATCATGCTCACGAGTTCGCCCGTGTACGCATCCGTCTTCAAAGCCTCTTCAAGGGTCTTCACAAACCCCAAACCGCTCTTGGGATCGGTATCGCGCCCATCCATAAAGGCATGGATATAAACCTCTTTCAAACCCTCTTTTTTCGCGAGCTTCAAAAAGCCCAGAAGATGCTCGAAAGATGCGTGCACGCCCCCATCGGACAAAAGCCCCATCAAGTGCAACGCACAGCCTTTGGCTTTGACATAGTCCAAAAGCGCTCGTACTTCTTTGTTAGCGCCCAGGGCTTCGTTACTGCCCTCTTGGGCGCGGCAGGCACGATTGATCTTGACGAGATCCTGATAAACGACGCGTCCGGCACCGATATTCAAGTGCCCGACCTCGGAATTGCCCATTTGGCCTTCGGGCAAACCGACATTTTCGCCGTCGGTACGCAGTTGCGCATGCGGCCATTTTTGCGTCATGGCCGAAATATATTCGGGCTTGACGACGCCAATCACATCGGCCTTGGAACCGTCACCGATTCCCCAGCCGTCCAGAATCATTAAAAGTACTTTACGTTGCACCATATTTTCCCCAAAGAAAAAGTGCCCTGAGACAGTTGTGCGGGCATATTAGCACGCACGCTGCTCGGGCACTTGTTTCGGACGCCTTTTGACTGTGTTTGATGAATCAAATCGGTTTGGGCAACGCGATGGTACTGCCGGTACTTGTCAAGTAATCGTTCCAAATGTGCTCTGCCTCGGGCAGATACCACGAACCGTCGGCAAGCTTGACCGTCGTTTCTTTGAGCCTTGCCACCGTCGCTCCGCACGTCCAAATCTTGAAGTTACGCATGTGCGCACACAAACAGCACTTGGTGTGCGGCACTTCGGGCGCACCTTCATCCTTGGCTTTTTGGCGTGCAAACCACTCTTTGACGTAAGAACACTCGCCGTGATTCAAAAGATACCCGTAGGCTTCGCAGTTGGGACGAATATCGCTGGCAATGGCCGGCGAATACTTGAGCATGCGCATCGGGTAGCCAGTGGTGGAGTAGTGATTGACTTCCACGTCTTGCGGTTGGGCATCGAGATAGCGTTGTTTGACCGCATCGGGCAAACCGCATTCCTTGGAAATGGTAAAGCGTGTTGCCACCTGCACGCCGTCGGCTCCCACGTCTTTGACAAAGTGCGTGGCGTCACCTCCCGTAAAGATGCCGCCGGCGGCAAAGACCGGAATTTTCAAGTCGCTCTTTTGCAAAAATGCTTTGACGTCCTTGACGATGTCGGCCAAATTGAAGTTTTTCCAATCGTCGCCAAACCCCAAATGACCACCCGCCAAGGGGCCTTCCACAACGACGTAGTCGGGAAGGCGCCCGACTTGCGCCGCACGCTTTAAAAAGATCTGCAAGGCACGCGCCGACGAAACGACAATACCGATTAAGGCGTCGTGAAAGCGCGCATTGTCCTGCATGAGTTTCATGCTGTTTAAGTGTAAGCCCGCCGAAAGCGTAATGCCCGAAACACCGGCATCGAGCGCGCTATTGAGACGCACCTTTAAGGTCTCAAGCCCGGTGTTCATCGTGAGCTTTTCCATGCAATTGATGAGCACCAAGCCCTTTCCTTGGGCCTTTTGCATCACGTCGCCCACATAGCGTTTGGTGGCTTGCGCCAAGCGCTCCAAATCAAACGAGATGGACGACTTGTCGGGAGACGTCATCAAATCTTTAAAGCGCTTGATTTTTTCTTTACACAAATTCGTGCCGAACGTTTTGTCGGCCACTTCCATCAAAAGCGCATCCGACAAATGGGCAATCCCACCCAGCTTTTCCACTGAGAGCACCAGATCGGCGTTGGAAATGTTCACGCCCATACCGCCCACCATCAAAGGCGCGTAATCCTTGGCGCCCAAGCGCACACTGAAGTCGCTTAATTTTGTTTGCATGACTTTTCGATTCCTCTCGACACAAGAGTTTTGTAGGAATTCGAAGTGTGCACCGATTACGGTCGTCTTTTATGCGTTGAAAATTCGGGACAAGTCCGCATTTTTCACGGCGGTTTAAGTCGACGTTTTTGTGCTATGGCAAAACTGCCTATCCGAAAGCTTGGCGATACGCTTTGACGGCATTTTCCACGTCAACGCGATCCGGATGCGTATCGCTGGCTTTCTTGACGGCCAGCCGCTCGGGGCTGACGATGCCGCCCGCCATCTGGGTCATCAGATCGAAGACGGCATCCGAAATTTTTCCGCAACATAAAAAGGTTGTCTCCAGGCGATTGTTTTTGCCCGAGTCGACCAAAGCTTGTGAGGTTTTTGCCATCCAACTTTTCGACTGTTCGCTTTCGGGATTGCCGCCCAAAGTGGCAAAACAAGCAATGCGTTTACCCGTAAGCCCGGCAGCAAAGCTCTTCATTTTCTCGGGCGCCTGCCCCTTGTCGCACCAAAAGCAAAGGACGACGGGATCGTACATTTGCACGTCTTGCGGCGCGAGAGTGGCTCGATCCAAGTCGACATAACAGGCGTTTTCGATTTCGTCTGCCAGAGCATGCGCAATGATGCGCGTGTTGCCGGTCATGGAGCTGACCGCAATCAGAGGCTGAGTCATTTTTCCTGATCCTCAAAAAAGCTTTCGACAGGTCGATATTGTTTCATTTTGTCGCCATGTCGTCCACAAAAATTTTTTTATTTTCAAAAGCACGACTTTTCTCCGAAAGCCATATACAATCGGGCACAATTGTATATCATTTTCAGGAGAGACTCATGTCCGACAAGCAAACCGCCCAAGCCACCACCACAAAACCGCGCTCTCGCCGCGGCGGTCGCCGCCCCGGCGCCGGTCGCAAACCCATCGAAGGCATCACGCTTTCTCAGACCATTTTGGTGAGAATCACCGACGAACAGAAAAAGATTTTCACGGGCATGGGCGGCTGTGCTTGGATCAGACGCGCGCTCGATGCACACAAAGACGTTGTCTCGGGCGTTCCCGACTTTGTCGGCAGAACCACCAAGAAATATGCGCACCCGATGCTGCCCCTCGCCGAAGTTTCGGTGCAAGCCGGTTTTCCGACACCTGCCGAAAACTATGCTATCAAAGACATCGACCTCAATGACTTGTTGGTTGACAATCCGCCCGCCACCTTCTTGTTGCGCGTGCGCGGCGACTCGATGATCGATGCTGGTATTTTCGAAGGCGATCTTTTGGTCGTCGATCGCAGTCGTACGCCGAAATTGGGTGACATCGTCGTCATGCAGGTCAACACCGACTTTACCGTCAAGCGTTTCTGTCGAGACAAAAACGGCGTCATTTATCTGCATGCGGAAAACAACTCCGGCATCTATCCCGACATTCACCCCAACGACGCCGACGAGTGGAAGTGTTTCGGCGTCGTACGCCACGTGGTCAAGACGCTCTGATCCCGTTTCTTGAGCGCGATCGATGCTTCGCCCGAGCTATGCCTTAATCGACATGAACAGCTTTTACGCCAGTTGCGAAAAGCTTTTTCGTGCCGATCTGACCCACAGCCCCGTCGTTGTGCTTTCCAACAACGACGGCTGTGTGGTGGCGCGCTCGACGGAGGCCAAAGCATTGGGAATCGGTCGGGGAACGCCGGCATTTCAATTAACCTCACTTTTTAACGCAGCCGGCGTTGCCGTCTTTTCCTCCAACTACGAGCTCTACAACAGTCTGAGCCAGCGCGTATTTGCCGCCGTTGTCTCTCTGGTTCCCAAGCTTGAGATCTATTCAATCGACGAATGCTTTGCCGATTTGGCAGGCATCTCCGAGGTTGCCGCGCTTGCGGCAAATATTCGTAAGCGCGTCGAGGACTGGGTCGGTATTCGTTGTTGCGTGGGTGTGGCACCCACCAAAACGCTTGCCAAACTGTGCAATCACACGGCCAAAGAGCGCTTGGGCTCAAACGGCGTTTTCGTTTGGGACGATTTGTCTTTGCAGGAACAAATACGGCTGTTGTCCGATACGTCCGTCAAAGAAATCTGGGGCATCGGTTCTCGCACGACAAAGGCTTTGCAAACATTGGGCATTTGTTCTGCATCGGACCTGATTGAAGCCGATACCGCCATGCTTCGCAAGCATTTCGGCGTGGTTTTGGAGCGCACGCAAAAAGAACTGAAAGGCATCGAGTGCATCGTCTTGGATCCGACGGCGCACCCCAAGCAAATGATCTGCAATTCCCGCAGTTTTGCCAACGAAACTTCTTCGCTATCGGACTTGACTTCCGCCCTTTCGGTGCACATTTTCGAAGTCGTGCGTCAGCTGAGAAAACAAAAGTCTTTGACAGGATGTCTGACCGTTTTTGCCTGCACCAACCCATTCAAACCGACGAAAAAACAAGGCAACGTCTGCGTGGAAATCGTCCTCAAGGATCCGACCGACGATTTGCTCACGCTGACCCGAATAGCACTGTCGGCCTTGACCGCACACTTCAATCCGGATTTGTCGTACAAAAAAGCGGGAGTCATCGCTTCCGACCTCGTACCGAGAGATCAAGTCGTCCCACAGACGGATTTATTCGATATGACGGCCGCCGAGCGCGTCCGTCGCACGCATCTGATGGATACGCTCGAGGCGATCAACGCACGCTACGGCAGGCATACCATCACCGTGGCCTCCAGTCGTCTGTCCTGCGGTTGGCAAATGCGGCGCGACAATTTGTCGCCTTGCTACACCACGCGCATTGAAGACATTCCGACGGTCGGCTGATGCGCTCAATCTCCGTTGTCGAATTGACGGACGATCTCAATGACTTTTTCTCCGTAGCGATTGAGCTTGGAGTCGCCCACGCCGGAGATGCCGGCCATTTCTTCGAGCGTTGTCGGATGCTTTTGCGCGATGGCAATGAGCGTTGTGTCGGGAAATACGACAAAAGGCGGCTTATCCAACGCCAACGCCTCTTGTTTGCGCCACCCGCGCAAACGTTGGAAAAGGCGTTCGTCTTCGGGACTTAACGACTCGTCCAAGGCGACCTTTTGTTTGCGTCGGCGCATCTTGGCGGCTTCTCGACGCATGCTGATCTTGGTTTGACCTTTCAAGAGATCGCGAACGGCATCCCGATCGTCGCCCAAAACCAAAACGTTGAAACGATCCGCATCGACCTTCAACAACCCGCGCACGATGAGCTGTCGCAAAAGTCGCCGCCACGTATCGACCGACGTTTCCTTGCCGATACCGAAGGTGGAAAGCTTGTCGTGGCCGTTTGTCAAGACCTTATCGCTTGTCTCCCCCCTTAAAACATCGATGATATGTAAAGGTCCGAAGGCAAAGCCGCTGGCTTGCTGGCAACGCCAAACGCAACTCACGAACTTTCTGGCCAAATCGGTGACGTCGTCAACGACCGGCGGCTCCAGACAATTGTCGCAATTGCCGCAAGGCTCGGCCTCTTCGGCAAAATAATTCAGAATCAACTGGCGGCGACAACCGACGGTTTCGGCCAATGCCAACATCGATTCCAACTTGGAAATAGAGCGACGTTTATAGACGTTGTCGCCGTCGCTAGATTCGATAAAACGACGCTGATTGACAACATCTTGCAAACCGTAAGCCATCCAGGCGTCCGAAGGCAGTCCGTCACGTCCGGCTCGCCCCGTTTCCTGAAAATAGTTTTCAATGCTTTTGGGCATATCCACATGTGCCACAAAACGCACGTCGGGCTTGTCGATCCCCATGCCGAAAGCGATGGTGGCCACCATCACGATTCCGTCTTCTTGCAAAAAGAGCGATTGCCGCCTTGTTCTTTCTTCGTTTTCCATCCCTGCGTGATAGGCCAAGGCCGTAATGCCGGCATTTTGCAATTCTTCTGCAACACGCTCGGTTGTGGCACGCGCCAAGCAATACACCACGCCGCTTTGTCCGGGATGCTCGTGACGGATGAATTTCACCAATTCGTTCAAGGTGTCTTTTTGCCCGTTTTTTTCCACCACGCGATAGCGGATATTGGGGCGATCGAAACTGGCGACGAATTTTTTAGGCTCGACCAACAGGCGTGCGCAAATTTCTTCTCGCGTATTCAAGTCCGCCGTTGCAGTGAGTGCCACACGCGGCACATCGGGCCAGACTTCCTTTAAAAACGAAAGCTCTCCGTATTCCGGTCTGAAATCGTGCCCCCACATCGAGACACAATGCGCTTCGTCAATGGCAAAGAGACTCACCTTGGCGTGCCGAAGCAACTCGACCGTATCGGGGTTGACGAGGCGCTCGGGCGCCACATAGAGCAGTTTGACTTTGCCGTCGACAACATCGCGACGCACCTGCATGCTTTCGGCATAAGACAGGCTGGAATTCAAAAAGGCAGCTTCCACGCCCAATTGCTCCAGGGTTGCCACCTGATCGGCCATCAGCGCAATCAAAGGAGAAACCACCACGGCCATGCCGTCTCGAATCAATGCCGGTATTTGGTAGCAAAGACTTTTACCACCGCCCGTGGGCATCAACACCAAAGCGTCTTGCCCTTGAACGATCGTCTCAATCACTTCGGCTTGAAAGCCGCGAAATTCCTGCAACCCGAAAACGTGTTGCAGAACTTGTTGAGCTTTTTGGTGAATTTCCGAAGTATCGGCCATATGAAACCATAGAAACGGTGAAAATATTTCGGATTATAAGATTAACGTCTCTGGACATGCATTTGAAGACACATACTTGTCAATCTCAAATGCAAAAAGCCCGGCTTTTCAACCGGGCATCAAGCAATAATTTCATCCCTTGGCACGTCTCTACGGAACTTTATAAACAAAGTTATGACACTGGCCGCAATAGTTGACACCAGGCTTATGCCCCTTGTGGCACTCGGAGCACGGCAAGGCACCTTCATGTTGAGCATGCGGATTGACGGTATATCGTCCTTCAGTCTTTTCAATCATTTTTGTATAGTCACCGTGGCAACTGGCGCACACATCCAAATCTCCCGCAGCTCTCAAAGTTTTACCATCCGCCTCATGGCAAGAATTGCATTGCATACCGCGAGCAATATGACGATCCGCCAAGTAATGATTCTCGGCGGCATGAACAGTTGCGCAACTGATTAAAGCTGCCATTGCTAGCGCAAACGTTGTCAATGTTTTCATGTTCTTCAGTTCTCCTTCTTATCCGGGGGTCATTACCCGAACGAGATCTTGAGAAAATCTCGTTCGAGTTTTTAGCGTACGATCGAGTTATGCACGCGTATCGGGTAACTTCGCCACCAAAGCGCCGGTACTACGACCGTAAACCAAGCATTCGGTCAAGTTCCCACCCCCCTGATATACAAACTTCAGAACAGACGCGATCTCACCAACGCAATACAAGTGCGGAATCGGCTTACCATCCCAAGTCAACACACGGCGTTGATCATCAGCAAGCAACCCACCCTTAGTGTTGGGACCACCGGCAACCAACGGCATCGCATAGAACGGTCCTTGTTCGATTTTGCCGAGCGTTGCGGGGCGACGACCAAAATCTTCATCCTTACCCGTTTCACAGAAAGTATTGAAGCGTTTCACAGTTTCCGTCAAATTCGCAGGCACCATACGATGTTTGTTTTCCGGATGATTGCGAATTTTTTCAGCCAACTCTTCGATCGTATCGGCCTTCAAAATCAATCCGTCTTTGATGGCCTTTTCATTCTTGGCATCCCAATCGGTCAGTCCATAACCGACAACGGAAATGCCCAAACCGACCAAAGGTTTGCTCGTGCGCAATTTTTCATCGAATATCATCCAGCTCGGTGTTCTGGGATAGGACAGACTCACGATATCGAATGTCACTGCAGCCTTATAGAAGAAGTAACGACTGGGGTTATCCGTCACGCGGGTTTCGGCTTCATAGCGCTTACCAAAATTATCCACAACGATTGAATTGGCTGAACCAACGGAGGGGGTAATCGAGCCTAAGCGCATACCGTTAAACTTGGTGAGTGTCGGAACAATCACGCGAGCTGCCGACTTGCCGACTTTTTGCAAACCGGCACCGATGGCATTGGCCATGGCAATACCATCACCGGTATTGGAGGTCGTGCCATAAAAAGCCCAACCATTCACACCCGGACCTTCCAAGAATGCCTGACGCATTGCCTTGTTATATTCATAACCGCCCGAACAAAGCACAACAGCCTTTTTAGCTCGCACATTAATAGTTTTGCCGCCGCGCAGAGCCGTACAGCCGATGACTTCGCCCTTTTCATTTTGAATCAGGCTGTTGGCAGGGCTTTCCCAAAGCACGCGAATTTTGTCGCCTTGCTTCTTGACCCCCTCTTCCAGACAACGCCAGAAAGCTTCACCCGAACTCGTTTCTTCCTTCGGAGAATGGAACGACGGCTGATTGAAGTTCTTCATGCGCTTCATGTAGGTTGCACGATACGCGTTGTACTTACAATCCTTGGCACCCGGGAAATTGCCGAAAGATGCTTTGTTAAACCCAGGTTGGCTACCGCCGATAAAGGCAGGATCCAAGCTTTGCAAGAACTCAAGATTCGTAGGTGACAAATCCGCCCACAATTGCGCGAGTTTTTCAGAATATTCCGGGATTTCGCCTTCTTCTTTCCATTCAATGTTTTCACCAGAGAACATTGCCTGGGCATAGTCCTTCAAAGCTTTTTTATCGCCGTCTTTAAAGGGACAGTGGAAAATGCCACCGGACATACGCGTATTGCTGATATGACGATCGGCCGGGTTCTTTTCCAATACGAGAACACTTGCACCGTTTTGTGCAGCCACGATAGCAGTCGTAGCGCCCGCACCACCGAAACCGACCACAACAACATCAGCCTGCGCATCCCACTTGCGAGGAGCAGCAGATGCCGGAGCCATGGCAACAGTTGCCCCACCAGCAACTGCACTTGTTAACGCACCCTTGAGAAACTCACGACGACTGGACATATATTTCCCTCTACTGTTACTGCCGTCAATTTGACAGCATTGGTGATTTTATTGGGAACCTATTTGTTCCCTTATTCCTGAACAGTAATTTAAAGGGAGTCCGTCTTTATGCCATTGTCAGAAATTACATTGATTTAATATTTTCAAAGTATTATGATTAAAAATTCTTCGCTGCATTTATGCCGGCTATTCGACCGAAAACCATCGTGCTAGCTACACCATTGCCGCCTAATCGATTTTCTCCGTGCAAATTTCCGACAATCTCTCCTGCCGCGAAAAGACCTTCAATAGGCTTGCCATTCACCCCCAGGCAGCGGGCAGCGGTATCAATAGCGACACCGCCTAATGTCGTGTGGATATGCAAAACAACTCTCACCGCCCAAAACGGTGCATTTTTCGGCACAAACTTCATCGGCGTTGCAGGTTTTTCTTGAACGTAAACGTTTACGGTCTGTTTCAAGTTTTTGGCACTCACGCCAATTCTTTGAGCCAATGTTTCGATCGTCTCGGCTCTGTAGACTACGCCGGCATGCAATCCTTGATAAATGTGTTTTTTTGTCAGTTCGTCATACATATCAACCGTTTCTTGATCCGTAACAGCCCAAACGAGATCGTCGGGTTGTCGAAGAATGGCTCGACTAATGGCCATACGTGAACTCTGTTCATCGATAAACCGCCTTGCTTCACGATTGATCAACAGTACCCGATCCGGAGAATAATCCAAACGCACAGGGTGTTGTTGCTGCCCGGGACTACCAGTTACACACTCCACCAAATGCATGTTCACCAATTTTGCGCCTACCTTTTCGAGCATTCGATGTCCGTCTCCCGTCGCAGTCGGCAACGTATCCGTCGGATAATCGACCAACTCCGGTGCATACTCTTTCAACATCTCTTTAGATGCACCAAATCCCCCTGTGGCAACAACAACTGCTCGGCGTGCGGAAAAATTTTTTTGTACATTTTTTTCGACAGCTGACACACCGATAACTCTTTTCTTTTCATCTGTTAACAATTCTTCAGCTTGTGTTTTCGTACGGATTTGCACGCCATTTTTCAAACAGGCTTCGGAAAGAACTCGAATATACCCACGTCCTCTCGCTTCCGTCGGTTTATGTGCACGTGCATAACCTCCTCCGTATATGGCACGTGCTCCGGGTAAAAATTGCATCCCTTGCTTTTTCAACCATTCGATCGTTTCTGAAGTCGATTGCGTAAAGGTAGCAACCAAAGCTGGATCATTATGGCCACCCCCGACATCCAACATCTCTTTCGCATGTTTTTGCGGTGTATCCCCAGTTGTTGATCGGCTGTCGGCAACATTGAAATACCCTCCGCTAATAAGCGTGTCGCCTCCGATAAAATCGGCCTTTTCAAGAACAACAACGGAACATCCGTTTTGTGCAGCACTTAAAGCGGCAGCCAGCCCTGCACCACCGGCTCCTATCACAACGACATCAAAAATTTCCGTTCCTGTCACCTCTTGTGCCACAGATTTATTCGACGAAATCAACGTCAATGCCCCCAGAGCTTGCAACATCTTTCTTCGGCAAATCATGATGCTTCTCCATGCATGATCCCGATTGAAATTAAAAACTCCAGAGTTTCGACCGCATTGGAAACACTTAGTTTGGAATACACCATTGCTCGGTGCGCTTTCACCGTGCGCTCGGTAACATCCAAAACTTCCGCCGCCTCAGCATTGGACAATCCCTTTGACAACAAAACAGCCACCTGTTGCTCACTTGGCGTCAGCTGTTCCCAAATTCGAAACAATGCTTCTTTTTCAGCCTGTTGGCGTCGTTGTTGCTGATGTTTGATAACGGTTTTTTCCACAAGTTCCAATAGCTTTTCAGGTTTTGGCGGTTTAACGAGAAAATCCACGGCCCCTCTGTGTACTGCTTCTACAGCCATTTCAATGTCACCGTGGCCCGATAAAAAGACTATGGGCAAATCACAATGTTTTTGCTTCAGAATATCTTGTAGCTCTATGCCGCTCATGGTAGGCATTCGAACATCCAAAATGATGCATCCCGGAACACTGAAATTGTCACTCTCCAAAAAACTTTGAGCACTTGCATAGGTGACGACACGCATCCCCGCCATTTCCAAAAAGAGACTGACGGATTCACGTACTGTCTCTTCATCATCCACGATACGGATCAGTGAATTCTTCATCTCTTTCATTGCATCATCCCTGAAATTGGATTACCGTCCGTCAAGCGTTTAATCACCAATGTGACTTTAAGTCCCTGGGGTTGCTTGCGCTCAAACTCCAAATGCCCTGCATGTTTTTCTGCCAGCGCTACAACAATAGTCAACCCGAGTCCCAGTCCATCCGGCTTTGTCGTTAATGCCGACTTACCCAAACGTTGAAATACTTCCTCGGATATTTCCGGACCGTTATCTTCAACCGTTAACTTCCAATCCTCTCGATATAAATCCAATCCGACATGAACACGAGGAGAACTGATTTGACAGACAGCCTGTATTGCATTACGCATTAAGTTAGATACCAACAAAACTAACTCAACGCGATCCCCACTCACAAAACTACCGGCCTTCACGTCAACAGAAATAAAATCTCTATCGCGGAACGGCTCACCGGCCTCTCTGACGATATCGGCCAAATCGCATTTTTCATTTCGGATGACGCGATGTTTGGCATAACCACGAACACGTTCCACAATATCGGCACTTTTTTCGGCATCTTTCGTGATTTGATCCACAATGTGCGTAATCATTTCGTCAACGGTGCCTAGCTTTTTCATTCGCAGTTTCAATGCCTGGGCGTAGTACAAAATTCCTGTGATCGGTTGCTTGATTTCATGGGCAAAAAGATTGGAAAATTGTGCAACTAAGGTCATTCTTTCCAGTTGAACCAACTCACTGCGCGCCTTCTGCATCTCTTCATACATCCTTCTCCGGTCAGCATAAGCCATGGTCAATTCTCGTGTTCTTTTACGCACCAATAAATTCAAAACAACAATGTGAAAAATAATTGCCAGAATCAGTGCTGTTACTAAATAGATTTCCGTGCGATAACGCTCCACGATTGCCGTCAAAGTGTTATCTCTAAGGTAGGCATAGGGACCGACCTTCAAATCCTTCAACAATTCTGTCACCCCCGAACTGTTGTCCGAAATCGACCACTCATAACCATATCGATTCCCCGGCAATGACAACAGCGCAATGAGCACCTGTCGGCTAATGTCGGACTGAGCACTTCGGGATGCCACCATCATGGCGTCGGGATAGCGATCTGTTGATCGAGTACACCAACCGTCTGCCGGTTTTTCTCCTATGACTCTGAGCTCATCGGGCGCCACTGCCTTACGGGCAATCAATCGTTCAAGCTCGCAAGTCGACAAAACCCCCACATCGGCAACACCCGCTTTGACCATTGAAACTACATCCGGAATACCGTACTCGGTTTCTTTAACTTCCGACCAAAAATGATCCGGATCTTTTCCCAACGCGACGATTTCTCCTTGGGCAATGAGCCATCCGTCAAAGCTCTCTTTCTGAGTTACCGCAATACGGGATCCTTGTAAATCGGATAGGTTTTTCACTTTACTATCCGAACGCACAATAAAAACAGAAGCCAAAGAGTGATCTACGTCAGGTGCTTTCAGGTGATGTCTGGTGGCTAAATACTGTGCACCAATCGACGTCTCAAGCCTTAAATAGTAGCTCCCGGATACAAGAAGAAAGTCCGGTGAGTTTTCGGCAATGTCTTTTTCAGGATCCTGCCATCTGATATCAACAGCCCGAAAACGATATTGCGGCAATGCGTCGTTAAGATAATCCACAGTTGCGGAAAACGTATCCACGTAAAAAACCGGATCGAATGTATCCACCAACCCGATTTTGACAATCGGGCGCGCATCACTGTCGGGTAATAGGCCTGCTTGCTCTCGCGCATACGATGACATTGCCATGACACACACACAAAACGACACAAGCCCAAAGCAAACAATCCGGGGAGACATCGCTACCAATCTCAGGTTTAACGCACAGATGTGCGTATTTTGGCGCAAAAACCAAATAAAAAAGCACGACACACCTCTCAAAAAGCATGTCGTGCCCAAATATTTCTTTGACGACCGAATCTCTTTGATCGTCAAGTCGAACATTGCCGATTACTTGCCGGCTTCTTCTTCCAAGCGCTTGGCACGCAAGCAGGCTGCAGCCGTAAAGAGCGCATCCGACGAAGAGTTCAAAGCGGTTTCGGCAGAGTCCTGCAACACGCCGATGATAAAGCCCACGGCAACGACCTGCATGGCCGTAGCGTTATCGATACCGAACAGGGAGCAAGCCAACGGAATCAACATTAAAGAACCGCCCGGCACGCCGGCAGCACCGCAAGCACAAAGGCTCGCTACGACGCTCAATAAGATAGCTGTCGGGATATCCACGCTCACGCCCAAGGAGAAGGCGGCCGACAAGCTCAACACCGTAATGGTGATGGCGGCACCTGCCATGTTGATCGTTGCACCCAAGGGGATGGAAACGCCGTAGGTGCCTTCGTCCAAATTCAAACGACGGCAAAGGTTCAGATTCACCGGAATGTTGGCAGCCGACGAACGCGTAAAGAAAGCGGTCACGCCCGATTCGCGCAACGTCAAAAGCGTCAAGGGATAGGGATTGCGGCGAATGCAGAACCAAACGATCAGAGGATTGACCACCAAAGCCACAAAAAGCATGCAGCCCAACAAAACGATCAACAGCTGTGCGTAACCGACCAAAGCACTGAAGCCTTCGGTTGCCAGGGTGTTGGCCACTAAACCGAAAATACCGATCGGGGCAAAGCGAATCACGATGCGAACGATGAACTCGACGCCGTCGGCAATATCGTTCATTACGTCGCGCGTCTGATTGTTAGCCTTACGAGTGGCAATACCCAAACCGATCGCCCAAGCCAGAATACCGATATAGTTACCGTTCAAAAGAGCATGAACCGGATTATCGACCACGCTCAAAACGAGGTTGCGCAACACTTCGAGAATGCCGCCCGGAGCGCTCAATTCCTTGGCGTCCTGCACCAATTCAAGCGTCACCGGCCAGAAGAAGCTCGCAAGCACTGCCGTCACGGCAGCGGCGAAAGTACCGACCAAGTAAATGACGATGATCGGGCGCATGTGCGATTGCGTGCCCACTTCCTGATTGGCAATGGCGGCTGCAACGAGCACGAAAACCAAAATCGGTGCCACAGCCTTCAAGGCCGAAACGAACACGGTTCCCAGAAAGCCGCAAGCGGCGGCCGCTTCGGGAGAGAAATAAGCAACGATACAGCCCAAAATCAGGCCGATGAGAATTTGTTTAACTAAAGAGCCGCCTAGGATGTACGGCATGGCGCGATGCATCAGCGTACGTCGTTGATCGGTCGATTTCATATGGGTTCTCCCAGTTTGTTTTATTTGATCTCTTTCGGGGTCCGTACGACGCAAATTGGATTTCTTCGAAGCCGCATCGAACCGATTGTCATGCACCAAAAACACTGATGCACTTTGAAACATACCTGAGAGAATAGCCGCGCTAAAGCCGATTGGCAAATAAAGGCACATTTCCTAGCCTTTCGTACTAAGGAAAAGTGCCTGCATTTGTCCGATTCCTAAAGACAAACCCCTAGAAACGAGGCTTTACAAAATCACCGGATTTTTTTGTGCGATAACGACAAATTTGGCAATCAAAGCCTGTTTTAACGAAGCATCTTCGTAAGTCGAAAGCGTTTGCGTGCAGACATTCTGCACCCCCAAAGACTTGAGCGTTTTCTCGTCCCACGTCGGTCGATCCACTTTCCCCAAAGGCAGAGTTTCGGCAATCGCATCGATTTCGTCGGTTTTCACGCCCAAAAGCACGTGCCCCGAAGTCTTTTCCCACGCTTCATGCACTCGGGCATAGCGCTCGTCAAAAAGATACCGGTAGTAGTTGCCGTCGAAAATCACCAATTTGCCTGCCGGCTTTAAAACACGCAACCACTCTTGGTAAGCGCGTTTGGGATCGGGCAAATTCCACACCAAATCGCGACAACACACCAAGTCGAATGTCGCATCCGCAAAAGGCAGGGCTTGGGCGTCGGTCAATGCAAGCTCGATCGTCACGCCCTTGGCCTTGGCTCTGCGCTCGGTTTGCTCGAGCATGCCTTGACTCATATCGACGGCCGTGACACAAGCGCCTTCTTTAGCCAATTCGGTAGCAAAAAATCCGGGGCCGCAACCGACATCCAAGACTTTTGCGCCGACGCTCAACCCCTGCAAGTGCACGCGATAGGCCTGAAAATCGCAGTTTTCTTCTTGCGCGTCGACTTGTAAAGCATAGCCTTGGCTACGTTTGTCCCAATAGGCGCTCACCGCCGCATTGATTGAAGTTTCTTCGGTAGACATGGTTCATCCTTGACGACAAAAAAAGGGTTTTCGCCAACGATATTACGCGAACTCGAACAAGATTTTTTGCCTCTTTCGGGCAGTTTGTCTGCCAGATTTTTCGCATTTGGTTATGATGCGCCAATACGACTTTTTTGTTCCGTTTCGATTTCTATGCATCTTCAACCGCGTCTCGGCTTTATTTTGGCCTGCATCTTTTTGGATGCCTTGGGCGTAGGGTTGATCGTGCCTGTTTTACCGCGCTTGATCGGAACGCTCACCGAAACGTCGGACGCGCAAACCTTATGGTACGGTGCTCTGATGGTCAGTTACGGGCTCATGCAATTTGTGAGCAGTCCTCTTTTGGGGGCACTCTCAGACCGCGTCGGGCGGCGACCGGTGCTTTTGGGCGGCATCTTCGGCTTGGGGCTCATGTTTGCGGTGCCGGCCTTCAGTACCAGTCTTTGGCTGATTCTCGCAAGCCGCATCATCGGCGGCATGCTTTCGGCCAACATGGCCGTGGCGCAGGCCTACATTGCCGATATTACGGCTCCCAACGATCGCGCAGCGGGCTTTGGCAAGATCGGAGCGGTCTTTGGCATCGGATTTGTGATCGGGCCGGCCTTGGGCGGCGTTTTGGGCGCACACAACCCGGCACTGCCCTTTATGGTGGCAGCCTGCGTGTGTTTGGCAAACTTTGCCTACGGGCTGTTTGTGTTGCCGGAGTCGCTTGCCAAAAAAGAAACGCGCCCGATGTCTTTAAAGCTCAACAATCCCTTGCGCTCTATTGCCGATTTATTAGATGTCTCCGAAAACCGCCTCTTTGTTTTCACGCTTTTGTTGGCAAGCATCACCACTGGTTTGACCCAGTGCACCTGGGCGCTTTATACCGAATATCGCTACGGCTTTACGCCCTTGGAAATCGGGCTTTCCGTTTTTGCGTTGGGCTTATCCATTTCATTTGTGCAAGGCGTGTTGTTGCAACGAGCCTTGACGCGTTTTGAACCCGATACCATCACCAAAACGGCGTTGGCCGTGGGGTGCTTGGCACTCTTGGGCATTGCGCTCACACCCAACGGCTTGTCGGCTGCCGTTTTATTTTGTTTTTTCACGGTCTCGGGCGCGGTCTCTCCGCTTTTAACAAGCCTCATTAGTCGCCGTACGCCCATGACCAAGCAAGGCAAGACCATCGGAGCACTGACCTCTTTAAATTCGCTCACGGGCGTTTTTGCGCCGATTCTGGGCACCCCCTTGTTAATGGCAACGGCAAAGCATCAAAAAGACTTTTTGGGCGGTCTGCCTTATTTTGCGTGCGCCCTGTTGCTGCTGAGCGCTCTGATCCTTTTCACCGTCCGTCTGCGTCGCATCAAAGCGCAAGACGTTGTACGCCTGCCCTTAGACGAAGATTGAGTCGATCTTGCCCTACAAACGTTTTTTGAAGTAGTGGTAGGCCAAAGGCAGGCTGACAAACGCCATGGCAATCGTGGGCCACAGCGTCACAAACGTTTCCACCCATCCGGCATCTGCCAAATAAATGCGTCTGACGGCCAACAGGGCAAAGCGCAAAGGATCAAAATAGGTTAAAAACTCAATCCAGGCCGGCATATTTTCCACCGGAGTAAAAAGCCCGGACAAAAGCACCGTCGGAATCAAAAACACGAAAGCGATCAACAGCCCCTGCTGCATCGTTTTGCTGTAAGCCGAAATGGCCAGTCCGAGGCTCACCACCGAAACGATAAAAATCAACAAGACCGCATAAATTTGCAAAATACTGCCCTTGAGCGCAATGTCGAACCAAAAGATATCGATGAGGAAAATGAGCGTACTTTGAAATAGACCGATGCCCATCGGCACCGCCGCCTTGGCAACGAGCAACTCCCAAGTGGAAAATGGCGCTACCAACAGTTGCTCGAACGTACCCTGCTCGCGCTCTCGGGCCACGGTCAAGGCGGACAAAACCGACACTTGCAACATCGAGAGCATCACGATGAGCCCGGGCATGATGAACCATTGCGTGATGTTGTTGGGGTTATACAAAAACCGCACGGTCAAAGGCGCCGAAACGCCCGTCCGACGACTGTTGAAATCTTGGGCAATGACCGTCAAGTAACTCGCCGCCAACTGCGCCGTCGTGGAGTTTCTGCCGTCGATCACCACCTGCACTCGTGCCGACTTTCCGGCTTTGAGATCGGTGGCAAAGCCTTTGTCGATTGCCACCGTCACCAAAGCCTGCCCCGAGTCGATGGCTTGATCGATTTGTGCGGCGTTGGTCAAAGTCATCACGCGGTCAAACACGGGGTTTTGATCGATCCTGTAAGAAAACTCGCGACTGGCGGCCGTCTTGTCCAAATCCAGCAACGCATACGGAATGTAGTCGAGATTAAATGTGGCGATATATCCGAAAAGAATCACGTAGAGAATGATGGGCGCCACCATGATCATGCGCGAACTCTTTTCTTTGAGCGTAGCCAGGAGTTCCTTTTTTAAAAGCGCTGCCAGCATCGGCAGACGACGGCGCACTTTTGTCTTTTGTTGCGTCATCGCTAGCTCCTTAAGCGCTTGCGGCAATTGCAATAAGCCGCCGTAAAAATCACAATGGCAAAGGCTGCCAAAATCAACAGATTTTTAATCACCAAATCCGTCATGCCGCCCGTTAAAAAACCGACTTTCAACAATTCCAAAAAGTACACGGGCGGCAACAGATGCGCCATTGCATCGGCCCAGTGCGGCGCACTTCGCAAGTCGAAAATAAAGCCCGAGAGAATGACGGCCGGCAAAAAACTCACGAGCACCGTGATTTGAGAAGCCAAAAACTGGGATCGAGTCACACTGGAAATCACCAACCCCAACCCCAGACCGATCAACAGATACAAGGCCGAGGCCCCCAATATGAGTGTAAGGCTGCCCCTGACCGGAACACCGTACAAAAAAAGCGACGCCCCCATACACAGTCCCCAGCCGCACATACCGAGCACAAAGTAAGGCAGCGACTTGGAAAGCAAAAACGCCAAGGGAGAAACGGGTGTGGCCAACAACGCCTCCATCGTGCCGCGCTCCCATTCGCGCGCCACCACAAGACTTGTCATCATGCAGCTTGTGAGCGTGAGCACAATCACAAATAGCCCCGGCACCAAATACCAGCGGCTGTTGACCGACTCGTTAAACCAGACGCGGCTCACCACTTCGACTCCCGCAGTGCCGACGCCTTGCACGCTTTGCGCCGTCAACACCGCTCCCATCACCGCGCCCGAAACCATATTGGCCCGCGGTGCGTCAATGCCGTTGACAAGCAGCTGCGCCCTGATTTGTCCGGAGACGCGTTCAAAGACCAAGAGCGCCTCGACCTCAAACGTTTCCAACGCCCGATCGGCTTCGTGCCGCGACATCAAACGCGTCACGCGAAAAGTTTTGTTGTGCGAAATGCTCTCAACCACGGCTTCGGTTTGCGCCGTTCGCTCGCGATCCAAAACCCCCACGCGGATGCCGGCGATATCAAAACTTAAGCCGTAACCGAAAAGCACGATCAAAATCAAGGGCAGAACGATGCCGAGCAACAGTGCGCTTTTGTCTCGCAAAATCTGACGAAACTCTTTTTGGCACAGCGCATTGACGTGGCGCAGGCGATCGGCAAAGGTCAACTCATGCATGACAGACCTCCGTTTCGCGTGCGGCCTCGACAATGTCGATAAAAGCCTCGTTCATCGTGGCTCTCGTCCCGCGCACCTCTTGGGGCGTTCCCAACACCAAGGTTTTGCCCGCATCCTGAATCAAAATGCGGTCGCAATAAAGCGCCTCCTGCATAAAATGCGTGGTCACCACAATGGTGGTGCCGGTCGCGGCCAACTCCGTCATCCAACGCCAAAATTGTCGTCTTGTCGGAATATCGGCGCCGCTTGTGGGCTCGTCCAAAAACAAAATTTGCGGCTGATGCAACAAGGCCACGGCCATGGAAAGACGCTGTTTATAACCGCCCGAAAGGGCACCGGCATCAATGGAAAGCTTGTCATCCAATTCGAACGCTTTGGCCAAAAGAGAAATACGCTCTTTTTTAGCTTTGCCGGTGAGCCCATAGGCTCCGGCAAAAAAGTCGAAGTTTTCCGTCACCGACAGCCCCGCATAAAGCGCAAACTTTTGCGACATGTACCCGAGCTGTTCTCTGGCCTCTTCACGGTATTCGCGCACGTCGACACCGGCCACGGACAGCGTACCGGAAGTGACTTCCAAAAGTCCGCACAGCATTTTGAACGTCGTCGTTTTGCCCGCGCCGTTGGGCCCTAACAGTCCGAAAATTTCACCGGGCGCCACACGAAAACTCGTTTGATCCACCGCCACAAAGTCGCCGAACTTGCGCACCAAATCTCGAGCGTCGATGACTTCCGAATCCGTTTCGACATCGCGCGCAACGATCCAGTCCCAATTTTGCAGTTGTCTCTTTTGCGTTTGCAACGCGTCGCAATAACACAGATAACCGTCTTCCAAAGTCGGCGTACGCTCGAGAAAATCGACCTCCGCAAACTTCGTTCGAAGCACTTGGATATCTTCTGCCTTACGCAACAACACACGCACGCCGTCGGCTTCGGGGACGGCATCGTTGACGTAATCGATACTGTCCAACAACGCCGCCTGCAGCAGACGCACGGGTCTGCGACCGCTCTCGCGATCCTTGGCCTGAAACGTTTTACCCAACGCTTTTCGGGCAATGTTTTCGGGTTGATCCCACAGGCGCACCAGACCGTCTTCGAGAATCAAAACATCGTCGCACAATTGAGCCTCGTCCATATAGGTCGTTGCCACCACCACGGTCATATTTTCCGTGCGTGCGTTTTTCTGCAAAATTTCCCACAGCTGGCGTCTTGACAACGGATCGACCCCGACGCTGGGCTCATCCAACAACAAAATCTTGGGGTGATTCAAAAGCGCACAGGCCAAACCCAACTTTTGCTTCATGCCGCCGGAGAGTTTTCCGGCAGGCCTTTGCGTAAAAGGTCCCAAGCCCGTCATCTCCAAAAGCTCTTGGATGCGCTCTCGGCGCTCGGCTTGAGTAAGCCCGAACAAATCGGCATAAAGAATGAAGTTTTCTTCCACCGACAAGTCTTCGTAAAGCCCGAACTTTTGCGGCATATAGCCGCAATGGCGCTGCAGTCGGTCGACGTCCTTATAAAGGTCTTCTCCCAAAATTTCCACGGTGCCTTCCGTTGGCGGCAAAATGCCCGCCATGATGCGCATCAGCGTCGTTTTTCCCGCGCCGTCGGCACCCACCAAAGCCACGAGACGCCCTTCGCGCAACTCGGCATTGATGTCTTGCAGCAGCGGACGTTTAACGCCTTTTTCCCTGCGTTCGACTCCCCTGAGCCTGAGAACGCACTTGACCGACTCGGGCATCGTTATTCGGGGAAAACGACGGTTGCGGGCATGCCCAAACGCAGCAACCCTTCGGGATCGGCCGCCGTCACTCTGACTTCGTAAACGAGCGCCGTGCGCAAATCTTCCGTTTGAACCGTCTTGGGCGTGAATTCGGCGACGGTCGAAACAAAGCCCACCGTGCCTTCGATTGTCTTATCCGGGAAACTGTCGACAAGAATCTTCACCTTTTCTCCGAGCGTGACTTTGCCCAAATTGATTTCATCGACCCAAGCCCGCACCCAAACGGGCGTCATCACCGCGAGTTCGTACACCGGCACGGAAGCCGAAACCATGTCACCCTTTTCTTTGTGGCGCGCACGAATCACACCGTCAACGGGTGCCGTCAACGTCGTTTGCTTCAAAGCGCGTTCGGCTTCGGCACACACGCTTTGCGCCAGAACGACCTGAGCTCTTGCTACTTCGATTTCTTCTGCACGGGTGCCGGCCAAGAGCAAATCAAGCTGCTTTTGCGCGGCTTGCCTTTGGGCTTTGGCCACACGGGCTTCGGAACAAGCCTGATCGCGTCTTTGAATACTTGAGGCTTGGCCCAAACGATTTTCTCTGGCGCACGTTCTTTCGGCCAACGTTTCGGAAGCCTTGGCGGCCGCCACATTGGCTTTGGCCGCATCAATGTCTTCTTGACGGGCGCCCGCCAAGAGCAAGTCCAATTGCTTTTGCGCCACTGCCGCTTGCGCTTGGGCGTTGTCGGCCGCAATACGGTAGCGCGTATCGTCCAAACGCGCCAAAACGTCGCCGGCCGTCACCGATGCACCCTCTTCAAAAAGCAACTTATCGATTCGACCGGCTTCTTCAAAGGCCAGATCGACCGTACGCATATCGACGCTACCGTAAATGCGCAACGTTTCGTTTTTCGAAAACCCGTAATCGTAAACGACGCACCCGAGAGCAACGGCAGCCATGAGTACGACGACAGCCGCCACAACTTTTTTAAACGCCATTGAGCAACTCCTTTGATCGAAGCGTTCCCTCACCTGTTTCTAGTCTACAGTTTTGTTTCGCTTAACGCACAAAGTTGTCGGAGAAAAACGCATCGAAATCGGGTTTACGATTGAAAATCGGGTGCAACTCTTCGTTAAAAACAGACAAAAACCGTTGCGCGGCCGGCGCCAATCCGACGGTGTCGTTGACAATCAGCGCAATTTCCCGATAACTGCGCGGTTTTAACGGACGAACCTCGACCTTGTAATTCAATCTCTCCAAGATGAGTTTGGGCAAAATGCCCACGGCAATGCCATTTTCCACCATGTTTAACAGTGCATAGTCGTCAAAAGTTCTGAATTTGACATTGGGCGCCAAATTCCGGCTCTCGAACAGACGACTGATTTCGGCGCGTTTTCCCTTTTCGAGCATAATCAACGACTCTTGCGCAAGATCTTCGATTTTTACCGCTTTTTTACGCGCCAATTTGTGCTTGCAAGGCAAAATCGCCAAAAGCTCGTCATCGTGCAAAGGCAGTGCCTTGACCGAGTCGATCGTAGGCGTTGCCACAAACCCGAAATCCACGCGCGACTGCGCCACCCAAGACTCGATTTCGGCATAGTCGCCCAACAAAATCTCGAATTCGATTCCCGGATATTGTTTTTTAAAACGAGCAATCACGCGCGGCAGCCAAAAGGTGGCAATGCTTGAAAACACACCGATACGTACCGTACCGGTCGCCAGTCCCCGAATATCCGCGATCGTCTCTTTGAGTTGCGCGTCGCCGGCACAAATGCGGCGCACTGTCGGCAGAAGCTTCAAACAGTCGGGCGTGGGACGCACCCCGCTTTTGCCGCGAATCAGCAACTGCAATCCCCAGATATCTTCCAAATCCCGAATCATGCGGCTCAACGCCGACTGCGTGCAGTGCATGGTTTCGACTGCCTTAGTCAGTGTGCCGCAATCGACGGCGGCAAGCAATGCGCGATATTTTGTAAGCATCTTGATTTTTATATATTCTGTTTTGGAATGCATATCATACTAAATATTCGCTTTTCATTTTTCCTGCGCTCTTTTATCCTTAAACCAATGTTTTTGGTTCAAGGAACATCTCTTATGCGAAGTCCCGAGCTGCTTCATCTTGTTTCTTTGCTCTTTTTCGGCTTTAACGGCGTGACGGCCGCATATATCGATCTGGCATCCGAAGACATCGTTCTCATGCGTCTGTTGCTGGGCGTTTTGTTTTTGCTGCCCTTTGCCCTGCACGTTGTCAAAGGCGTGCGGCTCTCGCACCACGATGGCTTTCATGCGTGCGCGGCAGGTTTATTCATGGGTGCAAGCTGGATCTTTCTTTACAGTGCCTATCGCTCCATAGGTGTGGCACTAGCCTCCGTTATCTACTATTTCGGCCCGGTTTTGGTCATGATCGTGACAGCGTGTTTGCACACCGAATACATACGTCCGGCGCAATGGCTGTGTTTGGTCGTTGCTTTTTCAGGACTGTTGCTCAGTATCAGCGACGGTCGTGCTTGGCGGCAAGACATTGAAGGTTTGATCAAAGCCTCTGCTTCTGCCGTGTGCTACGCCGGCATGATTCTTTGCGCCAGAGGCATCCGCAATCCCCGCGGCTTTGTGAGCGCCTTTGTCATTTTGGCGGCGGCCTTAGCAAGTGTCGGCATCTATTTCCTCTTGACGGGCACGACACTTCCTTCGTTTGAAGCGATCGGTGCCTCTTTGCTGCCTTTGCTGGTCTTGGGTGTGGTCAACACGGGGCTGAGTTGCCTGCTGTATTTTCAAGCCGTGCCGAAACTGTCGGCCGCCACCGTTTCGATTGTGGGTTATGCCGAACCCTTGACGGCAGTCGTTGCGGCTACACTCTTACTATCGGAAACCTTGACGGCCTGCCAAATCCTCGGTATTGCCCTGCTTTTTTCCGGAGCGGCTGCCGCTCAACTTCTCGGACGTCGTTAGATGTATAGCGTTTCATTGATTTTGCCCGACTTTGCCATCATCCTTTTAGGGCTCTTTTTAAGCCGTAAAGGCGGCTTTTCGCAAGCGTTTTGGGACGGAGCCGAAAAGCTCGTTTTCAACTATCTTTTGGCACCTTTTTTGTTCGTGTCGGTCGCGCAATCGCAGTTGACAATCGGCGAATCGTCGCTGTTTTTGGCAACCGGCATCGGTGCAATGCTGCTTGGCGTCGTTGTTTCCTACCTGGTGCGCTATATCGTTGCGACGGATGCTGTCACGCACGCCTCGGTTTTTCAATGCGGCTTTCGCTTTAACACCTATATCGGCTTTGCGCTGGTCACTCGCTTTTGCGGCGATGCCGGCACCTCGCTGTTAGCATTGCTCATTGCCTTTTGGGTGCCGATCAGCAACAGCATTGCGGTGGCCGACATCGCACGCGCCGTGGCTAAGGCTAACGGACGCGCAGGCAATCAAATGCAAATCTTGCGCGCCACTGTCACGGGTGTGGTCAAAAACCCCTTGATCATTGCCACGGTTTTGGGTTTGATTTTCAATTTTGCCGGCATCGGCCTTGTTGCGCCTGCCGAAGCCTTCCTTCGGCATTTGGGCAGCGCCTCTTTGGCCATGGGACTGCTTTGTATCGGAGCGGGACTCAAATTTGAGGACCTTAAGGCTGATATCCCCCTCATCGCCTCATCTTGCTTGGTACGCCTGATCATCGTTCCTTCGTGCGCCTTGGGCGTGATTGCTTTAACGGGGCTCACCGGAGCGGCTGCCGCCGTCGTTGTCATTTTTGCCGCTTTGCCCACGGCGCAGTCGTGCTACGTCATGACTGCCAACATGCACGGTAACGCTTCGATCGTCGCGGCCGTCACCACCGCGCAAACGCTCCTTTCGATGGTAACGCTCAGCATCTTGATTTTGCTGCGTTTTACCTAAAAAGAAAACCGCGACCGTCCCAGTAAAAGGAATAGTCGCGGTTTCTCGCAAGTTCACCGGTTTGGCAAAGCTTTAGATATCTTCGCTGACCATATCGATTGCTCCGCACGGGCATTCGTTGGCGCAGATGCCGCACCCCTTGCAGTAGTCGTAGTTGAACTTAAACTTCATGCCTTCGCCGAGTTTGATGACGGCATTGTCAGGACACACGCCATAGCAGTTGTCGCACTCGAAACAGTTGCCGCAACTCATGCAACGACGTGCTTCGAACAATGCGTTTTCTTCGGTCAAACCGTGTTGCACTTCGTCAAAGGTCGTTTGACGACGCACGATATCGAGCATCGGACGCACGGTCTTCGGAGCATCGGCGTAGTACCACGTATGCAAACGATCGAAGGTTGCCATCGCCGCCTTCTTGGGTTCAACGTACGTTTCGCCGTTCAAATACGCATGGATGGCTCGCGCCGCGCGTTTGCCGTGACCGATGGCCACCGTCACGTTCTTGTCGCCTGCGACCATATCGCCGCCGGCAAACACGCCGGGCGCACCGGTCATCATCGTCACGGAATCGACGGCGACTTCGTCGTTTTCGATTTTGAGCCCCTCGACATTGCTCAACAGCGACAAATCGGTTTGCTGACCCAAGGCCAACACGAGGCTGTCGGCAGCGATGCTTTCGAATTCGCCGGTGCTTTGCGGCTTGCCGTTTTCGTCCAACACCATCTTTTCGATCTTGATTTCGCCGCCCGCGGCTTCCTTGACGGTAGAAAGCCACTTCATAGTCACGCCTTCTTCAATGGCCTCGGCGATTTCGGAAGGATGTGCCGGTGCCCTATCGCGCGTACGGCGATAAACGACCAAAGGCTCGGCTCCCATACGACGCATGGTACGCGCCACGTCCATAGCGGTGTTGCCGCCGCCGTAAACCACCACGCGACGGCCGAGCATGGGTTTTTCGTCTCCGGCCAAATCGCGCAACACCGTCACGGCATCCATCACGCGACTGGCGTCGCCCGCCGGAATATAGGTACGACGGGCCAAATGTGCGCCCACGCCCAAAAAGACCGCATCATAGTGTCCCTCGGTCATTTCTTTGGCCAAATCGGTCACTTCGCGACCTAATTCGATTTCCACACCCATATCGGCAATGCGCTTGATTTCGGCATCGAGCACTTCGCGCGGCAGGCGATACTTCGGAATGCCGTAGCGCATCATGCCGCCGGCTTCCTGACTGCCTTCGACCATGTGAACGCTGTGACCCATGCGGCGCAGGTGGTACGCAGCAGACAGCCCTGCAGGTCCCGAGCCTACGACAAGCACACGCTTGCCCGATTCTTTTCTCGGTACATCGAACGCCCAGCCCTTGGCCAAGGCATTGTCACCCAAGAAACGTTCCACCGAGTTGATGCCCACACTTGCATCGAGCCCGCCGCGGTTGCACGCCGTTTCGCACGTGTGATAGCACACTCGCCCCATACAAGCCGGCATCGGGTTGTCTTCGACGATGCGGCGCCATGCGCCTTCGTAGTCGCCCGACTCGGCCTTAAACAGCCATGCCTGACACTGTTCGCCGGCCGGACACTTGGCATTGCAAGGAGGCAGGCGATTGACGTAAACAGGTTTGACGGTACGCCACGTGCCGGTTCTGTTTTCCAAAGACGATCCGACATCCAACGTAATGGCAAAGGGTTGATTCTTCTGTGTCATTTTCTCCTGTGCTCCCCTTTTTAGAAAACGTGATGACGTTCTTCGCCCTGTTCGGGCACGGGAATATCGCGACGTTGGTCGTCTTCGTCCATCAGCCCGTATTTTTCGATATTGCGATCGGCCATGGCCTGCAAACGCAACAGCGTTTCGGGACTGCCTTTCTTGCCGAACAAATGCGCAAAGCGTTTTTGCAACTTCAGGTAGTTTTCCACCGGCTGCTTGCGACGAATCGGCAAAACCTGCGTGACTTCGCCGTATTCGGCTTCAAACACCGGAAAAATGCCCGTTTCGTGCGCCAAGCGCGCCAATTCGATCGTCTTGGCCGATGCCGCGCCCCAACCCAAGGGGCAAGGCACCAGAATGTGCAGATAACGCGCACCGTGCATCGACATGGCTTTGCGCACCTTGCGCTCCAAATCGTGCAGATCGGCCACGGTAGCCGTTGCCACGTAAGGAATGCCGTGAGCCATGGCGATGGCGGGCACATTTTTACCCTGTCCGAACGTATTGCCCGGGTATCCGGCCGTGGGCATCGTGGTCGCCGTTCTGGCCGCAGGCGGCGTTGCCGACGAGCGTTGCACGCCGGTATTCATATACGCTTCGTTGTCAAAGCAGATGTAGAGCACGTCGTCGTTACGTTCAAACATCCCCGACAAGCACCCGAAACCGATATCGGTCGTGCCGCCGTCGCCGCCCATGGCCAAAACGCGCACGGGTTCGACACCCATTTTCTTGGCGCGCACGCGTGCTGCGGCCGCCATACCGGTCGCCACTGCAGCGGTGTTGCCGAACAGAGAATGGAACCACGGCAACTGCCAGGCCGATTCCGGATAAGGGGTGGAGAACACTTCCAAGCAACCCGTGGCGTTGGTGGCAATCAAACGACCGTTGGAGGCGTCGACAGCCGCGTCCACCGCATAACGCGCCCCCAAGGCTTCGCCGCAACCCTGACAGGCGCGGTGACCGGAATTCAAAGCGTTAAAACGCTCGACGGACGATTGCACGGTACGCTCGCCGGGATTGAGCAGGCGATTGCCCACGGTAAAGGTGCCGGTTTGATAAAAGCGAACTTTTGTTTCTTGCATTTTTCTGAAACTCCTTACCCTTTACTGTCGCATCGTCGCGTCGCGCATCATGGCTTCGGGCAACGGACCCGATTTGCGAGACGCACGTTCGCGTTCCAGCTGACGTTCGACCAACTCTTCGTCCAAATCCATAAAGGTGAGTTCTTCCAACTTGCCTTCTTCGGCCTGACGGAACACCTTCTTTAACGAGGCTCTCGTAATGGCGCGTCCGCCCAAACCGACCATCACGCTAAAGCGTTTGACCGACGGGGCTTTTTGTGCGGTCATGATGTCTTGCGTCAAAACGCCGCCCGAGCCCACGGCCAGAGCGCGCTCCAATACAACGACGGTCTTGGCGCCTTCCATGGCTTGAGCCATCGCTTCCTTGGGGAAGGGGCGATAGCACTTTAAGCCGATGACACCGATTTTCATGCCGGCTTCGCGCAATTCGTCGACCGTGTCTTTGACGGTGCCCAAGGTCGAGCCCATGGCGATGACGCGAATGTCCGCATCTTCGCAACGATAGGTGCTCACCAAGCCGCCGGAATCGCGCCCGAAGATTTCTTTAAATTCGGCTGCCACCTGAGGAATGAATTCCAAGGCCTGCAGATGCTTCATGTGCGAGAGGTAGCGCACTTCGGTAAAGGCTTCGGGGCCGACCATGGCGCCGATCGAAACCGGATCGTTCGGATTGAGCTCTTGACGCGGCTCGTAAGCCGGCAAGAAGCGATCGACTTCCTCTTGCGTCGGAATGTCGACACGCTCAAAGGCGTGCGTCAACACAAAGCCGTCCATACACACCATCACGGGCAACGACAATTCTTCTGCGATACGAAATGCCTGAATGTGCAAATCGGCCGCTTCCTGATTGGTTTCGGCAAAAATCTGAATCCAACCGCTGTCGCGCTGGCTCAACGAGTCGGAATGATCGTTCCAGATATTGATCGGTGCACCGATCGCACGATTGGCCACCGTCATCACGATGGGCAGTCCCAGACCGGAGGCGTTATAGACGGCTTCGACCATGTACAACAGCCCCTGAGAAGCCGTTGCCGTATAGGCTCGGGCACCTGCCACGCTGGCACCGATGGCCACGCTCATGGCGGCGAATTCGCTTTCGACGTTGATGTATTCGCAATCGCCGATTTTTCCTTGGCGGGTCAACGAACCCAACTTTTCCACAATATGCGTTTGCGGAGAAATCGGATAAGCACAAATCACGTCGGGACGACACAGCGCAACGGCTTCGGCCACCCCCTGGCTACCTTCGATTTGCTTGAGCATCGATTCGTCTCCTAAAAATTACGCTCCGAGCTGTGCTCGGATGTGGTTGTAGGCAAGCTCTGCGACGGCCGCATTGGCTTCGGCAATCTTGCCGCCGAAACGCGCGTTGTAGGCTTCCTGCACGCTTTCAAGTTTCAAGGCGCCGGTCATCGCGGCAAACCCTGCAAGCATGGCTGCACCGGGCAGAGGACGCCCGATTTTGTCCAATGCAAAACGCGTGGCCGGAACCGTCATCACGTGTCCAGCAGGCAGACGCGCAATCAATTCGCCCAAGCCCATTTCTTCGGGCGACACGGAACTGTTGATGAGCACGTAGCCGTTGTCGACAATGCCGCCGAAAACGTCTTCGCTATCCAACAGCGTCTTGTCTTGAATCAGCACGACATCGGGTTCTTGAATCGGTTCGCGCAAACGGATTTCTTTTTCGTCGATACGACAAAAGGCGCGCACGGGCGCCCCGGTTCTTTCGGACCCGAAACTCGGAAAGGCTTGTGCCCAATGTCCTTCGGTAAAGGCGGCGACGCTGAGCATTTCCGCAGCCGTCACAACCCCCTGACCGCCTCGGCCATGGATTCTGATCTGATACACAATGTTTCTCCTTGTGTTGACACCCGCGCCAAGACCGCGTCTTGGACACCGTTGCCCTGTGGTTCTATGGAGATTTTCGAGACAATTTCAAAAAAGCTTGAAATTGCATCAAACAGGCAGGGCAAATACTAGGGTATGGTTCGTCTGATAGAACAATACCAAAAATTAGCAAAGTCGTAAGTTATCCTTACGGATGAGACCGCCCTTTTAATAAGAAAACTCGTGTTTTCCCCGATACGCTTTCTCAGTCGTTGTACACTTGTCCTCACCGATTTTTTCTTTTGCCGACTGTTATGACTTTGACCGCACGCATTTTTCGTCCAATGTTGATGCTTGTCGCCGTACCGAGTTTTTTGACCGGCTGCGCGAACTTGACGCAACTTTTTTCCGATCCGCTCACGCCCGAGGAGGGTGTGGCCGTTTTGGATCTTCAGGGCACGGGCCATCAGCAATTTCAATGCACGTCCGACAGCAAGGGGCGCTACTGGAAATTCGTCTCTCCCAAAGTCGAACTCAAAGATATGTCCGGCAAAGTCCTTGTCACGCAAGGCGCCGAATTTACTTTTCAAGCACCCGACAAATCGGTACTGACGAGCAAAATCGTCAAGTGGGACGAACAAGCCCCGCCCAAAGACGTCAGAAGTGTCTTATTTCAAACGCACGGACACGGCAAAACGGGAATTCTGACCGGTGTACGTTGGGTGAAACGCATTGAGGGCAAAGGCGGGATTCCGCAAACGCGCTGTTCGCCTTCTCAACTTGGAACGTTGCTTCAAGTTCCGTTTAGCGCACGCTACATTTTTTACCGTTAAATAAACAAACGGAGTTTTTCGCCTTGCTTTGCCGATTTTTCAAGCAAAATCATAGGTTTTCGCACCCTCCGGCTTTACCGTGAGGTTGGAAATATCCCCCTTTTTTCGTTAAAATTGAGCGTTTCCGTCAAGAATTTGACGGTCGTGGATTTATGTGAGAAGTATTGGGAGATATATATGGTTGGAGCTACGGTTTTGGGCGTTTTTCTGCAAGGATTGCCGCCGGATCGTCGCGTCGCAATGGCTCGAGTTGCGAGCCTGATTCGCCGTGCTGCTCGAGGCGTGCGTGAAAGTAAGCGTTTCGGCCTGGTTTTCTACGAGTTGAGCGGCGGTCCTTTGTTTGCCTTGGAGTCGCGTGAAAAATCTCTGACGCTTTACATCGCCGAAAAGACGGTGCTCGAACAGACGACGATCAAAGACGTGGATATGGAGCACAGCCTGATTCAGTTCACCGACTTGAATCGTCTGCCCTTGCCCGACATTGAAAAGCTCGTGCGCGCCAGCGTCGTCGTTCGTCGCGAACGCGGCACTGTTCCCACGCAATCCGAAATTTTGGAAATGTGGGGTGTCAAGGAAGAAGAAGCCGCCGTGGCCCCGCCCGTGGTGCGCATCTCGATGCGTACGGCCGACGACGAAGCCGCCGAAGCCGCCGCCAAGGCCGAAGCCGAACGACTGGCAGCCGAAAGCAAGAAGATTCTGCGTCCGACCAAGCCTGAAAAGAGCTTGGTACAAAAGCGTCAAGCCGCAGCCGTGGCTGCCGCCAAGGCTGAAAAAGCCGCCAAGGCCGCTGCCAAGGCCGAGGGCGACGCCCCTGTCAGAAAGCGCCGTACGACCAAGAAAAAGGTTGAAGCCGACGAATAATTCGTTTGTTTCCGATCGATAAAAAAGCCGCTCGCGAACTTTTTCGAGCGGCTTTTTCTTCGTCCGCAGACCGAAGATCCGCGGACAATCGAGGGCAAAAACGATCAGATTTCGATCAAGGTATAGCGATCGTTACCCATCTTGAGATCGCGCATGGCGGTCAACTGATGTAGCCCATGGCGAGACTGCATGCGCTCGACCAAGTCCTGATTGCCCGTCTGACCGAACACCAAGTCGCAGCTGGCCTGGTCGATCGCCAAAATATCGGTCGAAGCCAAAATGCCGATATCCGGAATCGTAGGTTCGGCGGCGCCTAACCCGGCGCAGTCGCAGTCCACCGACATACGGCGAAGCACGTTGATAAAGACGATGTGCTTACCGAAATAGTCGCACACGGCCTTGGCCGATTCGCTCATCGTTTCCATCAAGGGCTCTTTGCTCGGCCATTGATCCCAAGGCGCATTGCCGTCCTTGACCAAATGCACCTGAGCCTTGCCGATGCGACCGTCGGCACAACCGATGGCGATGTTTTTCATCGAGCCGCCGAAGCCGCCCATGGCGTGGCCCTTAAAGTGGGTCAAAACCAACATGGAGTCGTAGTTGACGATGTGCCCGCCCATCGACACTTCCTTAAAATGCTTGCCGCCGCGCACCGGCAACATCACCGTGCCTTCTTCGTCCATGATGTCCACCGGGCAGAACGTCCAGCCGTTGACCTTCAAGGTTTCGCGGTGACCTTCGGTCGTATAGCGGTCGCCCGGATACAGCGTATTGGTTTCGACAATGGTGCTGTTGGGAATTTGCCCCTGCAGTGCCCTCACCATGTCGCGCGGCAAAATATTGGGACCGTTCTTTTCACCGGTATGCAACTTGATGGCCACCTTGCCGTAAATCGAGTCGTTGACCAATCCGTAGAGCTTTTGCAGAGTCTCGGCATCGATTCTGCGCGAGAAATACACCTTGGCTTTGGAACCCGGAGCATCGGCCGCGACGCGAACGGAACCTACGGTCGGTGCTTGAGTAAACTTTTCTGTCATTTTTTCACTCCCGGCTGCCGGCTTTGCCGGTGCAGCCAACACAGAAGGGGCAACGGCCAAGGTCGTGCCTAAAACCGCCGCCTTTTCAAACAATTCGCGGCGTTGCATCTTATTGTCGCTTTCGCCGACGCAACAAGGACCGCCACAACGATAATTTTCGGACATTGCTTTCTCCCTAACAAATCGTCAAAACTCAAAAATCGATAAATTTTTGAGTTCTGACAAATATTATGGGGAAACGCTTATTTGAACACTTGCCTATTTTGTTCAAGATTCTGTTGTTTTGTCCTTATCGACAGGCGTCTGCTCACGGTAGGCGCACTCGAGTGCATCAATCAGGCGCTTGTATTCGCGCTTGACCTGCGCTTGAGTGCAGCCCATTAAAACGGCATCGTCCAAAACGTCTTGCAAAAGCGCCTTGACTTCGTGCCAATTTTCTTCGAGCACTTTGACTTTTTCCGTGCACGAAATGACACTGCCGTCGGGGTAGTGCCAGGTCTTGGGCGGAGAGCTTTTTTCAGACAATGACATTGACAAAATTCCACGTAAACAAAAGACAGTCGCGGTAAAATCACCGAAGTTTGTTTTCGCACTAATCTTAAGCCATTTCGGATTTTCCATGGAATTGACGCACAGCCTAAAATCAGCATTCATCCCTCGCGCCGTTGCCGTCGTCGGCGCAAGCGACCGCAGCCAAAGCCGCGGTACCTATGTTTGGAACGGCGTCATGAACGGCAAGCGCGCGCTTGAGGCCTATCCGGTCAATCCGAAATACAAGTACATCGGCGTCGTGCCCTGTTGGTCGAGCTTAAGCGAATTGCCTGCGGCCATCGACTTGGCCGTCATCGCCACGCCCGCACACACCGTCATGGGGTTACTTAAAGAGTGCCACAAGTTGGGCATTGCCAACGTACTGCTCACGCCGGGCAACGATGCATTGACGGGCGATCGACACTGGCGAAACGAGATTGCCGAATTTGCGCGCAAAGCCGGCATTCGCCTGATCGGCCCCGACTCCATGGGCATCATGCGTCCCTCGATCGGATTAAATGTCAGTTACTGGCCGCAGTTGGCCGAAACGGGCAACGTCGGCTTGTTGAGCCAATCGGGGGCCGTGACGGCGACTATTTTGGACTACGCCTCGCGCGCAGCTATGGGCTTTTCCACAGTGATTTCTTCGGGACTCGAAAGCGATGTGACCTTGGCCGAAATCGTCGAATTTTTGGCCAACGATCCCGAAACCGGCATCATTGCCATGCACATCGAAACACTGCGCCACCCGAGAGCTTTTTATTCGGCCGTCAGAGCCGCCGTGCGCCGCAAACCCGTCGTTCTCTTAAAGGCCAGTCGCGGTTCGAGCGCAGGACGCCTGATTGCCAGTCGGTTGGCCGCACCCGTGGGCGACGAAGCCGTTTTCGACGCCATGCTTGAGCGCGCCGGTGCCATTCGTTGCGAGCGCATCGAAGAATTTTGTTCCACGCTCGAAGTGTTTGCCTCGGGCAAAAATCCCCGTCAGGGCCGCTTGGCGGTCTTGGCCAACGGTTTGGGATTTGCGTCGCTGTCGGCCGATGCCGTGGATGCTGCCGGCGTCGCTTTGGCCGAATTTTCGATCGAAACCCAACGCAAAATCAAAGCGCTTTTAAGGCCTGCCACGACGCTCACCAACCCGCTGACGTTGGGTTCGGATGCCGCTCCCGAAACGTTTGCGCAAGTGCTCAATTTTGTTTTGGCCGACAACCAGGTTGACGGCGCCGTCATTTCTCTGGCCCCGAGCGCCATGACGCAAACGCCGCGTACCGTGCAACTCATTGCCGATGCGGCCGACAAGAGCTTTAAACCGGTCATCGTCAACTGGGTGTCGGACGCACCCGATGCCGACATGCGTCTGGCGTTTAAACGTTGTCGATTGCCGTTATTGAATACGCCCGATTTGGCCGCCCGCGCCTTCAAGCACCTTTCCGATTACGAATACCTCAAAGAACGTCGCATGCGCGTTCCCAAGGAAGGCACGCAAGCCGAAAACACACGCGATCTGACGGTGGCCCGCGTGGTCGTCGACGAGGCCAAACTCAGAAAAGAGCACATTCTGCCGGAAGAACAAACCGTGCAGTTGCTCGCAAGCTTCGGCATCAAATCTTTGCCCTCTGCCTTTGCCACGACAAGCGAAGAGGCCGTCAACGCCGCTCGCCGCATCGGCTTTCCGGTCGTTTTGAAATTGTCTGCCGACGGCATCGCACACAAAACCGACGTGGGTGGCGTTGTTTTAAACTTACTGACCGAAAAATCCGTCGCCACAAGTTTCGAAGACATTCGAAAGCGTGTTAAAAAGCTCGCTCCCATGGCTTTGTTTAAGGGCGTCTTTGTTCAAAAGATGGCCGAAACGCCCCACGGTCGCGAGTTGAGCGTGCGCGTGGCTACCGACCCGGTTCTGGGGCTGGCCATTTACTTCGGTGCGGGCGGCCGTACCGGAGAGCTTTTCGATACGCAAACGATCGAGTTGGCGCCCTTAACGGAACCGTTGGCCAAAGAACTCGTTGCCAAGCACCCGATGGCGCAGGCTCTGGGCGTTTTTCGCGGAATGCCCGCCATCGACCAAGACGCTCTGGTGCGATTGATGTTGCGCATCTCTCGCATGGTGTGCGAAATTCCGGCCGTGGCCGAAATCTGCGTCAACCCTTTGATTGCCGACGAAAACGGTGTCACGGCCTTGGACAGTGCCGTCACTTTAAACAGCAAACCGTCCGTGCCCGACGCCGACTATTCGCACATGCTCATTGCCCCGTCTTCTACCCTTTGCGAAGAAGACATCACCACCAAAGCGGGGTTGATGCGCATTCGCAGCATTCGCGCGGACGATTTCGAACCGTTAAAGCGCATGTATTCGCGCCTGTCGCAAAAAACGTCCTACATGCGGTTTCATAAAGATGCCAAAGAGTTGACCGACGTGGAAATCATCGATTTCACGCAAATCGATCACGATCGCGAAGCGGCGCGCATCATTGTGGACAACAGTTCCGTGGGACCCGAAATTCACGGCGTGGGCCGCATCTTCATGCATCCCGACAGCGACACGGCCGAATTCGGCATTGTTGTCGAAGATCAGTACCAACGTGCCGGGTTCGGCGCCCTTTTGATGCAGCGCTTGGAAAACGAAGCGCGCCGCCGCGGCATGAAAACCATCGAGGGCTACGTGCTCAAAGGCAACGACGCCATGGCAGGTCTGATGTCGCGCCGCGGCTATCGAGCCAAAGACTGCCCCGAAGACGCCAATATGCTCGTCTACAGCCTTACCCTTTAACCCTTTTGTTTGATACCCCGTATATGTCGATTCAACACAGTATTGAAAACCACATCCTCACCGTCGAAATCGCGCGTCCGGAAAAACGCAACGCGCTCGATGCGGCCGCACTCGAAGCGTTGACCGAAGTTTTCACCCAAGCCTCGCAAAACGACGACGTGCGCGTGGTCTTTTTGCACGCCCAGCCCGGGATTTTTTGCGCCGGCGGCGACTTGTCCGAACAGCTTAAAAACCCGAGTGCGGAACCCGATACGCCCACCGGTCGCATGATCGAGGCACTGTCTGCCTGCACCAAACCCGTCATCGCCTGTGTCGAAGGGCCTGCCGTGGGTTTGGCCGTCACCATGCTCTACTACTGCGACATGGTCTATGCCGGGTCTCGCGCCCTCTTTTCTTTGCCCTTTACGGCTTTGGGGCTCACGCCGCGTTACGGCGCCTCGCTTCTGACCTTGATGAATGCGGGTTATCACAAGGCCGCCGAAAAAATTCTTTTGTCCGAACCCATCACCGCCACGGAAGCTTTAGACATGCGCCTGGTCTCGGGCGTTTTCCCCGACGAACAGGTCCGCGCACAGGCTAAAGCTCGTGCCGATCGTCTTGCCAAGATGAGCCCGACTGCGGTTCAGGCTGCCAAGGGCCTTTTGCGCGAGGCCTGGAGCCTTCGCCTGAGGGCCTTGCGCGACAGCGAAGCGCGTACCTTTGCAAAAACGTGTACCACCCCCGAAGCCAAAGAAGCATGCGCGGCATTTTTAGAAGGTCGTATGCCCAATTTTTAAAAGAAACGAGAGGAAGAGAAAATGCGCGTACTTTTAACCGGCGGCATGGGCTTTATCGGTTCACACACCGCCGTCGAACTGATCGAGACGGGACACACCCCCGTCATTTTCGACAACTTGTGCAACAGCTCGCCCGACGTATTGGACGCCATTGAAAACATCACCGGCGTCAAACCCGACTTTGTACAAGGTGACATTCGCGACAAAGAGGCGTTGCGCAAAGCTTTGAACGACTTCGATATCGAAGCCGTCATTCACTTTGCCGGACTCAAAGCCGTGGGTGAAAGTTGCGTCAAACCCCTGGCCTATTACGACAACAACGTTAACGGCACGCTCGTCTTGCTCGAAGCCATGCGGGAAACGGGCGTGACGCAACTCATCTTTTCGAGTTCGGCCACCGTCTACGGCACGCCCCAATACCTGCCTTTGACCGAAGCGCATCCGGTCGGAGTCGGCATCACCAACCCCTACGGTCGCACCAAGTGCATGATCGAGGAAATTCTTTGTGATTTGTGCAAAGCCGACACGGGCTTCACGGCGCTGTGCCTGCGTTACTTCAATCCGATCGGCGCACACGCCTCCGGCCTGATCGGTGAAAATCCCAACGGCATTCCCAACAACCTCATGCCCTACGTGGCGCGCGTGGCCTCCGGCGCCTTGCAATGCATTCAGGTGTTTGGCAACGACTACGACACCGTCGACGGCACGGGCGTGCGCGACTATATCCATGTGTGCGACTTGGCCGCCGGTCACGTCGCCGCTTTGGAAAAAGCGCAAAGCGTCACGGGTTGGCACGCGGTCAACCTGGGCACGGGACGCGGCACCAGCGTTTTGGAAATGGTGCGCGCCTTTGAAAAGGCCTGCGGCAAGACGCTGGCTTACAAAATCGTCGATCGCCGCGCCGGCGACGTTGCCGCCTGCTGGGCCGATTGCCAAAAGGCCAAAGACTTTTTGGGATGGCAGGCCAAATTGAGCCTGGAAGAAATGTGCGCGAGCGCCTGGAATTTTGAAGAAAAGCTGCGCGCCAAAGCCAAGAGTTGATCGCTCAAAGCCGCACGACGATGAAAATGCCGACACGTCCGAGGAGACTGTCGGCATTTTCTTTGAGAAAGACTGACGCAGCTTTACTTGACACGTTTAGCCGCTTCGATCAAGTCTTGACGGGCATCGTACACGCCGGAGTTCACTTCGTTCAAATGCAGCAGCGTATCGAACAGATTGTCGTGCGAGACCGCTTCTTTGGCGGCCGTTTTCAATTGCGCGTCGGTCACGCCGAAGCGCGCCTTGGCACCGGCACTCAACCACAAAACCATCGGCACCTTGGTTTGCTCGTCAATACCCGCCCAGTAAGGGGCTCCATGCAACCACAGGTTCTTTTCGCCCAAGCTTTCTCCGTGATCCGACACGTATAGCAAGACCGTATCGACACCTTCGGCCGTATTCAAATCGTCGATGATGCGCCCCAACACACGATCGGTGTAGTGAATCGTGTTGTCGTAGGCATCCCGCACGGCTTGCGGCGAGCACGCGCCCATATCTTCGCTTTGGCATCCGTCGCCGAAAGCACGCAACTCGGGCGGCACGCGTTTGTAATAGGCCGGTCCGTGACTGCCGATCATGTGCAACACCAACAGCTGACGATTTTTGTCTTTGGCTTTTGCAATCGCCGCATCGACATTGGCCACCAGGGCTTCGTCGTAGCAGTTGCCGTCGGGACACATTTGACTGTCGCCGGTCACGGGTTCCAACATTGTCGGCGTACACACGCCTTTGCAACCACTTTGATTGTCCGCCCAACGCACGGCAACCCCGGCGCGCTCGATGACGGAGAGCACGCTTTCTTGGCTCAAAATCTTTTTGCGATCGTAATTGTTTCGACCCACTCGACTAAACATGCAAGGCAGACTCACATCGGTCGAAGTACCGCAGGCCGTCACGTCGTTAAAGGCAATCACATCTTTTTTGGCAAGTTCCGGTGTAGTCATCCGTTCGTAGCCGGCCAAACCCCAGTTGGCAATGCGAGCCGTTTCCCCCACGACCGTCACTACCAAAAGAGGACGCGTCGAGCCGTCTTTGACCGTCGGGGTCGAATCGATGACCGTGCGCTCGGTACGATCCGGGCTCGAATCTTTGATCATCGTTCGAACAAAGCTGTAAATGACCGAAACCGGCACGATAAAGTAGCGCGCTTGCTTATCCTGACGAATAAACGTGGCTGTCGTACTCATCTGGCTTGCGATCAGCGCCAAAGAACAAGCCAGGAGCAAAGCGGCTGTCGCCGTCGTTTTCAATACGCATTGAAAAGAAAACGGCACTGCCTTCACGGCAGGGGTCTTTAAAGCTGCAATCCAAACGGGTAAAGCAAAAAGAACGCTCGTCCAAACCAAGCGAAGACCGAGCAACTCTTTGGCCTCGCGCATATCCGTGACCAAGGCGTTGCGAATCATATCGGCCGTCATCACCGTGCCGTACAACACGTTAAAGGCAACGGCTACACCGGCAATCGTTCCCAAAATCGCAAGAACGATGCGCCAACCGCGTGCCGACATCAAGCGAACGATCGGATAAAGAATCGCCGTATACAGCACCCACAGGAGCAAAAACATGCCGAGCGTCGCCCAAAAGGCCGACGGCGTTCCCATCTCCAGCAAGCGTGTGAAAAAGGGCTGTGCCAAGACCGTCAAAACGGCGGCGGAAATCGCAGCTGCACGCATAGGCGTCATCTGTTCGACCTTCTTTTCGCGCTCGGGCAAACAGGCAAACACGACAGAAGCCACCAGCCAATCCGTGGCAAGCGTTGCCGCACAGTGCGACAAAAAGTGTGCGCCTTGCATCATGCGCGCCACGGAACACAATGTCCCGAAAGCCAAAACGAAAACAAGCGTCGCGGTCGCACACTTCGGATAAAGGCGCTTGGCCGCAAAATAAAGCCCGATGAGTGCAAAACCCGTTCCGGCGTGCCCCGACGGCCAGCAACGCCCCTGAGAGACGCCGCCGGCGGAAAAGAGCCACGCAAAGGGATCGGTTAAAAGCGCGTGAGACGAAGAAAATTCTTCCAGACTCCAAGGACAGGCAACCCCCGTCACATCTTTCAGACCGGTCACGAGCAACAGCCCGACGATCATGGAAACGAATGCCGCCCCCAAGACCTTGGCACGCTCAATACGTCCTTTTTTCCAGTCGTAAAGGACAACGGCCAAAAGCCCCACACCGACGATCGTCGTCAAGACCTTGGCCCAACGATAAGCCGGTTGCGCCCAAAACCAGTCCTGCGACCAAGCGTGATCGTTGGCGGCATAGACGATACGCGTCAAGGCCAAATCGAGCGCGTGCGGCGGATAAAGAGTGAGTATTGCCAAAAAGGCTGCGGCAAGCCACATCCAAAGCTGATGAGAGCTGCTCGTACGGATAAATGAGAATGCGTATTTCATGATCGAAAAGTTTCGACCACACGCCGTCAACGTCCGATCACAAATGCGTGAAATACGCGTGAAAAATCGTTAAACAACGATTCCGACTCTTTTGCACTTTATCCCGGCATGAGAAAATTTCCTTACTTCAAAAAGGAAGCCGTATGCGAAAAATCTTAATTGTCGAAGACGATGTTCACATCAGCCAAAATATTGCCGAATTTCTTAATTTTTCCGATCCCGGTCTGACAGCGGAAATCTGCCATGACGGCTTTAGCGCCTTTGCCAAGGCCGCCGCCGACGACAGCATTTCTTTAATCGTTCTGGACATCGGCCTGCCGGGCCTGGACGGCATCAACCTTTGCCAACGGCTCAGAAACATCGGTTGGACAAAGCCCGTGATTATGCTCACCGCTCGCGACACGGTCGAAGACAAGGTCCGAGGGCTTGAGAGCGGTGCCGACGACTACCTGATCAAACCCTTTTCTCTCACGGAACTGTTGGCCAGAATCCGTGTTCAACTGCGTCATCTCGATCAAAAAACGGTACAACAAGTCCTGCAAGTCGGCGATCTTTCGGCCAATTTGCACACCTGGGAGTTTTCACGCGCAGGAAATCCGCTTAAACTCAATGCAACGTTGGCCAAAATATTGGTCATCTTGATGAAAAAGAGCCCGGGCGTGGTAACCCGACAGGAATTGATCGAGGCTGTGTGGACAACGCCGCCCACAAACGAAACGTTGCGAAGCCACCTTTATCTGCTGCGCAACGCCATCGACAAGCCGTTTGATCATCCGCTGTTGCATACCATCTCCGGTATCGGTTGGACCTTGCGGGAGAATAAACCTTGATACTGAAGTCCGCGACACAAACGCTCACCGGTCGCATCATGGCCGCCATGACCGTGATGACGGCCATTGTCGGGCTTGCCTATTGCTTTGCCGTGTATACCAGCGTCATGCTCGCCGAAACGACATTAATCGGCGGTCGGCTTGAAACCGAACTCAAAGCCCGCATCGAAGGCAATCGATCGAACAATCCGTCGGCAAGCGTCATCTATACCGACAGTGTCGCCCACGCCAAAAACTTTGCCCCCATTCCCGAAAAGTATGCCGAATTGCCCGACGGTTTTAGCGAAATCGTGGGCGAACACGATCGCTTCGTTTTCAAACTCACAACCGACAACGGCCGTTGGCTGATCGAACAGGATCAGTTCGGCTTCGAAGCACTGGAAATCGAGCTTTATTCGCAAGCGGTTGCTGGCTTGTTTCTGGCCATCGGCGTTGCGGCCGCTTTAGGCTACTGGTTGGCACGAAGTATTGTCACCCCCGTTAAAAACCTTGCCAAAGACGTCCGGCTCATGTCCGAAAACCGTACGCTCAAATTCGAGCATCCGATCACGGGAGAAGACGAAATTGCCGAGCTTGCCCGAACGTTGGAAGACACCTTCGGTCGCCTGCATGAGGCATTGGCCAGAGAAAAAGCCTTTACGGCCGATGTGGGCCACGAGTTGAGAACCCCGCTGATGGTCATTTCTTCAAGCTTGGAGGTTTTGTCCGCGCAATACCCGCAACTGGCGCAAGCTCGACCGCTCGAACGCATCCGTGAAGCCTCCGAGCGCATGACGCGTCTGGTACAAGTGTTTTTGGAATTGGCACGCGGAAAAATCCATTCGGAAATGCCCGAAGGCGATCTGATCGAGACATTGGGCAACATCGTCTCGGTGCGACAAACGGAAGCGGCTGCAAAAGGTCTGGAATTGTCGCTCAAAGACTTTACGCAAAGCCCAAAAACAGTCAATGCCATCTTGTTTTATTGCTTGGTGGACAATCTGGTTCAAAATGCCGTTCGCTACACCGAGACCGGCAGCGTGACCGTCTCGGTAACACAAGACACCGTGACGGTAGCCGATACGGGTCCGGGACTGGACCTGCAATCCGAAGACGTCTTTAAAGCCTTTGTACGCGGTAAAGATGCGCGCGGCCCGGGCTACGGTTGGGGCTTGAGTTTGGTATTGCGCATTTGCGAGCATACCGGTTGGAAATTGAGACTGAGAGCAAATCGCCCTCAGGGAACCGTGTTTGAAATCACCGGTTTCTAATGAGAAAAAAGCCGCAGGCAAACGCTTGCGGCTTTTTCTTCGGAAAACCTGAGGCTAAAAATTATTCAGCCTTTTCTTCCTTCACCTCTTCGACTTCAACAGCCTTTTCGGTGAGTTCCATGTAAGCCATGGGAGCGTTGTCACCAACGCGGAAACCCATCTTCAAGATGCGGGTGTAGCCGCCGTTGCGGTTAGCGAAACGCGGGCCGAGCACGTTGAAGAGCTTGGTGACCATTTCGCGGTTGCGCAAACGGTTGAAAGCCAAACGGCGGTTGGCAACGGTGTCAACCTTGGCAAGCGTAATCATGGGTTCGACCACGCGGCGCAATTCCTTGGCCTTGGGCACAGTGGTCTTGATAGCTTCGTGCTCAAGAAGAGAGTTCATCATGTTGCGAAGCATGGCCAAGCGATGAGCGCTGGTACGATTGAGCTTGCGAAGACCGGAACGATGACGCATTTTATTTTTTCCTTAAAAAAGTCTTTGGCGTTCTTCTCGACATGGAGAGACGCCACCCGCTCTTCTATCCGAAAACATTTTCGGCGGTCGGGTTTGGGTTAAAAACGAAAGCCCGAAGTGTACACCAAAAACGCACACTTCGGGTGAAAAATCGTTAAAAATTAACGATCAAGATTGGCCGGCGGCCAGTTTTCCAAACGCATGCCCAAGGTCAAGCCGTGGGTGGCAAGAACTTCCTTGATTTCGTTCAAGGACTTGCGACCCAAGTTCGGGGTCTTCAAGAGTTCGTTTTCAGTGCGCTGGATCAAATCGCCGATGTAGTAGATGTTTTCGGCCTTCAGGCAGTTGGCGCTGCGAACCGTGAGTTCGAGGTCGTCAACCGGACGCATGAGGATCGGATCCAGGGGCGGCGGCGTATCTTCCGCGGCGGCCTGTTCGACTTCGGTTTCCGTCTTGATGGTACCGAAGATGGAGAGCTGGTCCTGCAGGATATGCACGGAGCTCTTCAAAGCTTCCTCAGGCGAAATCACGCCGTTGGTTTCAATCGTCATTTCGAGCTTGTCCAAGTCGGTGCGCTGTGCAACACGAGCTGCCGACACGCTGTAGGCGACGCTGCGAACGGGCGAGAAG
>ERZ1035006.106-NODE-106-length-68174-cov-9.407405_pt1 | contig 68174 bp, 53 predicted proteins | sample MGYA00520694_ERZ1035006 | MGnify/ENA primary metagenome ERZ1035006 (study PRJEB33766, sample SAMN09781746) | gut metagenome | biome: gut microbiome | host: Homo sapiens | place: Madagascar | study: EMG produced TPA metagenomics assembly of the PRJNA485056 data set...
GTGAGCCATCTCTTGGACCGGTATTTGGTGTAAAGGGCGGCGCAGCAGGCGGCGGCTATGCACAGGTTGTTCCAATGGAAGATATCAACCTTCATTTCACAGGTGATTTCCATGCAATCGGAGCTGCAAACAACCTTCTTGCAGCAATGATCGACAACCACATTTTCCAGGGAAATGCCCTGAACATCGACCCACGTAAGATTACATGGAGAAGATGTGTGGACATGAATGACCGTCAGCTTCGTAACGTAATTGATGGTCTTGGCGGAAGAACAAACGGTATGCCTCGTGAGGATGGCTATGACATTACTGTTGCATCTGAGATCATGGCAGTTCTTTGCCTTGCAAGCGATATCACAGACCTGAAGAAGAGACTTTCCAGAATGATCATCGGTTATACATATGGAAAAGTTTCTGAGCAGAAACCGGTAACAGCAGGCGATCTTCATGCAGAGGGCGCTATGACAGCTCTGTTAAAAGACGCTCTGAAGCCAAACCTGGTTCAGACTCTGGAGCACGTACCGGCTATCGTTCACGGTGGACCATTTGCTAATATTGCCCACGGATGTAACTCTGTAACAGCTACCAAGATGGCTATGAAGCTTGCTGATTATGCCATTACAGAGGCTGGATTCGGTGCTGACCTTGGCGCTGAGAAATTCCTTGACATCAAGTGTCGTATGGCAGGCCTTCATCCAAATGCAGTTGTTATCGTTGCTACAGTACGTGCACTTAAATACAACGGCGGCGTTGCAAAAGCTGACCTGAACAATGAGAACCTTGAGGCTCTTGAGAAAGGTATCCCGAACCTGTTAAGACATGTAAATACGATCAAAAATGTTTACAAGCTTCCATGTGTTGTTGCTATCAACGCATTCCCAACCGATACCAAGGCAGAGCTTGACCTGGTAGAGGCAAAATGTAAGGAGCTTGGCGTTAATGTTGCTCTTTCTGAGGTTTGGGCAAAAGGCGGCGAGGGCGGCCTGAAGCTCGCTGAAGAAGTAATCCGTCTCTGCGAAGAGCCAAATGACTTCTCCTATTCCTACGAGCTGGAAGGCTCAATCGAAGACAAACTGAACCAGATCGTTCAGAAGGTATATGGCGGCAAGAAAGTTGTTCTTACAGCAAATGCTCAGAAACAGGCAAAACAGCTGGAGGCTCTTGGCTTTGGCAACTGCCCGATCTGTGTTGCCAAGACTCAGTACAGCTTAACAGACGATCAGACTAAGCTTGGTGCTCCTACAGACTTTGAGGTAACGGTACGTAACCTGAAGGTTTCTGCTGGTGCTGGCTTCGTTGTTGCACTTACAGGTGAGATTATGACTATGCCAGGTCTTCCGAAGGTTCCGGCAGCTGAGAGAATCGATGTTGACGAGACAGGTAAGATCACAGGACTGTTCTAACAAGAAAATTGGACATCAGGCGGATGGAAGCATCCGTCTGGTTTCATAGAAAACTGTAGCTTATAAGAGAAGCTGCAAAGAAAAAATGAAGGAGACTGGGAAAATGGGATTTTCAACAAGTACGTGTACAGAATTTGTAGAAGTTCTTGCTTCTAAAGCACCAGTTCCAGGCGGCGGCGGAGCATCTGCACTTGTAGGTGCCGTAGGAACTGCTCTTGGAAATATGGTAGGAAGCCTTACCGTTGGTAAGAAAAAATATGCGGATGTAGAAGAGGAAATGTGGGAGCTGAAAGGCAAATGCGACCAGCTTCAGAAGGATTTCCTTCGCCTTATTGAGCGTGATGCAGAAGTGTTTGAGCCGCTTTCCAAAGCCTATGGTATGCCAAAGGAAACAGAGGAAGAGAAGGCTGAGAAAGCAAGAGTTATGGCTATCGTATTAAAGGATGCCTGCTCTGTTCCAATGGAAATCATGGAGAAGTGCTGCGAAGCACTTGATCTGATCAAGGAATTTGCAGCAAAAGGTTCCAAGCTTGCTATCAGTGATGCCGGTGTTGCAGCAACCTTCTGTAAAGCTGCTTTAAAGGGTGCAAGCCTGAATGTTTATATCAACACCAAATCTATGGCTGACAGAGAATATGCAGAAGAGCTGAATGCAAAAGCAGATGCTATGCTTGAGAAATACTGCCAGCTTGCAGATGAGACATTTGACAGTGTTCTTGCAAGACTGAAATAAGAGCAGGGACTGTTTTCTTATCCGTATAGAGAAAGCTTATCATAATATGAAGGAGAAATATAAAAATGGCAAAACAGTTATTAGGAAAAGAAGTAACTGCTGCATTAAATGAGCGTATTAAGGGAAATGTAGCAGCGCTTCAGGAAAAAGGCGTGAATCCAACACTTTGCATTATCCGTGTAGGCGAGAACCCAAGTGATATTTCTTATGAGAAGGGCGCAACAAAGCGCTGCGAAACGTTAGGCGTTGCCTGTGAGAAAATCCTTCTTCCGGAGGATGTTGCTCAGGACGAGCTTCTTGCAGTTATCGACAAAGTTAACAAAGACGACCATATCCACGGTGTTCTTCTGTTCCGTCCTCTTCCAAAGCATCTGGATCAGGCTGTTATCGAGAATGCACTTGCTCCTGAGAAGGACGTTGACTGTATGACAGACCTTTCTATGTCTGGTGTATTTACAGGCAAGAAGATTGGTTTCCCGCCATGTACACCACAGGCTTGCATGGAAATCCTGGATCACTATGGAATCGACTGCACTGGTAAGAAAGCAGTTGTAATCGGCAGAAGCCTTGTTGTTGGAAAACCTGCTGCCATGATGCTGGTTAAGAAGAACGCAACTGTAACCATCTGCCATACAAGAACCGTTGATATGCCATCTGTAGCCCGTGAAGCAGACATCATCATCGTAGCAGCAGGCCGTGCAGGTGTTGTTGGCGCTGAATATGTAAAAGAAGGACAGGTTGTGATCGATGTAGGAATCAACGTAAATGCAGAAGGAAAGCTTTGCGGAGATGTTGACTATGCAGCAGTAGAGCCAATCGTAGACGCTATTACACCAGTTCCTGGCGGTGTTGGAAGCGTAACCACTTCTGTTCTGGTCGGACACGTTGTAGAGGCTGCTATGCGTAAAGTGAACGCATAATAGTTTCTTTAAAAAAGCTCCTGGGTAAGTATATGCCAGGAGCTTTTTTTGTGCATATAACAAGATACACCATATAATAATTTATAAAACAAGAGACAAAACAGAAGAATATCCGTTATGAATTGGTTCATAAAAATCAAAAAATCAACGATTTTTTGTTGGAAATAGAAGAGAAACTCAGAATACACCATATAGAAAATAAAATGAAAAGAAGAGAATAGAAATACACATTGCTTTTCCCGGACAAATCAGTTACTATAAAAGTTACCAGTGAAACGGAGGTAAAAACATTATGGGAAAAGTGATGGCGGTGAATATCAGTGAAAAAAGGGGAACTCAGAAGGCGAATGTCCACACTGTGAAGCTGATTGAAAATTATGGCCTTGAGAATGACGCCCATGCTGGAAACTGGCACCGTCAGGTAAGCCTGCTGTCTTTTGAAAAAATAGAAGAATTTAAAGCAAAAGGAGCTCCTGTAGAGGACGGTGCCTTTGGCGAAAACCTGATTGTCCAGGGCTTTGATTTCAAAACACTTCCGGTGGGAACCAGATTGAAATGCAACGATGTGATCCTTGAGATCACCCAGATCGGGAAACAGTGTCATAAAGGCTGTGAGATTTTCCAGATCATGGGGGACTGCATTATGCCAAGGGAGGGTGTATTTGCAAGAGTCATCCATGGTGGCGTCATTTCAGAAGGAGACGAGATGGATTATGCTTGATCAGCACGGAAGAAATATTGACTATCTCCGTATTTCCCTTACAGACAGGTGCAATCTTCGCTGCATTTACTGTATGCCGGAGGAGGGTATTTGCCAGATTCCAAGAGAAGAGCTTCTAAATGAGGACGAGATTCTCAGAATCTGTACCTGCGCAAAGACACTTGGAATTTCCAAAATAAAGCTTACAGGAGGAGAGCCTCTTGTGAGGAAAATCTGTACGCCCCTGGTAAAGAAATTAAAAGAGCTTCCAGGCATCCGTCAGGTTACACTGACTACAAATGGAATCCTTTTAAAAGAACAGCTTCCTCAGCTTGTGGAAAACGGACTGGATGGGGTAAACATTAGTCTGGACACTTTGCAGAGAGACCGCTTTTGCAGCATTACCAGACGGGATGAACTGGAACGGGTGCTGGAAGGAATCCAGGCAGCCCTGTCCTACCCCCAGCTGAAAATAAAAATCAACTGTGTTCCCACCTTTCAAACGGAGGAAGATCTGGTACATCTTGCCTCTTTTGCAAAAGAAAATGCCATACATGTACGCTACATTGAAATGATGCCCATAGGTCTTGGAAAGAATTTCACTCCCAGAAATGAGGCATCAATAAAGGCGCTTCTGGAAAAGGCTTATGGAAGGATGACACCTACAGAGGAGACTTTGGGAAATGGTCCCTGTCATTATTACCTGGTTAAGGGATTCTGTGGAAAGATTGGATTCATCAGTGCATTGTCCCACAAATTCTGTAACCAGTGCAACCGGGTGAGACTTACCTCCACCGGCTATCTCAAAGGCTGCCTGCAGTATGAAAAAGGAGCGGATCTGAAGAAGCTCCTGCGGGAAGGCTGTACCGATGAAGTACTGACAGAGACAATTCGCAGAACTATTTACGAGAAACCGACAGGCCATAATTTTCAGGAAAAAAAGAACGGAAACGAAGAAAAACACATGATGTCCCAGATCGGCGGATGAAAAGCCGGAATTTGTGAAAAATAAAACAAAAAACCACAAATTCCGGCTATTTTTACGCTTATTTTCAGATAAAAACAAAAAATATACAAATAAGCTCTTGCTAAAATGAACAAAAAACTATATAATTTCATTACAAAAATAGTGAAGTTTGTTAAAAAATATGCAATGCCGGAAACCTTATGGTGCAACGTGAACAAAATGCTGGAGGTAGAACTGGCAGGTAAGGAGGATTAACAGGAATGTTAGATCAGTCATGTTACAAAAAGGCAGATGAGATTATTGAGCATTATGATAAATGTGCAGCCTCATTAATCCCCATCATGCAGGACATTCAGGCAGAGTACCGGTATCTGCCGGCAGAGCTTCTCACCTATGTAGCTGAGAAAATCGGTGTCACAGAGGCCAAGGCGTTCAGCGTAGCGACCTTCTATGAGAATTTTTCCTTTGAGCCTAAGGGAAAATATATTATCAAGGTGTGCGACGGAACAGCCTGCCATGTAAGGAAATCAATCCCCGTGAAAGAAGCATTTATGAAGGAATTAGGGCTTAGCAATAAGAAGCATACCACAGACGATATGCTTTTTACTGTTGAGACTGTTTCTTGTCTGGGAGCCTGTGGACTGGCTCCGACCTGTATGGTGAACGATGAGGTACATCCCAAGATGACCCCTGAGAAGGCCGTTGAACTTATTAATAGATTGCGAGGTGAGAATGCATGAGGATTAACAGTAAAGAAGACCTGCTGAATAAAAAAGCTGAAATCGAACAGGATATCCGGAAATATACGTGCCGCATTCTCGTCTGTTCCGGTACCGGATGTATGGCTTCCGGTGCACAGAAGATTTATGATGAGATGGTAAGACTCTGTGAGGGAATCGATGGCGTACAGATCGAGATGCAGAAGGACATTCCTCATGTGGGCATAATCAAAACGGGCTGCCAGGGCTTATGCGAGTTGGGACCGCTTATGCGCATCGAGCCTTATGGATATCAGTATGTACACGTACAGGAGGAGGATTGTCTGGAGATCGTAGAGAGAACAGTACGTCTGGGACAGCCAGTAGACCGCCTGTTTTACCGTCATGGTGATGAAGTCTGTCCGAAGCCTGAGGATATCCCATTTCTGAATCGCCAGACAAGAATTGTTCTTGAAAACTGCGGCAAAATCGACGCAGAATCCATTGATGAATACATTGCAGCAGGCGGCTTCCTTGCACTCGCAAAGGCAGTAACGGAGATGACTCCTCAGGAGGTTATCGATGTTGTTACCAGATCCGGTCTTAGAGGCCGTGGCGGTGCTGGCTTCCCGGCGGGCAAGAAATGGTCACAGGTAGCCAGACAGCCGGAGAAAATCCGATATGTAGTATGTAATGGTGATGAAGGAGATCCTGGTGCATTTATGGATGGTTCCGTTATGGAAGGGGATCCGTATAAGATGATCGAAGGCATGATCCTTGCAGCTTATGCAGTTGGCGCAGAGAACGGATACATATATGTACGTGCTGAATATCCGCTTTCTGTAGCAAGACTCCGCCTTGCCATTTCTCAGGCTGAGAAATATGGCCTTCTGGGAGATAATATCCTTGACAGCGGTGTGAATTTCCATCTTCATATCAACCGTGGAGCAGGAGCGTTTGTATGTGGGGAAGGTTCTGCACTGACCTCCTCCATCGAAGGAAACCGAGGTATGCCTCGTGTAAAACCACCTCGTACTGTTGAAAAGGGGCTGTGGGGCAAGCCTACCGTTTTGAACAACGTAGAAACCTATGCCAACGTTCCGAAAATTATTCTTCAGGGAGCTGACTGGTTCCGCACCATCGGTACAGAGGGAAGTCCGGGAACGAAGACCTTCTCCCTCACCGGAGCGATTGAGAATACAGGACTTATTGAAGTTCCGATGGGAACAACTCTTCGAGAGATCATTTATGATATCGGCGGCGGCCTGAAGAGCGGTGCTGCGTTTAAGGGTGTACAGATCGGCGGACCTTCCGGCGGATGTCTGGTCGAAGACCAGCTGGATGCACCTCTTGATTTTGATTCTGTGAAGAAGCTGGATGCGATCATGGGTTCCGGTGGCCTTGTTGTTATGGATGAGAACACCTGTATGGTTGAGGTAGCACGTTTCTTCATGAGCTTTACCCAGAGAGAGAGCTGCGGTAAGTGTGTGCCTTGTCGTGAGGGTACCAAGCGTATGCTGGAGATCCTGGAGAAGATTGTTGCCGGAAAGGGTGAGCTGTCCGACTTAGATGAGCTGGAAGAGCTGGCCACCATGGTACAGAGCATGGCTCTGTGCGGACTGGGAAAGAGTGCACCACTTCCTGTTCTCAGCACCATGAAGCGTTTTCGTGAGGAATACGAAGAACATATCCGTGACAAGAAGTGCCGTGCGAAGGTATGCTCAGCACTCCGTCAGTTCCACATCAATCCGGAGTTCTGCATCGGATGTGGAAAATGTGCCAAAAACTGTCCTGCCGGAGCTATTTACGGCAAGATTAAATCACCTTATCATATTAATAACGATGTCTGTATCAAGTGCGGTACCTGCAAAGATAACTGTAACTTTGATGCAATATATGTGGAAATGTAGAGGGAGGACAGATTATGGGTACAATGACTATTGACGGCAGAAAAGTCGAATTTACAGATGAAAAAAATGTCCTGACTGTTATCCGTAAGGCAGGAATCAACATTCCTACACTGTGCTATCACTCAGAGGTTTCCACATTTGGAGCCTGTCGTCTGTGTACAGTAGAGGATGACAGAGGAAGAACATTTGCATCCTGCTCGGAAGAGCCAAGAGATGGAATGGTAATTTATACAAATTCCGGCAGGATCAAGAAGTATAGAAAACTGGTTGTAGAGCTTCTCCTTGCAGCTCATTGCCGTGACTGTACAACCTGCGTAAAAAGCGGTGAGTGTGTACTGCAGGAACTGGCACACCGCCTGGGCGTACATAATATCCGTTTCCAGAATACGAGAGAGCAGTATGAGATCGATGACAGCTCCCCATCACTGATCCGTGATCCAAACAAATGTATCCTTTGCGGCGACTGTGTACGTGCCTGCGAGGAGCTTCAGGGAATCGGAGCTTTGAACTTTGCATACCGTGGAACAGAAGCAATCGTAATCCCTGCATTTAACAAGAAGATTGCAGAGACACAGTGTGTTAACTGTGGGCAGTGCCGTGTATTCTGTCCTACAGGAGCAATTTCCATTAAGACCCATATGGACGAGGCCTGGGAGGCTCTGGCAGATCCCGAGGTACGTGTGGTGGCACAGATTGCACCGGCAGTACGTGTTGCAGTAGGCGATCATTACGGACTTACCAAGGGACGCAGCGTGATGGGTAAGATTGTCAATGCCCTTCACAGAATAGGATTTGAAGAAGTTTATGATACATCCTTCAGCGCAGACCTGACCATCATGGAAGAGTCAGCAGAATTCCTGAACAGAATTGAGAAGGGTGAGAATCTCCCGCTTCTGACCTCCTGCTGTCCTGCATGGGTGAAATTTATTACAGATCAGTACAAGGAATTTATTCCGAACCTTTCCACCTGTCGTTCCCCGCAGGGAATGATGTCAGCGGTTATTAAGGAATATTTCCGTGACCCGGAAAATGCCAAGGGCAGGAAAACGGTTATGGTATCTATCATGCCATGCACAGCTAAGAAAGCAGAAGCCATCCGTCCGAACAGCTTTACAGAGGGGGAACAGGATACAGATATTGTTATTACAACAACGGAGCTCCTTCGCATGATCGATAATTTTGGAATCGATTTTGCGCAGCTGGAGCCGGAAGCTTGTGATATGCCATTTGGATTTGGTTCCGGCGGCGGTGTTATTTTCGGCGTTACTGGCGGTGTAACAGAGGCTGTTCTTCGCAGATTAAGCCCGGATCACACCAAGGAAGCTATGCATGAGATCGCAGAATGCGGTGTTCGCGGTGATGATGGCATCAAGGAATTTTCCATTCCGTATAATGGGATTGATGTTAAGGTGTGCGTTGCCAGCGGGCTTGCAAATGCAAGAACGGTTATGGAGCGTGTAAAAAACGGTGAGGCAGAGTATCATCTTATCGAGATCATGGCCTGCCGCCGTGGCTGTATTATGGGTGGAGGCCAGCCGGTACGTGCCGGTGACAGAACCAAGGCGGCAAGAGCCAAGGGACTTTACAATGCAGATAACACCATGATCATCAAGAAATCCAATGAGAACCCGATGGTTCTGGAACTGTATCAGGGATTACTAAAAGGCAATGAGCACAAGCTGCTTCACAACGATTTTTATTAAAAGCTGAATAAGAAAAAGCCCGACTGCATACTATTTACTGGGGAATTCTGTTTGGAAGATATGACCCTATCAGATTATGCAGGAGGGCTTTTTCTATGGAAACTTTTCAGGTTTATCGTGACATACAAGCAAGAACAGGCGGTGATGTATACATAGGGGTTGTAGGCCCTGTCCGTACCGGAAAATCTACGTTTGTCAGAAGATTTATGGAGCTTGTGGCACTGCCCCAGATGGAAGAAAAGCAGCAAAAGGAGGTGCGGGATCAGCTTCCCTTAAGCGGCTCCGGGAAAATCATAACCACGGTAGAGCCCAAATTTATCCCAAAAGAAGCGGTACCCATTACCTTAGGGCAGGACCAGAAAATAAAAGTGCGGCTGATCGACTGCGTAGGCTTTCTGGTAAAGGATGCAGAAGGCAGTCTGGAGGCAGGAAAAGAGCGGATGGTGAAAACGCCCTGGCATTCCAAGGCCGTCCCGTTCCGGGAAGCTGCCAGGATTGGCACGGAAAAGGTGATTCAGGAGCATTCGACCATAGGTCTTGTGATTACAACAGATGGAAGCTTCGGGGAACTCCCCAGGGAAAATTTCCAACAGGCAGAAGAGCAGACAGTAACCGAGCTGAAAATGCAGGGAAAGCCATTTCTCATTGTGATAAATACTCAGCTGCCCTACCAGGAGGAAACCTCCAGGCTTGCAGAAGAATTACAGGACAAATACCAGGTTCCGGTACTTGCCGCAAACTGCGAGCAGCTGAAAAAAGAGGACATCACCCGCATTCTTGAGAAGATCCTTTACGAATTTCCAATTACGGAAATCCGGTTCTTTATCCCTAAATGGGTGGAAATGCTTCCGGCAGACCATGAATGGAAGGGGCAGATTCTTTCTCAGATCCGTTCCTCTATGAAAAACTTTTTGCACATCCGGGATATTACGAAAGAGACGGTTAAGCTGGAAGGCCCTTATGTACAGGATACTTTGCTGGAACAGGTAAATCTTTCCGATGGAGTTGTGAAGATCCGCATACAGATAAAGGATGAGTATTATTACAAGATGCTAAGTGAAATGAGCGGAATTTCAATGGAAAGTGAATATGAGCTGATTCATACGATGAAAGAGCTGGCGCAGATGAAAGAAAAGTACGTGAAGGTAAAAGATGCCCTAGATGCAGTGACATCGAGCGGATACGGGGTGGTGGTGCCGGAGCTTTCCCAGATTCAGCTGGAAGAGCCGGCTGTGATCCGGCAGGGGAACAAATATGGGGTGAAAATCCGTTCCAAAAGCCCTTCTGTTCACATGATCCGTGCCAATATTGAGACGGAAATCGCCCCTATTGTGGGAACCGAGCAGCAGGCAAAGGATCTGATTTCCTATATTGGGGAAAGTGATTCCAGAGGAGAGAGTATCTGGGAGACGAATATCTTCGGAAAGTCTATTGAACAGCTGGTACAGGACGGAATCCGCAATAAGCTGGCGATGATCAGCGAGGAAAGCCAGGCGAAGCTTCAGGATACCATGCAGAAAATCGTTAACGACAGCAAAGGCGGCCTGGTCTGCATTATCATATGAATCCGGAGACTTCAATCCCCTGCCGGCTTGAAAATACAGCCTGCAGGGGATTTTTCAAACACGCTCTAGCGGATGGTGTTCTTCATGAAAATTTATTTCTGATGAGCCTGCTTCCAGCTGGCAAGATATTCCAGTTGTTCTTCGTCTGAAATCCTTTGGGAAAGAGGATCATTTCCCGCAGCCAGACAACAGAAAAGGACAAAAGCCTGCAATGCAAAAAATAAGACAATCAGTAAAATCATGGGGATTCCTCCTTTTTTCTGGGTTTAATAAAGAGTATGCGCATTCATTCCCTTTTTATGCATTTTTTGGGTAGAAAAGTGGAAATTTTTGTACATTTTTGTTATAATCAAAGAGAACTGACTTTTACAGTCAGCTGGAAAAATATGGTATAATAACAAAACACTCTAGATTAGAAAGGAAATCGTATGAGAAAGAAATTACTGGCATTTGTGCTGGCTTCGGTGATAGCTGTAAGCCCTGCACAGTCTGTGTTTGCAGAAAGTTACGGGGCAGCAGAGGAATCCATAGATGGTTCCCAGGATACATCTTCACAGCCGGCTCAGCCGGAAGTGGAGCCCGGCTGGGTGAAGACGAATAAGGTCTACCGCTGGCGACAGGCAGACGGAACCTATCTTCAGACAGCAGGATGGGTTACATTAGAAGGAAAGGTCTATTATCTGAAAGAAGATGGCGTTCGTTATAGCGGGCTTCTGAAACTGAAGGGCAAATATTATCATCTCTCTCCGTCCCTTACCTACGGCCTGAAGGAGATTAAGGGAAACGTCTATTATTTTGATAAGACAACAGGCGCTGCCCGCACCGGATGGCAGATGGTGAAGAAGAAAAACCGTTATTTCCTGAAAAATGGTGCCATGGCCAGAAATCGTTGGGTGAAGGTGGATGGCAAGTATTATTACATCAAGAAAAACGGAGCCAGTGCTGCAGCCAACAAATGGCTTACCGTGAAGGGCAAACAGTATTATATCAGCAAAAAAGGCTATCGGCTTACCGGACTTGTGACCATCAAGGGGAAGAAATATTACTTTGGAAAAGATGGTGTCCTCGTGAAGGACAGAAGTGGTTTCCGGATAAATGGGAAATATTATGAGATTGATTCCAATGGCGTGGCAGTAAAAACCTCTGCATTGAAAGCAGAATGTAACAGAAAGGCGAGAGCCTTTGTTGCGAAACATACCACACCGGGAATGTCCAATGCCCAGAAATTCCGTGCCTGCTTTAATTACATCATGGCATACACCAACTTCAGACCATGGATCAACCCGACAGATGCAGAATTTAAGACCAGTATCTGGCCTTATCAGTCAGCTATCTATATGTTTGACAATGGCCTTTCCGGCAGCTGTTACGGCGTGGCAAGTACAGTGGCAGCCTGCGCAAGCGTGCTGGGCTATGAGCCTTACGTGATCGCTACCACAGGAGATCATGGCTTCGTTATGATAGATGGTTTGTATTATGATAACATGGGCCCGTTGTTTGGCTCATCTACGCACTTTGCGTATACCACCAGGTCAAGAGTGAAATTTTAAAGCAGAACTCTGCTTTGAAAAATATATTTATTCATGAAGGAGTACAAAAATATGAAAAAATGGAAAAAGTTTTTGATACCGGCTGTCTGCCTTTTTCTCATGCAGTCTCCGACCGTCGCCTTTGCAGAGGAAAGTACAGTGACAGATGGTTCTGTGACCAGTACCGTAGAAAATCCGGCTGATACCGTGACCCCACCTGAACAGGTAAGTAAGATCGTAGTAGAAAAAGGAAAACGTCACTATTATATCAATGGTGTTCTTCAGAAGAACTGCTGGGATCCGAGCAAGACCTATTATTTCGATAAGAAAGGAAACGCCTATGCTGCACCTAAGGACTACATCAGCAAGAAAAATGTGGTAGCCAAGAAGATTGGCAAATATCGGTATTGCTTTGATAGAAATGGCCGCAAGGTGACCAATGGCATTTATGCAAATGCAAACTTTACTGCATATGTTGTGGACAAGAAAGGCGTTGTAAATACCAAGAAGACCAAGCAGCTGAATAAGGCAGCGAAACAGGGCCGGCCAGGGAAAGTACTTCGCAAGCTGATGGGAAAGAAAAAACCGAAGACCAAATATATGAGCAGCTGTAGTCCGGGAATGAAGAGAGACGTAGATCTGACATATGCAAATGTGATCGTTTCACTGGGACAGCGTACCGATGGAAGTGAGATGGTCTACGGAATCCGGGCAAGATAAAATCTCAAAGCCCGAAGAAGGAGCGGGCAGAATCTGTGCGCCCTTTACAACAAAAAGAGACAGGAGAATAGAAAAGTATGAGAAAGTTTACAAAATCTTTTGCAGCAATGTTATCCCTTACCATGGTACTTTCAGCAGGAACGCCGGTATTTGCAGAGGGAGAAGGGGCTGTGCCTTCACAGAATACAGAAGTGACTGCAAACCCGGAACCGATCGTTACCCCGGAACCTACAGTATCCCCGCAGCCTCCGAAGAATGGTCTTTTCACCAACGAAGCCGGTAAAACTTATTATTACAAGAACGGCAAAATGGTGAAAAACAAATACGGTATCAAGATTAAAGGAAAGTATTACCGTATCAGCAAAAAAGGAATCGTAACAAAGGTATCCACAGCGGAAGGACTTGCAGGAATCCGCCTTGACAAATGCGGCGGTGACCTGAAGAAGGCTTTCACATGGAGTTCTACCAAGATTCAATATTCTGGCAATGTAGGCAAGCCGAAGAAAGGCCAGAATGAAGTAGAATATTATGCGACCTACGGCTTCAAGAAAGGAAGAGGAGACTGTTATGTGATGGCAGCTACTTTCTGCATGATGGCCAAGGTAAAAGGCAATAAAACCGTATATATGGTAAAGGGAACCGTTCCTCAGGCAAACGGAAAGAACGGAGCACACGGCTGGTGCGAGGTTAAGAATGGCAAGAAGACCTACGTATATGATCCTAACTTTGCATATACCTACCGCAATACAAGTGTGAAGCATCACAGCGGCTACAAATTTACTTACAGTATGTTAGGCAAGGGATACGGACTTTACAGATACAATCTGAAAAAAGTAAAACGTATCAAAGCCTGAATATAAGAAACAGAACAACGTAAGGAGTGACAGAGCATGAAGAAAAAAATCGTAATGGCATTATTAGTTGGTTCTCTGGCAGCAGTGACACCTGCAGTCTGCTTTGCAGCAGAGACAGACGCTAAGGCAGAGGAGGTTTCCGCAGCTGCAGCTGTGGCTGATGGGGAAGAAGCTGACGAAGAGGAAGAAACAGATGCTGCTGATACAGAAACAGACGAGAAGAAAGAAGAAAAAACAGTGGGAGAGAAAACAGAGGGCTGCATCACATTCCGCCTGAAGAACTCTACCACTAAGAAGATCACAGGTCTTGCCATCAAGACCTCTGAAGATGCAGAATTTCCGGAAAATATGATGGAAGAGGGAGATTCCTTTGAACTGAAGGAGAAAAAGAAAATTTTCTTCACCAAAGCCGGGGCAGATACAGAAGCAGCAGATACAGCAGAGGCTTCCGAGGACAAGGCTCCTACCTATGATCTTCATATCACCTTTGAGGACGGGACAGCTGCTGATGTTCACGGAGTAGCACTTGAGAATCTTGGTACTCTGGTAATCCGTGAAAAAGAGGGAGTTGTATACGGTACCTACAAACAGAAGAGTGACAAGGAAAAAGTAAGCACTCTGGAGACTGAAAAGGCCATTGCAGCGGAAGAAACTGCAGCAGCAGAAGCTGCTGCGGCAGAGGCGTCAGCCCAGCAGCAGACACAGAGCTATGACTATTCTTATGATTACAGCAATGATTATTCTTACGACTACAGCGGCGGAGATGATGGTGGCAGCGGAGATGATGGTGGCAGCGGAGATGATGGTGGCAGCGGAGATGGCTGCCTGGACAATGGTCTTTTAGGCTAACACAACCATTACAGGACAGGGCGCCTGCACTGTGTATGAGCAGTGAGGGGCCTTTGTCCGGCTTTAGGAGAAAATATCATGTCGTTAGTATCAAATCTGTTCCTGCTTTTTGTGGCAGCAAGTGTGCTGGTATATTACCTTGTTCCCGGGAAGCTTCAGTGGATCGTTCTGTTAGCCTTCAGCTATATCTACTATGTTGCCGGAGGACCAAGGTATGTTGCCTTTATTCTTTTTTCTACCCTTGTTACCTGGCTTGGTGCTCTTTTTATTGAGAAAACAGAGGAAAAGGGCAATCACAAAGGAGCCCGCAGGCTTCTGATCCTGGGGCTGCTTCTCAATTTCGGAATGCTGGGTGTCGTGAAGTATACCAATTTTGCAGTGGAAAATATCAACGCCCTGCTTCACATGAATTTAAGAGGAATAGAGCTGCTCCTTCCTCTTGGAATTTCCTTTTATACCTTCCAGTCCTCTGGCTATCTCCTGGATGTCTACTGGAAGAGATGCAAGGCAGAAAAGCAGCCTTTAAAATATGCGCTGTTTGTATCTTTCTTTCCGCAGATCCTTCAGGGACCCATCGGAAGATACAGTCGTCTGGCACAGCAGCTGTATGCACCTCATAAATTTGAAGGGAAGAACATTACCAGGGGTTTTGAACGTGTTTTATGGGGATTTTTCAAGAAAATTATCCTGGCAGACTGGGCAGCCGTGTTTGCAGATGCCATTTTCGATGATCCGGGAACCTATAGCGGAGTGGCTCTTTTGGGAGTTCTCTTTTATACCATTCAGCTTTATGCAGACTTTTCCGGTGGAATGGATGTGGTCATTGGAATTGCTTCCATGTTCGGGATTGAGCTGGATGAGAACTTTAAACGTCCTTTCTTCGCAGTGTCTATCACAGATTTCTGGCACCGCTGGCACATCACTCTCGGAACCTGGATGAAGGATTATGTATTCTATCCGGTAACCTTGTCCGGCTGGATGGGGAAATTCGGCAAATGGGGAAAGAAAGTATTCGGCAAGAAGGTCGGCCGTACACTTCCTATCTGTGTTGCCAATCTGATCGTGTTTTTCGTAGTAGGCGTGTGGCATGGTGCAGCATGGAAATATATTGTATACGGTATGTACAATGGAATTATCATTGCATTTAGCGGTCTGATGGCTGAGAATTACAGGAAATGGAAGAAAAATCTCCATATTTCCGGGAAGGAAACCTGGTACTATCTGTTTACGGTACTTCGCACCTTCATCCTGGTTGTGATCAGTATGTATTTTGACAGGGCAGACAGCGTGGGACAGGCCTTTCATATGATGAAACAGTCTGTTACTCATTTTGCACCGTCCCAGCTGCTTCTGATTCCTTCCGGAACACAGGGGACTGCTTTTACCCCTTATGCACTGCTCATCATTGCAGTGGGATGCATCATCCTCTTTGCTGTAAGTGTACTCCAGGAGAGAGGGATGAGAATAAGGGAATCCTTATCCGGGCTTCCTCTTCCGGTTACCGTAGCCATTTATTTTTGTATGCTGGTGTCCATCGGATTATTTGGTTCCACAGCAGTAGCACGAGGTTTTATCTATGCACAATTTTAAGAAAATCATAAAAACAGTGATCGTGCTTGCCGTCTGCATTGCCCTCCTTGTGGGGCTGGATATGGCTCTTTATCCCTGCACCTTCATGAGAAACGACATTCATGCAGTGGTAAGCAATCAGTATGACGATATTATTCTGGGAACCTCTCACGGAATGACGGACATCGACCCCGCCGTAATGGAAGAGACTACCGGAAGAAGTGGCCATAATCTCTGTGTAGGCGGGGAATATGGAATTGATGCCTATTATCTTGCCAGACTTGTGGCAGAGAAGCAGAGCCCTGCAAGGATTATTTATGAGGTGGATCCTGGATACTTTGTTTCTGAGAAAGAAGAAGGGAATAATTACCTCTTATTTTACCACGAATTTCCATTTTCAAGGGCAAAGTTGGAATACTTCTGGAACTCCATTGCCAAATGCAATTTCCGCACCATTTTATTCCCCTGGTATGAGTATTCTCTGAGCTATGAGCTGGGAAAAATCGGAGAAACCTTTCCCCGGAAGTGGAACAAGGATTACGACATTTCCCATTTGAAAAGTGATACCCAGGAATACCATGAGAGTGGACTGATCGAGCGTTATCCTGTGGATACCTCCAAGCTGAAAATGAAAGATATCAAGCTTTTTGAGGAGGATCAGGTGAATCCTCAGAATATGGAATATCTTGGAAAGCTTATTGATTTCTGCCGGGAGAATGACATTGAATTTGTGGCAGTGACAACACCTATCCCCATCGATACCCTTCGTACATACAGTGATAATTACAACGCAGCATGGAAATATTTTGGGGAATACTTCGATGAAAAGGGAGTTACCTATCTGAACTTTAATACCCAGTACTTTAAGGCCTTTTCCCATGAACTGAATGCCTACACAGATTATGACGGCCATATGAATGGAAATGCGGCAGAGGCCTATTCAAGAGTTCTGGCGGACATTTTGAAAGGGGAGAGCAAATGATAACTAACGTTTTGGAATACCTGGAAAAATCAGCAGTAAATTATCCAGACAAAACTGCTTTCGCAGATCTGGATTCCTCTTGTACCTTTCAGGAGCTTTGCAGTACAGGAAGAAGGGCAGGAACAGCACTTGCAGCGCATTTCACGCCCAGAAATCCGGTGCCTGTTTTCATGGAAAAGAGTGTGGAAACCATCGGTGTATTTATGGGGGCTGTGTATGCGGGATGCTTTTATGTGCTTCTTGATACCAAACAGCCTGCAGCCAGACTCCGGCAGATTCTGGATATTCTGGACAGTGACACGCTGGTGACCTCAGGAAAATATGAAAAAGACCTGGAAAAGCTGGAATTTAAGGGGAAGGTTCTGATGACAGAAGAACTGACGGACTGTCAGGAGGATGCCATTTTGCTGAACAAGATCCGAAGCGAGGCAGTAGATACAGACCCGCTTTACGGAATTTTCACTTCCGGCTCCACAGGAGTTCCTAAGGGAGTTGTGGTAGGACACCGTTCCGTTATTGACTTTATTGACTGCTTCACAGAGCTGTTCCACATTACTTCTGAGGATGTAATGGGAAATCAGGCACCATGGGATTTCGATGTTTCCGTGAAGGATATTTATTCCGGACTGAAAACAGGTGCCACCGTGCAGATCATTCCCAAACAATATTTCTCTATTCCTAAGAATCTTCTGGATTTCCTGGTGGAAAGAGAGGTCACGACTCTTGTATGGGCAGTATCAGCCCTTTGTATAATCAGTACCCTGAATGGATTTACCTACAAGGTGCCGGAGAAAATTAAGAAAATTCTTTTTTCCGGCGAGGTAATGCCGATTAAGCATCTGAACATCTGGAGAGGCTATCTTCCGGATGCCATGTTTGTAAATATTTACGGTCCTACAGAAATCACCTGCAACTGCACCTACTACATTGTAGACCGTGATTTCCAGCCGGGAGATGTGCTTCCTATGGGAAAACCCTTCCCCAATGAGAAGGTATTTCTTCTGGATGAGGAGAACCATCTGGTGACAGAGCCTGGGGTAAACGGAGAAATCTGCGTGGCAGGAAGTGCTCTTGCCCTCGGCTATTACCGCAATCCGGAGCAGACACAGAGGGCTTTTGTGCAGAATCCTTTAAATGACCGGTATCTGGAGCCAATTTACCGCACCGGCGACCTTGCTTTCTACAATGAGAGAGGGGAGTTTTGCTTTGCTACCAGAAAGGATTTTCAGATTAAGCATATGGGCCACAGGATCGAGCTTGGGGAAATCGAAACGGCAATGGACAAGATCCCGGAGATCTGCAGAAGCCTGTGTATTTATGACCAGAAAAAGAATAAGATCGTCGCATTTTATGAGGGTGGGATGGACCGGAAAACGCTTTCCCGTACCCTGATGAAATATGTGCCGAACTTTATGGTTCCTAATGTTTTCATACAGGTGGAAGCCATGCCTCTTACCAAGAATGGCAAGATTGACCGCAAGGAACTTACTGCCAGATACGAGGAGGGCAGGTAAATGGTGAAATACGGCTTTATAGATAGCTTTATAAAAGAGGACAAAGGGGCGACCCCTTCTTACATTTTTGACCTGGACTTGCTGGGAGCTCATGTGGAGAAGATTAAGAAGCTTCTGGAAGGAAGGGCACGAGTGTGTTTTGCCATGAAAGCCAATCCTTTTCTCACCAGACCAATGCTGGAGCACGTAGACTTATTTGAAGTTTGCTCCCCAGGGGAGTTTCGGATTTGTGAGCGCACCGGAGTTCCCATGGAGAAAATCGTACTTTCCGGTGTTTACAAAAATCCGGAGGACATCCGGTATGTGCTGTCCACTTATGGCGGAAAGGGCACTTATACGGTAGAATCCTGGGAACATCTGAAGCATCTCAATGAAACTGCCATAGAGAAGAAAATGGTAATTGATGTACTCATCCGTATGACCAGTGGGAACCAGTTTGGCATGGATGAGGAAGATATCCGGAAGATTGTTGCCAAGAGAGAATCCTATGAGGGAATTCATATTCTGGGCATCCAGTTTTATTCCGGTACCCAGAAGAAAAATCTTTCCCAGATGGAAAAAGAGCTGCAGAGCCTGGATGGATTCCTCGGCGAGCTGAAAGAGGATTGCGGTTTTCAGGCAGAAGAGCTGGAATATGGACCTGGATTTTTTGCTCCGTACTTTCTGAAGGACAAAGAAGAGCCAGTGGAGGAGCTTCTGGGTGAGTTTGGAAAGCTTTTGGACGGACTTACCTTTGGAGGAAACGTGATCCTGGAGATGGGGCGGTATCTTGCCTATCTGTGTGGCTTTTATCTGACCTCCATCGTGGACATGAAAGTGAATCATGGACAATCCTACGCCATCGTAGATGGAGGAATCCATCATCTGAACTATTATGGCCAGGCTATGGCCATGAAATTGCCCTATTGCACACAGCTTGACGGTCAGGGAAGGGTGCGCACAGAAGGGGAAGAGGAGCAGTGGAATCTTTGTGGTTCTCTTTGCACGGTAAGCGATGTGATTGTGAAGCTTTTCCCATTGAAAAATCCACGGATTCATGATATTCTCGTATTTGAACGTGTAGGTGCTTATTCTGTCACAGAAGGGATTTATCTGTTCCTCAGCAGACCAATGCCGAAGATTTACTTCTGGAAGGATAAAAAACTGACATTGGTGCGGGATGCCTTACATACAGATGAAATAAATTCAGAAAGGGAGGGAACAAAAAATGGATAAATTGCTTGAAATCCTGGAAGAGATCCAGCCAGATGCAGATTATGAGACTTGTGATACTCTGATCGATGACGGAATCCTGGATTCTTTCGCCATCTTATCTATTGTCAGCGAGCTGCAGGATGAGTTTGACATCACCATCACACCAGCTGACATTGTGCCGGAGAACTTTAACTCTGCAGAGGCACTTTGGGAAATGGTCTGCCGTCTGAAAGGCTGATTTTGGAAAGTTAGTGACACCACATATAGAAGAAACGGCTGCAATTTTTGCATTTATTCTGTTTTATAACAGATCTGATGCAGAGATTGCAGCCGTTTGTCGTTTCGGGGAGTGGTTATTTTTTTAGTAAGGAAAGGGGTGAAGGACATAGGCTTGTCCATCCAGTCTCCAGCAATTTCCCTACAAGCTGTGACGCACATCCTGCAGAAAGCATTTTCCAAATACGCTCTGGAGCGTGTTTGAAAATAATATACAAAAAATTACTAAAAACTGGACAAAAATTGCTAAAAGTGCTATAGTTTTTATAACTGTAGTAACAGAATTGAAAGGGAGGGATATGCTATGAACTCGAAGCAAGTAAAGAAAATCCTTAGCATCACATTAGCCACCGCTATGATCGCCACCGGCGTACCCACCGGCCCACTGGCTGTCAGTGCAGAAAGAGAGAGTCAGGAGACTGCTGAGGATGCGAGCACGGAAGAGACTGTGAATCCAGAGAAGGATGCAGCGGAAGAGACGGCAGCAGATACAGAGGAAGGCGCAGAATCAGAAGAGCCGGCAAAAGCAGACGAAATAGGAGAGCCAAAGGTAGATTCTTCAGCAGTTTCAGCGGAAGCAGAAGCGGAAAAGAAAGAGACATCTGGAGAAAAAGAAACCTCTGAGACGAAGGAACAGAATAAATCAGAAGAAGCATCGGATGCAGAGAAAGACCCAGAAGTGATTGGTGGAGAGAATACTGAGGAAACGGATGAAATAACAAGTGCTGAAGGTGAATATATAGGCTTCAATCAGTCGAAATTTACGTGGACTCCAGGCGTACAGCAGGCTCCGGTAATAGTCGGCACATCAGTAGATTTTTATTATGTTTATAGAAGGTTGGGTGAATTTGAAAAAATAGAAAAACCAGAAGAACCAGGTGAATATGGTGTATCAGCATATAGAAAAGATACTGGAGATATTTTTGATAGTACTAAGTTTACAATAGAAAAACGAGATGCAGAAGTTAAATGGAACTCAGAAATGTCCTATACAGGAAAAGAAATTACGGTTCCAGAATTGAGTATCAGTCTTTTTGATGGCATTGTAACGAGAACGGTAGAGGTAACGGAGGGTGACCTTACAGATGGTAAAATTAAAAATGCAGGAACCTATGCGTTAAAAGCGGATTTATCAGATTTAGCGGCTCACTATACTTTTAATGGTCAGGAATATTACGAAAATATGACCTTCCCATTTAAGGTAACTCCAAAGGAAGTAACTGTGAAATGGAATGATACAGAGGAGACAACCTTTACTTACGATGGGGAACCGCATAAACTTGCCGCACCAACAATCGAAGGTGCAATTCCTGGAGATGATTCTGGTGCCACAGTGAAGTATATGCAGGAGGATGGAGAGAAGAATCCGATAAATTCAGGAACTTATACGGCGACAGTATCCATTTCTTCTAACTATACGATCAAAGCCGGTGCAACCAAAACCATGACCATCAATCCAAGAAAAGTAAATGTTGTACTTGATAATAATGGAGAATACAGCAAAAATTATGGTGACATGGATTCTCTCGCTTATTCCATTCAGGATGAGAATGGAAATGCCACTCCTCTGAAAGAAGGTGAACTTAAGGATATCCTTACCCGTGAGCCAGGAGAGGATGTAAAGAAAGGCGGATATCGGGTCTCTATTTCCCAAGATAAAATTTTGGAAAAAGACTCCGCAAATTATGCCATTCAGAATCTGACGACAAGTGGCCGACTGACCATCAATCCAAGAAAAGTAAATATCGTACTTGATAACAATGGAATATATAACAAAAACTATGGCCAGAAGGATAACCTTACTTATTCCATTCAGGACGAGGATGGAAGCACTACTCCTTTGAAAGAAGGAGAACTTGAAGGGATTATTACCCGTGCTCCTGGAGAAGACGTAAGTGAGGATGGTCACAGGATTACATATGCGGTTTTTGCTTCCGAAGATAAGATTTCTGAAAAGGATTCAACAAATTACAACATTCAGAATCTGAAAACCGTAAAGGGAAGTCTTACGATCAACCAGCTTCCAATTACGGTTGGAATTGACAATGCAAGCAGGAAATACGGAGAAAAGAATCCTATTTTCTCAAGCAGCAAATTTGAATTCAATGGTGCGACAGACAAAGATAAGGTAGCTTTAATAGATGAGTTCTGGAAATCTGGTGTGGCCATTAAATGTGATGCAACAATAGACTCCCCAATCAGTGATGAAACCCATAAATATTCCATCACTCTGGAAAATTTAGAGGCAGCCAGCAACTTTGATGTTACCGTGGAGCCAGGTACTCTTACCATCGCACAGGCAGATGCAGTGCTGACACCACAGGTTACAAAAGCTGTCTACGGCGAGAATATTGAGCTCAATACGGAAGATGCTACACTGGGAACAGTACCTACCAATCTTTTCGCAGTCCAGAAAACGGATGAAGCAGGAAATGTGACAGGAACATACGAAGTGGATGCAACAGCAGGCCTGGATGCCGGCGAATATACACTGGTATTAAAACCAGAAGCCGCCGCAGCTTATCCCAACTATGCGATCCAGTATACTCCGGTTAAGTTTTCAATTGCGAAACGTGCAGTTGAAATTGTAATTGAAAAAAAGACTCATGTATACTATGGCTTTACAGAGGAAGTCCTGAAAGCAAAGCTGGCCAATGCCTATAGCTTCAATGCTGGCGTTGTTTCCTCCGATGCTGTGAAAAAAGAACTTGGAGATGTTCTTACCGTTACCTTGGGAAATAAAGTAAATGCCGGTGACAACTACGAAATTAAAGTAAATACAACAGAAAGCAAAAACTTCGTGATCAGCAATAGAGACGCTACCGGGACATTAGTGGTAGACCAGCTTCCGGTAACCATTACGGCAGAAGCTGGCCAGACAAAGGTATACGGCGATAAAGACAGCGGATATGCGATGTACCAGGTCGCAGAAATCAATCAGGAAGAGCTTGGAACAAGCTGCACAGCTGAAAGTGTAAAAGCAGAATTGGATGCAGATTTTAAAGATGCTTACGGCAATGTGACAATTCTGGAGCGAGAGCCTGGAGAAAAAGCTGGTTCCTATGCATACAGGCTTGTAAAGGATTCTACAGCTTATGGAAACTTTGTTGTAACCTATCAGGCAGATGAAACTGTGAACTATCAGATCCAGAAGCGTGAGGTTAAAATCAATATTCCGGTTGAACAGCATATTTATTATGGCTTTACAGAAGCTGCATTACAGAAACGCCTGACAAGCTATTGGTTTGAGGCATTTGAAACAGATCTTGGCATCACCGCAGATAACGCAAAAGAAGAGCTTGGCAATGCAGTAAAGGTTGAGCTGAAGGATGAGGTAAACGCAGGCGACACCTACACACTTACCGTTGATCCAGGCAAGGCAGAAAGTGAAAATTTCATGATCAGCAATGGAGATGCTGCCGGAACATTAGTAGTAGACCAGCTTCCGGTAACCATCAAAGCCGCAAAGAACCAGGGAAAGATTTACAGCCAGGCCGATAAAGAGAAGGGCTTTGCCGGATATGAAGTGGTAGCGTTCACCGAAGAAGAAAAAGCTGTATTAGAAACTACCTTTGATGCAGCTAAGATAAAAGAAGAGCTGGATACCACCTACAAGGGCAAAAATGGTATTGTAAAAGTTCTGAAACGTAAATCCGGTGAGGATGTTGGCTCTTACGGATTTGAGCTTGTAAAAGAAGATAAGAATTATGGCAACTTCGTAGTAAGCTATGTGGCATCTGACGATATTACTTACCAGATTACCCCACTTTCTGTAGATGTCACCCCAAAATCCGCCCAGAGCAAAACCTTTGGCGAAAAAGAACCAGGCAATTACATATATGATGTTTCTATCACCGATGAGGGTTCAGCCTACAGCAAGGATGACGTAATAACAGAACTCGGAAAAGGTATTGTAGCTCGCAAGGCGGGCGAGAATGTTGGCACCTATGCATATTATCTCAAGGACAAAGATGAGGATTACCTTAAGGAGCATGACAAGGTTTCCAACTATAAGCTGAATCTTGCAGACGGTAAATTTACCGTCAAATCTGTGAAGATTGACCAGATCGCCGACATCACCAGCCGCCAGGGTGAGTTTAACGTTACCACAAACCTGGATACTGACAGAGCAGATTCCGTATCTACCATGTTCAAAGTAACGGCCGACTTTACCGGTGTGGAGAAGACGGACGTTACAGGCATTACTTACAGTGATAACATTACAGATTACATTCTTACACCTGAGGACTTAAGCTTTGCTGGTTCTTCCCGCACGATCCAGATTGAGGATGCCAAGTACGAGAAAAAGGGCAAGGATAAAAAGACATATAAGTGGACAGGAAAACTCCCGGCAGGAACTGTATTGACCGTCACTGTTGTTGGTGAGATTCTGGATGAAAGTGGAAATGTTACAAGAGTAGAAGATGTAAGCAACGCTGTACAGTTTAAAGTTGCCAAGACAGATGCAGGATTTACCTGGACAGGAACCAAACAGAGCTCCCTTGGCAATGGTGCAGGAGTGAACAGCTATGTGGATGAGAAATCCTCTCTTACACTTGCACCAAACGAAGGTATTGCAGGCGAGCTGGTTGAAATTCTCTATGGAGAAGGAAAAAATGCAGCTTCCTACAGCACAATGAGCACAGACAACGGCGGAATTACCTTCAAGCCAGTTGCAAAGAATGCAGATTCCAGACATCAGACTCAGACTGTGACAGCAAATATTGTAGATGTCCTGAACCTGAATTGTGAGTCCAAGACCCAGACCTTCTATGTAGATGATATGGCATTCCCCATCAGCTCTTCCGCAATCCAGTTCGAGAACCGTGGAAAGGAGATCAAGATCCAGGTTCCGGAAGGAGGAACAATTAAGAGCGTAACCATTCCGGGAGGAACCATTACTTTAAGTGGCAATGTATCCAACCAGTTTATTTTACCAGTAAGCTTCTCCGGAAAGAATCTGATTCTAACAGGCTCCAACATTTCCGTAACATACGTAGATGAGGCGGGACATGAGGGAACCGGAAGTGGAACGGTAACTCGTTCTTCTGTAGCTACACCGATTACCTTCCGTATCAGACCAGAACTGAATGCAAATGGATACCTGAACGGACAGCGTGGAAATACCCTGATCGTAAGTGGTGTTGCCTGCGCTTGTGAACCGATTCGTGTAACAGTAGCAGGAATAACACAGACCATTAACGCAACCCAGGCAGATACCTGGAGCGACAGTAACGGAGCATGGGAAGTAGCCTTTGATATGTCCAGACTTCCGGAAGGACAGGACTTCACGATCAGTGCAGAATACATGGACGTAAACGGAACTTCCTACTCCATGACTGCGAAATATGAAGCGTTTGTTGCACCTTCATCTGTGAAATCTCCGATCTACGAAGCAATGACCCATATCAGCGGTATGGTTGAGCCAGGAACAGCAGTAGCCCTTGTAGTAAACGGTGAGACAAGCAAATATTACGAGATTGACGTTGATCGTTTTGGCCGTATGTCCATGGACGATGTGCCGATGATGTTCGGTGGAGAAGATTCCTTTGATATTTACGTACAGGATATTGCAGGAAACGTATCCATCCAGCATTATGACATCGCCCAGCCGGGAGATCCATTTGAAGTAACTTCCCAGGTAAACCCACTTGGAAAATACTTCTACCGAGCAGAGCAGAAGCTCTCCGATGTATATGCAGCAACCCCGATCTCAGCAAAAGACTTTGAGGAGTCTGATACTTTAGAACTTCCGCTGATCATGGGTATGAGCTACGAAGTTGGAAAACTGACCGTAGCCAAGAATGATACCGGAGTTGTAGTAACAAGCGACATTCAGTTGAGCGAGAACATTGATGCAGAAGATTACAAGGTAGAGCATGAGAAGCTGTACGTATACAGAACAAGACCTACCGTAGACGACCTCAGAGACAAGACCGGCGAGGAATTCAAGTATGGAGACACCATCCCACTTGGAGAAGATGAGACAATCTGGATCGTTGATGAGAAAGATATGACCATCCTTGCAGACGATATAGAAGAACTGAAACTGTTCAACTATGAAGAAAGCAAAGAATACGAGACATACCAGGAACAGTAAAAAACTTAAAATCGGAGCTGCCGTACAAAATGCGGCAGCTCCGGTTTTGATATAATATCTAAGTAAAGGGGACTTTACATAAGATGAACGAAATATAACTGAAAAATTAAAAATAATTATAGTAAAATCACAGCGAGAGTAAGAGGATACTAACTCGATAGATTCCATTGTGAAAACCAAGACAAAAATCGGATAAAACTCCACTAGAAGGTAGACATTTCTATCTGAAAATGGTATAATTTTTCTAAAAAAGAAAAAGCAGGAAAACATTTTATAGGCGAACAAAAATAGTGAAAATAAAATGTCAGCCCAGAACTGTTTTTAAAGAAAAATTGATGAAGTGAAAGATAGATGCATTTTCTATATTTTACAGCAGGGACTATTTTTCACCGATTAAACGAGGAGGAAAGAGGAATGAAATCCAAGCAGGTAAAGAAAATCCTGAGCATTACATTGGCATCTGCCATGATCGCATCCGGCGTCCCAACCGGCCCACTGGCTATCAGCGCTGAGAGCGAGAATCAGGGCACGGAAGCCGGAAGTGGAAGCACCGAAGAAAACGGGGTTGGAAATACAAGCGGTGGAAGTGAATCTGGAAATGGAAGTGGAAACGCAAGCGGTGGAAGTGAATCTGGAAACGGAAGCACGGAAGAAAACGGAAGTGGAAACGCAAGCGGTGGAAGTGAATCTGGAAACGGAAGCACGGAAGGAAACGGAAGTGGAAACGCAAACGGTGGAAGTGAATCTGGAAACGGAAGTACCGAAGGAAGTGGAAATGAGAATGGAAGCACTGGCTCCGGTGAAGAAAGCAATGAGATTACATTAAATTGGGGCGAAACCAAATTTGATTGGAATGGCGAGAAACAGGCTCCGTCAGCAGGAAATGGATATACCTATACATATAAAGATGAAAAAGGCAATGCAGTAGAGGAGCCTACAGAGGTTGGCAAATACACTGTAACAGCTGCAATCACTGCTGAGGGTAAGACAATCACTAACCCGACCTGTGACTTTGAAATCACAAAGAAATCTGTAAAAATCGACTGGAAGAATACTGAAACACAGAAGTATACCGGTACTTCTTATGACCTCCCAACTGCTACATTTAAAAATGTAGAAGGTAATGAAGAAGAGATTGAAGTTAAATCTACAGATTCTTCTAAACTTAATGCTGGAAAAGCTATTAATGCCGGCAGCTATACTGTAGAAACCGAATTAACAGAAGATCAGGCAAAGCATTATGAGTTTGATAGTACAAGTGCAACACTGACAATTACCCCAGCAGAAGTTGCTTTTAACTGGGATGATGTAAAAACAACCTATAATGGAACTGCACGGGAGATCGGTGCTCCTACAAGTAAAGAATATGATGGAACTGATGTTACAGTAGTTTATTCAACAGAAGATGGCAAAGCGCCTACAGATGCTGGCACATATACCGCAGAAGTTAAAATTGTAAACACAAACTATGTTCCTACCGAAGCAACCAAAACCAGAAAACTGGTTATTGAGAAACTTGATGCAAATATCACCATTGGAGAAACCGGCGTAATTTATGGCGCTAATGGCTATAATGCTCAGCCGTCCAATTACGGCGTTACAGATGCAAATGGCAATGCACTTTCTAGAGAGCTTCAGAATGAATTTAAAAACGAATTTGGCACAAATATCTTAACCTGCGATATGGGTGAGGGCAATGTAGGAGAATATGCCATCAAAGTAGCTGAGAATGCACCTACAGAATCCAAAAACTTCGCATTAAAGAATAAAGACACAGCAGAAGGAAAACTTACTGTTAATCCATTACCTGTAACCATTTCAATCGCTGACCAGAGCAAATATTACGGGGAAGTAAAGAAACTGGAATATACTCTTACACCAGCTGGTGGATTTAGTAGCAGTGATCTGTGTATTTCCCTGGAGAATGCTCTTGGTGATGACATTCTTCAGTGCGATGAGGGTGATGGAAATGTTTTCGATGCAGAGGGAAATCAGGCGAAATATCCAATTACCCTTAAAGATGTAGCAGAAGGAAACTTTAAGCTTGTAGATGCAAATGGCAGCGCACAGGATTTAAGTGCGGTAACCGGAAACTTAACTATCAATCCACTTCCTGTTACTGTTGAAATCCCAAATGCTGAAAAAGTTTATGGAGATGCAGATCCTGAATTTGACGTCAACGTAACTCCAAATGCAGGAATTACTCTTAAAGAAGGTCTGGATGTAAAAGCTGAAGTAAAGGGAAAAGTAAAGGTAACTCGAACAGAGGGAGAAAAAGCAGGAAAATATACAACTTCTCTTTCCGATATAGCAGCTGCTACAAATTATAAGATTAATAACCCAGATGTAACCGGTACATTTGAAATCAAGGCAGCAGCCATTGTTGTAACCGCAGTTGCAGAAAACGTGGTATATGGACAGAAACCGGTTCTTGACTATACAGTGGCATCTGCAGATGAAAACAAAGCATTATCTGCTGATGAGATTGCCACGATTAAAGCAGAGCTGGGAACAGATTTCCTGAAATGCGATGGCGTAAATGTAGGAGAATATGATATTGTTCAGAAGGGAACATCTGACAACTACGCAATCTCTTATGTAGGTGCTAAATTAACAATTGAGCAGCTACCTGTAACTGTAAAAGCCAAAGAAAATCATAAGACCTACGGCGACAGTGATCCGAAGCATTTGGATTATGAGGTTTCTGTCAAGGATGCGTATAAAGATCTTACAAAATATAACGATGGAAATGTAAAAGATGAACTGGAAAATGTAACAGTAGCAAATGGCCAGGAAATCCTGAAACGTGCAGAGGGTGAGGATGTTACAGAAGCAGGCTATGCATATGATCTTGCAGCGGCAGGTACAGACTATGGCAACTTTGTATTGACCTATGACACAGATTGCAGAGAGACCTTTAAGATCAATCCTCTTGCAGTCACCATCACTGCAGATGCAAAAGAGAAGTTCTATGGAGCAGAAGACCCAGAATTAACGTACCGGGTTACGCTTCCAGAGGGCGCTGGCAAGAAAGAAGAGGATGTAAGAAAAGCGTTTGACGCAGCAAAGGGTGAAGAAACTCTTAAAAGAGCAGGCGCAGCAGAAGAAAACGGAAATCCGGAAGATGTAGGAAGCTATGATATTACACTCAATAAAAAGCTGAACAACTACAAGATTACTTATGTGGGAGCACAGCTGGTAATTAAGAAACTTCCGGTTACAATTGTTCCGGATGAGAAGCAGTCCAAGATCTTTGGCGCTGCAAACCCGAAACATTATGGATACAGCATTAAGTACAGCAAAAAAGAAACAAAAACTCAGCTTGAAAAAGATCAGATCATCGAAGAACTTAAAAAAGATGTCCTGGTTCGTGATGCAGGCGAGGCTTTAGGTTCTTATGCATATCATTTAAATGGAAATGAAGCTTATGTAAAAAATAATTTCAAAAACTATGACCTGACATTAGAGGCTGGTTCTTATACGATCAATGCGGTAGCAATTACAGCAGTTGATGCGATCAACAGCCGTCAGGACACATTTAAGGTAGCGACAAACCTGAAAGGTGCAAGAGAAGACGGAGTATCCACCAAGATTAAGGTAACGGCTGAATTCCCTGATTCCAAAGACATCACCTTTACAGAGAACATTGATGATTATATTTCAGAAGCAACAGATGGTGTATTATTTACATCCGATTCTGAGAATTTGTATGTCAATACCATCGAATATCAGAAAAAGGGTAAGAATAAGAAAGACCTTACCTGGAATGGAAAGCTTCCGGCAGGAACAAAGCTTACCATTGATATTGTAGATGCCAATGGAATCAGCGTAAGCGAAGTACCGGTAGAAGTAGCAGTTGACAAGGTAAACGCTTCTTTCGCATGGAGCGGAACCAAACAGAGCTCCCTTGGAAACGGTGATTCCGGTGTGAACAGCTATGTTGATGAGAAAACATCCCTGACACTTGCAGCCGGAGAAGGCAGCGTTACAGACGAGATGGTAGAGGTTGTATATAATAATGGCAGTGGAAAAGAAGAAGCTTCCTATTATGATACTCTGAACCAGACCTTTAAACCAACTCCAAACAATGGCAATGCGAAACATCTTACCCAGACCGTAACCGCAAACATTGTGGATACTCTGAACATTGCCTGCGAGTCCAAGACCCAGACCTTCTACGTAGATGATCAGGCGTTCCCGATTAGCTCTTCCGCAATCCAGTTTGAGAACCGTGGAAAAGAGATCAAGATCCAGGTTCCGGAAGGCGGAACGATTAAGAGCGTTACCATTCCGGGAGGAACCATTACCTTAAGCGGCAATGTATCCAACCAGTTTACCTTACCGGTAAGCTTCTCCGGTAAGAACCTGATCCCTACAGGCTCCAGTATTTCTGTAACCTATGTGGATGAAGCCGGACATGAAGGAACCGGAAGCGGAACAGTAAACCGTTCTTCCGTATCCACACCGATCACCTTCCGTATCAGACCGGAGCTGAACGCAAACGGATACTTAAACGGACAGCGGGGAAATACCCTGATCGTAAGCGGTGCTGCCTGCGCCTGCGAGCCGATCCGTGTAACAGTGGCAGGAATGACCCAGACCATCAACGCTACCCAGGCAGATACCTGGAGTGACAGCAACGGAGCATGGGAAGTAGCCTTTGATATGTCCAGACTTCCAGAAGGACAGGACTTCACGATCAGTGCAGAATATATGGATGTAAACGGAACTTCCTACTCCATGACTGCGAAATATGAAGCGTTTGTTGCACCTTCATCTGTGAAATCTCCGATCTACGAAGCAATGACTCATATCAGCGGTATGGTTGAGCCAGGAACAGCAGTAGCCCTTGTAGTAAACGGCGAGACAAGCAAATACTACGAGATTGACGTTGACCGCTTTGGCCGTATGTCCATGGATGATGTGCCAATGATGTTCGGCGGAGAAGACTCCTTCGATATTTATGTACAGGATATTGCAGGAAATGTATCTATCCAGCACTATGACATTGCAGAGCCAGGAGATCCGTTTGAAGTAACATCCCAGATCAGTCCTCTTGGAAAATATTTCTACAGAGCAGAGCAGAAGCTCTCCGATGTATATGCAGCAACCCCGATCTCAGCAAAAGACTTTGAGGAGTCTGATACTTTAGAACTTCCGCTGATCATGGGTATGAGCTACGAAGTTGGTAAGTTGACAGTAGCGAAGAATGACACTGGCATTGTTGTAACAAGTGACATTCAGCTGAGCGAGAACATTGATACTGAAGACTATAGGGTAGAGAACGAGAAGCTGTATGTATACAGAACAAGACCTACTGTGGATGATCTGAGAGACAAGAAAGGCGAAGAATTCAAGTATGGAGATACCATCCCGCTTGGAGAGAACGAGACAATCTGGATCGTAGATGAGAAAGATATGACCATCCTTGCAGACGATATGGAAGAACTGGAACTGTTCAACTATGAAGAAAGCAAAGAGTACGAGACATATCAGGAACAGTAAAAAAAAGATACTCTAAAAAACGGAGCCGCCGTACGAAAAGTGCGGCGGCTTCTTTAAAAAGGTGGATATGAAAAAGAAAAGAAAAAAACGAATCGCAGTAATTTCCCTGTTTGTCCTGGAAGCTGTTATAGCGGTAATCATTATCCTTACCTTTAGCGGAGTCCTGAAAAAACGGAAAGTCATAAAAAACCCGGATATGATAGATAAGCTGACTTCTGCATCCCTGGATCATTCCGCATGGATCAGAGAGGGAAAGCTGTTTCTTGCAGGAGAAGAGTATGAGAACCAGGATGCCACGAAAGACTGGCGGGATTTACAGCAGGTAGCCATTTCAGACGACCATGTTGTTGCACTGGATGCTTATGGAGATGTTCATGCAGCTGGTTCCGATTCCAGTTTACAGTGCAGGATAGACGGATTGGAAAAGGTCAGCTATATTGCCGCAGGAATGCAGTGCTCTCTGGCAGTTATGGAGGACGGCACAATTCAGGTATTTGGTGTTATGGATGAGACGATCCGAAAGTCCCTGGAGGAGGAAGAAAATGTACGGACAGTAGCCATTGGAGATGTGCACACGGTTGTTTTACACACAGATGGAACGGTATCTGCTTATGGAGATAATGATAGTGGACAGTGTGAGGTATCCAAGTGGAACGACATACAACAGGTAGATACGGGATATGCGTATACAGCAGGCCTTACAACGGATGGAACCATTGTATTTGCGGGGGCAGAGAACTGTAATCCCCAGGAATTTACCCAGTGGAAAAGGGTTACAGAAATAGCAGCCGGAAACAGCTTCCTGGTGGTCAGAGACGAGAGTGGAGAAACCTATGCTACCGGAGAAAACAAGCAGGGAGAATGTAATGTGAATGCCTGGAAAAATATGATATCCATTGCAGCAGGGTATGACCATACCATTGGAATCTGCGACACAGGAGAAATTTTTGCAACAGGTTATAATGGAAAAGGCCAGTGTAATATAAAATAGAAAAAGCTGCAGACCGGACAGCGGCAGCTGGATTCGGCTGAAGCTCCGGAAAAACAAAGAAAAGAAGCAGGGATTTTTGCAGAATTTTGAAATAAGATACTGGAAATTTTTGGGGGAAGGTGACGTATGAAGATGGCAGGAGATATTTTAACAAGGGTAGATTTCTGGATTTATCTTACCATGGCTGTAATTTTTGTAACAGGAGTGATTTTATGCCTGCTTCCTGTGAAAAAAGTTCAGAAAGCTCTTGGAAGAGCACATAAGCTTTTAGGAGAGCGCAGGTCCGATGGAAGCTATCTTTATAATTCACCGAACTTCCTGAATTGTAAAGCGTTAGACGATTGCTGGCAGCGTTTTTTAAGCAATCTGGACCTGATGCGAAAGAACAACAGCGTATGTGAAGTGTATGATTTTATCAATCCACAGTCTGCTATCCACGGACCAGGTCATTCCGCCTATGGTTCTATGATTCCGGGCCTATTGACAACACTTGGAATTGTAGGCTCCTTTTATGGAATTGTAAAAGGTCTGTCTACCCTGGATTTAAGTACAACGGAATCTATGAGTTTGTCTATCGGGATTCTGATTTCCGGTATGCGTACTGCTTTTAATACGTCTATTGTAGGTGCGATTCTCGCATTGATTTTCCAGATCTTGAGAAGAATTATCATAGGAAGTGCAGAACGGACACTGCGGGCTTTTATCAGCAAATGTCAGACAGAGATGATGTCCATGCTCACTCCAGATGCCACTTTGATGCAGACCTTGCATGCAATTCTTGCAGAACTCCGTGTTATAAGTGCAAACCAGAAGCAGCAAAGCTGAAAAAAGAGAGGAAGAGGGTATGAGAAGAGGGTATGATTCAGAATATGAAAACGAAGAAGCTTTCAGCCCCTGGGAAACCTATTCGGATCTGTACTGCGGACTGCTTCTTGTATTTGTGCTTTTATTCTTCTTTGCCATTTATCAGTACATCGACGCAAGAGAACGAAACGATGCAGATACAGCGGCTTTGCAGCAGGAAATGAGGGAAGAGCAGGATTCGGTTCTGGCCATCTATAAAACGGATCTGGAAGAACAGGAAAAGGCTTATGAGCAGAAAAATCAGGAGCTGGAAAATCAGCAGTCTGCGATGGCAATTGTAAGAGCTGATCTGGATGAAAGGACGGACCAGCTGGATGCCCAGCAGGCATTGATAGACAGTCAGAAGGCAGAACTGGAGACGAAACAGGACGAGCTTGCAGCCCAGCAGCAGCTGGCAGGTGAACAACAGACTCAGTTGGAAACCCAGCAAACCCAGCTTGCCACTCAGCAGGAACAATTAGAGGCAGCACAGGGACAGCTTGCAGTCCAGCAGGAACAGCTGACAGCCCAACAGGAACAGCTTGTGACCCAGCAGACCCAGTTAGATGCCCAGGCAGTTCAGATCGAACAGATCGTAGGTGTCCGTGGACAGCTGATAGAAGAACTAAATCAGGCTCTTACAGCCAGCGAGATTCAGATACAGGCTGACAAGACCACAGGTGCTATTCTATTTGAGAGTTCGATCCTGTTTCCTACAGATGGAAACGAATTAAGCGAAGAGGGCAGGGAATTTTTCCAGAGATTTATGCCCGTATATATGAATGTATTGCTGCAGCCCCAGTTTCAGGAATACATTGGGGAAATTATCGTAGAAGGACATACAGACGATGCAGGTTCTTACCTGCATAACCTGGAACTGTCCCAGCAAAGAGCATGGAGCGTGGCAGAATATTTTCTCAGTGAGGATTGTCAGTTTCTAACAGCTGATACACAGAATCTGCTGAAATCACTGATCACGGTAAACGGCTGTGCCAATAAATCTCCTATTTACAATGAGGACGGAACGGTAAACGCTGACAGATCCAGAAGAGTGGAAATCAAATTCCGCTTAAAGGATCAGGAGATGATCCAGGAAATGGATGCGATATTGAATAAACAGGAAAGCGAAGAGGGACAAGGACAATGAGAAAACGACATTTGAGGAAGTTTTTACTTGCTGTTTTGTTTGGAGTACTTATGTTGCAGGTCAATGTATTTGCAGATGTGGATGTGTTAAACATCAGTCAGATTGTGCAATGGGGAAACGATGTTTACCTATATGTAAGTGCTCTTGACAGTACAGGAAGGGCAACGGAAGATGTGTTAAGCGCAGAACAGCTTTCTGTAAATATGAATGAGGAGCAGGCAATTCCGGTCATAGATTCACAGACCTACCAGTCCTATGGACTTGGAACTTCTTATATCTTTTGCCTTGATGTTTCCAAATCCATAACAGCGGAAGAAATGCAGGAGATTCGCAACAGTATGACGGAATTTGTAAATTCCATGGCGGATAATGATTATGCACGCATTATCACCATCGGTTCTGAAATCACATCTGTATGCGATTCTACCTCAGATAAAAATGCTTTAAACGGTGCGATTCAGGGGATTGACCGTGTTGCGAATGATACTTTCCTGTATAAAGGTCTTTCCTATGCGCTGGATGGACAGAGAAAGAAAACAGAGAACATTCCAAGCAGAGCAGCCATTATCCTTTTCACAGACGGCATGGATGATTCTGACGGAGCCTATTCTGTAGATCAGGTGGTTGCAGATTTCGCATCCACCAGGATTCCTATTTATGCGGTGGGGCTGAAGGGAAATGATGCCAATGCCAGCCTGAAATCAGTGGGACAGATCGCACAGCAGTCAGGAGGTTACCTATACTCCTATAGCGATATGTCTATCACAGAAGCTGTTCAGACAATCGGAAATGTTATGCGCTCCAGTTATCAGGTATATGTGCAGCCACCACTGGAAAGCTTTGGACAGCGTGACATCAGATGGCAGATTACTTTTAATCCCGGAAACTATACGGTTCAGAGTAAAAAATACGTGTTCTCTCTTGGCCTTGACAATGTAGTGTTCCCGACCCCGGAGCCAACAGCAGAGCCGGAGCCAAGCCCGACTCCGGAACCAACAGCCACACCGGAACCAAGTCCCACACCTACTTTGACTCCGGTTCCCACTTCAACGCCAACGCCAACACCGGAGCCGGAGAAGTCCCTTACTGAGAAAATTACAGCCTTCTTTGAAGAGAATATGATCATCTGTATTGCAGCAGGAATGGTTCTCATTGCCCTGATTATTATTATTGTGATTCTTGCAAAACGAAATAGGGACAACGGAGAAGAGTTTGAGTCAGAATATCTGCCTCAGCAGCCTCAGGAGCAAGATTACAACAGATATGATCAGACGCTGGCTGATGATATGTATGGAAATAACGATCCGTATGGAAATAATAACCCATATGGAAACAACAATCCGTATGGAAATAATGATTCATATGGAAATGGTTACAACGATCCGTATAGCCCTGGTGGCCAGTATGATTCTGGTGATGAGGAAACAGTGGGAATGCCTGGTGACGGATTCGATGATGAAGAAACGATTGACGGTGCTTATGACACAGGCGTGAAGATCCAGTTTGAGATTACATTCGAGGGCAATACAGATTTTGTAGTCCGTACCTTGAGAGATGAGCTGATTCTTGGCCGTGGAAATGAGTGCGACGTGGATGTTGTTTTGAACTCACCTTCTGAAAGCAGAAAACAGACTTCCAGAAAGCACGCATATATTATCCAGCACCAGGATGGAATTTACATAAGGGACAATTCCAGAAATAAGACCTACCTTAACGGAGTAGAAGTAACTGGAGAGATGGTACTCAGGGATAAAGATGTTCTCCAGATGGGTAAGGCAACTGTAAAAGTAAGAATTATGAATTGCTAGGTTTGTTTTCGGGGGAAAGACATGAAAAAAGTTATAAAAAATATAAGTCTGTTTCTTCTCATTTTCCTGCTGGCCGTACCGGTTATGGCAGGAGACATGATAAGTGTTGGGAAAAAAGGGGATGGGCTGTGTTTGCAGCTCCAGTCCAATTTAACCATTGGAGATGAAAATGAATACGAGGTTGTTGTTTATACGCAGGTGGAGATTGATGGTGAGAAATATGCCGCTTATGTGTGTGACATCCCATATTCAGGAACAGAATTGGCTGAGTTTCGTGAGAAAAATCTAATTGAGAATAAGGATCTTATTCTGACAGGAAAAGTAGGTGTCCAGATTTTTCAGGTTGATAAGAAAGATTCCTGGATGAATATTACAGGTCTTGTTGAATATACCAGCAATACCTACAAAAATAAGGATTACAGCATACAGATTTCTGAAAAGGGTGTAGAAAGAGTGGATCGTCTTTTGGCCAGTGACTGCTACATCCTTATGAAGAACGACTGGAGTCTTTTACCAGCTGCTATTGCAGAGAAATTATATTCTTTTCAGATTACCACAGATAAAGATGGTAACGTTACAGGAGTTGTAGATAAAAAAGGTGAGCTGAAAAATACTCTTAATCTGTACTCCTTAGAAGAAAAGAAGGATGGAAAGGTTTTCCAGAAGGTAGAAGTGGCAGGTGTTAAAATTGTGGACGAGGAAGCTGCCGGGGAGAATGGGACAGCGAAGCCAGCAGCCACACCAAAACCGACAGCCGTATCAGAACTGACAGCTACACCGAAACCGACGGTCACACCAAAGCCAACAGCTACACCAGAGCCAACGGCCACACCAAAGCCAACAGCTACATCAAAGCCGACAGCCACACCAAAGCCGACGGCCACACCGAAATCAACAGCTACACCAGAGCCGACGGCCACACCAAAGGCGACGGCCACACCGAAACCAACAGCCACACCGGAGCCGACGGCCATGCCAAAATCAACAGCCACACCGAAGTCAACGGTTACTCCGTCTGATTCTTCCAAAGCATCCGATGAGACAGCAAACTCTGGTGAGACAGTGCAGACTCCTTCCGGCAGTGGAATTGCTATGGTTACAAGCACACCAGACCCGAAAAAGGAGCCGACTAAGAAGCCGGAGCCAGCTGTAACCAAAGCTCCAAAGGAAACAAAAACCCAGGCTCCCAAACCTACTGCAACCAATACACCAACTCCGGTTCCCGCCAAAGAACAGAACACAGAGTCCACAGAGACATTGAAAGAGTCAGTGGTTACCCAGGCAGCCGAGCCAACAAATACCCAGGCACCGGAAGGAAAAATAGAGAAAGAATCCCGTCATCTCATTCCTGTTTTCAGTGGAATGAGTGCATCCAAGCTGGTAGCTCTTGTGATTCTTCTGGTAATGATTTTTGTAATGTTCTGTTTAATTAACCGATTGAAAGCAGATAAGATGCCAGAAAGAAAACCGAAAGAAAGACCGAGACGGATGCCGCAAAATGATGAGGATACCATTGACCCAACCATCAGGCCAGACAGCTGCAGAACTTCTTATAAGATCCAGAGTGTAGTAGTGAATAACAAAGGCCGTGTTCGCAAAAACAATGAAGATAACTTCTATTTAAATGGAACCATCATGCCAAGAGAACGGATGGACGAGGGTGCCTGCATTTCTGCAGCCTGCAGTGAAAATGTTCAGCTCTATGCAGTCTGCGATGGCATGGGTGGAACAGATAACGGAGAAGACGCTTCCTATGGTGCGGTGAGAGCCTTGGCAGCCAGGAAACAGGAGTACGGAAAACTCAATGACACAAGAGCTTTTACCGGAGCTCTTCGCTCTATATCAGATGAAATTTTCCAGAATGCTACCAGAAAGGGCAGAAAATCCGGAACTACCATTGTTGCCATGCTGATAAAAGATGGAACCCTGACTCTGACAAATGTAGGTGACAGCCGAATTTACCGGATGCGGAACCAGAGTCTGAAACAGATGTCACTGGACCATTCAAAGGTACAGAGAATGATTTCCATGGGACTTCTCACTCCGGAGCAGGCAAGGAAAGACCCAGGCCGCCATGTGATCACACAGTACCTTGGAATGCCGCCGGAAATCAGGGTTTCTCCATATTATGCGCCAGATGCACAGCTTATGGAAAATGACGTTTACCTCCTTTGCAGTGACGGGTTAAGTGATATGGTGGAGGATGCCCAGATCGAAGCAATCCTGAGACAGAAAACAGACCCCAAGGAAGCTGCGTCCGAACTTGTAAAAGCAGCGTTGGACAATGGAGGCCGTGACAATGTAACGGTAATGATCGTCAGGGTTTCCTCAGGTATGAATAGGAAAACCTCCGGAAACGATGGCGCTTCTGGAAAGAAAGCCGCAGTAAGAGTCATACAGGCGATAACAGGAGTTGGAATTGTAGCTACACTTTCCGACCTTATCTATTACCTGATAAAATGATAAACAAAGAAGAATTTTTGGTGATTGATAAATGATTGATAGCAGATGTAAAAGATACGAACCCTTTTTTGGAAAGTGGAAGATCGATAAAGAGCTTGGAAAAGGTGCGTTCGGCCAGGTTTACCGGATCTACTGGGAGGATGACCTGGGCGGACGGACCACATCCGCATTGAAATTTATTCATATTCCATCCGAGGAAGCCCTGGCCAATCAGAAAGAGATCCAGCCAAATATGGAGGCTGTGAGGAATTATTTCCTGAAGCAGGTGGAAAGGATCAAGGATGAGATCCTTATCCTGCAGAAATGCAAAGGCCAGAGTAACATCGTAAGCTACGAGGACCATCTGATCGTGGAAACGGCAGGAGAAGATGAAATCGGCTGGGATATCCTGATCCGAATGGAGCTCTTGTATCCGTTGAATCCTCATTTTTCCAGAAAAGAAGCTACACAATATGATGTAGTCAGAATGTGGCTGGATATTACCAATGCGTTGATCTATTGTGAAGATCAGAACATTATCCACAGAGATATTAAGCCAGCCAATATCCTTATTTCAGAGAGTGGTAGCTATAAGCTTTCCGACTTCGGTGTTGCCAGAAAGAATATGCAGGGTGCAGCAGAGGCATCTACTCGTGTTGGTACCCAGAAGTATATGGCACCAGAAGTTGACCGAAATCTGAAATATGACAAACGTGCAGATTATTATTCCCTTGGATGTGTGATCTATTTTTTCCTGAACAAGAGGCGACTGCCTTTTTATCCCCCTTATCCCCAGGAAGTAGATGCAGATGATGCACTCATGGCAGAAGAGCGCCGTGTAAAGGGAGATAAGATCCCTGCCCTTAAGGATGCTTCTAAAGAGGTAAACAGAGTTCTTCTCAAATCTTTGGAATACAAGCCAGACAATCGGTACAGAAGTGCCAGAGAGCTGTATGATGCGGTTCAGAAGCTGCTCAGGACACAGGAAGAGGATCTGAAAAAAAGGTATCTGAATTCCGAAATGCCGATGGGGGCAGTAGTGCAGACAACCAGAATCGTGGATGAGAGAAGTGCTTACGGAAAGAAAAAGAAGTCTTCTAAATCCATGATGGTACCGGTGGTGATTGCCGGTCTGTTTCTGGTTGGAGGAATCGGCGGCATTATCTACGGTGTCAGCATGAAGAATTCCAGGAGTCAGTCAGCAATTACGGGTACTGCAATGGATCCAGGCGGAAATCTGTCAAATGGTTCCGGAAATGGAACTTCATCAGGAGACGGAAGCGTGATGGCACCGACTCCAACAGAAGAGCCGGAAGACAATGGAACAGAACCTGCCGCTGCTGGAACAGAGGGAACAGATCGTCCAGAACAGGAACCAATCGCAGAGCCAGAGCCAACGGATACTCCAATTCCGGAGCCAACGGATACTCCGACTCCAGAGCCGACCGCCACGCCAACGCCGGAGCCAACCGCCACACCGACCCCAGAGCCGACCGCCACACCAACACCGGAACCGACTGCAACGCCAACGCCAGAGCCAACGGCCACACCAACGCCGGAACCGACTGCAACGCCAACGCCAGAGCCAACGGCCACACCAACGCCGGAACCGACTGCAACGCCAACGCCGGAACCGACGGCCACACCAACGCCGGAACCGACGGCCACACCAACACCAACTCCGTCTCCAACACCAGTTCCCACACTGCGGGCACTTGGAAAGCTGGAACGACCTCAGGATGGTGACAGTATCGCAGAGAATCTGAAATTGAAGGGCTGGATCCTTACCAATGATACAGTGGGCAGCATTGAAGCGTATATTGACATTGTAAGCGGAGATACCGTTGTAGCATCATATCCGGTGACACCGGAGGAAACCGGCGAGAAAACACTGGAAAAGAGACAGAAAAAGAATGCAGAGACCATTGCAGCAGCCAGAAGCTATGACCTGAAGGGCAGCCAGTCACTGACAGATATTCCAGATGGAACTTACACATTAAATCTTCGCATGGTAGAACCTGACAGCGGAGCAGAAGAAGTGCTGGAATCCATGACTGTAAATATTTCCGGTACACAGGCTGCAAGCAGCGGAGATGTTATGGACCTTATGGGAATCGACAACAACAGCGACCAGGGCAATTCCACCCATGTATACAATGAGGAGAAAGGCTTTGCTGTAGGCATAGATGTAGAGGATGAAAATGCACCGTCTGTTACGGCCAACCCCAATCAGGTTGTTTTAACCGGATGGATCAATGCAGATCCGAAAACCAGTCTGGGAATGTTTGTGAAGATTGATTCTACAACTTATACGACTGCAACTCTTGCTGATGCCGGTGGCTCTCTTGAACTGACCCGTGTGCCAAGATTTATGGATAATATGGACAGTGAGATAATCGGAGGCGCAGTGAGAGATACGGCACAATCCGGTTACATTGCAGTTTTAAAGCTGCCTTTCTTAGGAAATGGAGCGCATACGATTGCTATTTCCTTTAATATCGCACCTCCAGATTCAAAAGATACGGAAATCGTGGATATTGTGCCAATTACACTGAATCTTGATTCCAGCGTAGAAGTAAACGAAAACGCAGTAACGGATATTACCGATGCCTGGGCAAAGGAATTTCCTCAGCCCAATGCCACACCAGAACCTACAGCAGCACCAGATGCGAATGCAAAGCAGTAAACAGGAGAATGAGAAAATATGGGCAGATATGATTCAGACAGGACAATTTCTCTTTGGGAGGACAGCACACGAAAGAGCATTACGCTGAAAAACCGCAGAACAGGAGAACGTTTTTCCTTTATTTTGAAACACAGCTTCACTGTGGGGCGCTTGAAGCCCCCCAGTGACCTGCAGATTACAAGAGAGGATAAGTATATATCAGGACGGCATCTGTGCTTTGAGAATCTGAATAATGTGGTCTATGTGAAAGATCTGAATTCCAAAAACGGTACCTGGATAAACGGGCATTTGATTTCAACAAAAACCAGAGTCAGGCAGGGAGACATTCTGAAGCTGGGAAGAACTGAGTTTGATATTATTCTGGGGTAAAGGATGGAGGAAAAGACAGATTATGGTGGAGCTGTTATTATCTAAGACAGCAATCACAGTATATGAAGTACTTGTGATTCTGATTCTTATCATCATACTGGTGAGACAGTCAAGAAAAAATAAGGACATTCAGGAGCGCAGGAACATCAGTGATGCGAAACTGCGAAATGCCAGGTTGGAAGAGCGGCTGAAAAACCCGGAAATTGTTTCGGAGGTATCCAGGCAGTCCAGTCCATACGATGTCCAGTATGTGCAAAATACCGATGGAAGAAATATGTCTCAACTTCAGGTGGCGATAGAAGTTCATACAGAAACCTCAGTCCAGAGACATCTGTTTGATCTGGACAGAGAAATCACCATCGGACAGGCTGCAAATAATGATCTGGTTCTCAATGATATGTATGCGCCCCCAGGGGGCTGTTCTGTGCTGACAAGAGGCCATGATGTATATGTGAAAAATCAGAACATCAATCCTCCTGTGAGAATTCAGAGGGGAAATCGAAAAATGCTTATACAGAGCCAGATGGTAAAGCTGCAGAGTAAGGATGTGCTTACAATCGGAAATACTGCTCTGCACGTTTCTTTATATAAAAATTAGCAACGGGGGAGGGAACTATGGGTCTTGTAATTGCTATCTATACAAAAGAAGCCTTCAAAGAATATGTTTTACCTGCGATTAACAATGCAGATTATTCACTGGTAATGAATAAGAATATTTTTAATCTCCGCAGAGATATCCGACTGGAGTTTGAAGTTATCAGCGATGTATGGAAGATAAAGAAAAGCAAAAACTACCGGCTATCTCTGGAACAGCATGAGGTACGGGAAAATACAGTATTGAAAAATGATCAGATGTTTCAGATCCTTTCCAGGGATAAGAAGCAGATTTTTCTGATCATAAGAAGCTGCGAAAACATTTTCTGTGCTTACAAAAAATACGATATCCGCAGAAATGGAAGAATCACCATTGGAGAGGGAGAGGGGAATCTGATCCGATGCGATTACCGCCGCCTGATTTCCAGGGAACACGCAGAGATCCAGAAAAGGGGCAGAGATTATGTGATTTCCAGTAAAGGACAAAATGGTCTGTATGTAAATGCCAAATATGTAACCGGAACAGAGCCTCTTCATTTCGGAGATTATATCAATGTCTATAGTTTACATATGGTGTTTCTGGGTGATATTCTTGCCATTGATACTACAAACTCAGATGTTCGCATCAATGAGCGTTATCTGATTCCTTATGCAGAAGATAACCGGGCACCGGAGAAACAGGAAGAGGAAGAAAATGGTCTTGCTTCTGTTAAGGTAATGTTCCATCGTTCTCCCCGTATTATCGAGAAAATTGAGGAGGAGCTTATTGAGATCGAAGAACCGCCAAAGGAAATGAAATCCAAGAAAAAACCGGTTCTGATGACCATTGGGCCTTCCTTTACCATGGCAATCCCCATGCTTCTTGGCGGACTTCTTATGATCGCATCCTCCAGAGCGTCCGGCCGTTCCAGTGGATTGTTCATGTATTCCGGACTTGTGATGTCCATTTCTTCTGCACTTGTAGGTGTGATCTGGGCAACGGTAAATCTCCGCTATCAGAGGAAAACCGAGGAAGAAAATGCGGTACAGAGATATGAGGCCTACGGCAATTATCTGGTAAAGAAAACAGAGGAAATTAAGGAAAAATACATCCACAACCAGAATGCATTAAATACCATGTATCCAGATGTGAACACTTGTCTTACCTATGATGAGAATAATTCCATGCTGTGGAACCGTAACTTTACCCACAGAGACTTTTTAAGCTGCAGGCTGGGGATTGGAGACATTGATTTTCAGGTACCTATCCAGATTCCTAAAGAGAAGTTCCGCCTGGAAAGAGATGAGCTTGCAGAAAAACCAGATTTCATTAATAAGAACTACAAAACGCTCACAAATGTTCCGATTCTTTTGAACCTTTTGGAGCATAAGCTTACTGGTATTGTCGGCGGAGAAGGCAAAAGAGGCGCCATTCAGGTCGCAAAAGTCATGGCTGCGCAGATTGCTGCCTGCAACTGCTATACAGATGTAAAAATGGTGTTTGTATATGACGGTGCCAATTCTGAAGATGCAGGACAGTGGGAATTTGCGAAATGGCTTCCTCATGTATGGTCTGAAGATAAAAAAATCCGCTATATTGCATCAAGTAAGCTGGAAGCCGGAGAAGTTTTCTATGAAATTGCCAAGGTGTTCCGTCAGAGAATGGAAAATGCGGTTGGAATCAATGATGATACAGGAATTCCGAAACCCTATTTTGTCATGTTCCTGTCAGATCCTGCACTGATCGAAGAAGAGCTGATCGCAAAGTATGTATTTGATTCCAACAATGTAATCGGGCTTAGTACGGTAATGCTTTCTTCCAGCAGTGAGCTGCTTCCGAATGCCTGTGAGTACATCGTGGAAAATGATACCTTTTTCCAGGGAGTATACAATGTCTCTGCACAGAAGGAAGACCGTACCAAGGTGGTATTTGACTCCTTCGATTCCGGAAGACTGGAAGCCTTTGGCAGAAGGCTTTCTAACATCGAGGTTCAGGAGATGGAGACTGGCGGTGAGATCCCGAACTCCCTTACCTTCTTTGATATGTACGGAATCTCTAAACCATCTGATCTGAAAGCAGAAGAGAGATGGCTGAAAAACAGAAATTACGATAATATCCGAGGTCTGATCGGACAGAAGTCCGGAGGAGCACCCTGCTACATGGATGTTCACGAAAAATATCATGGACCACATGGACTTGTCGCCGGTACTACTGGCTCCGGTAAGAGTGAGACACTGCAGACCTATATGCTGTCTCTGGCGATCAACTACAGTCCGGATGATATTGGATTCTTTATCATCGATTATAAGGGAGGTGGAATGGCAAATCTTTTCGATGGCCTGCCTCATATGATCGGACAGATTTCCAACTTGTCCGGGAACCAGGTTTACCGTGCCATGGTTTCTATTAAAAGTGAGAACCGCAGAAGACAGCGGATTTTTACCGAGCATGGTGTCAACAACATTAACAATTATACCAAGCTTTATAAGAACAAAGAGGCTTCCGTTCCCATCCCTCATCTGTTTATCATTATTGATGAGTTTGCAGAGCTGAAACGTGAGGAACCGGATTTTATGAAAGAGCTGATCAGTGTTGCCCAGGTTGGACGTAGCCTTGGTGTGCACCTGATCCTTGCAACCCAGAAGCCAAGTGGTACAGTAGACGACAATATCTGGAGTAACTCCAAATTCCGCCTTTGTCTGCGTGTGCAGGACCGTCAGGATAGTAATGATATGCTTCACAAGCCAGATGCAGCTTACATCACACAGGCAGGCCGCTGCTACCTCCAGGTTGGCAATGACGAGGTTTACGAATTGTTCCAGTCCGGGTGGAGTGGCGCTCCTTATGATGAGAACCTGGAAAGTGGAAAATCGGAGATTGCCAGGCTTTTGACTATAGACGGCAAGACAGAGATGACAGGTGGCCATGCCCGTGCAGTGAGAAAGCAAAAAGCACTGTATAACTGGATCTCTTCCCTTATCTCCTGTCTGGAAGCAGCACCCGTGAAGGACGCAGAACATTTTTACCAGCAGATTGCAGCAAGAAAACTGGATTATCAGAAAAACGAATATAATATGAAACGGCTGGAAGATTTCATCCGCATTTATGCTCTGGCAAAACAAAAAAGTGGAGATATGCCGCTGCTTATCATAAAAATTGCAGCACACAATAATCTGAAACTTCCGGAAGTAAAAGAGCGTACGCAGCTGGATGCGGTGAAAGATTATCTGCGCAAGACCGCTTTGGAAAATGGTTATAAACAGAATCACCAGCTTTGGATGCCGGTACTGCCGACTCATATTTATTTGAAAGAATTTGAAGAGTATCAGAAAACCGCATTTTCAGATGCTGGCTGGATGAAGCCACAGGGAGCCTGGTCACTTTCTACACCTATTGGTATGGTAGACGATCCGAGAAATCAGGCACAGCTGCCCCTTCCGTTTAGCTTTTCAGAGGGCGGGCATCATGCCATTATCGGTTCTGTAGTCAGTGGAAAGAGTACCTTGATCCAGACGATCCTCTACGGACTTGTAACAAAATATACACCGGATTATCTTAACATTTATGCACTGGACTTTAGCAGTAAGATGCTGTCAGCTTTTGAAGGACTTGCCCATGTGGGTGGTGTTATGTATGAAGGGGATGACGATAAGATCGCAAAATTCTTCAACATGATCACACGTATCCTTAGTGAGCGTAAGAAAGCGTTCCGAGGGGGAAACTACAGTCAGTATGTGCAGGTACATGGTGTTACTTATCCGGCTATTGTGGTAACGATTGATAATTTTTCCGCATTTATGGAAAAAACAGGGGGAGCTTATGAACAGCTGATCATTCAGCTTTCCAAAGAAGGTGTGGGACACGGTATTTTCCTGCTTTTGTCAGCAGGTGGCTTCGGAATGAACGAGATTCCAAACCGTATTGCAGAAAACCTAAAGACGATCCTTTGCCTGGAAATGCCAGACCGCTTTGCATATGGAGATGTACTTCATACAACAAGAGTGGAGATTATGCCAGAGGCCGGAATTAAGGGCCGTGGCCTTGCTCTTTGGGAAAATCGTATCCTGGAGTATCAGGCTGCTCTTGCAATGGAAGCAGATGATGATTATCAGAGAATGGAAAAGATTTCTGATGTATGCGCAAGAATGAACAGCAAGTGGACTGGAAAACGTGCACAGCCTGTTCCGGTAATCCCGGAGAAGCCTACCTGGGAATTGTTTGAAGATCTTGACGAGGTTCAGGCAAATGCTGCAACGGATCATCTTCTTCCAGTTGGTTACAATTCTGCAAATGCGGAAATCTACAACATTGATCTTGCGGAAACCTACTGCTATCTGATAACAGGAGCTGCCAAGACTGGCAAGAAGAACTTTATGAAGATTATGATCGAGTCTGCCCGTTTGAAAGACAGCCAGATTTGCATTATTGATGGAAATGGCAGTCTGAACCAGTACGCAAACCAGGGAGATCTTTCCTATCTTGCAAATGCAGAGGAAATGTTTGATTATTTCAAGAGTACTCTTACACCTGTATTTCAGGAGAGAAACAAAATTAAGCGACGGATTCTGGCAGAAGGTGGAGAGGAAGAGGAACTCTACAGCTATACCCGAAAGGAGCAGCCGGTATTTATCTTTATTACAGATATGCTTTGGTTTATCAATACAATCTACAGTCCGGAGGGAATTGCTCAAAAATCAAACGGCTTTATGCAGACATTGACGATGAAAGGACGTTATCATAATATTTATTTTATTGGTGCGTTGAATATCGGAGATAAGAGCGGTGTTAGGGGTTACGATACCTTTAAGAACTTTATTTCCTATGGAACCGGAATCCATTTTGGTGGAAAGATTTCTGCAAACGATATGCTGAATTTTGATTATATGCCTTTCAAGGAACGGGAAAAGTCCGAAAAAGCTGGAATCGGACAGATTCCTGAGCTGGACGGGGAAGCTCCTGTTCAGAAGATTGTGGTTCCATTACTTGGAAAAAGAAAGAAAAAATCATGATTTTTGGTTTGATTCTGGATCCGGATGAACAGGAAAGAGAACGGATACATCAGTATCTCAGTAAATTTACTGCTTATCATACGGATGAAGAACTGCAGTTAAAAACCTATCAGAAAAGCAGTCTGCTGCTTTCCCAGCTGGAGTCGGCAGACCTGCTGGATCTGGCTGTTGTTGACGTTACCATGGAAGGCGGATTTGAAGCTGCCAGAGCCATTCGTAAAATGTTTCCAACAGCAGAAATTATGATAGTTGCAGATGTAACCGTTTCTCCAATGAAATATATGTGCCCCTCCATACGGGCATCGGCTCTCCTTCTTCGGCCGGTGTCCCCAGGGTGGGAGGACGCTGTCAGGGAGTTTTTCTTTCTTCTTGCTGACCAGGAAAAAGAAGATAAAAATGATACACTTTGGATTGAGAACCGGAAGGGAATATTCAGGGTGCCCTTTGATCAGATCTGTTACCTGGAAGCAAGAGAAAAGAAAGTATTTATCAGGACTCTGGTAGAAGAGATGGGAATTGCCGGAACTCTGGAAAAGCTGGCAGAAAAGCTGCCAGATAATTTCAAGCGCTGCCACAGAAGCTTTATTGTCAATACCGAGCACATCGTGCAGATAAAGCTTAGCGAAAACCAGCTGAATTTAAGAGGCGGTCTGTTTGTACCCATTTCCAGAAGCTATCGGAATTTGTTTAAGAGGAATGCAGATGAATAAATTTATATTTAGCAGCTATGTTTTTTCCTGCCAGGAATTTATGGTTCTGTCTGCGCTGACTGGTATTAGGAAAATGAATATTCTCATGGAGGAAAAAGAGGAGGAACTGAATCCAAAGACAGTGAATCTGATTTTATTTCAACTGTACCAGAAGGGGATTATGAGCTGGAAGGATGAAACTTCCTATACCTTAAAGCCGGAAATACGCTCTCTTTTTCTGGACATGAAGGAGGCAAAAAAAGAGCTTGAAATTTACGGAAAAAACAGAAAAAGTCCAATGCTCTGCTATATGGGAGAAAAACTGGCTGTAACAGAATTAAGTGAAAATGATAGAGAGGCAATTAAAATCCACAGCGTTTCCGGAACTGATTTCCTGGAAGAACTGAGGGAACAGGGACTTCTTCCAAAGCAGAGGGAGTCTGTTCCCTTGGAATGTGAACCATCCCCGGAGATTCTTGAACTTGTGCAAAGAAGGTGCTGCGGATTTCAAAAAGGTGGAATTTTACAGGTAAAGAAAATGCAGGAAATCCTGGAAAAAGAGGATTGGCTTACAGCCTTATTCCTAAGCTGCGAAAGGGAGAATGAACAGCAAAAAAAGGCAGTTCTTATTTTGGATTGTGGCTTGTGGGATTGCGTAGCTTACATGGAAAATGGAAGATTTCGGGCAGAGTATTATTCTGAAGAGAATCTGAGAAGTATTTTACAGCTATAGCAGGTAGTTTAGTTCGTACAACGTTTTCGCTGTACGGGAAAAGAGGCAAAGAATATGATTCTGGTAGATATTTATATTCCTTCCCTGGATAAAACCTATGATTTTCAGGTGGATGAAGAGGTTTCTATTGAAAATCTTACAGTGGAGATTGCAGAAATGATCGCCAATGAGACAAAGTCGGGAAAGGAAACGGTAAACCAAAACTTTATGCTCTGCTCAGTGGAGCAGGAGCAGATTCTGAAGAAGTATGCCACCCTGAAAGAGTGTGGAATTAAAAATGGCTCCCGTTTATTGTTGGTGTAAAGAGGCCAGGAATGCAATTCATCCCAAAAAACGTGCAATTCGTCCGATTTTTACCACATTTTTTCGGACTGTGGTAATATACAGAACATAAGGAGAGATGCAGATGGTTTCCATTAATACAGAACAGCTGAGAAAGCAGGCGGATAACCTCACCGGACAGAGCAGAAGATTTGCCAGGTCCCAGGCAGCCCTGGAAGAAGTTCTTGTATGGATGAAGCAGCAGGAATTTAAGGATGTAGGGCAGCTGATACGGGGCATTGAGCAGCAGCGGGAAGCTCTTGAGGAACAGAGAAGCAGAATACTCCTTCTTGCAGACGGTCTGCAAAGGATCTGTGATAAATACGACAGCACAGAGCAGAAGCTGGTGGACATCGCAGAAATTTCTCCTGGAATTTCCGGATGCATAGAGAAGGTAGATCTGGACTATATAAACAAATTTGTTATGGTGTATGGAGGTTTGCACCTGACTTAAATAACATTTTGTTTGGAAAGGGATGAAGAAAATATGGCATCTAAGATTCGAGTAAATACAGGCACTCTGAATCAGACACGGCAGACAGTTCAGAGTCGTCTGAGTCAGATTAAGAAAGGGATGCAGCAGATTGAAGCAGATATGGCTGCATTGAACGCTATGTGGACAGGGGATGCACATAATACTTTTACAGCAAGCATTGCAACAGATATCAAGTATCTTCAGTCAGCCTGTGATGGTGTTCAGAAGGTCATCAATTATGAGAGCAATGCTGTGACAGAGTATAACAAATGTGAGCAGCAGGTCAGTGAGATTATTTCACAGATCAGAATCTGAGGAGGAAGGTTATGGGAATTGTATTGAAGGTGACACCTGAAGAACTGATCAGAATGGCAACAGATGTTGAGACACAGCTGAAGGCCATCAAGAATCAGTTTGATCAGATGAACTCAGACATAAGCAGGACCCGCAGCTTCTGGGAAGGTGAGGCCAGTGATACTCACAAATCACAGTATGATGCGTTGGCACCTGAGATTCAGAAAGCACTTAGCCGACTGGAGAAGCGTCCTACAGAACTCCTGAAAATGGCAGACCTCTACAAGAGTACAGAATCTGCTGCAGCAGAAGCAGCGATGACACTGTCAGAAGACGTAATCGTGTAAGGAGGATGGAAGGATGGCGAAGAGTTTATATCAGATCCAGATGGATTACAATAATGCAGTCAGACAGGCAAATTCCTTGATCGAGATTGCCAATGATCTGAGGAGAACAGCGAACTCAGGACTTCAGGACTGTGTTTCTCAGATATCCGGAAGCTGGACAGGAACCAATGCGAAAGCTTATGTAGGCAAATGCGATGCATTGAAAGAGAAAATCCTGCAGTCTGCAAGCAAGCTTCAGAGAACGGCAGAGGTGATCAAGCAGATTGCCAAGAACACCTACGATGCAGAGATGCGTGCAAGAGAGATCATGCTGCGCAGAGAGTATTAATTTTCAGAAGTTATAAGGCTGTATAATATCCCGCCAACCACGGGTATATATAAAAAAATCAAAAAATAGGGAGGACATTTCCATGAGTGAGATTCAGGTAACCACAGCGACATTAAGAAGTAAGGCAGACGAGCTGAACCAGTTAAATAGCCAGTTTAAGAATGCAGTAAGCACTTTATCCGATGAAGAACAGTCATTAAGAAGCGGATACGAAGGTGAGGCAAGTGATGCTTTCCATGCAGCATTTACAAAAGATGTTACACAGATGAACAATTTCTACAATGCCATTGCACAGTATGTACAGAAGCTGCTGCAGATTGCAGAAGCTTATGAGAAAGCTGAGAGTGCGAACGTAGCTACCGTATCCAAGTAAAAGTGATTCAGAAATCGATTAAAATATAAAAAGAGAGGGATAAAATTATGGCACAGGGAATTTTAAAAGTAACACCGGAAAAATTACAGGCTACAGCAAGCAGCTTTGAATCCACAGGTTCAAGTGTTAACAACCTTACGCAGCAGATGACTTCTATCGTTACAGGTCTTTCCGGACAGATCTGGAGTGGTGAGGCAGCTACTGCATACGTAAATAAATTCAATGGACTTCAGGACGATATGGACCGTATTTACAAAATGATTCAGGAGCATTCCAAAGATCTTCAGACCGTTGCACAGCAGTATATCTCCGCTGAGAACGCAAACAAGGATCTTGCAAGCAGCTTATCTTCAGATGTTATTGTCTGATTTATCTACAGATGTTCATTTATGAAAGATATTGAGAAACGTCGATGGAATACATCGGCGTTTCTCGGATATTTTCCGGTGAGATTCCGGAGAAAAAGAGCATTACAGGGAAGCTTGGGAAAAGTGTATGACAAAGAGAAAATCTAATAAAAAACTATGGGTCATAATGATCGCATTTCTGATATCAGGATGTCTGGCAGATATATGGGGAAACAGCGATATCGTCAGAGCACAGGCCACGGACCAGGAGATGACGGAAGCACAGATTATGGAGGAAATGAACAGCCACAGAGACAGCATTGTCCGTGTGGAATCCATATGCTGGAACGGAGAGGATGAAATTTATCAGAAGAAAGCTTTTTCCGGTTTTGTGGTATCTAAAGACACTTCTGGTGTTTACGTAGTCACCATTCATAAAAATCTTACATATTCTTCCGAAGAAAAAACAGCCATCGAAGAGGCGTGTAAAGAGAAGCTGCTTGAGGAGGCCAAAGCCAAACAGGCAGAAGAACAGGCAAAACAAGAAGAGAATCTTGCGCAGCAGCAGGCAGCAGAGAAGAAAAAGAACAAAAAGAAGAAAAAAAAGCAGCAGGAAGCAGCTGAGGAAGAGACGACTGAGACAGAACCGACTCCTACGATAGCGGAATATCAAATTGACAATAATGTGCGTATCGCTGAGAAGATTGAAGTGGTATTTAATGGAGATCTGAGAGTAAAAGCCAGCATATTAGGCGAGAGTGAGCAGAGAAATCTCACAGTATTAAAGCTGGAACAGTCCATTAGCTTTAACAGTATTCTTCAGTTCCCAGAAGATGGCACTACACATAAAAACAATATATATCTTTTAGGATACCCCATGCCGGAAGATGGCGCAGAGACGGTATGCAACAGTGAAAATGTGAGAATTACTGAAGGAACAAGACTTGGCGAGTTTCAGCAGGATGAGATTGCTTTTTTCACTCATAATATCGCAGCGGATCAGGGATGCATTGGCGGCCCTCTTTTATATGAGGACGGGCAGATTGCAGGAGTTCTTCTTAATGGAGACGGAGAGGCACAAGGCACAGCTATTACCAGCGAATCCTTGAAAGCCTTTTTGGCTACCTTCCAGGTTCCTTATGAGGAAAACAAGACAGTTGTGGAGGAGAAGAAGCTTCCTATTCTCAACATTGTACTTGGATTTTTTATTGCTGTGTTGGTAATTCTTGTAATTATCCGGGCAGTAAAAAGGAAAGACAAGGCAGGGGGCAGCAGGAAGAAAACGGGTGGTAAAAAGAATTATTCCAGTCCAGCCAGCCATGTCTATAATCCAGGTGTACCAGATTATTCCGATGTTCAGATAAATGCAAGTGTGGAATATCCGGCTGAGAAGAGAATTGTTCTCATCCGCAAAGCACGTTTTGTGATCGGAAGAACCAATGAGTGTGATTTTATTCTTTCCGAGAATAAGGGAATCAGCCGTCAGCACGCCTGCATTACCTACCAGAACCGGGAGTTTTATATTTCTGACCTTGGTTCTACTAACCATACATTCCTGAATGGTTCCGAGCTGATGCCAGGAGAGAAGAGATTGCTGAAAAACGGAGACGAGATTATGGTTGGAAAAGAAATGATTATTTTTTATCGCTCATAAAGAATTTTCGTAACAGAATGGAAACGTGGAGGGATATCCCATTCTGGCGGCGCAGTATGAAAAAGAAAAACAAATGAGGGGGACTATGGGATGGCAGAATTTCGTGTTGATACCGATAAGCTGCAGCAGTGCTCAATGCAGATCCAGGAGTTGTCCAGAAGAGTCGGCAGATCTTCCAGTGAAGTAGAGGCTGTGATCAGCCGATTGAAAATGGATGGTAGCGTGAGGGCCAGTCTCAGACAGACATCGCAGAAGATATATGATGAGTCTGTGAAAATGCAAAAGCTGGGAAATGGACTTACTACAGTTGCAAATACATATAGAAATGCAGAGAAAAAGATAAAAGGGGAAAAATTAAGTGCAGCGGATTTGATTATTGGTATTGGTATATCTGATATTGATTTGAGACCATTTTTACCCAGTCCGTGCCCACTTCCTCCTTTTAATATATGGCCATTTCCGAGGCTGGTACCACCGAAGCCACGGCCAAGATTTCCAGTGACACCATGGAGGTGGCCAAGACTTGATCCTGTGAATCCGGGACCAGTGATGTGGCCGCCGGTACCGTTCACAATTGGGCGTACTAGATTAATTCCACCTAATGGGTGCGTGGTTACTCCTAGCTATCCAGGGTATATACAGCCGATTATTACAAAACCAAGCGTTTGGCAGAGAGGATTTAGCTATAGTATGCCGAATCTGGACGCTATGCGGAAGCAAACCTATTATGCAAGCCATAATGTAGGACTTACTACCGTTGGTTCCACCACAGGCAGCTGGCAGTCAGGCTCATCTTCCAGAAGGTCAAATGCGGTACTAGGTCGTATGGCAATATAAAAATAAGAAACTTTTAAATGTAAATTTGCGTTATAATGTGAGGGATGTACAAGTATGGCAGAATTTAGAGTTGATACCGCAAAAATACAAACCTCTGCCGGAGAGATTAGCCGCATTGCGGGAACGATAGGAAACTATCCGGAAAGTGTCCGGCGTATTGCAAGAAGCCTGAGGCTAGGCTCCTCTGGTTCTTATGGAATCAGCAGTCAGCTTCAGGGGCTGGCAGATACGATCAGTCAGCAGGCCGAGAATACGGCGAAGCTGGGAAATGCCCTTTCCACAATTTCCCAGAAGTATCAGTCAACAGAAGCCACGATTGTCAGCAATAAAAGTAACGCTGGTGGAAACAGTGCTTCTGGCAATGGAGGAGCGGGAAATGGACACGGAGGTAGCGGCGGAAGCATAGATCCGGCAGAAAAGGTAACAAGTGTTGCATGGATATCCGGAAAACTGGCTGGCTCTGGAAAACCTCTGGGGGTGAATTCCAGTGGAGAGCTGTCGGGAGAATTATTTGGTGCTTCTTATAAGACCAAATACACCTCTGGGGCAAAGTGGAAAGATTCCAACGGAAAACAGGTAATAGATTCTATATCCCTGATTTCAGCAGCAGTTGCAGGTGAAGCACACGTGGCCAAAGGTTCTGCGAAAGGAAATTTTGGATATCTTCGAGGAAATGCAGATGCGACTGTCGGAGAAGTCAGCGCTACCGGTTCTGTGGATGTATCTTTGATGAAAGATGGTAAAATTGCCCCCAGAGTAGGTGGAAAGGTGGAAGTGGCTGCGGTTGGTGCAAAGGGAAGCGCAGAAGGCGGCGTTGGTACCGAGAACAACAATGTCCATGTAGGGGCAGAGGGAAAAGCGGGAGTAGCGAAGGCATCCGCAGAAGTTGGTGCCGGTACCATTTATGTAAAAAACAGCGATGGTTCGGAGTCCAAGCAGTATGGCGTTAAGGCAGAAGCCGGGGCAGAAGCATACCTTGCAGAAGGAAAGGTTTCTGGTGGTCTTACTATACTCGGCGTAAAGTTAAATGTAGGTGCAGGAGGAAAGCTGGGCGGTGCCGGTGCAAAAGCCGGAGGCAGTGTTACAAATGGAGGCGTCAGTGGAAGTGCTTCTCTTGGTTTGGGAGTGGGATTGCAGCTCGATTTCTCAATCGACTGGTCCGGATTTAAATGGAAATGGTAAAAGGAGGATATAAAAATGTATAGAGATTTAATGCCAGTAGGTTCAGTAGTTTTATTAAAAGGTGGAGAGAAACGTCTGATGATCTGTGGCCGTGTAGTGGCAAATGCAGAAGAGAATGCCATTTATGATTATGCAGCTTGCCTGTATCCGGAAGGAATTATCAATTCTTCCAATTTATATTTCTTTAATCATGATGCTATTGAGGAAATCTACTTTATCGGTTTCCAGGATAGAGAAGAAATGGAGTTCCGCTCACAGGTTCTTGGGGATCTGGACAATAAAGAACTTTCTATCGAAGATGGACAGATTGCAGTGAAGGAGAAATAAATTACTATGGTTATGGGTGGAACTTGGATTTTTTTGATTCTTAAGTTTGGATTTGGCGGAATTGGAATCATTTTTATCTGTGTTGCAATAGGCCTTATCATTTCCAATAAGCGAAAAAGAGGAGTATGCACACAGCCGGTACCTGCTGTCGTGGTAAATGTAGAACGGATGGATTCCACATCTACAGATGGTACCAGAATGGTTTCCTGGTTTCCAATCTTTGAATACTGGTATGGAGGGATAAGCATTCAGAAGAGATCCTCAATGGGAAGTGCCCACCAGGACTTTTACATAGGCCAGAGGGTTCAGCTGTATCTTAACCCTCAGAATCCAAATGAGTTCTATTGCCCTTTGGAAAAACGAGGAGTACTCCAGGGAACTTTCCTGGGAGTAGGGTGCGTCTTGGTAGTGATTGCTGTATTAATAGCAGTAGTATTTGGGATTTAACTGAACCAAGTAAGCTGCGAAGCGGGCCTGAAATATTCGCTTAACTAAAAATATCTGCACAGGAAGATGCGCTATTTCCTGTACAAACACATAAGAGGAAAAATTGGAATTTTTTATACTGCAGTGAAGTTCTGATTTCAAGTTACAGAGTGGTTTTCGCAATCGGATAAGGAAGGTGAAGATTGCTCTGTTTTTTTACAAAAATTGGCCCCTGTTGGTGGCCTATAGAAAACAAAGGAAACAAGAGGAGAAAAATTATGGTGCGTGGAATTGTTAAGTTTATTGTTTATGCTGTTGTGATCGCAATATTATGCGGAATTATGGAATACCTGAACAATCGGAATAATACAAGTAAGGATCCGGGACAGAGTGAAGTGAACTATGTTGTGAGAATGCCAGCTGCATTAAAATATGTTTATCTTGTCATGTTTCTCTTAGGAATTTTTCTTTTTTGTGTATTTCTATTTTTTTATCTGAAAGGAAATCCCACAGTTACAATCGGTCATTTACGTTTTGCCCTTATTTTTGCAACGATTGGACTTGCTGTTATGATTTGGGCGCAGCAGTGGAGAGTGGTTGTGAATGGTACACAGATGGAGATCCACAAACTTTTCCATCAGGCGAAAGTGGTTTCTGTATATGAGATCCAATATGTAGAAGTTGGGAAAAAAGATCAATTAAGTTTATATGGAGCAGATAATAGCCGTTTGGTTACAATAGATGGTTTATCAGATAATTATGATCGCTTTCGTAAACTGCTAAGACAGTGCGGAAAGGTAAATTAAAAATAGAGGAGGAATCAGTATGAGCGAGTTTTCTGTAAATACAGATAAAGTAAACAGTTTGGCAGATCTTCTGGAAAATCAGGCGAAAACGCTGGAAAATGCCGGTGGTTCTATCGATTCTATCCGGAACTGTCTGAGCATTCAGGGAGCTGCAAGAGCCTCTGTAATGTCTGCAATGCAGACAACCAGCAACAATGTAAACGAGGAGGCACAGGCAGCTGTAAGAATGGGAAGTGCTTTAAGGCAGATAGCAGCGTCTTATCGCAATACCGAAAGAGGTATTGCCGGATTTGGAAGCGGCAACGGTGGCAGCGGCCATGGCGGCAATGGAGGGAATGGAAGTGGCGGAAACAGCGGAAGCCAGAACGGAGACAACAAGGATTCTGGTGCGTATAGTAAGGATCCGGTCAACCTTAATACAGGAAACTTTATTCTGGATAATACAGATATGGAGATTCCTGGTGCTATGCCGCTTGTATTGGGCCGTTTTTATAACTCCATGGGAACCTTTTCTGGAATGCTTGGAGCAGACTGGAATACAAGCTTTGAAATGAGATTGTTTAAAGCTCCGGAGCATCATCTCACAGGTACAGATATTTGTATTATGCTGGGTGATGGAAGAGAAGAATACTTTATTTTGGCAGACGGAAAACAATACATACCTGTTTCTGACAGCACAGCAGAACTGAAACAGGAAGAAAACGGATTCGTTTATCAGAATCTGGCAGGCGAGCGGTATTGCTTCGATGAGAAAAGCCTGTATACCAGATATGAAAATGCTCATCATATCGGTTTCAATCTGATCTATGCAGATGGAAATTTGAAAAAAGTTGAAAAAGACTCTGGTGAGTTTTATGCCTTTTCTTATCAGGAAAACGGATTGCTTGGTGTAGTTGAGGATCATACAGGAAGAAAGTGCCAGTATACATTTGAAAACGGCCAGTTAAAGAGCGTAGAGCTTCCAGATAATAGTATTTATCAATATTCTTATAACACTTATGGAAAGATCAGCCGTGTAGTCAATCCAAGAGGCGTAGGCGCTGTTGAGACGGAATATGATGATCTTCACAGGGCTGTTTATCAGAAATTTGCAGATGGAACTACAAACCGGTTTGAATATCGGGATGCAGAAATGGCTGTTGTAATGACTGAGCGAAATGGAACAAAGAGCATTCACTATCACAATGAAAAATACCAGAATGTCCGAAATGTCTATGCAGATGGTGAGGAGAGCTTTACCTATAACGAGCGTGGTCAGAAAACAAGCATTACCGATAAGCTAGGTAATGTAACACAGCTTCAGTACGATAACCGTGGAAACATAACAGGAATCCTCACTGCAGATAAAACAAAAATATCTGCTACCTATAATCAGCAAAATCGTTTGCTCACATTATCAGTAAACGGAAAGAACAAGGTTCGCAACCAGTATAACAGTTATGGAGATCTTCTTTGCCAGGAAGATGGGCTGGGAAGAAAAACGAACTATACTTACGATGAAAATGGAAGAATGGTCAAGGTACAAATGCCAGATCAGAACTTGATCCATGCTGTTTATGATGAACGAGGAAATATAAGTGGAATTACAGACGAGGCCGGTGGCAATTGGAAATTTGCTTATGATGAGAGAAATCAGCTGACTGATCAGGTGACTCCTCTTGGTCAGAAAAACAGTTGTAAATATGATGCCGTGGGAAGGCTTCTTTTCCTTACGAGGGCAGATGGAAACAGCAAAGCTTATACATATGATGAATGGGGAAATATTGTTTCAGAAAAAGATTTTGATGGAAGTGTTGTGACTACTGTTTACAATGAGAACAACAAACCAGTTCTGGTGGTTGACAAGGCACAGAGACAGACCCATTATGAATATGATTCCATGTGGAATATAAGTAAGGCGATTTTGCCTGGTGGAATGGCATTCCAGTACTTATATGATGAAAATAATCATTTAAAAACAATAAAAGATGCATTGGATCATGAAACCCATTATACATATGATGCTGTGGGAAATGTGATTTCCAGAACGGATGCCAAGGGTAATCGCACAGCCTATGAGTGGGATTCCAATGGAAGATGTATAAAGATAACAGATGCAAAGGAATACAGCACAGAATACCGGTACGATGAAGACGGACAGCTTATTTATGTAAAAGATGCAGAAGGCGTTGAACTGCTTAGAAATTATGATGCAGCGGGACAGCTGGTTCGGGAACAGGACAGCCTTGGAAAGACAAGAACCTATACATATAATGCAGCTGGTGATGTGGTAGCTGTAACAGATGAAAAAGGCCTGACAATTGCTTACACCTATGCCAAAGGGCTTCATAAGGTTTCGGAAGTATTGTATCCTGACAGTACAAGAGAGCTTTATACTTATGATGCAGCTGGCAATCACCTGACTTATACGGATAGATACGGAAATACCTTATCCTATAAATATGATATTTTGGATCGGCTTCTGTCTGTAACGAAGGAAAATGGAAAGTCCATGACCTATGAGTATGATCTTTTAGGCAAAATACTTTGCGAGACAGATTTTGATGGTAATTCTGTTCGTTATAGTTATACACCATCAGGACAGCTGGCATCTCTCACAGATGGGCTGGGAAATACTACTTTCTATACCTACGATGGGATGGATGAACTGATTTCCGTGAGAAAGGCTGTTCCGGACACCAGCCAGGTAATGGAGCTTATTTATGAGCGAAATGCAATGGAACAGATCACAAAGGTAACAGATGCACTTGGAAGAACAGAAACCTATCAGTACGATTCCCTTGGAAAGATGGTAGAAAAAACAGACAGAAGTGGCAGGAATACCAGCTACACATATGATTCTCTGGGACTTTTGAAAGGTGTGAAGTGGGCAGATGGCAGAGTGGCTTCCTATGAGTATACGCCTCTTCGCAGACTGAGGGAGATTCAGGATTGGACTGGAACAACCAGGATGAAGTATGACGGTATGGGAAATCTCCTTGAGATTGAATATCCGGATAAACGGACTCTTTCCTATATTTACGATGGAGTCGGAAACAAGGTACAGATGGTTTATCCAGACGGAAAGGCAGTATCTTATACATATGATGCCCTGGGAAGAATGAAAGAAATTATCCAGGAAGAGGGTGCGGTTTCCTATTCTTACGATAAGTATGGAAATGTATCTGAGAGAACATTGCCAGACGGTACAGCCGTTCGCTATCAGTATGACAAAAATGGAGCGCTTTCCAGAATGACGTATCAGGATCAGAAGGGAATTTTGGATGAGTTCACCTTTGGATACGATGAAGTGGGAAGAAGAAATACTTACGGTTTATATCGTCATGACATTCCGGGGGAGAATGGACAATACGCATATTCCTATGATGGGGCAGGCCATTTGAGCCAGATCCGAAAGAATCAGCAGCTGCTTCGGGAATATCAGTATGATTCCTTTGGAAACAGGAAGAGCCGCACAGATTTTGATCTTGTTACCAGACAAAAGAAAAATACATCTTATACCTATGATTTAAGTGGCGCACTTTTGAAAATGGTTCAGGGAAATCAGATCCAGGAATTTGGGTATGACCAGAGAGGAAATCTGACAGAACAGCGTCAAAATGGAAAAATTCTGCAGAAATATCAGTATGATGCGTTAAATCGACTGGAGCGGGCAGAAAATGCAAGAGGGGAAGCCTCTGCGTATGCATATAATGGACTGGGTTATAGGATCGGAATGGAAACCTTGACTGGAAGTCAGAAGCAGACAGTTTCCTATACACTGGATTATAGCCGGATTTATGATAATCTTGTGGAAAGTACAGAAAACCAGAAAAAGGAAAACTATCTTTGGGGACTTGGTCTGGAAGGCAGCAGAGCTGCAAGCATAGCCAGATGGTATTTAACCGATCCACTTGGAAGTGTGTTGCGCAAAACAGAAAACGGGAAAACCCTGTATTCTGCAAATTATGATGAATTTGGTAATGTACAGAGCAGTTATGGAGAAGATTGCCTGGGATATAACGGATTTATGTATGATAAAGTGGCAGGAACCTGGTTTGCACAGGCAAGACAGTATCGCAGCAACACAGGTACCTTTGATGGAATGGACCGTTTTGGCGGTGATATCACTATGCCAGATACTCTGAATCCATATGTATATTGCTTAGGTGATGGCTTTAGTCATACAGATAAATCGGGATATTGGTGCGGCGTGGATGATCTTATTGCCGCAGGACTTGGAGCAATCGGAGGAGCCGCAGGCCAGTTTATAGGAGATGTAATTGACAGTGCTGCTTCTGGGGAATTCCATTTATCATCTTGGCAGGAGTATACGGGAGCTGCAATTGGAGGTGCTGCTGGAGGTGTTACTACCCTTTATGCAGGGCCGATTGCCGGTGGTGCAGTGGCAAGTGGAACTTCAAAGCTTGCAACAGAAGGTCTGACATGGGCTTCTGATCCTAGCTCTTATGATAAGTCTTTAGGCCAAGTGGCGAAAGAAACGGTTTGGGAAACTGGAAAAGGGGCATTGGCAGGAGCTGCGTCTGAAGTTATGGGAAAGGGAATGGAGAAGCTTGCCAATACAAAATGGGCAAAGTCTGTTATGTCTAAACTGCAGAACAATGGAAAACTGGGAAGCTTCCTGGCAGATAAGATTTCTGATATTGCCAGAGGAAAATCAGGAAAACGTTGGGATGTAATAACAGATTTCCTGAAGCTTCAGCATAACAACATAAAGAACTCACCTGCATTGTCAAGAAAACTGCTTTCCCTTTTACTTCATGGACTACCGATCTATGTAGGACAAGAACTTTGGGATAGCACGAAAGGTACGATTAAAGATAAAATAAAAGAATTACTGGGAGGCAAAATAAAAGATTTACTGTGGCCAGGTTCCGCTTCCGGAGATTGCGCTGCAACAACCTGAGCAGTTGCAGCTGGCGGAAGATAAGCAGAATTTATTCTGCCTTCTGACCTGATACAAAAGATAAAGAGATTACTATGAAAGTCCTGGATGAAGCACCGTATGTGGGCATACCTGACTTTCATATATGGACACATTGCTTGCGGGTGATATGTCCGTCTAAGAAGATGCTGAAGTTGAATGAAAATTTGACTTCAGCATTGTAATCTAAAGAATTGCATCACATTGTATTAGGAGCTGTAGAGATACAGATAGGAGGACGGAATAATGGTGAAATTTCGTGTAAAAACTGCCGGGTTAAAAGCTGGCGAGGAGGAAATAAATCAGGTGGCAGCAGTACTTTCGGATAAGGGAGAGAGAGTTAGCTGCGTGAGACAAAATTTGCAGCAGGATAGTTTCTGGCAGGTAAATGCCTGCTTGAAAAGCATTTCTCAGGAATTGCTGGTCTTATCCAAAAGCACCAGGCTTTTGGGAAAGGGGCTGGAGGAGGCTGCGTATTTATACGAGCAGGCGGAAGATAGGCTTCTTGGAGAGATGGAGGCTGCAGATAGTATTCTGCTTGGAAATACATATGGAAATAATACTGTAAAGAAACTGATAGATGCGATTCGTGATTATTTCACAAAGAAAAAGCAGTTAACAAAAGAGGATATTGATTCTATTGTATTTTCTGAGGAGGGCCAGTATGGAGGAAATCAGGGAAGTCCGGAAATACAGACGAGAGAGCGAAAAGAAGAATTATACGATATTATAAGAAAAAATAGAGCCGGAGAGGATCTGCCAGATGATCTGGAGCCATATTTGAAGAAAATAAACAATGAGGGCTGTGGTTATGTGGCGCTGGTCAATTCTATATTCCGGTACTTTGAGAATCGGACAGAAGAGTTTCAGAAGGCCTTTGGCTATTCTATGTATGACAAGGATGGAAACTTAAATTTCGATATGCTTCTGGTAGATTTGTATTCTTCTAAGGACAACATTGATTCTGCCACCGGTGTAAGAAATAATATGCTGGATTATAACGAAGAGCAGGATTCCTACCTAAACCCTTACGATCCCTGGAAGGATGTTACCGGAAAGGGAACCACTCCAGCAGAACGAAAGTACTACATGGAAACCTTCCTGGCAGAGCACGGCATAAAGGGAAATATAGATGTTCAGGAAGAAATGTCGATTTCACAGATTGAAGAACGGTTACAAAGGGGAGAAGATGTGATCATAAGCTACCGCAATGGAAATATTTACAGGGAAGATGGAAGTATTCAACAGCAGATAATCGGAGGTCATGCAATGACCATAACCGGAGTGACGAAAGAGGGATATTACATTGTATCCTCCTGGGGAGAAAAATTTTATATTCATCCTGATGAACGAATGGAATTTGAAGAGGGTCAGGTGACAAGCATGAGATATTCCATTGTATCTTATTCATAAACCATTGTGGAGGGCTGTTAAATGAATGAAACGCTATTAAGAACAATTTATAAGGCTTTGGCAGAGCAATACTTAAGAGAACAATATTCTATAAAATATCTGGAAGATCGATTTGCACAAAGCGGGCTTCCCTTTCATCCAAGAAAAGAACATCTTTTTGTTCTGGTAAATGAGCCACATTTGGAGCGGTTAAAGGACCAGGAAAAAACAATTTTGGAACAAATTGCCAGAGAAGAGATAGATGCCGGAACCTGTGCCGAATTTGTGATAAATACTTACGATAAGGTGATGGCAGGAGATTTGCGCGATGGAGTGAACTATGAATTTTTTCCAGATGTTCATGAGCGAGGACTTCTTCCTGGAAACTCCATTGTATTTTATATGGATGATCGTATAAAAATGGATGAAAAAGGCGGGAGAAACTGGGAAGTTGAGGAGCGAAAGGAAAAACTTTTCCGAAATGTGAAAAGTCAATTCGAGCAGCTTGCAAACGAAAAATATGAGAGAAAAGTATATTTATTTCGTATATAGAATAGGGTTACAGAAAAAGCGCACCTGTGAGCCGGGAAATGTTTACTGGTGGAGGAAACCTATAAATTGGGAGGCCATTATGAAAAAAAGAAGACTTAAGGGAAAACTAGCGACAGTGATGTTGGCGATTGGCTGTATTACTGTTACTGCTGGAGCTGACAATTTTGAAAATATAAGTGTTATAGTAAGGGCTGACAATTCAGAAGAAGAAGAAAAAATGGAGGAAATGTTGAACCAGACGGATTCCATTGAACTTACAGATGAAATAGCAGGTTTTTACAGTATAAACTTTTCCTGTATGCTATCAGAGGAAGAAATTGGCCTTTTAAAAGATATAATGCCGGAACAACAGGAGATAACCACTGCAAATAAAAGAAGCACCTATTACCAGATGATATTTCGCAATAAAAAAGGAGGAATTCTGGACAGGTGGAAGGTAAGTACAAAGGGGGAGGGAATCGTTACATCGGACTTAGGTAGTGTTTATAAACGTCAGGAAAAGCTTGAAAAATGGCTGGATCAAATTGAAAAAGCACACAACATTTCTTATGCTTCTGTATATGACCGTATGCCAGGAGAAAACTACGGCGCATTACTTGAACGTGCAAAATCCGGAACCGTTTCAGAAATCACAGAAAACAATTTTATAAAACCTAAGACACGGGAACTTACAGGAACGGATATAGAAGAATTGCAGAAGATGGCGGCGGATCTTCATGGGGAGACAGATGTTACAAGAGAAACGGATTACCATTACCAGATTAGAATAAATGATGAAGATGGAAGAAATCTCTATATCTGGTGGGTATACGATGATGGCACGGTTTGCACAGATATGGGATATCCCATCGCTGGAGAAAAACTTTCCCTGTGGGTCAAGAAGAATATTCCTTCTGTCTGATTACAATTTCTGGCATCGCTTAAATTCCAAAGGAGCGGCATTATAATATTTCCGAAAGGCAGCGGCAAATTTACTTTGATTGCTGTACCCGGTCTGCATAGCAATCTCAGCTACAGACATAGAAGTATGAAGTAGAAGCTCAGATGCCATTTCCATTCTTTTTTTCAGCATATAAGAAGAGATGTTCTCACCGTAAACACCACGGAAGTAGTTTTTTAGGCTGGTTTCGCTGATAGAAAAGCTGACAGCAAGCTCATGAGCAGAGTGGTGGACTGTCAGATCTGAAGTCAAAATCTGTTCTGCTTTTTGCAAGCTGTACCTGATACTTTGTATAGAAAGTATGGGAAACAGCAGGTGTCACCTGTTCAGGGCGAAGTAGTGTGTCAAATAAAGAAAGGGAATAAACTTTCATTTGCTGCAATGTGCTCTGACTTAGGGAATCATACAAGGACCAAAGCTTCTGAAAGATGAAATCCAAGTCCCTGGAAACTGGAGTAATATAAGTGAAATTGGAGGGACAGTAAAGAGAGGGCAGTGCAGAAAAATCCAGTCCAAACTCCTGGTTTAGAAACGTGCAGTTAGTTGCGGCATAGTCCAGATCAATAAAATATTCCATGCCCTCATAAGCCTTTCCGGGATAAATATACTGGTTGGCAGCGAATTCCTTATTTGCTCCCGGCATTATGATGGGAGCCTACTTCATTGGAACTACAACAATCAGCGAATTTGTAGCGGCCATGGAGCGGATGCACATTTCAGAAAAGATCGTGATTCCGTTATCTGTTCTTTTTCGTTTCTTTCCAACCATATCGGAAGAATATCATGCCATATCAGATGCCATGGCAATGAGGCAGATTTCTTTTTCAGGGAAGAAGCCTGGTGCAATGATCGAGTACCGGTTGGTTCCATTAATGATTTCTGTAGTAAAAATTGGAGATGAGATATCTGCAGCAGCGCTTACAAGAGGGCTTGGTGCACCTGTGAAAAGAACTAATATGTGTAAGATCGGATTCCATGTCCAAGATTATCTTCTGATGGCAGCTTGTGTGGCTTGCTTTGTGATATTTCTTACACAGAGATTTTAGAGTGCGTTTCTTCAGGTAAAACGTTATGGAGCCTTTCAATAAATAAAAAGGATTATAGAAAATGAGCAATGACCCTATTATAGAACTTGAAAATGTGATCTTCACATATTTTGGTGAAAATCAGCAGGCTTCTGGAATAAAGGACATAAACCTGCACATAAACAGCGGGGAATTGGTGGTTCTCTGCGGAAACAGCGGATGTGGGAAAACTACGGTTACACGCCTTATAAACGGGCTGATTCCACACTATTACGAAGGGGAACTTTCCGGAAGGGTGCGTGTCTGTGGCCAGAATGTATCGGAGCAGCCCTTATATGACACAGCCCGCATTACAGGCAGTGTTTTTCAAAATTCCCGTTCCCAGTTTTTTAACGTAGACACTACAAGTGAAATTACATTTGGCTGTGAGAACCTGGGGATGCCAGAAAACGAAATCAGGTGCAGGCTGGAAAGGGTGACAGACAGATTCCATCTTGAGAACCTTCTGGACCGTAATATCTTCATGCTGTCTGGTGGGGAAAAGCAGAAGATTGCTTGCGCTGGAGTATCCGTAATGGAGCCAGAGGTGATGATTCTGGATGAGCCTTCTTCCAATCTGGATGTAAAATCTACTATGGAGTTAAAAGCAATTTTAAAGCTGTGGAAGGAAGAGGGAAAGACCATTGTTGTGTCAGAGCACCGCCTTTATTATCTAAGTGAGCTGGCAGAACGCTATATTTATCTGGAAGATGGGAAAATTAGGGGGAATTATACGAAAGAAGAATTTCTTGATTTGGGGGCAGAACGCAGATTAAAAATGGGACTGCGCTGCTTTTCTATGGATGAGGAATCCTTAAGTACAGAAATCAGAAATTTTACACTTGTAGCATCAGAGAAACAGCAGTTAGAACATAAAAAAATTTCTTCTGCAACTTTGGAACTCCAGGATTTTACCTATGCCTACTATGTAGTTACGCATGATTTTGAGATGATACCCAGCTGCTGCACGGCTGTAATCCACCTGGAAAATGGTGAAATACAGGAGACTTATCCAGTGGACGAAGCTGGTATTCAAAAACGGAAAGAATATTTTATAAAACAGTATTGCAATCTAACTTGCGTTAGTGTATACTAATCTACATAGTTAGGAATAGCTAACCTAACGTGTAAATCATTTGGACTCCTTTATATTGCAGAAAGACCGCTGTTATATAGTACTGCGGCTGTGAAAAGCACCGCAGAGGAGTTCCTTTGAAAATGAAAGGAGTATACATATCATGGATTATTTGGAAATTGAGAAAGTCATTGGAAGAGAGATTATGGATTCCAGAGGAAATCCTACTGTAGAGGCAGAAGTTTATCTGGCAGATGGAACCATCGGCAGAGGCGCTGCTCCAAGTGGTGCATCTACAGGAGAATTTGAGGCTCTGGAGCTTCGGGATAATGATAAAAGCAGATACCTGGGAAAAGGTGTTACCAAAGCAGTAGAGAACATCAACACCCAGATTAACAAAGTAATTGCAGGTATGGATGCGTCTGACATCTATGCAATCGATAAAGCAATGATCAAAGCAGACGGAACCAAGGATAAATCAAACTTTGGAGCAAATGCAATCCTGGCAGTATCCATTGCCTGCTGCAGAGCTGCTGCCATCTCTCTTGATATCCCACTGTATCGTTTCCTTGGCGGAATTTCCGGAAACAGAATGCCGGTTCCGATGATGAACATTGTAAACGGAGGCTGCCATGCACTTTCTTCTGGTCTTGATGTTCAGGAATTCATGATCATGCCAGTCGGAGCACCAAGCTTCAAAGAGTGCTTAAGATGGTGTGCAGAGGTATTCCATGCACTTGCAGCTATTCTGAAATCCAGAGGCCTTGCAACATCTGTTGGTGATGAGGGCGGCTTCGCACCGGCACTGAAATCTGACGAGGAGGCAATCGAGACAATTCTTGAGGCAGTGAAGAATGCGGGCTATGAGCCAGGAAAAGACTTCATGATCGCAATGGATGCAGCTTCTTCTGAGTGGAAAACAGGAAAACTTGGAGAGTACAAACTTCCAAAGGCTGGTACTGTTTATACATCTGATGAGCTTATTGACCATTGGAAAAAACTGGTTGAGAAATATCCAATCATCTCCATTGAGGATGCCCTTGATGAGGAGGATTGGGAAGGCTGGAAGAAGCTTACAAAAGAGCTGGGAGACAAGGTACAGCTGGTAGGAGATGACCTGTTCGTAACCAATACAGAGAGACTTTCCAAAGGAATTTCCCTTGGATGTGGAAATTCTATTCTGATCAAGCTGAACCAGATCGGTTCTGTATCAGAAACTCTTGAGGCAATCAAGATGGCACATAAAGCAGGCTATACTGCAATTTCTTCCCACCGTTCCGGTGAGACAGAGGATACCACCATTGCAGACCTTGCAGTTGCATTAAATACCTGCCAGATTAAGACTGGTGCACCATCCAGAACAGAGCGAGTTGCAAAATACAACCAGCTTCTTCGCATTGAGGAAGAGCTGGGCGATGCAGCTGTTTATCCAGGAATGGGAGCATTTAACGTAAAAAGATAAGCAGAATCCTTTTGACAACACACCATCTACCTTTTTATAAAAAAATCAGGCCAGAGAGAGAAAGTT
>ERZ1035006.108-NODE-108-length-67888-cov-19.170330_pt1 | contig 67888 bp, 54 predicted proteins | sample MGYA00520694_ERZ1035006 | MGnify/ENA primary metagenome ERZ1035006 (study PRJEB33766, sample SAMN09781746) | gut metagenome | biome: gut microbiome | host: Homo sapiens | place: Madagascar | study: EMG produced TPA metagenomics assembly of the PRJNA485056 data...
TATGGCTAAAAAGAATGCTGATTATGGTAATGCTTTCAATAAAGGTTGTGATAAATTAGGTTATAGATATGGTCTAGCTAGAATGTATGATAAAGCTAATCGTTTAATTCATCTTATTGAAGATGATTTTCAAGGTGATAATAAACCTAATGTTGAAGATGAAAGTATGTTTGATACTATTCAAGATTTGGCTAATTATTGTAATATGTTATTGGCTTGGAAAGATAAATACAATCAAGAAAATAAAAAAGTTGTTGAACATATAAAAAGTAATAAAGACAATACTGTTTATATAGAACTATATCAACTTCTTCGTACAAACAAAATTCATCTTTTAGATGAAGAAACTTATGAAGATGTTACTGAAGAAATTCATGCAACTTATGGTTTTGAAAGTTTATATAAAGACTATGATGGCTTTGTATATAATGAAAATAAAGATGGTTCTATGGTTATAGTAACTAATAACAATAAACGACAAGTAATTGCTGTTAGTGATAATCAGAAAGTTTCTAATATGTATAAAGAAAAATAATTATGGATAAAAATAAATTAACTGCTCTTGAGAAGTTTGCTCTTCTTCCTAATATAACTATGTTTGAAGAAGGAGAACTTACAAAAGTAGATAAAGAACAAGATAAAGGATATACACCAACTTTATATTATTATAATAAAAATTATCAAGTAGAGTGGATTAGTGATGAAAATGATGCAATATGTAATATTACTGGTGATACTCCTGAAGAAGCTATTAATAAAGCTTTTGATTTTTGTTTAAGTGAAAAATTAATTGAATTGTAATTATGATTAAAGTTGTAAATCCTAATGTTGAAATATGGAAACAAGAAGGTTATGTTCTTGATGCTATTTGGAAACATATAGCTCGTTGTGCTAGAGTTTGTTATCAAAGTGTTCCAAAAGACAATAATGAAAGTGATTATGATTTTTTGGTTAGAACGTTATTTCGTGGTGTTGAACCTAAAAATATAAATACTAAAGATTTAGTAAAATATCATCTTAGTGTATGTGAACACGCAACAGTTCATCTTAAATATCGTTTATTTATAACTAAAGATATTAATCAAGCTATTAGATTTAATGATAATCATTATAGCAGAACTAAAGAGCATGATGGATATGTTTATGTAACTACTAATATGAGAGTTCTTATAGAACATCATTGGATGGATGAACTTGAATTTATAGATACAACTCCTAATTGTCCTTATTATGCAGAAAGAACTACTATTAATTTTATAACAGATATTGGCGCTAGTCGTGAATTAAATCGTCATAGAGTTAATAGTATAAGTGAAGAATCTACTCGTTATTGTCGTTATAATGCTGATAAATTTGGTAATAACATAACTGTTACTAAACTTCCTTGGATTCCAGATTTTGATCCTAATAGTATTAGTAATTATAATGTTGGTTTCTATAATGATGATGAAATTTATTATAATGGTATAATTCGTGATAAATATGCTGTAAATTGGGAAGCTATAGATTGGTTTCTTTATGGTCTTCAAATAGCAAATCTTGTATATTGTAAATGTATTGAACTTGGTTGGACTGCTCAACAAGCTAGAGAAATTCTTCCTCTTAATACTAAAACTCAAGTAGTTCATACTGCTTTTGTTAGTGATTGGCAACATTGGCTTAAATTACGTAGTAATGAAGCTAGTGGTAAAGTTCATCCTTGTATGAAAGAACTTGCTGATAAATTAGTTAAACTTATAAATAAATAATTATGTGGATAAGTATTTTAAATTATAATTCGGGTCAAATTGAAGTTTACGATATTAGTGAATATGAAAATATTGCTCCTACTGAAAACGAAATTGTTGATTGTTGGTTATCTAAAGAAGGTTATAATCCAAATAATATATCTTATATGATAACCGATGATGCTCCTGAAATTTATAATGGTAATACACAAACTATAATAGATATGCCACTATGATAGGTAGTCATAATACTTTAAGTTATCTTCCTCCTAAAAATCTTTGGGGGAAGATAACAAGACTTTGGAACAAATGTCAAGATAAAACTATTGAAGAACAATTCAATAGTGGTGTTGATTATTTTGATATTCGTATTAATCTTTATAATGAGGAATGGCATTTTGTTCATAATAAAGTTAATTATGGATTTGTAGATAATAATATTTGGAAATATATTGGTGAAAATAAAATTCCAATTAGAGTTATTTATGACCAAAGAAGTAAACCTAAAGATGCTAGTTATAGAACAAATCGTTTTATAACTTATCTTTGGATTTTAATAAACAAATATAATGTTAATATAGATTCTGCTATTACTTATTGGGATTGGAAAGAACATTATAAACCTCTTGTTGAAGTTAAAGAATATCATGCTAGTGTTAAAGCTACATGGTATCAATATTTATTAGGTTGCAAATGGTTTGCTAATAAATATAATGCTTTTGCTAAAGCTTTTAATATAGAATATGGAACTTGTCCAAATAGAGTTTTACTTTTAGATTATGTTTAATATGGGACTGAATAAACAATGTTTTATTGGACTTCATCATTATGAAGTTTATAAAGAATTAGAAGTTAAAGATTTTAATTATACCGATAATACGACTGTAGGAATTAATATTATTTCTCGTTGTAGTAATTGTGGTAAAATTAAAATTGAATTTGTTGCTACTGATGCTAATTATTTAGTAGATAGTAGAGGCGTTAGAACTGATAAATAATTAATTATGGGAAAAAGCATATTTGATATTGATAGAGAACTTCTTGATATATTTGAAGAACTCGAAGAAAATGGTGGTGAACTTACTCCTGAGATTGAAGAAAGACTTAAACTTAATGAAGAAGAAGTAACTTCTAAAATTAAGAATTATGTTGAGTATATCAATAAACTTAAAGCTGATAAAGCTGCTATTAAAGCAGAAAAAGATAGACTTGCAGCTTTAGACAAGAGTAAAGATAATACTATAAAATCTCTTACTAATCTTGTTCTTTATGCAATTAATACTTTTGGTAAAGAAGATAAGAAAGGTAAGAAATTCTTTGATTGGGGTACTGGTAAAGTTAGTATTCGTCCTTCTGTTTCTGTAGAAGTTGATACTAATAAAATAGAACATATAAGTGAAACTATCAAAGGAGTATTTGCTAACGGTATATTTATGAATACATTACAATGTAATGATTCTGTAGATATTAATAGTCTTCTTGATTCTATTCAACAAACTGCTGTTGCAGAAAATAATGTAGCTGCTGGTGAAGTAGAAATTGAAGATTTAGATGATATTACAATTAATATTACAATTCCTGTATCTGCTGCTAAACTTCTTAATGGTGAAGGTTATAAACTTATGGAACAAGTAGGTCATACTAGTCCTGATAATTGGGATTTTAAGCCTACTGTTGATAAGAAGACTCTTAAAACCAAAATTATAGAAGAAGGTTGCACTTCTAATATTGGAAAAGTTATTAATAATGAAAATTTAAATATAAGATAATATGAATGTAATTAGTATATATTGTGTTAAAACTGACATTATAAAAGAAGATAAAACTCAACTTAAAGTCAATGTTATTGGTGAAGCTTTAGTAGATGCTATAAATTCTGCTGGTTATTTAAAATATAATGGTGAAAAATTAGAAAAACATATTATAAGTGCTGAAAAATTTGTAGATAAAGTTTATCAATATACTTTTAGCAACGATAATGATTTAAATCCTAACTATAAACCAAAAGAAGATAAAGAAGATAAATAATATATGAGTAAATTTATTATTTTACAAGGTATTCAAGGCTCAGGTAAATCTACTTGGGCTTTGGATTGGGTTAAAGAAAATCTAATTAAACGTATTAGAGTTAATAGAGATTCTATTCGTAAAATGCTTGGCAAATATTGGCTTCCTGATAGAGAAAAGCTTGTTAAACATATAAGAAATGCGTGTATTGAAGAAGCTATTCTTGATGGTTATGATGTTGTTTCTGATGATATGAATTTGAGTGATAATGATATTAATGAACTTGTTGAATTAATTAAAAGTATTAAACCAAATATATCAATAGAATATAAATTATTTAATACTCCTCTTAAAGATTGTCTTATTCGTGTAGATAATAGAAATAGACATCTTCCTGAAGATGAACAAATTTCTAGTTCTGTAGTAATAAGTACTTATAATACTTTTAAGAATAAATATAATTTAATTGCTGAATAATGAAAATTAGTGAAGTAGTAAAAGAACTAAATAATGCTCTTGATAAATATGGTGACATTCCTGTTACTATAACAATAATTGGAGAAAATGATGTTGATGCAACTATTGAAGATATTAGAGCTGATGAAAACTCTGTAACTTTATATGATAAATAAACATAGTATAACAATTTAAATAATGCTGAATTATGAGTAAATATAATAAAGGTGGACTTCCTTGGGCTATGGGTAAAGACGTTTCTGATTGTCAAACTGCTCAAGAAGTTATGACTAAAGCCAAACTTGATTGGTCTGTAGCTAAGTGTGAATTAGTAGCTAAAATGCCATTTAGAATTAATGGAAATAATAATGTAGACGATTGTGCATTTCAACATGATGGAAATATTTATAGAGAAATGAATAATGCTTATGCTACTTATCGTACAGATAATAATTATCCTTTAGGATTAGTTAAAGAAAAATATGAAGTTGTTCAAAATATGGATGCTTTTAATTTCTTTAATAATGCTATTGGTGAAAATCTTGCTAAGTGGGATAAAGCTGCTTGTCTTAACTTTGGCGAAAAAGTTTATGTAAGTGCTAAACTTCCTGTACAAACTTCTGTAGCTAATAGTAATGATGTGGTAGATAATTATCTTATATTTAGTAACGGACATGATGGCAATTCATCTGTTGATATTATGATTACACCTGTTAGAGTTATATGCACTAATATGCTTAATGGTGCTATAAATAAAGCAGATTGTCATATTCGTCTTCGTCATACTAAGTCTGTAAAAGAAAAACTTGAATTAGGAGCACAAGTTCTTAAAGTTGCTTGTGAACACGCTCTTGATGCTCAAGAAATGTATAGACAATTAGCTAAAGTTACTATGAAAGATGAACAAGTTTATGAATATCTTTGTAATCTTCAATTAACTCCTGCTGAAATTCAAAAAATAATGCAATATGATAATAAAACAGGTTTTAAACGTCTTATTAATAGAGATTATAGACTTCTTGAAGCAACTGAAATATCTACTAGAAAAGCTAATATTCTTTCTAATATGTTTGATTACTATAATGATGGTATTGGTCAGAAAGATATTTATGGTACTGCTTGGGGTGCTTATAATGCCGTTACTGGCTTTTATTGTAATGTTGCAAATCTTGAAGGAGAAAAGAGAATGAACTCTCTTGTTTGGGGTTCTGCTAATAATAATATGAATAAAGCTCTTAATAATGTTATAGCTTATGCAAGTTAGTTTTAATAATAATGATGATGTAGAAGTAATAAAAATTCCTAAACATGATGTTGGTCAAAGAGTTCTATTCTTTGACCATGTTAAAGGAGAATTTGCTTATGGTGTAGTAGTTCAATTTCAATTAGTTAAAACAGAACAATATCAAACTATTGCTTATGGAATAAGAACTGATGATGATAATGTTCTTCCTTGTATTCCTGAATCATTAGTATTTGGTAGTGGTATTGCAGCCAAAGGTTGGTTTCATTATGTTGAAGATAAACTAAATAAGTTAATAAAATAATCTCAAGTTCTTCTACGGGCGGGCTATATTAATCTTAGTACTAATATGTCTAATAATGTCATTAGAAGTTTTAGAAGTACTAGATGAACTAGAAACCCCCCGTAGAGAGGCTGAATTATTAAACTTTCTTTATTATAGTAATTATTCTATTGATAATGTTGCTAGTTTTAAAGATAATGAGTATGTTTGTAGTGTAGATAAGTTATATCAGTAATATATAATATATTATATTATACTACTTAATTATCTGAATATCAATTAGTTAGCACATAATAAGTGGCAGGTTGATGCTATTTTTTATAAAAATGTGGCTAAAATCTGCTACTTTTTATTATCTTTGTATTGTTGCTAATAAAATTGATAAAGATATGAATGATAAAGTTATTAATAAACTTGCTAAAGATAGTATTGATTATAGCTATCCTCTATCTGTAAAAGGTCTTAGAATTAAAGATGAAGATGATAGTGGAAATAAGTACAATAAAACTATTTATTATATGGAAGATAAGGTGCTTATAGATAATAGTCTAGTTACAATACTTAGTGAAGAATCTAAGTATGTAGGTATTGTTGTACGATATATCGTAGATAATATTCCTTATAATGTTAATCACTTATCTTTAAATGCTTCTATTATTGCTAAACAATATAATTGTGATAAAAGTCATATTAGTAAAGCTATTAAAAGATTAGTTGAACTTGATGTTATAGGAAGACTATGTGATAAAATACCAAATAATATTCTTCCTAAGAATACTTATGTTATAAATCATAATTATCTTTATAGAGGTAGTATTAGAAAACTTAGAAAAGATATTTTAGAACAAAGACAAAGAGAAAATGAAAGTAAAGATTAAAAAACTAGTAGAGCAAGCTGTTGTTCCAGTTTATGCTCATCCTGGTGAAGATGCAGGTCTTGATTTGACTGCAACTTCTGTAAAATTTGAACATGATTATTGGGTTTATGGAACAGGTCTTGCTATGGAAATTCCTAAAGGTTATGTAGGTCTTGTATTTCCAAGAAGTAGTAATCGTAAAACTGAAGCCTATCTTACTAATTCTGTTGGTGTTATAGATTCAGGTTATCGCGGTGAAATTATGTTTAGTTTTAAAAATCGTGATAGAATAGTTGATGAACAACCTTATAAAGTTGGAGATAGATTAGGTCAAATTATTATTATGCCTTATCCTCAAGTAGAATTTGAAGAAGTAGAAAATCTTGAAGAATCAAATAGAGGTAAAGGTGGTCATGGAAGTACAGGTAAATAAATTATTAACAAATTAAATTATAAAGATATGAATACAAATATTAGAATTATGATTGAAGAGCATGCTAATGCTTTAAAGCGTATTAATGCTAACATTGCTTATTTTAATAATGCTGTAAAGAATGATAAAGTAAGTAAAATAACTGCTGCTAATGTAGCTCTTCTTATTAGAGATTATAAAAATCTCGCTAAGACATTGAAAGTTTGTCTTCATAATGAAGGTATTGAATTTACTTCTGATGGTAAATATTTTGAGAATATAGCTGAAATAAATACTTCTAAGAAAAATGGCTAATAGAAAGATAATTCTTATAACAACTAAAGGTTGTGTTGGTTGTAGGATTCAAAGAGAAAATATCGAAAAAGCTATTATTAATAGTAAAATTAATATTGGTTTTGAAGTTATAGACTTTGATACTCTTACTAAAAAAGAAATTATTGAATATAGAAATAAAAGAGTTTTTCTTAAAGATTTTCCAACTACAATTTTTATGGTAGATAATGTTATTACTTTTAAAATGACTGGTTCTACTTCTGCTATATGTATTACTAGATATATAGATTTATATATAAAGAAGAAGTGCTAGACGTGTTGCCATAAATGGTTGATTTTGCCCTTACTGTTTGTGAAAATAGTAAGGACTTTTAATTTAAAAGAAATATGAATAAAGATTATAATAAACATTTAATTAAAACAATTATAGGTTTTGCAATCATTATTTTTATACTAATATGTTGTGCTCAACATAAAGATAATAATTATGATAATGAACCTTGTGGCATTGATTATAGTTATATTGTAGATACTCTTAATCAAGATTATGATACTATTAGTATTGATACAATTTATAAAGTAGATGATACTGGGAAACTTTATAAAGATATTATTATTAAATAGTTTCATAATATATTATATAAGAATTTAATTTCTCATTTAAGTATTTATATTTCATCTTCTGAATAATCATTCAGTCGTACTATTAAATTGACATGGAAACAAATTATTGTATCAATATGGATTGTTAGCCGACTACATATAATAGATAAAATTTGAAATATACATTGATAATTTGTTTCTATGACAATTATTATTCAATTATGATTAAGTTATTAAACATGATATAAATAATCGTTCAGAAAGGAAATTAAAATATTAAATTTCATATTAGTATATAAATTTGTAGAGAAATTGTGATTTAAATTGTTTTGTTAGTTTTTTATTTTTATTTGGTGGAGTTTGACCGTGAGGTTGAGCTTCACCTTTTTTTAATTATTATCAGCGACACGAAATCGACATATACGAAAAATCCCAAGATTATCATCACGATAACCTTGGGACGAACATGGGATAATTACCATTCAAAACAGCCTATCTTTAACCACTTAACCTAACATTATAATTAACAACTTAAATTTTACTATTAGTTGGAGTAATAGGAATTGAACCTATGCTAGAAGAACCAAAATCTTCTGTACTACCATTATACGATACTCCATTGTTTTATTACTATTGCAAAGATAAATAATTTCTACCTATCTAAGCAATAGTAATTTAGAGTTTAACTAATATTTAATATCAATACTTCCTATGGGCGGGTTATCGTATAGTATTAGCTATATCATCAACAGGAATAAAACCTAAAACATTCTTTCCAAGTTTATAATATGAATTACTCTTATCAAGACCAGCTATATTACTATAAGCACGATAAATAGGAATTTGTCTAGTTGTAAGTACAAAAAGTTTATTTTCTTTAGCATAACGTCCACTAGTATAATCCCAATTATAATCATCTCCCTCTATTAATCCTTCTGCTATAATACCCATAGCTTTAATTAAATCACTAGGCATAGTTTGAGCAGCAATAGGAGAACTATAAAGTTTTTTAGCTTCAGTAACAATAAATGGAGGAGTATACATCATAGCTTGACTAGCAAGACTATCTGCTTCATAAAGAAGAAGATTAGCAGTAGTACTATCTTCTAATTCTTTATCATCCCATATACATCTTGTCGCAAGAGCTACAGCTATAGCAGCTACTGCACCACAAGCATTACCCATCGCTCTAAGTATAGCAGCTCTTTGATAACGAGGAATTATATTCCAATTAGTCTTAAAGTTAGTAGCTAAATCAACATAACCTTTAAATAAAGTTTGAAGACTTTCAAGTGCTTCAACTTGTTTATCATTAAGTTCTCTATCTGCTTTCATTTTACGAATAGGAAGAGAAAGAAAATCAAGTAAAGCAGGTCCACAACCAATAGTCATTGCTCCTCTTTCTTCATTAAAATAACCTTGTCTTCTAAAATGTTTAAGAATACCAGGATACATATGCTTATGATATTGCATAGCAAGACTTCCCCACCAATGCTTTTCAACTTGAGCAGCACCAAGTCTATCATATACACCATGAATTTCTTTATTAACTGATATAACTTTTCCTTTAAATTCTCCAAGCAATCTATAAGCATCAGAAACTTCTTTGTCTTGAGAATTAACATCAAGTTCAGCAAGAATACTTCCATCCTTAAAAGCAAGTTTACCATCTTTAAGGTCTAATTGCTCCATTATTGTTGGATTCTTCTTAAATTCTATTTCTGCTTTCTTTTCTAATTCTTTCTTCTTAGCAACAAATTGTTTCTTTTTATCAGAATTTTTACCAGTAAGTCTTGTATATGCAAATTCAGTAACAAAATCTCTACGACCAAAAACATATTCTTTAAGTTTATTAGCATCTTCTTTTATAGAAGAAATAAAGTTATTAAATTCTTCTTCAAGTTCAGTACCATCAAGAATTTGTTTCATAGCATCTTCATGACATTTAGCTATATATTCATATCTATTCATTGCACGATATGCTATTCTTCCTTTGTTTACATTATCTGCAACAGGTACAAGTCTATTAGCAAACATCATACTAAACATAGCACCATTTTGCATAAAATGTTCACCCATAGCATTAGGAGAATAAAGGAAGTTTCTAAGTTTTTCAAAAGCAGTACCAGCATCAAGTTTATTACCATCACTAATTCCTGCTAATTGGTCAAAATCAACAACATTAAAGAATTTGCATATAGCATCAGCAAGAGTTGTAGAATCTTTACTATAAACACCTCTAACAAAACTAATTGCTGCATTTGTCCACATTTCTTTACCTTTAAGATAATCAGATTTATCAAAGAACTCTTTAGCTATATATTCTCCAGCAATAGAAGATTCTCCTACAGTAACGTTACCAATACCACCTGTTATATTAAGCATCATAAATTTAGCAGATGTAAATGCTTGCATAACACTAGCAACTTTAGTATAATTAGCATTACTTTCTTTAAATTGATTATAAATTAATCTTCTTATCCAATTTTCATATTGACCTTGAAGTCTAGTATCTTTTTGTTTAAGATAATTAATTTCATCTTTAGCTCCTCTTTGACCATCTCGTTTAAGATTAGCCCAACCAATATTCTTTTCATATACTTCCATTCTATCAATCATTTCTTTTCCATAGAATAGCATATATTTATTATCTTGAATAGCATTGAAATGAGCAGCTTGAGTTATAAAATTACTAAGAACAGTACGGTAATCTCTATTGATAAGAGCTTCATGAATTTCTTTATTTTTCTTTTCAGCTTCTTCTAGTCGAGCATTATATGCAGTCATTGCTTTATTATATTCTTCTTCATCTTTATAAGATATTCTGTTAGGTTTAGTCTTTTTAATATTTTCTATATTAACAGAATCTTTATTATGAAGTTGTTGCATGAGCATAGGCATATCTATAGTTTTATCATCAGCATAATCTATATGATAAAATGGGTCACGACCATTCTGAAGTTTATTACTATAACCTAAGAACTCTAAGAATTGAGCAGCCCACCATTTAGCATCATGTTCTTTACCTTTAGCCATCATAGGCATATAACCTTGAGCTATATAGCGTTTAGCACTTTCAGTTTTAGCAAGACTTGTAAGAACAGAATTTATATAATCAAGAAGTCTTTGTTGATGTTTATTAAGAATTTTATTTGTATCATAAGTAGTATCAGAAGTCTTCTTATAATTAGATATATTACCTAATCCTTCTTTATAATTATTATTCTTATAAGCAGGTTTAGGAGTAAGTTCTGTTTGAGCATAACCAGCAGTCCAAGTACCATTATCATGTTTAGGAATAACTTGAGTTTTTCTCCATATTGTAGTAGGTTCGTAAACATGAGTAAAAGGATTATAAACATGATTTCTATCATACCATTCTTTAAATTCTTTATCACCTTTAGCTCTTTGTTTTTTAAGTTCAGCTTCATAATATGGAGTATTTACAGTTTCAAGATATTTATGAATAGTATTGTAAGCTTTAGTTTTATCTTCCATTTCTTGGCGAAGTGCAGTAGCTTTTTTACTACTCTTATTCTTTAAATATTTATCCATATCTACTTTAAGAGAAGAATATAAATATCTATTAGGAACTCTAGGTTTAGTTTCATCATAAACTACATTTCCTTCACTATCTGTAACTACTTGATACTTATCATCAACTTTAGGAATGCTCATCATATTAACTCGTTCCCAAGCTTTATAATATTTTTCTCCTTTAGCTTTAGCTCTTTCTCTTTCAAGATTAAAAGCAGTTTCATTATAAGCATCTAAGTCAACATAATTTTTAATAAACCAACCAACAGATTTACCATTAGTTCCTTCAATAGTTTTCTTAACTCCAGCAAATAAAGGTTGATAAGCATCATAAAGTTTATTCAAATCTTCCTCAGTCATTTGAGAAGTTTCAATGTGCTTAGTAGAAATATCATAATAAGGTTTAAGAATATCATTTATTTTCTTTACAATCTTTTGATATTCTTCATTAGGAATACCATTAGATGACATTCTTCTATATATTTCAGTAGGATATATAGTGTCATCTTCAGGAGCATTACTTATTAATATTCTGTCACTATTTGCACTATATTTGTTATTATAATATTTTCTCTCTACTTCATCTTTAATCTTTTGCTGGTCTTCATCAGAAAAAACAGAACCATCTATTCTACCATATTCATCATAATGTAAATCTCCTTTTTGAATAAGTCTTTTAACTGCAACTTTATATGCTGAATTTCTATCACCTTTATATTGTAAAACTTTATAAGCTTCATGAATTTCTTCTTGAATTGCAGAGTCTACAGTCCATTTAGCATTATTTGCTAACCAAGCTTTAGCTTTTTTATAATCTTCATTTGCTTCAAGTTGAGATATTGGAACTCTAAGTCTTCCATAAGGGTCACGAGCTTCAGCAGTTTCAACTATATCAAGATTTCTTTTTAATTGTTCATCAAAACCTTTTTTAATTTTACTATCATTATATTTATTTCTAATTTCATTTATTCTAGATAAATAATCATCTAAAGCTTTACAATCAACAAAGTTAGAAATACGAGCTTGTCTATATTTCTTTTCATCTGTTATTTCAATTACTTCGCCTTTATCATTAACTTTTGCTCCAGGATAACCACCATAAAAAGATTCTTTTTCTTCCATTCTATCATAATCAAATGTAGAACGAAGTTCAAGAATTTTCTTTTGTAATTCTTTTAATTTATCTTCATCTGAAGGGTCAAGAACTCCATTAATTCTTCCACTATTTATTTTTGATACTTGAGCACGAAGTTTAGTATATTCTTCAAATATAGGCAAATGTTTAGAAATCATTTCTTCATCATTATCATAAAATTCTTTATAATAATCATCAACAAATTTTCTATTAACATGGTCTAATAAGAATTTATCATACTTGTGTTTAGCAAGAATATAAGCTTTAGGATTTTCTATTATATTAGCTTCTGCTTGTTTAAAATCCTTATATATTTCTTTATAATCTGATTCAAATTTTTTACTATATGGTCGAATACTTTTTCCATCAGCATCAATTATATCATCAAAAGATAAATTAACTCCATCTTTTTTAGCATCAGCAAAAATCTTATCAAGTTCTTTGTTAAAACTTTCAACACGTTTCATTGCTTGCATTTCTTTAGCTCTAATGTCAGCCATTACATTTTTAGTAATTACTTGTACAAAAGCATTACCTGAATCTTGTAAATCACCAACCCAAGCATCGAACCAACTAGTAGAATGAAATCCATCAAATATACTAATAATATTATTTTGTATCATAGGATTATCACTTAGTTTAGCAAGATAATCTGTAGCAAACAATGTTTCAGCTTGTTCAAGTTTAGAACTATCAATAAGAGATTTAATACTTTCTTGAATGCCTTTAACATAATTAATTGTTTCATCTGATTGTTTATCTTTATCAACCTTAACTGTAACAATATCTCCATATTTAGTAATTAAAGCTCTAGCGTCAAGAAGTGTTTTTAAGAAACGTCTTTGTTCCATAGGATTATTTCTAATATAATCAATAGTTTCAGCTTCAACTACAGAATGATAATGACCATCTTCATCAGCAAAGAACTGATTTAAATTAGTATGAACTTCTGCAACTTTAGTTTTAACATAATCATTTATGGCTCCATAAACTCTTTCTTCTTCATTACCAAATTGAGCTTTTTTACCTTCAAAACCTTTTTCTCCTAATTTTCTAACTTGACGTCTAGCTTCATAATCTCCTTCGTTTGCTCTACGAGACATATCTCTATAGGCATCTATACTATAATCAAGAATACTAGAATGTTTTATTTGATTAGTTTCAACTATAACACCTTTATTCTCAACTTTAGGAACTTCTTTAACTATTATAGTATTAGGTGCTACATTTATTCCTAATGCAGCAAGACGACTTATTTCATTAGAAGAATACTTTCTAAATTTAAAATCAGTATCTATAGTAATTTCATTTCCACTTTCAGCATCTATATAAGTTCCTACTATATGCTGTTGATTACCAAAATTAAATCCTACATATCTATCAAGATAAATACTTTGAATATTAAATTCTTTACCATTAGATAAAGGATATTTAGCAATAATTTTATTAATAGCGTCTCTAGCAGCACCTTGATTATATTTATCAGGATGATTTATATCAAATACTATTTTATTACGAAGTTTCTTATATTTAATACCAAGATTATATTGAGAAGCAAGATTATTTAAATCTTCTAATTCAAGATTTTCACCATTATTTTTCTCAAGTTCATTAATATATTCAAAATAAAAAGCTTCAGGTTTAAATTTATTATTTTCTTTAGTAAGACTTACAGCTGAAGTTTCATTTTCATCAAGTTTGTTGATAGGATAAGCATAAACAGTTGTACCAATAGATTGAATCTTATAAAGAATACTAGTATAATCTTTATCTTTACTCTTTTTAGTTTTAATTTCTACATAACTATTACTTCTAAAATCATTAGGTAATGTTTTAGTAGAACAATCTGTTATGATACCATATTTTATAGCATTTTTTCTATCACGTTTAAGAACATTAAGTCTATCAGTTAAATCTTTTATATCTTTAGCAATCTTCTTTCTTTCTTCTTCATCAGTTTCAACATTAAGTTCACCTTGAAGTTCAGCAATACTATTAGTTAAATCAGTAGTATCAGATAAATCAAATCTAAGAAGGTCTCTAGATTTTCTATTAGTACTTAGTTCATTAACAAACGTCTTACCTTTTTTAATTTTACTTTCTGTTTTATGATAAATAAACGAAGCATCGCTATGTGCTCTAACATAATCTTCAGCCACATTATAAGTTCCAGCAAAATTATTAAAATCTTCAAGTATTTGATTTACTAAATTAACTCCTCCAAAAAGACTATCATCTTTAAGACTATCATTAGTAATAAACTTATTAATAGCATTTCTTCTCATTTTAAAATTCTCAACTACAAAAGCATATTTAATCATATCTATTGCAGCAAGTTTTATAAGAGGATTATCACTATTAGTAGCTTGGTCAAACATCATATATGCAGTTTCTACATCAACTGTATCATCTTTAAAACTAATAGTTTGTCTAGATTGACCAGTTTGTCTAGCTTCATATTGATTAAATAGATTTACTTTACAAAGACCAAATATACCAGCATCTTCAGTATTCATTTGAATCCAAGCAACTTTTTGAGCAGGAGTAAGTTTAGCAAATACTTCTATTTCTTTTTGTGTAGGATTTATAATATCATTAACTGCAAATTTAATATCAGTAGAAGCATTATATCCAAATATTCTTTGACGTTCAGCAGTTTCATCAGTTTCATTATCTAAACCAAATTGAGTAAATTTACCATCTTTATCAAACATAGGTTTAATAGATAATCGCATAGCAGGAGTATTGTTATAAACTCCACTAAGAATATATTGTTGAAAATCAGCATATTCTTTTTCACTAATTTGTCTAGTATTGTCACTAAATGCATCTTCAAGACTATAAACTATATTCTTAAAGAAATTAGATTGTGTATCAAAAAGCATACTATTAATACTTGTAGAAGTAGCAGTAGCATATTTTAAGAAACAATGAAGTGAACGATATTTAGAATCATTATCATTACTCTCTGTCATATAATGATGTAAATCATAAGATTTAATTCCATTGTTATCAACTATAAGTCCAGGATAAATAGCTTCAAGAAATGAGATAGTATTACCATTTTTATCTTCTACATTAAGAACACTATGTTGTCTAGCATTATCTCCTTTTACAATAGTTTCAATATCTCTAAATACTTTATTAGTTGCAAATATAGTTTGTTTAGCACCAAATCTATCAGGATTACAAACTCTTGCTAAACTACTAATACCTTGAGCAAGTTTATTAATATCATTATAAGCAAAAAGCATATTGAGGTCAAACATCAACCTTTCTACGGGGGGGTTAATTCGACCATCTTCTTCATTAATTCTTGCAGCTAAATCATCATAGTCAAGAATAATATTATTGTTTTCTGTAAGACTATAATTAGTTTTAAATACACTATTAATTTTATCTATAGCTTTTTGAACACTATCTTCTTCTGTTACACCTATATTAAGTTCTATAGCTAATTTCTTAATAGCATTTTCAATAGGTTTAGAACTTTCTTCTGCATAAATAGATTTATTTGCATTATATTCGTCAACAATTCTACTAATAGCAGGTTGCATAATAAATGCACAAGTAGTATCATAATTACTACCAATATCGGGAAGAGTTTTATATACAGCAAAAGTAAAATCATTTACATTAGGTATAGCTCCTTCCTTAACAGCATCAAGAATATGAGCAGTAGTTTGAGAAGTATATGCAGTAAGAATACGTCCGTCTACATTTTTATTATCTTCAGACCAACCAATTCTAGTATGAGTAATTCTACATTTGTTATTATCTAAATTTTTAACATTATCTTTACCAAATCTATTTATAAGTTCTTTAAGAGCTTTAGCATCTTTATAATGATAATTTATATTAATAACATTCTTAGCATCAATAGTTGGTCTAACAGTATTACATACTGACACAAATGTATCACGAGTGACACTAAATGCTTTAAGTTTAGCTCCACTCATAACATCTTCTTGATAATCAGCTTGATTAAGAAAATCATAAGGACTTCTAGCTTCACGAATATCTTTAACTACAGGATTAATAACTTTATCACGAGCAGTAATAATATCATCAAAATTAGAACGAGAAAGATTTTCTTCAAGAGATATATCAGATTGAAGAATATCAATCATATCATCAAGAAGTCTATTATTTCTAGCTTCTCGACTATTTTCCATAGAAAGGTCTTTGTCTTTACTAAATTCTTCACGACTTTGAAGTCCAAACTCTTGAGCAATATTTGAAAGAGCAGTAGTTTCATTAATTCCTTCTTTTATTGCAGCAACTAGTTTTTCTTTAGCTTCTTTATTAAGTTTAGATTTTACATAATCATCATAACTCTTTCCAGCTAAATCATTATAAAGAACTTTTTGAATATCTCCATTAGCATTTATAGTAGTACTATATTGAATGCCATATACAGAGTCAATATCAAAGTCAGAACCAGTTTGAGAAACCCAATCATCAGGTACTACAATAGTTGAACCTTGAGCATCATCAAGAAATCCAACTACTTTCATTACACAAACAGATTGTTTACCTTCAGTTGGAATACGATAACCAATAAGAGTATCAAGTTTTGCATCTTGAAGTTGTTTTAAAAGACCTCCTACAAGTTCACCATTTTCATCTCTAACTTCATCAACGTCTTTATATGTACCATCTTCATTTTTAGCAAAATTAAAATTACTTTTAGGAAGCATTATTTCGATATAACGTTCTCCTTCAGGATGTTCTTTAGTTACAGGATGATAATGAAGTTCTTTAGAATAACTTATTTGGTCTTTAGTAGCTTTAAAACCAACATTAGTAATCTGAGCAGCATGAAAACCAGGAAGTTTTTGACGAGTAATATTTCTATTAAATACTGATTGACTAACACTTTCAAGCTTAGTAATAACATTACTAAGAATCATAGGCATATTTGGATTAGGTCTTCCAGTCATAGGATTAATAGCTTGTTCAGCTAAAGTTACATAATCCATCATATTACTATCAAGACCAAGACGCATACATTCTTCTTTAAGTTTAGAGAAGAATACTTTATAATCTATACCACTAATAGTACCATCATCATTAAATTTAATATTGCCATTTTCATCTCTTGGAATATTAATTTCATCAGCAAGAGTATTAAAACTATCTTTAATGTTAGCAGAATAAAGTCTAAAGAACTCTTGTTTTTTATCATAAAGAGGACTATTAACTGGGATATTATCAATAATCTTCTTCATAATTTGAATACCAGCTTTATTCTCAGCATCCATATGCTGTGGAGTTTCTTGTTGAGTATAAAGATGATTATAATCATAATATTCAGCATAAGCTTCAGCATGAGCATTGAAATCATCAATATGTTCTTGAGTAACTTCACCAGTTTTAGAATCAAATATTTCAAGAACTCTTGCTTTACCTGCTTTAGAAGTTTCTTCAGTATTAAGTTGATCAATATGATTATCTTTCATAAGATTATAAACTTGTTCAAGTTGAGTACCTTTAATAAATCTAGGAACAAGAACAAATTCAGCATTTTTAATTTGACGAGGAACAAACTTCTTAGTTACAGGGTCAAAATATTGGTCATAATAAAAATTCTTTTGAACTTGAACAAATTCTTTAATATCAGCACTACTAAGAGGTTCATCATTTTGAATCTTTTCAATAAGAGGTAAATATTTAGCAAGTTGACCACGACCAGCTATACGACGAACCCATTCTTCAAATGTAATATAAGATTGAGCATCATTTACAGTAGTTTTAGTAAAACCTTTCATTAAAGTTCTAGCTTGTTCAACTGTAAGTCCAGCATTTTTTACAAGGTCTTTAACAAGACTACCATCTTTATCTGTTAATTTACCTGTAACATCTTCTGTATCTACTTTACATTGCTCAGAAGTTCTAACAGTATTTTTAATAGTTATACCTCTAAACTTAGTCATTTGTTTAACATCAAGAGGATTCTTAAAATCAGCAAATCTTTTTTGTATTTCTCCATCATTAAGATAAGCTCCTTCAACAACAACAGATATACTAGCATAATCACTAACATAATCACAGAAACCATAAGGTACACCACTAGCTTGACTTTCCTTACTACGTTTCAAGAAAGTTTGAGTATCTTTATAAAATTTAGTATCTCCTTCAAACAAATCATTAAATGAAATATAAGTAAGTCTAGTATTAAGTACAAAATCAGCTACATTTTGGTCATTAATAAGACCTGCAACATCAAGATTTTTAAAATCATCAAACTTTTCAACTTGTTGATTGACATAGCTAGTTATAAAGTCACTAATCATTTTAGTAACTTCTTCGTTTTGTTCATCAGTCAAATTAACTTCAACTTTGTCACCATTAGACGTAAAAGGAATATAAGCATCTTTATCCCCCCCGTAGAGAGAACTGAATAATTTATCCATTAAATCTTGTGCTACATTTGTAGTAGTACCATTATCATTAGTTATAATAAATCTATCATCTCTAAATAAACTACCAGTAAATGTAAGACCTTTAGTCTTATCGTTATATTCTACAAAATGTTTATGTCCTTTACCTAATTCATATACAGCATAAGCTTTACGAGCAGATTCTTCATCAAGTCCCCAACCTTGTTTAAATTTAGGTTCACCAGCTTTATGGTCTGTACTTTCTCCTTCTTGCCATTCTTGAATTTTACCATTAGCGTCTGTTACAAACCATTGATTAATGTTATGTGCCATATCAGTAAGTTCTTGAATAAAAACATTACGATATTGTTGGAACAGAGGATGATTAACATTAATTTGTTTATTAATAACTACATCTCCTATTTTACCTGTACGATTAGCTTCACGTCTAATTTTATCTACAAGATTTTGACGAACATCAGATGTAAATTCATTACCGATATGATAAGGTTTAGCATTCGCAATATACATATTATTATCTGAATCAAATTCAGCTGTACCTTGAAGAACATATCTATCTTGATTACCTAATTCATCTGTATAAACATATCCTATAGTTAGATTATCGCCACTTTTATAACTACCTTTATGATTAGGGTCTTTAAGTATTTGATAATCCATTATTTTACGTCTATTAATTCTAGTAGCACGTAAATCACTAATCATTCTATTGTAATCATCACGAGATTCAACTTTAATAAATTGTTTAAGTTGAGATTCTGTAGGAACTTTATCTATTTTAGGAAGATTGTTTAATTCATCAGCAATAGCATTTTCAAATTCTTCATTATTTTCTATAGTAAATAAATCACCATAATTTGTATCATGATAAGCATATCTAGCTGCTCTAACAATAAAATTCTTAGGAGCATCAGAAGGAATACGCATAAAATAATTAGCTAAACTTAAAGCTTCTTTAGTACTACCATCATAATCTTTTTCAGTATTAAAGAAATTAGCAAAGCCACTATAAACATAATCTCCTTTACTCATTCCTGAATAAAGAACATTTTCTCCTGTATTAGGATTGCCAGCTCCATTAAACAAACTAATACTAATAAGTTGTTTAGCATAATCAGTTGGAGCATATTTATCTCCTACTTTTTTAAATAAGCCATAAACAATAATTTTACCATTAGCATTTCTTTGTTCAATAAGAATATTACTAAGATTATATTGATTACCTTGGAATTTATAATTACCATATTGAATTAAAGCTTCAGGAGAAAGTTTTCCTTCAGCATCAGTACTCATTTCAGTTCCATTAAGAGCATTCATAAGATTGGTAAGCATAGAACTATTTATAATATCAGAACTTTGATTACCAAGAACATTACGAGAATTAAATTGAAGAGCAATACTAGAATATGGTTCTAAAAGTTTAGCAAGTTCATTAGCACTAGCTATACTTTGTTTACTAATAATGCTTTCATGAGGAATAACTAATTTAGCACTAGAATCTTCTTCAAATCCTATTTGATATTTTCTTTTAGCTTCTTCATTTTCTTTTTTATATTGTTGATTAAGTGTTCCAGCTAAAGCAGTATCTTTTAAATTACTTATAAGAATGTTTATATTTGCTATAACATTAATTTGTCCATTAATTTTATTACTTCTAATGAATGCAGCTACAGCATTTTTATCCATATCAGGATAATAAGCATGAAGAGCATTAGTTAAAGTAGAAGTTATATTACTAAACATTTCTTGTATGCGAAGTTCATTATTAGTTTTAACTGCTACATTATAACGTTTTATATATTCATTTATTTTATTTACAGCATCTAAAGAAGTAGATTCAAGATTAATAATAGAAGTATGTTTAATATTATTTTGAAAACTAAATCTTAATGATTGAGAACGATTAGCTTCTTTATTAGAAGAAATAGCATGAACTTGTCTATCAGCTTCAACTCTAGTTTCAGTTTTAGGCATAATACTTCTAATGAATTGACGTCTGAAAGAATATGCAAAATCTTTATTAGCTTCAAGAGTATCAGCAAGTTTAATAAGACCTGCCATTTCTTTGTTATTATTAGCTATATCTTTAATAGATTTAATAAAAGAATTAAGATTATCTCTACTACATTGAGAAATAATAGTAGCAATAACTTTTTTACCATCAATAAAATCTATTGTACCAAGAGGATTACTTCTATCATAAGAATATTTACCATCAACTTTAGCAGTAGATGTAAGTTTAGGAATAGTAAACATAATAAGTTTAACACTATCATCAATACCATTCATAAAATTACTACCCATACCACTATTATCGTCCCATCTAGCAGTAGTAGTATCAACATCATATTCTAAATTAGAACTATCTACTAAATCTTGATTATCATCATTTACAAATATATCTTCAGTTAATCCTTCTTCATCAAAACGTTCATCAACAGAATCATCTCCTTTTGTTCTAAGAAGTCCAAGACGACTGTCTCCAGCATATATTGCATTAAAGAATTTAGCTTTATTAGTAAGCATTTCTTTAAATACAGCAAGAACATTTCTATCTTCAACACTAAGAGATTGAAAATCTTTATCTATAGATTCAAAGCCTTCAATAGTATTATAACCAAGAAGCTGGTTTACAACTCTAAGTACATTATCTTTTGTATTAGGAATGTTTCTAATTTTCATAACTTTTGTTGCCAATTGTTTAGCAATAAACTTAATAGTTCTATTTGCATAATAATTAGCTCTATTTTCTTTATGTTCACCATCTTTTCCTTTAAGAACATCAGAAATATAAAAAGTTAAAATATTATTAGCAATAACTCTATTAGCCATAACTTTAGCTTGAGTATTAGCATAACCAAATCTTTGAATAATATCAGAATATTTAGATTTAGTGGTTTGATAAGCAACATTAAAATGTTTAGATTGATAAAAATCCATAGCATCTTTTGCTATATCTTCAGTTTTACGATAGTCATCAAATTCTTTTGTAAATCCACTATCTGTATTTGGATTATAAACTAGAGCTGTAATAGCATTAAATTTTGTACTATCAACTCCACACATTTCTTTGAGACGGGTTCCAGTCTCAGTAGCAGCAAATTTTTTTGCATCTACATTACAACTACCATTCATAGCTTTAAATTTATTATTATATTAAACAAAAAAGTTCTAGAGGATTTTAATTTCTCCTCTAGAACGTTGAATTATCATTAGTGAATAATCTATCGACAAGTGACAGAAACTTCGCCTTGCTCAATTAATGAAGCAAATTTGGCTTGTTCTGACAATGGAAGACTTGTAATAGAATCGAAAACAGTCGAATATGAATTAAGACTTTTATCAGGAACAGAAGAAAAATCTAAATCATCATCTTCATCAAATTCATCTTCTGTAGCTTTATCAATATTATCATCTACAAGTCCAATATCTTCTGTTTCATCTTCATCTTTTTCTGATTGAACTTCTTCTTTAGAAATATCTTTAGTTTCACTTTCTTGTTGTGATATAACATTATCAGTTTTTGTTTGTTGAGTTTCATCTTCTTCAAAATTTAAAGTTCCTTCTTGTACTTTAGTTTTCTTCTCATTACTAAAAGCTTTAGCAAGAGTATTAAACTCTTTAGCTCTAAGAGATTCATCAGCTATATCAAATCCAAATATACTATTAATAAATTCCATAATTCTTTGCCATATAGATTTATTACCTTTTTTAAGGTGTTCACCTTCTACATGAACAGAATTAAGATATTGAATAAGTCCTTCAGAAGTAAGACTTTCTACTATAAATTCTTCAATAGCAGTATCTTCTTTGTTTTTATCAAGAAGTTTATCAAATTTATATTCAGCAATATGATTAATAAAATCTTTAGCATGATTTTCATTTTCAAATATATTACCATGTCTAGCATTTACTTCTTTAAATTTACCAGCAGATAAATCAAGAATATCAGCATCTATTGCTTGAACAAAATCATCATAAATTGTTTTAAGTTGTCGTTTAGCTTTTTCTTTATTTCGACTAGCATTAATTTGTTTATGAAGATTTTCATGAATTAAAACTCTAGCAGCACGATTACCTCCACCAAGTTTAGGGTCAGAAGCTATATTAAGCCAATCATTTCCAACAACAATACTATCTGTTTTAGCATCATAATAAGCTACAACATTTGTATTGTCTTTATCTTTAGTCTTTTCTTTTTGTATAGCTTCATCGTCAAAAATAATATTTTCAGGAAATAAGCCATCAAATACTGTTGAATATTTATGACCTTTAACTTTATTTTTAAGAGTTTCATAATTTTGTGTTGCTGTATTAGACATTAATCGTTCAGCAATAGCTATACCTTTAGAAGCAATACTTTCATCATTAAGAATAGTATTAATATCTGATTGTAAAGTATTAACAGGTGTTGAAGTTTCAATATCTTCTACGGGGGGGTTCTCTTGCTCTATTTTATTATGAATATTTATAGTCAAATTTTGATTACCTCCTGGTTTTCTAATAGCAGTTTTTCTATAATTAGAACTATTCTCTTGAGCTAAATCTACTCTAAGAAGATTATTATTTATAAGAAAACTATTATAAGAACTAGCATTTATATTAAAAGCATTTTGTCCATTATAAGCAGGAATGTTTATATGAAAACCTTCTTTATCATAATGAATAAATTTGTTTTTAATAGGCATAGCTCTATTGTTATCAGCAGCAATAAGAGTACTATTTATATTAATTCTTGTATTTTCTCTAATATCATCTTCAAGTAAACTTGCTACTTCTCCAAAAGAAACATTTCTTTTTTCTCCATTAACTTCAACTTTAATTATATTAGGAATATTACCTTTAACATTTTTAGCAAATAATGTATATTTGTTTCCATTATCACAAAATAGTTGAACATTACCATAATTATCATAATAAACTCTTATACCACTAAGAATGCCATTCTTATCAAAAGAATAAATGTTAGCAATTAAATCTCTAAGGTCATTCCAATCATTAAAATCTTTTACATTAAGAAGTCTTTCTTGTATTTGACCAATAACTGATTGTACTAATGTTTCAAGAACTTGATTTTTTGGTATTTCAGTTTCTTTACCATTATGTATATAAGTCATTGGTCTAAGAGTAATAGGATATGCTGCAACATAATCTATAGTTCCATTTGTATTAGGAAGACAAAGATATGTTTGATTATTTTTAGCTTCACCTGTTGTACCATAATTACGAGCACCTAATCCAGATATAGTAACATAATTGTTAGTACCTACACCAATATATGCTTCAGTACCAGCACTTAACGCAGTAGCTATAGGAGCTACAACTTCTGATGTATTTCTAGTAGTACCATCTTCTTTAAGTTCTTTATCCTTAGCTCTTATAACTTCACCTTTAGACATCATACCTACAGTTATGGTATGTTTTCCATCAGTAATTAAATTAGCTGTAGATATTTCACTTCTAAGTTTATTATAATAATCATCAATAGATGCACTTAATACTTCATTATAGTCTTTAAATTCATAATTATATCTCCATATTTTAGCAACACCATTTAAAGCTTTTTCATAAGTAAATCCTTTTTCTTGGTTTATTATGAGAATACCATTTTTAATAGCTTCTTGAATTTTTGGATGAGTAGCAAAAGATGTAACTAATTCTTTAAATTCTTTTTTAGAAAGTTTATCAAAAGCTACACTATGAATAATATCATCAAGAGTAGCAAAATCTCCATCACGATTAAGAATTTGTTTAAAAAAATCTTTAGCAGCTCCATCATTATCAGATTTACTTAAATCAAGTTCATGTCGCCAACAATCAGCAATTCTAACATTTCTACCAGTATTTTGATTTATATCAGAAAGAGCTTGCCAACCTATAACAACTTCATTATGTTTATAAAGAATAACTTGTGTATTTTTATTAAGTTTAGTACTTATTTCTACATCAAGTTCATCTCCAGCTTCTATTAATGATAATTCTTTTTCAGCAGCTTTAATTCCATCTTCATCAAGAATTTCAGAAAGATTATTAATATTTATTGTATTAATAACATTACCTGTAATTCTTTCTACATTTCTTTGATATGTAGTTTTATGAGTATTTGATAAATAATTAGCATTATCTACATTTTTCTCATCAGTTAAAACAAATAATTCTTTTGCTTCATCAGTTTTAAGATAATTTTTAATAGCATCAAATATAAAATCAGAAGATTCAGTACCTTTAGTTACATCTTCTACATATCTAAGAATATCTTCAAGACGTCCATAATATTTTCCATTACGAACAGGAAGATTTACATTAGAAGCATATTCTTTAAGAAATTCATTAGCAATAGTATTATATTCTTTAACAAGTTTATTAAATCTATCAAGAGCTTTATCAGCGGTTATTACTATAAGGTCAGGAATAGAAGCATATTTTTTATCTTTAGCTTTCATCATTTTCTGAACCATAATTGGAAGCTTAAACCATTTATCAGTCATTTCTTTGGCTTCTTCTTCACTATAACCTATTTTAATTGCTTCAGTAATATACTCTTCTTTAGCAACAGATAAATCTAAATCAGGATTAGCTTTAACATCATTAAGAATCTTTTTGCTCATTCTTTCTTTAAATTCATCTTGTTCCTCAAGAGAAAGACCTTTCTTATCTTCTTTCTTATCTTCTTTCTTATCTTCAGGTTTTTCTTCAGGTTTTTCTTCAGGTTTAGTTTCTTCTTCAACTTGAGTAGTTTGGTCACTAGAAGTTTGACTTTCAGGTTCTGTTGATAACACCCCCGTAGAAGGACTCGATGATTGTTCTTCATCTTGAGTTTGTTCTTCTTTTTGTTTTTCAGCTTCATCTAAAGCTTTTTCATAAGCATCTACATCAGCTTGAGTACCAAGTTTGCCTTTTTCAAAACTTATAACATTACCTTCATCATCAAATTTAACATAAGGATTATAAACTATTTGAGTTTCATCGTTAGTAGCAATGTCAGTATTATTATAAAATCTATCATCAGTACGTTTCGCTCCTGTAAGTTCATAAGTTCCATCTTCTCCAGCTACAAGTTCATAACCATCATCTACATTATTAGCTTTTGTAGGATTACCATCTTTATCAAAAATCAAATCTATTGATTTCTTTGGTGTAAACTCTGATTTCTGTTGTGTAACATTCGATTTTTCCTTATTTGTTTTGCTTGTAGGCGAGTTTTGTTGTGCGCCTGATTGATTATTTGTCTGCTGTGATTGAACGGCTTGTGACGAAGAATTTGAGGCATTTTGTGTCGATGATTGACTCTGAGTTGTAGCAGGTTGACTAGTAATAGCACTACTTGTAGATTGAGTAGCAGTATTACCTTCTTCAGGTTTAGTAGTACTTTCTTCTACAGGAGCATTTTTTTCTTCAGAATCTTTAGCTTTATTTCTAGCATCTTTAATTTTATCTCTCATTCCAAGTAATTCTTGGATTTGCTTACCAAGACGATAATTAAGACCAGAATTAAGATGAAGAGCATCAAGAGCTTCTTTAAAAGATGATTTTTCAGAAGCAGTCATAAAAGAAGTAGCAGAATCAAAATCTTTATCGTTATCTACATAATAAGCATCTATTGCTTGTTTAATAGAATTATTTTCTCCATCATTATATTTATCTGCAAGTCCATTAATAAATTTATAACTATTATCAATAACTTTCTTTCTAGTTTCATTCATTGTATTTTGAAGAAAACTTAATTCTTTAGAAAGAGTATCAGCAGTAGTTACAAGTTGAGCTTGATTATATCTTCTATTAAGTTCTATATCAGAACGAGTAACAAGAAGTTTACTAAATGTATCACTAGGAAGTCCAACTTTATCAGCTTTAACAATCAGATTATTAATCTCTGTAGTAGTTGTATTATGTTTACGAAGTTGGTCTAAAACATTTTCTTCACTTTCAAAGTTACCAAGTCTTTCATTAAAATTATATTTCTTAGCAAAAGCTTTAAAATTAGATATAATTTGAGCATCAGTTTGGTCATTAGCTCCAGTAATATCTTTACCTATAAATATATTATCAAACTCTTCTCCTATATTAGTGGGATTTCTAACAATATTGCCTTTTTCATCAAAATCAGAATTAATCATATGAGCAACAGTCAAACGATATTCATTATCGTTTAGCATCTCACCATATTCTTTAAGAGTTCTATCTATATTATCTATAGCTACTTTATCACTAAGAGTAAGTTTATTTTTCATAAGTCTTTTTTTCTCAGCATAAAGTGCAGCCATAGTATTACTAATTAAAGCATGACTAGCAGCAGCCCTAAATTGTTCAGGAGTATATTTATTACCAAGAACTTTTTGAATATCTTCATTAGCAAAAGCATCAGCTATAAGTTGGTCATATTGTTGTTCTCTAAGACCTATACTTTTAATAGTTTGTTGATATTTAACATTATTGCTAGCAATGCCTTGAAGATATTCAATAGGAACAATATCATTTTTATGAGCTTTATTTAGAGCATTATTATCTACAAGATTGATAAGTTTAGATAAATTATTAGTATAACTATCAATAGTAGAATCTATTTTATCAAGTATTCTTTGTTGATGTTCTTTAGATTCTGCTTCACTAACAACACCTTTTTCTACCATAGCTTTACGAACTTCATCACTAGACATAAATGTTCTAAGATAATCAAGATTACCTTTATGTGCAGCATTTAAAGTCATATCTGTAATAAAGTCATCATCTGCTTTTTGTTTAGCAGCTTGAATGTCAGCTTCACCTTTTAATGTTTTATCATCCTCTCCTATAGAATAAGGATTTTTCCCTTCTTTAATTTCTTGAGCGCGTTTAATATAAGTATTAGTAATAGCAGACCAACTATTCATATCTTCTCTACGAGATTTAACTTCTCCTAATTCACTAATACTAAAAGGAGATTTCTTTTTACTTTCTCCAGTTTTATCATCAACTTTAGAATTAGCTTTATCTTCTAATGTTTGTTGAAGTCTTCCAAAACCACTACCTAAATGATGAAATACAACACCTCCCATAACTCCCCAAAAAGCAGAATCATAAATAGCCCCACTTTGAAGATATTTTTGAAGACGATTATCAAATGAAGAATGAATATCTTCTCCAATTAGTTCTTTACCAACGTGCATACCTTCTTCTTGTGCGATGGTATTAATAGCTTCTTCAAGACCTTCAGAAAGTTCTCCAGCAACAACTACTTTTTCACCTTTAAGTCTATCTGCTAAATTATTTCTAACTTTAGTCCATTTAGAAAGATTTTGTTGATACTTTTCAAATTCTTCAGCAGTTTTACCGACTCTAGCTTTTTGTTCTCTAAGAACTTTATTAAGAGTACCAGAACTTTCACCACTTTTAATTCCTTTCCACATATTACGAAGTCCATACATTTGAAGAATATCAAATCCAACATTCCAATAATTAAATTTAAAATCTTCATCAGCAGAACGTTTGGCAATACGACGAGCAATAGCATCTTTATTAGAAGAATCACCACCAGCTTCTTCTACAAGTTGTTTATTCTTATTTACAAAATCAGCATATTCTTCATCACTCATATTATTGAGTTTATCATAAGCATCACTATACATATCTTTATATACGCCTTGAGCTTCTTGATAATTCTCCATAGTACGTTGAAGAAGAGCATTAGCAGAAAGACTTGCAAATCTACTAAATTTACTTTCCATTCCACTTGTAGCACCGACTATAGCTTTCTGAAAACCATTTAATGTTTTACCTTCATCAATAGCTTTATTTACTCCAGATAAAGCTCTAAGACCTTTACGAGTTCTAGCTCCAATTTTAGCAAGTTTACCAAGATAACCTACACCTTTAATAATACCTGTACTAGGAATAAGAAGAGTAAGACTACTCATAACACTAGGTAAATTACTAGCCCACCAACCAAAATTAGTAAGACCACCATGTAATATATCAGCACGAGTTGGGTCACTATAAATAGGAGCAACTTCATTATTAAAATAATCTTGCCATTCTTGAAGTTTATTACTTATAGGATTTTGATAATCGCCATCTGATTGAAGAAATCCATTTGTAATAGCATCAAATAAATCAGGAAAAGCTTTAAGAGTACCAAGAAGTGTTTCAGATATTACAGCTTGAGAAATAGAATTAAAACCTTTAGCCCAATTAGACTGAGCATCAGCTAATTCTTTATCTAGATTTGGAGAAACTCTATTAGGAGCAATACCATATCTTAAATATTTATTAGCACCTTCAAAAACAAAATTAGAAGGATTAGCTCTATAAAAAGTTTCTGCCAATCCTCCTTGTTGAGGACTGGCACTAAGTATAGTTTTTGGTTGATTATTCTTTTTAGATTTACTCCAAAGAGGATTAAGAACTTCATAACCACCTTTATTTATAAATTGAGTTGTATCCATATCTTTTAATTATTAGAATCAAAATAACCAATGCTATTAAGAATATAATTTTTAATAAGAGTATATTTATTTTTTAAATATTCAAGTTCAAGAGAATTATCAAGACCTTGAGATTGAAGAAATTCAGCTCTTTTATAAGTAGCATCATATAATTCTCTTACAGCACCTTCTGCTTGAATACCTACTTCAGATTCAATATTAACATTCTTTTTAAAATTACCATCTTCATCAAAAAATGTTTGATTTGCACCATCTATAAAATCTGTAAGTATCTCAGCACGATTAATCATATCTTGAGCTTTAGATTTATCTACAAATGTTTTAGTACCATCTTTATGAAGTAAATAAGCTTGTTGAGCTCCTGGTTCAATTCCTAATTCTCCACCTTCACTATCTCCTAAAGTCGGTATAGTATATCTATAACCATAATATTCCATACCATTTAATTCTTTAAGAGCACGCATTTTAGTATCACGATTAAGACTTTCTTCTACAGAACCTTTAAATAGATTTTCAACAAATATCTTAATTGGTTTTCCAACAGGATTTCCATCTTTATCAACTTTAGGTAAAATAGTTATTTCAGTACCACTCATATTTCCCATTATAGCAGCACTAAATCTTAACTTATTATTACCTATAGCTCCAGCAATAGCATCATTAAGAAGTTGTCTATTTTTAGTATCTAATCGTTTTTGAACTCCATCTTCACTATCATCGTCTCCAAAATTAGTAGCATAAACATTATACTGAGTCATGTCAGCAGCTGAAAGAAGATTTTCATAATGATCTTCTAAAGTTTGTTTATATAATTTATATGATTGAGCATCTACTAATCCTCTACTAAAATCAGATTCAAGTCTAGCCATACTAGCACCAAGACTACCAGCTACAGTAGTACTCATAGTCATATCTTTTTGTCTTTCTTCTTCTTTAGTAGTAAGTTCTTTATCTATATTTTTAGTTTTTTGAAGTACATCTTCTATACTTCCAAATTGGTCTCTAATATTATCTTTATCTCTAGGTACACGTCCTAAATCTTCAGGTAAAGTAGAAGAATAAGCAAAATCAGGATTAACAAAATAATCATCAGATTGACTTCTATCACTTACAGTCAAATCTTCACTAAGAGTTCCAAGTAATTGACTAAATCCTTTACTCATAGGATTATTTTCTCCCCAAGCAGCAGATTGAGATTCAGCATAATTTATATTTCCATTTTGAAGTTTAATAAGTTTTCCATCTTTATCTACACCTGCAAGTTTAAATCTTTTTTCTCCTCTAATTCCTTGTTGAATAACTTTATTACCGTTACCAGGTAAATGATTAGTATCAACATTATTTAGAGCCATCATGATTTTATAAAGATTAGGATTATCCTTAGTTACAGTTATTCTTGTTTTACCATTAACAGTTTCTCGTTTAACTCCTAATTTATTAAATGCTTGCATACCACTAGCATCATCAGAATATCCCATATTAGAAAGAAATTGTTGAAAACCACTAAATCCATAATCTTCATCTTTAGCTAGCCAATCGACATTTCCAGCACCTTTACCTCCAATTAAATCAACTATTTCAGAATAAACAGGAATACGACCATATCTTTTATTTTTAGCAGAATCAAATTCTATTGCTATACTAGTAGCATCATTTCCAAATAAATTATTTATTCCATCTACATATTGTTTATAATATTTATTTTTTATATCTAATGGAGTACCATTATCCATAGCAGTTTTAAAAGCAAGAGCTTGTTTTTGGTCATCTGTAGCACGATTCATCATACCATTATAAACTCTTCCTTTATTACGAAGTATTTTTATATTATCAAGCATTCTAGCTTGTTGGTTTTTATCTTTAAAATAAGATTTAGAAGCATAATTGGCTGCTCCTTCATAATCATTCTTATTAAGAAATTGATTATAAGTTTCAAATTCAAATAAAGCCATAATATTATTTATTTAATTTTTACCTTGAGGACCATAAACACTATCTTGCGGATTATCTGATGGAGCATAAGGACCTTTACCATCCATAGAAGTTTTTCCACTTCCACTTCCTCTAGCATAATCATCTTTTCCAGTCATATCTGTTGAAGTACTAGAAGTTCTACTAAATGCAAAATTCTTAATAAGACTAGGATATTTCTTAAATAAAATATTTACATAATTAGCAGTTATAAAACCTCTATCGTTAGTTATGTTAGATTGATACATATTCTTTTGTTCTTTAAGTCTTTGTATTTCCAAAGGGTCTTGAGTATTAGCAATTTGAGTATCAATATCTTTAAGAAGAATTTTATTAACTCTATATTCTTGTTCAAGACTAGCTTTCCATTTAGGGTCATTATTTATAACATCTACTAATTGAGATTTAACTTGAGCATAAGAAAGACCCATTCTACTAGAGCCTCTAACTTTTTGAAAACTAGAACCTGTACCTTCAGCAGTAGTTGTATTATCACCTGTTGTTCTAGAAGATTCTCTACTACTAATACCAATCATAGAAATAGCATTTTTCATCATAGTTAAATTATCTACTTCTTCAACTGGTTCCCAACTAGCATTCCATTCACTACCACCTACTATATTTCCTTCATCGTCATAAGTATCTTGATAGTGATATTTATTCTCAATATTCCAAGCTTTCTTAGTTAAAGCACTAATATTACCATTAGTATCAACTTCTTGTTTCTTTTTCTCATAAGCTTCATTTGCTCGAATACGACCCATAACTTCAGGAGACGAAACAGCCTTTCCAGCTTCAAGTACAGCAGTATCTAAAGCTCTACTATAATCACCAAATTTAGCTGCATCATCAATTTTCTTTTGTATTCTGCGACCATAATCATATTTCCATTTATCTTCAGCAGCATTAAGTTTAAGATTACCTAAAGCTACATCTATAGCAGATTTTTGTTTGATAGCATCTTCCCACATTTGATTACGAGCTTGAACATAATTTTGAAGAGGAGATAAATCTCTTTGTCCAAGTATTCTTTGTGGAACTACACCACCTATTTGTATTCCTTGATATTGTTTTGGATTTGCCATTTGTTTATTATTTAAAAGATTAATATGACAAAAATAAGTAATACTTCTGACAGTTACAACACCATCAGAAGTATTTAATTTATTTTAGTTATCTAATACCATATCTAAGTCTATTTTTAGTACTTAATTGTGATAATGCTAAACTTTTAAGATTATCATCATCTGTACTATTATAAATAGCAGCAAGAACTTCAGGACTAAAATTATATCCAAATTGAACAGCATTAGATAATACAGCAGGGTCTTTAGCAGTAGCAGCAATAATTGCTTCTTTTTGTCTATTATCATATCTTTGTTCAATACTACCAGCAAAATTAGTCCATGCTTGAGAAAGACCACTTAAAGAAAGATTTATAGCATCAGCTTTAGCTTGATTTTGAGCATTTAATATATTTGCTTTATTTGCTTCATAATCAGCTTGAAGTTTAGCATTTTCAGCAGCAACACTTTGTTGATTAAGAGCATCTTGAGTAAGCATTTTATTCTCTTCATTCTCTTTTGTTGCATAAAGCTTATCTATACCTAATGCACTATCAATTCCTATTCTATTCATTCTATTTATTGCTGCAACAGAACTAGATGTATTATGAGAAATATCATCAAACGCTTTATTTCTTTGACGTCTAATTTCTTCTACTTGAGGATTTATATTATAATATGTAGGAAGTTTACTAGCTTGAATAATAGATGTTCTTTCAGGTAAATACGTTTTACTAGCAGAATTGTAATTTATAAAACCGCTACCTAAAGCAGCAAGAGTATCAATACCTAATCCAATATAATCTTGAGTAGCAGGTTTAAAAGTAGATTGATTTCCTAAAAAAGGAACACTATTTGGGTCAAAAGGAGTTTTTGTGTTAGTTGGAGCAGATACAAGTTTAAAATTTGGAATAGCTCTTGGAGTAACATCTATAGGAGCAAATGAAGGAAGTCTTCTTCTATTAGTACCATAACTATAAATAGGAGCAAGCATACCATCTTCTGCTTTAGGTCTTATATGACCACCACATTTAAACTCCTCTACGGGAGGGTTAGTAAAACCTCCTAAATTAAATTTTCTACCTTTAGTATAACGAGAATTTTTATACCATTGTTGAATTTGAGGACTTTTCATAATATCTCTTGCATTTTGATTTACCAACTGAACATAATTGGATTGTTTAGGATTATATCCTTTTGGATTATTTTTATAATCTCTAAAACCATATTCTAACACGTTTATTTTTTTACCTCCAGTTAGTCTTGGAGCATTATTTGCTCTTCTATCATCATATCTTTCAGAAGCTAAAAGTCTTTTATTATATTCGTCTATAGTACTAATGTTAGAATATTTATTAAGATAATCTATCGTTTCCCAATAAGGATTTAAATCATCATCTTTATGAAAATTAATCCAATTTCTAGCAGAGCTTGTTCCTCTATGAGAATTAGTTCCTTGAATATGTTGACCAGTAGTCCAATTTTCATAAGCTTTAGTTCCAACTTTTAAACCTCTAAGTTTAGCAGCAGATTTAGTATCTGTGGCATTATTAAGTGTCGATTCTTTTATTGCTAAACCTAAAGCTGTAGGAATAGACAATCCAGCCCTAGTAGCATATTTAGCAATACTATCTAATTGATTAGGACTAACTACTGCACCACTAGCTCTTCCTCCATTTCTAATAGTTATAGCATTTTCTTTTTGAAAAGGAATATTTAATTCTCTAAGACCATATTTTTGATGATATTGCTTACCTTTAATGTAATATCTATAAGTAGGGTTTTCTTTATAATATTTATAATTATCTCTAGAAGCTTCACGAAAAGTATTAAAAACTCTTCCTCTAGCAGACCTATAAATTGCTTTATTTTTAGCATTAGAATTGTTATCATTAAATAATCCTTTAATCCAATCGCCAAAACCAGCCTTCTTTCTAAGTTCAGGATATTTACTATAAACTTTACTTCTAACATCACTTCTACCATGAAGACCTGCAAGTCTTAAAGCGTCAATAGCATCAGCTTTGGTTGGAATAGGATAACTTCTATTACCGCCTGCAAAATCTTTAGATGATACAGAAGGATAAGGATGTTTAGAAGAACCTCTATCTTTAGAAGTTAAACCACCATGACGCATAAAAGGATTTATAATACCTTGAAGTTGTCTACCATATTCAAGCAAACCTGACTTTAAATCAGGATATTCTTTACTAAGATTAAAACCTTTACCTCTAATATAATTTATAATAGGTCCAGTTGCTTCTCTAAGTGCCGGTATATTTAATCCTCTAAGTCCCATTAAAACTTGAAATTCAGGAGAATTAATACCCATAGGTTTAACTCGACCATTATTAGGAGTAAAAGTAGAGTTATATTTTAAAGTTCCATTTGGATTTTTAGTAACTCTTTTATCTAGTACTTTTATTCCATTTTGAGCTTTACTACCATCATCTTTAATACCATTGTTCTTTTTAAATCTTTGTTGAGCATTAAAAACTTTATCTTTATTATAACCTCTCATTATAGCTTCAGCAGGACTTATACCACCAAGAATAGGTTGAGCTGAATATATACGCAAAGAGTTGCCCTTACGTTGAGCAACTTCACCACCTTCAGCTTCAATTTCATTACCGCCAACATTAATACCTATGCCAGTTTGACCAGTCTCATTAATATCTTCATGAGAACCCCCCCGTAGAAGATATGTGTTGTTTCCTATTCTCTTGGCAGTACCTCCATCAGTAATCATAATATTTTTACCACCAAGTCTTTTAGTAATACCAAGTCTAGCTTGTTGTTTAAATTGTTGAATATAATTTTGTTGATAATCCAATGCAGCATTATAAGCATTAGTTGCACTTTGTGCATCTTGCAAAGCGATATTATAATCATTTATATTAGCTTGCAATTTTGCTTGTTTCTTAGCAGCATTATTACCTAACAAACCTCCAACAAGACTAGCTCCTGCTCCTATCAAAGCACCCCAAAAAGCTTGAGCTCTTTTATTTTGTTTTCTTTTAAATTTATTCATATTAATAAGAATTATAATTAATACTTAATGTTTCAAATCTAATAGGTATATTGTCATTAGTGTTTATAATAAATCTAACAACAAAGTATCTACCATAAAGAAGAGTTCTATTGTCACTAGGAATATAATTTTTTAGATTTTCTTCAAATTTAATTTGTTGTTCAGGTGTAAGTTCTTCTTTATTTTCAACACCTAAGTGTTTAAGTAATTGAGTTTCTGTAGCAGCTTTAATTATAGCATTTCTAAAATAATTAAATTCCCAATAACCTTTTTCATAATGAGGTTTTTTATAATCGTTATATTTATTAACATTACCATTAACAGAAATATCTAAATTTCCTGTATCTGCATTATCAGCATACAATCTAATTAAATCTCCAGCATAATGGGTTTTATCTTCAAAACTTTCATTTTGCATAAATGGTTCAGCCATTCTACCATCATTTGAATTATAATTATATACTTTATTAATTAAATACTTTATACTATTTAGTGCTTTACTATTAAGATAATCATCATTAAATATTATATCAAATATTGCACATTCTTTATTATCAATATTATAATAAGGAAATAGATAAGTGTTATTATGTAATAACTTATAATCTCCTAATACAGTTTTATCTACATTATATATTATATTTTTAATATTATCATCAGTTTTATCAGCCCAAAAATAACAATTATTTTTTGTATTCAAGCATTTAGTAAAATAATAATCATGTAACGACAACCATCTTTTTATTCTCATATCATAACTAATAGTTATATAATCTTTACTTATTTCTTTAGTATGATATTGAATACAAGCTAAAACTCTATTATTTTTAAAATCAGTTTCAAACCAAGCATTATCTATACTTATATTATTGATAAGATAAATAATGTCTGTAGTTAAATCTGTAAGATGATTATCGTTAAAAATATAAATACGTTTACTATCTTTGTCTAGATAAAAATATCCTATTTGATTTAAACACCAACTATCATCTGTTTGCATACCACCAAATCCGTGATTACCTACAAGTACTTCTATAGGTTCGCCTTCAAACAAATCTCTAGTAGATATTTGAATATCAGTATTATTAGCTTTAATAGTATTATCTTTATTTATACAAAGAATAGTATTATCTGTATGTATATAGAAATTATTTTCAATGCCAAATATATTATTTATTTTACCATATTGTTTATCTATAATCTTATAATTATCAGAAGCAAAATCTTTCCAACTATTATAATAGTTTTCATCTTTAATAATATTACTTCTTCTAATTATATGATGTTTATTTTCATTAGCTTTATAATTCAAATCTATATTAGTATATAGTTTTGGATTAGATTCTATAAATGTATTTTTATATTCTATTAAATCTGTAGCATTTAAAGGTTTTACAACTTTATTTACCATCTTAGTATGAACAGAACTTGTTGATTCACCTAGAACACCTACTAATATTTCAGGTTCTTTTTTAATAGATAAAGCATTTAAATTTATAGTACTAAATTTATTATATGATAAAATTTTAGCATAATCTTCTGAACTATCTGTAATATCACTTTTTATTGTATCATCATTATTAATATCATATACTTTTCCATCATCACCAATATAAGTTTTTCTATTATATATTAAATGTCTATCTTGACAATAAAAACCAGGATAATTAAATTCCATACCTGCTACTTTATTGTTAGGAAATGTCTTTTGAAAATTAGTAAGAGCAGATGAAGCAAAAAAATCAACATTATCTGCATAACTAAATATAGTATTTTCTTCATGTTCTCCTACATAAGCTATTGGTCCAAACGGAATAAGAACTTTATTTTTATTAGTATATATATTTCTATTTAAACTAATAACATTTCCTATTGTATTGTTTGGAACTGAATCTCTAAGAGTTTTACTCTTTTGAAGAGATAATACAATACCACCATTCAAACCTACAGTATCTAATTCATCTAAATTTTCATTACTAGCCTGATAATTACTTACATTAATATTACTATTTTCTATAAGAAAAGGAGGAGTGTTACTTACACGTGGATTTCCATCAGAACCTAATACAGCTTGAGGAATAAATATTTTTCCATTATAATTAACTTTTCCTGTTTCAACATCACTAGCTCTAACTTTAGTTTTAGAATTATCAAAAGTCTCAACAATAGCTTGATACGAATTTATATTTTCAACTTCTTCATAACTAAAAAAGAAACCTATAAAATTTTTAGGCACTCTAATATTAGTAAAACCTACACCTTGTCTATATTGTACTTGAGAAGGGATAGTACCATCTATAGTTTTAAGAACAGAATATTGTACTCCACATCTAGCTTTAAATAATTTTTCATTATTATAATTAGTATAATAACCAAAATTCGCAATATCATAAAATATACAATTTGGCATTACTTCATAAACTGGAACATTAGCTAATTCATCAAAAGTTTTAAGATTGTCACAATTTATATAAGTATAAGTAGAAGCATTATTAACTTTTGAACTACTTTCTTCATCATTAGATTCAACAGATTTGGTTCCAACTATAATATTTTTACTTTCTCCTATATTTAAAGTGGCTACATCTTTTAGAAGAGTATCTATAGGAAGAGATTTATTATTTTTATCTAAAACATCATTTCCTTCATTATCTGTAACTTTAGCTTGGTTATCAATTTTTATTCCGTTTGTATAAGTTCCATCAGGTCTAATATAATGAATATAAAAACTATAAACTTGATTTGGCATTAATGTTCTATTATCATTACCTATTATAGTATTTACTGTATTATATTCTATTTTACCTTCATATTTTATAGTAACATTATATAATTCTATATTAGCTAATATCTTAGTATCATGACCTGCTGCTTTATAAAATACAATTGCATTTAATAATACATATGAATATCCAAACCTACCATAAGCATCAGTTCCATCAGCGTTACTTAAACAAATATTTGAAGTTTTATTAAAATCTAAATAATAATCGTTTAAATCAAAAGGTTTATCATTTATGTTATCACTACGTTTAGTATATAAAGCTTTTACTTGTTTAGCACTTATAGCATTTCCAGTCATTTGACTAAAAATATTACATAAATCATCATTTGCTGTAATCTTAACTAAAGTTCTTTCATTAGGTAAAATTATAGTATAATCTATTCCATTATATGTAAGTTTATATTTATATTTATATGAAGTAGTAGATATAGTTTTATTATCTCCTATAAGTTTCTTTTTTATAGATTTAGTTACAATGTCTTTAGCGAAATTGCTATAATCTTCATTATAATCAGTTTCAATAAAATTAGCAATATAAAGTCTATTATCATAATTAGTCAAACATTTAACATTATAACAATTAAAAGGATTTGTTATCATATCATTTATATCTCCTTCAACAGAACCTATATAATTGAATACAAATTCTGTAACAGAAATATTAAATGTTTTCCAAATTCTACAAATAGTATTTTCATCATGTTGAAGAATAAAACCTATTTGATATTTCTTATAATAGTTTTCTCCAGCAATATTTATTCTAAATTTAAAATTATAACTATAATCTTTATCTACACCATTATATTTAGCGTAAGCAGTAGTTCTATGTTTAGCGTTATAACCTTTTAAATCATAATAATGGTCTACTATAGTTTTATTTCTAGAATTTATAGCATAATGCGGAATACCTATAGGAAACCAAGCAGTATAAGTATCTTTAGCTATTTCATATCTTATAAAGAAATAATAAATACCATTAGGAATATTATTACCAGGAATATTACTTATTAAATTTAAATTAGCAATAGGAACGTCAGGTGCTATAGCTTGTAATTTATTAGATGAAGTAATATCGTTATCTAAGTTTATAATTTTAAGTGGAACATTAGTAGTTGCATCATACTCTCCAATAGCTATAATTAAATCATTATTTATATTATAATTATAAGTTCCATGTATTTTACCTCCATTATATACCCAATTAGTATTTGTATGAACTATTTCATTAGTTTCTTCTTTATATCTAATAATTTTATTAGCATCTGTAAAAATTATAATTTCTTTATCAGTAGTAATAAAACCTACAATATTACCATCATTTTTTTGAAGATTTACAATAGATTTTAAACCTTCTTCATTAGTAATATTATTTGCATCATCATCTAGTTTAATATTTTTAGCAAATATCAAACTGCCATTAGGAACTCCTTTAGGATTCTTATTTAAATTAAGACCTTTAACTATATCTGTATAACTTCTCATAATTATCTTCTTGGGTCAAAAGTTGAATTATAAAAGAAATTTCTCCATCCGTCAGCAGTATAAATTTCATTCTTAACAGAAGCAATAGCTTTACTTTTAAGATTATTCCACTGAAGAAAAGGATTAGTAACAGGACTACTACTTTTCAAATTATAAACTTGATGTTCACTTCCTCTACTAAGATATTTGAAAAGTATATACCAGGCAAGAGCTTCAAGCAAAATTCCATTTTCATATATATAAGGAACTTCACAATCATAATATTCATCATAATAAGTAGCAGTTTCATAACTTTCTACTACAATACTATCTGCATCAAAATTAAGTTCTATATTATTTCCAGCAATAACAAAATTTCTATTAGCATCAGGATTTATAATTCCTCCTACTTTCATAGAATTTATTGGATTATTACCATCAGGTCTAAAAACAGCAATTTCAGAACTATTAGTAGTATTACTATTTAGTCCTGAATTACAATTACAAGTAGAACTATTAAGTTCTCTTATTTCACAACCATTGGAATCATATACTTTAATTTCTTTAGCATTAAGAGTACAAGGAAATATAGCTATTCTTTCTTTAACATCTAATATTCTTTTCTTACGTTCCATAGGAAGTAATTTCATTTGAGAAAGAGCATCTATAGTCCAAGCAGCAACTCTAGGAATCCAATCACTTTCACTTATATTAAAGTCATTATCAACTTTTCCTATAAGTCGGTCTAATTTTATTTGATGTTTGATTTTCATTTCTAATAAATTTAGTATAAAGAATTTTATCAACAGTAAGACAAAGAGTAAGTTTAGTTTTAATATCTAAATCTAAATCTAAAATCTTATTTTTATCTTTACCATATAACTTAATAAAATCATCATTAGTTATACCATGATATTTTGTAGGACGACTATCAGCAGGAGTAAAAGATAAACTTAAAGCGTTTTTACAAGTACTTCCTATTAGACAAAATTGATACCAACATTCATCTTTCTTATAAACTTTATAATCAACTCCATCATAAGGAACATTATTTTGTTTACACCATTCAGCTTCTTCTTTATTATAAAGTCTAATACCTTTAGCTTTAAGTTCTTTCTTTTTAGCATTAGTTGCTGCAAAGTCAAGCATCTTACGACATCTATCAGTATTAAGAACTCTATTAATACAAACCCAACCTATAGTTCCATGAAATACATAACCATAACCATCAAGAATAAGTTTTTTATGAACTTCCTTATAAAAGGTTCTAATAATAGCAATATATTGTTTATAAGTAAGAGAAAGTACTTTATTAGCTTTATTGATAATCTTAATATTATTATAATATTTTTCTTGATTTTTAGCTAAAACTAGAAGTTTAAAACAAGCACCTTTAACTTCTGCACCAATTCTTTTATCTTGATATAGACCTATAGCTGCATTTAAAAGTCTTCCATTAATATATTTATTTTCTCTAAATTCAGGATAATCAACTATAGGAAGTTTATATAAATCTAAATATTTAACAATATCATTTCTTTGTCTAGTTATAACTTCTTCAAGTCTATCATTATCTAATTGAGCAACTTCTTTCTTTTTAGTATAAATGTCTCTAGCATTTTCGTAATACTCTCGAAGTCCTATTGGTTTATCTTTAATACTCATAACTTAAAATTTAATATTATTAGGAGTTTCATCAGTTTCTCGATGTTGATTTAATAAATCACGTTTATAAATAATATCTTTTATGGTTCCATACATATCTTCAGGTATAAGATATTCATTATCATCATATATAAGATTATTATTATCTATTTCTCCATTATTAAATGATATTTCATTTGGATGTTCAAAAGAACTCTCAATAACTATTTGTTGTAAATCAAAAGCTCTTCTACGGGGGGGATATAAATAGATATATTCATTAATATAATCATAACTAATAGTACCACAAAGACCAGGAACAGAATTTCTAAATCTAGCAGTAGTTTCTTTAATATAAGGAAATTCTCTATTAGTAGCATAACCTACAGAACTAACTCTATCAAAAGGAAGATTATTAGTAAGTCTAACAGGTCTAGGAACTTTTTCAGTAGTTCTTTTAATTTTATCAATAGCAACAAAATCTTTAATAGAATCTGGTAGAACTATATCACCATCATTAACATCAGTTAGAGTAACTCTAAATCTTTGAGTAAGACCTTTATCTACATAACCATGATTTTCATAACTTCTTCTAATACATTCATTACGAGTTTGAATAACAAGAAGTTTTAGATTTTCTCTTAAAGCATGATTATTAGGTTGACCTAAAGAATGAGCTAATTCACTAACCATCATTGCAATACTAGCCATAGCTTCAACATTATTAGTAATATGAATATTAATAAAACATTAAAGCCCCCCCGTAGAAGAATGTTGATGTTTGGTTTGAGTTCTATCTCTATTACTTAGGTAATCATCAACTTCTTAACGAGGAGGCTTATTATCATTTAAAGTTTCATCTATAAGTCTATTAGTAACTTTATCTATTAGATGTCTTTTGATGTCCCTTTAGTAAGGGCAAAGGTAAGACTTTGAAACCATTTATCCAAATCCATAATGTCGTCAGATTACTATCTGTGTGCGCACACAAATCGTCTTATTAACATTCGATGAATAATTAATCAGCTTGATAATTAAAGACTTACAGATAAAGCGAAAATAAGCCATATAAATAATCATGAATTATATCATTATCAGCATTATTATCAACATCATCAATAACAAAAGAAGCAAGAAGAATTATATCTCCTTGCTTTCTAATAAGTTATATAGTTGTATTAATAATTTTAGTTTATTAAATATGAAAACAATCAATTTAAGTATCTAAAATTGTAACCTTAACAAAACCTACTTCAGTATATTTTGCAGCAACAATATATTTTAAACAAAAAGAAAAGATACTAGTTGTACGAATGTTATTTGAACCACCAATATAAGTAGCAACAACGTTGGTGATTTTGGAACTAATATTTACAGCCATTTTATAAACATTAGTAGTTGTATTTTTAATAGGAAATATATCTCCTTTATTATTCATTCTTACTTCTCTTAACAAATCCTCATTATCTATCTTAGTAAAACCTTCTATTTGGTGTTCTTTATTACTAATATCATCACTAAATTTAGTAACATCATCTGTATAATAGAAAATTCTCTTTTGTTTAGTAGTATCATATTTACTTAACATATTATCTATATTAATATAAGTATCTCCATACCAAAAAACATTAAATCCTCTCCAATGAGGAACATTCCAAGAAATTTGATTTTTAATTATATTATAAGCAGGAGCAGAAAGAATTTCAATAACTATATTACAACTAGACTGAAATTCATTAAAATAAATCTTTCTTTCGACATTACTTGTACCCCATTCTACATCATAGGTTCCATCAGTTGTTATAGTTAAATTGCCTTTTTCTCTTTTAAATACTACAGTTTGACCACCAGTAAGTCCAGTAATTTTATATTTAACTGTTCCTCCAACAACATTACCTGAAGCCTTAATATTATAATCTGTATTAGGATTCATAATATACATAATGGTAAGAACTTTATAACTATCATCTAAAGCAGTTAGCATACTATTATCAATAGTATAGTTATTCCAATAATGATTAGCAGCAACTGGAATATTCCATTGTCTAGCAACTCTAGCTTTAAATTCAGTATTATTACCTAATGCGAGAGTATAATCATTAGGAACAAACTTTTCATTATTGTTATAATTTACTAAGTCATTTCCTCCTATAAGTCCATTACCTAATCCTCCTTGATGATAACCTTCAGTAGTAAGTGAATTAGTATATGCTTTCTTTACATCAAAATTAGCATATTCTATAACATAACTCCAAACAATAGCTTCCCAAATTTGTTTATAAAGCATTTGCCCACCATCAGTCTTTTGAGAGTAATTTCTCATAGTAGCAAGATTAAGATTAGTTCTAGCTTTACCAAGTTGGCACCTAAAAGAATCAACTCCTAAGTATTTATCAAAAGTAGTAGCATTACTTCCACCTCTAAGATTAGTATGATAATTGATAACATTTACTGCTGTATTGGCTTCTAGACTACCAATCCAACCCCATTTAGTGTCATTAAAAGCAGTGTTAAGAACACAAGCTCTATCTATACCAATAATATGTCTTTTTATTTCTCTAGCATAAGAAACACATTTATAAAGACTTTGCCAAACTTCATTACCAGCACCATCTTTATCTACAGACCATTGATAAAATTTACCACCTGTATCAACACCTATTTCTCCATCATAGCCGTTAATAGAACAACCAAGTTCAATAGTTAAATTATTAGTAAATTCTTTTTCATCAGGGTTTGTAACCATATATAATGACATTCGAGTTGCATTTTCGTTATAAACATAACCACTTAAATCTATACTGCGTGAGTCATCTATATAAGCTTCTCCTTTGTCAATATCGATATAAACAATCCTACCAACAGCAACATCATCTGCAATATTATGTTTTGCATAAACATAAGAATATAGAAATCTATAGTTAGAAAATAAATTTTTATTTACAAACTTACATTTAACTACACTATTTTCTTCACAAGATATTGCACCAGTAGGAAGACCATCACAAGCAGTAATATTTAAATCAGTACTTTGATAAGTAAATTGAGGTCTTTTGCTTTCTTCAACAAATCTACTATCAATTGGATTACAATAATATTGAATTTCTTTACCTTTATGGATACAAACTTTAAATCTACTTTGAATAGGAAGAGTTTTATGAAGTTCAAGATTACCAATTCTTTCACAAGCAGTAGTAGCTTGATTAACAGAATCCCAACGAACTCCATAAGCAAGCTTATTAATATTAGCCCAAAGAATCTTACCTTCTTTGTCTTCTATTTTAGTTACATTACCTTCAGGTATTTGTAATGCAGTTACTTTACTAAAATCCATAATACCTCCTTAAGCCTTAGCTTGACTAGTAGTTGTAGAAATAACTCTAATAGACTTAGTTACAGTAGAACCATCTTCAAGAGTAAATGTAAAATTTTCTTTGTCGCCAACATTTAACAAAGAACCATTTGTAGCATATGTTTGACTTGGAGCACCTCCCCCACCAGATAAAAGATAAACTCCAAACCTATTAGGTGATATTGTGCTAAATTTAACATTGCCAGTAAATACTGCACCACTAAGTTTAGCATAACCACTTAAATCAGGTTCAGCTTGAAATTCACCAACTTTTTCCCATTTCTTAGTACTCTTAACATAAATATATTCATTATATTGATTATCTCCAGCAATACTAGAAGTATTCTTTTTACAATAAATCTTTCCTTTAATTTTAGATTCATCAGTAGGAAGTTCTTCATTATCAGCAAGAACAATAAATACTTCAGTATTAGGGTCTTTAAGATTAATGTCTATACCTCCTCCTACAGAACCATCAGCTCCAATAGTATAAGGTTTAGCTGTACCGCCAGCCGTAATAATAAATGCTACACCTCCTACGCCATCATTCCAAGAAGCAGTACCAAAACCATAATTAATATCTGCAAAGAAAGAATCATGACTAGTAACAGTTCTAAGTTTATCAAGATTTCTAGCTTTAACTCCTTCGTCATTTCCTATTTCTAGAGCTACAGCACCAAGAGTAGAACCTAAGCTACTTAAAATATTACCTACTTCTTTATCAAGAGAATCAAGTTTTTCTTGAATTTCTTTACGACCATCACCAGCAGCATAACCTAAAGCTCTTCTAAGAATATTTTTATGCTCAGGAGACATATTCCGAGCATCAACCATGCGGTCAATATCAATTTGTTTCATAACTAGTTAAGAATTAATTTAAACGTTTATCTATATCTTTATAATCATATCCAAACTTAGCAAGTATAGGTTTAATTATCCAACTCCAACTAACAGGAGTTATAATAGCAGAATTAACTATAAGTTTAACATCTACTCCAATAAGATAATAAACTATACCAACAGCAATCATACTAATAACTAGAAGAAATCTTTTCATAAATCTAGTTATATTTCCTCTAGCAATATCTATAAAACAAGTAATAAGAATATAAGCTAGAACATTTACTACTATACAATAACTAAAATCAAAACTAGTAGTTAAATTTTGAATAGTGTCATTAATTATATCCATAACATTATTATATTTATTATTGCAAAGATAACTCCTTCAATATAAGCATGAGTTATATCATTAGTTTTAACTTTATTTTTAAGCAAATAAAAAGTGCTTATTACTGATTGTAATAAGCACTTAATTATTATCTACATTCATACCAATCTATAGGAATACCTTTATGAGCCATATCTGCATACCATCTATTAAAAGGAAGTCCATCATAACCATCGACATCGTTGATTACATCATTAACATATTTAGCTAAATGATTTTCATCAGGTATGCTACTTCCTAAATAATCAGCTTTACCCATGTTAATTACAAATAAAGCATCATAAATATAATCATTGTCAATATGAATGTTATTGTTATTAAGCAATTCTTTAAGACGTTCTTTAGTAATAACAGCTAAAGGAACTTCATTATTATTAGAATCTCTAGTTGTCATTTTACCAATAGCAAATTCAGCAAGCCGTCTATTAAAATGTCTTCCATTATATTTAAGATATATAATCATATCTTCAGGAAGTTTATCATATTGGTCAAAAGAGTCTCTAGTCATACTATTAGTATTACAACCCCCACGTAGAAGAGTTTTGGTATTACTCTTCTACGCTTCAGTTAGTTAATAATCATATCTACTACGACGAGTTCTTTCTCGTTCTCTATCGTCATCATCACGGCGATTTCTCCTACGAGAATCATAATCATCATCATCGTAATCATAATTATCTTTACGCTCACATTCTTCAATACTTTCTTCAAGTTCTTGAATTTCCATTCTCATTCTATGAAGTTTCTCTTTCATTTCAGAGAGTGACTTCTTTCCTGTCTTTATCATAATCATCATAATTTTATTTGTTAGTTACAGCAGCTAGAATTTTATCTATATTACTTTTCATTCCAGCAACTTCAGATTTAATATTAGCTATCTCTTCATCACGAGCTTTATCTTTAGCATATTGTGGATTTAATTCTTTAAGAACGTTTTCACATTGAGTAATTTGAGATTTATAATCTTCAATATGTTCTATAATATAATTAGCATTATGAAGAGTAGACTCTACTTCGGATTGAATACTTTGTTTAGTTTCAGCGATAATAAATTTACCATTATTATAAGAAACTATAGTTGCAGCACTTGGAACATTATTATATTCAGCAACATTTCCATTTATCTTAACTGATAATTTCATTACCATTCCTGAACCATCAACAGCAAATTGAGGAACAGTTGTACCAACAATTTCACCAATCTTAAATTTGACTCCATCAGTCTTATCTAGAATATAAACAAGACTACCTTGATTTAGTGCAGAAAACATTATACTATAAGTTGAAGTTTATTATTTTGTTTATCAAATACTATAATGTGAAGACCTGCTGTAAGAGCAGTAAGAGCTTCTCCATTACTTGCCAAAAGAGGAAGAGTACTATTATTAACCATAATTTCAAAACCAGTTGCAGTAGTTGTAGCTGCATTAAAATTAATTACCATAATACCAGCAACTCCCATAGCTCTGAAAGTATGATTAGGCATACTAAAAACAGCATTAGCAGTAGCACTGCCAGCAGTCGTTTGAGTAGCAGCTACTAAAGGTATACCACCACGATTACCAATGAATTTATTATTTAAAGCCATAATATTACCTCCTATAGATTACATCCAAAAACCATTAAGATTACCATTATTATACATACCATACTGATAAGCAACACAATTTGGTACTGCCTGGAATGGCTGATAAGGAACAGTCACAGTCTGAGGTTGAGCGCACTTAATTTCCTGAACAGCAGCAGCAATAGGATTAACAGCAGCAGCAATTTGCTGAGCAATAACTCCACTCTGATGTTCAGTAGTAAGCTGTGTCTGAAGAGCATTAATCTTATCTTGCATTGCAGCTTTTTCAGTAGCATCAAGTTTTGCAATAACCCTATCACCTACACCATCTATTGATTTCTCAAGATTACAAGTCTGGTCACGAAGTGCATAACCGACATCAGAAAAACCACGAGTAACAACACTTCCTACACCATTAACAGATTCTTTAATAGTATCTGTCTGACGAAGAGTTTCAAGTTGAGATTGATGAGATGTATCACTAATCATAGTCTTCAAATTGCAGCAGCAATTAGCCAACTGTTGAGCAAGAGTCATTGTATTCTGAGTACCAGCATTAAGAAGAGCACCAGTAGAAGAATCAATCTTACAACCAACTTGAGTAATAGCATTGTTTGCTTGAGAAATAGCTGCCTGAATCATATCAACTTTAGTACCAAACATAGTGGCTAATCTCTGAACAGCAGCACCATTACCATTAATAGCTTGCATAATTAAATCTCGTCCATCGTTATTATTAACCATATTAGCAAGAGGACCTAAGCAACCATTGCCATTTCCACCAGCATTACCAAACAAACCACCATTACGCATAAGAGGATAAAGGAAAAACAGAAAGATAATCCACATCCAACCTCCACCATTCATACCTCCATTACTCATCATAAGAAGAGGAAGCAAACTATTAACGTCACTTGTTTGCTTAGTTCCACCATCAGGGAACATAAAAACTTTAGAATCATCCATAATTTAAAAAGTTAAATAATTAATAAATAAATGTACTATACTAGTATTTTGTACATTGCAAATATAAGGATGATTTCTATTATAAACAAAAAGCAGATAAACTAGTTATGTTCTAGTTTATCTGCATGATAAGGTAAGTCATAAAAAGGATTTTAATAATCTCTTTATTTTTCTTTTATTTTCTAAATACACATAGGCTCTACATCTTTATTAAGAAGTGTAGCTTGCGCAGTAGCAAGTCTATAAACTCTAGAAGTTTTTAAATAATTAAAAGCAAGTTTTTCTAAATGTCTAACTGCTTGAACAGTTCTATTAAGAACTTGAGCAGTAGTTGTAACACTAAAACCAGCATGAATCATTTGTTCTACAACCATACATCTAGCCATTACAAGATTTTCAGCACGAGATTTACCAAGAACTTCTTCTCTTGTAATACTTAGAGTTCCATCAAGAGTAGTTATAGCACAACATTTAATAACATTATCTATAACTCTCCATAATTCTTTTTCTTTATCATTCATCATTTATTATTTTATAAAGTTAGTTTATTAAATACAGGTTTATCTCCACTACAATTTGCTATTACAATAGTATTATTTCTAAATCTATACATTTGATTATGGAAAGGATATACAGAAGTTCCAATAATTGTACCATATCTAATAGGATTACCAATAGTTCTTTTTTTACTAATATTCCAATTTTTAAAATAACTATGATTTTTTGAAGCTATAAACATTCCTGCGTTTTCTTCAAACATTATATAATCAGGGTCTGTTATAGTTTCATTTGATATTAATAAATCACTATTAATTTTTACTGTATCTCCTTCAACATATATAGCAGCATTTGAAAGAAGATTTAATATATTAATACGACCACCATCAGTACTCCATACTTCATTTTTATTTGGAGAAATTATTGAACTAAACTTTTCAGCATTAACAGAGCTTTCACCTCCATCTAACATAATAGAAAGTTCACCTTTACCATCTTCTGTTCGTTTAAGTCTTATTTTACCTCCAGAACCTTCTTCATTATAATTACCTGTAACATCTAATGTAGTATTACCATTATCAGTATCATAATTTGAATAAATATTTCCATTTTGAGAAGGTAAATAAGTATTTGGAATATTATCTAAAGCTTTTTTATCTTCATGAGACATACAGCCATCCTTAGTTGCTGTAGCATTATCAATAACTGCCATTCTACCAGCTACACCAGGCTTAGCATAACGCATAAGTAAAGTAACACCTTCGTCAAAACCATCTCCTGTGGCTTGACTAATTTCTATATTATTAAGAGCTTCATCTTTTTCAGCATATATATTAGGAATATCATCTAGTTTAGTTTTATCAGCAGGAGTCATAAGTCCTGCAAGTTCTTTAGTAACTCCAGAAATTGTAAATGAATCATGAGCACCATCAATATTAAGTATATTTACAATATAAGCATCAAATTGAGGACTAGCAGAAATGTAACTTACCAATTTACTTGTAGTACTACCATCACCTAAAAGAATTTGATTATTATTGCCATTACGAAGTTTAAATTTAGAAGCAGTAAATGTATCATTATAATCAGAATAAATAGGTTCAGTAGCTGATAAGCTACTTATATTAGATATATTAATATTATCTCCTTTTATAAAAATATTATTTACAAATGAAGTAATACTAAATATATTTCTTGCATCTTTCTTACTCCAAATATAAACACTACCATTAGGATTTATAGTAAGACTATATTCGCTATATTTATCAGTAACAACAATATGTTTATTGACTTCACCTCCTTCACTTTTAGAAAGTTTGTCATTAAGTGCATTTAAAAGACCTTCTATATTATTAATTCCTATCTTAGGTAGAAAATCTACAAATCCTTTAATAGTCTTTTCTTTCAGTTGTTTTATTTTCATGTTATCTAATATTTTAAATTGTTCTACAAACGATTAAAATTATTCAGTTGATATTTTATATCACTAATAAAATTAATGCTAACAGACCACCAATGAACGCACCATAGGTATCAAATTTTAAATCATTGACATCAAACAAACCATTCCTAAAGAAATCAATAACTTCTTTACCAATACCTATAACAATAGGAGTAATAATACCTATAGCAGCAGCAACAATAGCATTACGATTAAATAATTGTGCATCATAAGTTGCAACATTCTCTGCAATAATTATACAAACCAATAAATGAATAAATTTATCAGTACCAACTTTATTTACTAAATCATTAATTTTAAACATAACATTATTCGTTATCTTGTTCAACATAAATTTTACCATTATATTTATTTGCTTGATAATTGTCATAAGCTTCTTTATTTTCTTTATCAAGACTTAAACTTACAACATTATCTTCAATAACTCCATCAGCTTTAGCTTTACCATCAGGAGTAATAGTATATTTAAAATTACTATCATTTACTATAATACTATTTGATTTATTATAAGCATCTATTTGTTTAGAAACATAATCTATAAATAGCTTTGCTTCATCTTCTCTTCCTTCAGTATGAGCAGCACAAGCAGACTGAAATATATTCCAACAATTAAATACAATACTACCATTACCTTTGCAACCATAATTACAATCATCAAGAATAGCTTTACCTCCATTAGCTACAAGACTAAGTAATTTACGATAAACAGGAATCCATTTAGTAGGAATAGTAAGATATACAACTTCAACATCTATATTAGTACCTGCATCATATTCATCATTCTCGACATAAACTTCATTATATGGAGAATTAACTGCATTAAGTGTAGAAGCATCCATCCCTTCTACGGGGGGGTTATTTATATTATCATTCATATTATTACATTAAATATTAATCACTACATCACTTAAATTATTAACTTCTCTATCTGTAAGAAGTGTAATATTTTCATAGCAATGTTTAACCATTTGAATCACACTAAGTTTTAGAACTTTACTTGTATTAACTAAATAACCTTGAGAAGACAAAGCATTTATAGTCTTAACTATATTAACTTCAATCTTCTCAAGGTTACTTTGAGATTTCTTTATAGCTAAATCATTATTCATAAGAACATCTTATTAATGATTAAAAACTTTATTATTTACAAAAACAGAATGTTCATCTGCAATAATATCAAGACGATTACTAAGTTGACTAATTCTAATTAAAGCATCTTGACCATTATAAATTATATCTAAACATTCTTTAGTTATATCATCTATCCATTCATCTTTAAGTTTGGTAGAAACATTAACTCCATTTATTTCATAAGCTGAAAAAACATTATATAGTTTGTAATATTCAGTACTTACTAATCTAAAAACATTTTGTTTTATTAAGTCTTTATTAGCATCAATATTATTGTGAATTATAATACTATTACAAATATTAATTACATTAACTTTAAAACTATCAAAACCTAATACAATAACGTTTTTTATCTTAGCTTGTTCTTTACTTTCAGCATCTTGGAAAGCTTTATCTAAAACTCCATTAAGTTTAACTACATTTTCACTAACTTGTTTAATAGCAGAAGCCATTTCAATAATAGGCTTATTTCTGTCTTTAGCTTTAAATAAATCAACTAGTTTAACTATAAGAGTGTAAACTATATAAATTCCACTACTTATTAAAACCGTAATATAAGATGAATCTTTAATAGCATCATTAACTACTTGATTAACTCCATTAAAGTCACCCATGGTATTTACATAAATAAATAAATACAGCTCCCCCGTAGAAGAGCTGCATTATTGGTTTTATATTACGCCTTATCAACTACAAAGATAGCTGGAATAGCAGCACTATAATCTGCATTTTCTGTAGCATTAGCAAGTGTAGAATCATCACCCTTAGTACGACCTACAGCAATAATAACATCTTGCCATATTGCCTCATCACGAGTACGAGAAGCTTTTCGACCATACTTGTAATGAATAGTATAAATGTCATACCAATCATCACTTAATTCCATAGGATAACCTGGATAGATAGTAGCACCATCAGCATAAGTATTGTCAAAACCACGATTTTGAGCACAAACAGAAGCAAGATTCTTAACATAATTCTTGTCACCAACTGGAGCTTGAGCTTGAGTTTGTTCGCCAAGTGTAACCAAACCATAAGCATCATCTACAGCTTCAAAATCCCAATCTTGATAATCTTTACCTTCAATCTTAACTTTAGCACCTGTAATAGTAACTGTGATATTCAAATCGCCACTACCAGCCATATTTTGAAGTTGCTCACCAAGAGACTTAGCAAGTTGTTCAGCAGTTGTAACTTTACCTTGACGATAAGTCTCAGTAACAGTCCAAAGATTACGTTCATGGAAAACTACACCTTTCTTCTGAAGTTCAAGACTATAATTAAGTCCTTTTTCAGGAATAGGAAGAGTAATTTCACGACTAAACTTTACACCAGCTTTAGGGGTAGCTTTTGTTACAGTATGAGTAAGTGCATCAATTACACCAGTAATAACTTGACTATTTTCTCCACGACCATAAATAAAGAAAATATCATCTTCTTTCATTTCAGCCTTACCTGTACCAACCTTAGCATCTTTACCAATAAGAGTAGGAATTCTATTATCACCACTACCAGCCATTTGAGTAAAAGCCATTTGACCAGCTAAAAGCTTAGTACCATCAGTAGCTACTGTAGCCTCAGTAGGATAAGCAGTACCACTAGGTATAATAAAAAGTTGTTTCATAATTATTTAAATTTTAACGATTACTATTATCATTATCGCTTTGACGATAATTGTTTCTTAAATTCTCCCTTTGTTGAGCTTCTTGGGCTTGTTGAGTAACAGCTATACTTCCAGTTACAGCAGTCCTATAAAGTTCTACAGCGTGTTTAACAATATCAACATGAAGATATTCAGGAAGGTCACAATCAACACTTGTTCCACCAACATCATCTAAGAATTTAACTACAGCAGGTTTAGCTATATAAGATAATCTTAGTTTGTTAGGTTTTAAACCTTTAAAAGTGTAATTAGATTTATTTCCTCCAGCATCTGCTTTATCTATATAAAGTTCAATATTATTATCATGTATTGTAGCTACAGGACTTCTAAGTGTAGGATGAAGTATAAAATCATTTACTACATCTGCCAAATACATATCATCAATTATACGAATTGGAAAAATATTAGTAGTAAATTGATTTTTAGTATCAATGTAATCAAGACTTAAATCTACAATATAAATATATTGAATAGCAGTTTCTTTAACCTTATCGTTTAAATAAGTTCCAGCACTTTTAAATCCTAATAAAGGCAATTCATAACTTATAATATAAGAAGTTTTAGAATCACCAAAAGTAACAGTACCATTCCATACTTTATAAAGAGATTTAAGAGCATTGACTTGATTAAGCTTAGAATTATCAGTTATAACTCTATCATTAGTAATACCAATATTTTGAGTTACAATCTGATTAATAGTATCATTGATACTATTGTTAATCAACAAATCAATTTGTTCAGGGAGAATTGCACGGACATTCTGCATACCCATTTGTTGTGAGTATTGTCTGAACATCACGTGCATTTCTTGTATAGTCATAACTTATATTATTTAAATAAGTTTCATTTTATTTTCAAGTTGTGTTTTGAAGGCAGCATTATTTGGATTATTGAAATAAGCTACAGCAGCATTCATATTCTCACCAATAAACTGACCATCAGGAGTAGAAATCTGTTGATTAAGTTCTGAACGAACAAGTTCTCCCCTAGCAACACAAAGTTCTACAAAACACTTAACTTGAATATTTTTATCTTCAACAAAAGAGTTAAATTTATTTGGGTCTTCATTAACAAAGTTAATAAGTTCTTGTTCACGTACAGAAACATCATTAGCAAGACCAATAGCAATATTTCTATGTTTGTATGTAAGATATGCAACATAAATTGCAGTCATCTTATCAGGAGAAGCATTTGCTTCAATAAAGTTGGTCATAGCTTTCTTACGAGAAATAAGAAGTTTCTTCTGACGTTCTTTCTCCTTAGCAACATCTTTAATATAAAAACGAAGATTAGGATTACCGCCGATAAAGCTAATATCTTTAGCTACTTCACCATAAAGAAGACAATGACGATATGCAATATATTCAGCATAATTTATTGGATAACCATATTTATACTTTGTAGCTTCAATACGATTAATTTCGTCATTGCGAAGAGAAGCATCTTTTTCAGTTTTATTTGAATTATTGTACTTAGCTTCAACAGCATCAAGCTTGCTCTTAATGTCTAAATAATCCTTTTTATGATGATAAACAAAAGAAGCATCAAGTTCTTTTTGACCATCAACTACAATTTGAATATTACTTAAATAACGTTTAACTGTAGTAATAAAATCAGGATTGTTAGCTGACATACCAACAAGTTCAGGATAATAAGCTTCTACTTCACCTTTATTAGCAATAAGTTTAAGAGTAGAATTTATTGAACTACCAATTACAGTTTTTGGTTTACCGATAGCTAAACTATTAATAGCTCGATAAGCAGAAACTCTAGCAATAGAAGCAATTATTACTTTCTTAACTTCTGTATATTCCTCATCAAGCTCAGCAGCTTTATCTGTTTTAACATCAGTCTTAGTGTCAGCTTTAGGAGCTTCATTAGTAGAAGACTCTTTACTATTTTGTTGACTATTAGTAGGTATATTAACTTTAATATCAGTCATAGCTTTTATATTTATAAGTTTAATCAAGATTACACTTTAAATGGAAGAACTTAGTAGCCTTATCTACTTGAAGACCATAAGAATCCTTAACCTCATAACGAGATGCATCTATATCACTTGCAAAACTATTTGTAGGAACAGCACCCCAAGAAGCAGGAATTGGAGAAAGACCTTTAATTACACCAACAATATGCTCTTGACCCTTCATACGAACCTTACGAACATTTTGATGTCCATCATAAGAAGAAAGGTCAACCATAAATGCTTGGTGAGAACTAATAGGAAGACCTGTACGAGGATGAACACGACCATTAGCCTTATCATTCTCAGCCATAGTACCCTTAGTAAGGAATGACATATTTTTCAAAGTAACAATATGACCATCTACAGTCTTATACTTGCGGAAGTACTTACCATAAGTCAAATCACCACCTTCTTCACCAATCATCTTATCACCAAGAGGAGTAAGGAAACCACTATTCTTAGCATCATTCTTAATAGCTCTATCAAAGTCCTCAAAGAAACCCTTACCGCAAAGAAGAACTACATTCATATTACCAGTATCAGTATCTGTGTCAAGAACATCACCAATAGTACGAGAAATCTTATTCAAAGTAAGTTCCACACCATAAGTATCATAATTAGATTCATCACAAATCTGTTGCATACCAGCAGTATGAGGAATAGGTTGACCATTATCTTCATCTACAAGAGTAATCTCACCATTAACACTCTTATTGTACTCAGCAAACCAAAGACGCTCTTCATTAACTACACGTTGCTGAAGCTCAAATTGACGCATCTCTTCGTTAATCCAAAGATTAGTAGTACCACCAGTCTTAGTTTTAAATTCATAAGTAACAATAGTATTAGCAAGATTACCAGCAATTTCCTTAGAGAATCTATGGAACTCAAGTTGACTAGTCATCTTACCAGGTCCTATAACATTAGTTCTATTACCCTTAGAATAACTTTGTGGAATAGTAGGAGCAGTCATAGACCAATACTTTCCTACTTCAAGATTCTTCTCATTAACAAAAGCATTAGGGTCTGGAGTAGTAAGACGGAGACGATAAAGATAACCACCATGAGTACCAGCTCCAAGGTCTTTCATAATACGAACTTGAGTTTTACCATCAGGAGCAATCAAACCATATTGCTCAATAAACCAATGAGTTTTAAACTCAACTTCAAAAGTTACACCACCTTTACCGACATTAGTTCTATTAGCAACCGAAAGAACAGAATCATTAAACTTCATACGACCCATAGTCTTCCAAGTCCAATCAACAGTCTTAATGTCAACAACACCTGCTGAACCTTGACCCTCAGTTAGGAAATTAAGAGGAAATCTATCATCATCCATACCAAAAGTATAGGTAAGAGTAGAATTAATTTCAGAAGGTTTACTAAGCATAAGATGAGCAATAGTTTCTTCATTAGAATAACCTCTATCGTCATAATTACCACGTTGTACTTCTCTTAACGCATACATAATTAATAAATTTATTTGTTAAACAATAATTAAAACACTAGACTATCTACATCTATTGTTTTGTTAGCATTTGCTGGTTTAGTAATTACAACAGTTTTACGACCATCAGTTTCTTTAGCTTTAAGTTTTAGAGTTTTAACTTCTTTTTCTCTAACAGCCATATCAACAAGGTCTTTATAACTTCCTCCTGTAAAAGTCAGCCATGCAGCAATAAGTTGTTCATTAATATTATCATCTGCTGTCTTAGACTTCAAGTCTTTTTGATAAGCAGTTGTATAATTTCCATCTTCGTCTTCTGTAGTTCTATAAATATAATTGAAGAAATCATCAATAGTAGTAGTAATCTTTTGACCATTTACTTCACGAACGAAAGATTCAGGAAGTTGATATTCACCAATCTTATGAGAATTAAGTTTTGTATGAACATTCTCCCAATAAGCATTAGTAGCTTCTTCTTCCTCTTTACGTTGAGCTTCTGCTTGACGAGCATATTCTTCATTACGTTGTTTGTCAGCATTTTGAAGATTTTGGAGCTGTAGTTTAGCTTCATCATAAAGTCCACCACCATCTTTCAAATACTTAATGTAATTATCATTAAGTGTAGTATTACCAAATTCTTTAGCAGCAGCTTTAATAATAGCAATTTGTTGTTCTTCATTGTTGGCATCAAGTTTAATACCGCTTCTATCAGGTATTTCTCCAAAACCTTTAGGAGAACCATTAACAGCTAAATAATTAGCAAATTGGGCAAGAATAGGATTATCGTTAAATACTTTATTTACAGCAGCTTGTTGAAGCTCATTAGAACGAAGAGCAATAACATTATCTATATAAGATTTAACTCCTTCTACATCATTTGTAAATTCAATAGGTTGACCTTTTTCATCAACAATTTCTTCACCAATAGCTTTTTGAATAGAAGCGATAGATAATTCTTTATCTTCAGGATTTTGATTATCTACATTAAAAGTTTTGAGCCATTCTTGAACATCCTTAGCTTCTTTAAAAATCTTACCATCAGCATCTACAACATTTCCATCTTTATCGACAGTATAAGTCACACCGTCTAATTCAATGTTAGTTCCTTCTTCAAGCTCCCCCGTAGAAGGGTTGTTATCTTTTTCACCTTTTCCGTCTTTTCCTTCTCCACCATTGGCTGGAGGTTCTGTACCACCATCAGGATTATCTTTATCCTTATCTTTATCAGGATTGTCGTTATCATTGATGTCTTTTCCTTTACCTCCGTTTATATCAGGAGAATCTTGAGGATTTGAAGGAGGAGGTGTAGTTCCACCACCATTACCAGCAAAGTCTATGTCGTCAACAGGACCTTGAAGTCTTTTATGTTGACTAAAACCTAAAGTATTACGAAATACAAACATAATAAAAACTTTTAATTAATTAATCAAATTAGTCTAACAATCGCTAGTGCTGCAAATGTAATAGCTTTGTTTTAATTATGATATCCATAAGTACTTATTTAATATTTATTATTATTTTGATTAGCGTTTATATAATGAACGGATGAAACCTATTACTGACCTTGAGTTTCAGCTTCTTCTTTAGCTTGAGCAATATTTGTGGCATCAATTCTTCATTAAATTCATTACTTCTCATTGGGACAAATATTGCCATAGATATGTTTTATTTTGTTTCTAATTGATTTATTATTGATAAATGAATAACTATATTGATTTTGATACATAATCAATTAGAAACAAATTTAAAATATTAAATAACATATTATGACATAAAAGAAAAGGCTCATCATATAGATGAACCTTAACTTTATTACTTGTCATATTTGTTTTTATTTGTTCTAGCAATCTTCAAATCATTCTTCATTTGTTCTCGTTTTATTTGTCTATCGGCAGCAGCATTATAACTATCTACAGCAAGTTTTTCTCTTTCAAGTTGAACTTTAGATTGTTCTATAGCACGTTTAGTTTCTTCTTGAAGTCTTGTAAGACTAGCAGTTGCAAACTCATCATTATTTGGATTTTGGTCTCCAAGTAAAGCTATATCACCTTTAGCATATTCAAGTTGTAAATCGTATTGTGCTTTAAGTGCAAGAGTTTGTCTATCTTGTTCACCTTTGGCTTGAATTTCAGCTAACTTCATTTGATTAGCTTGTTCTTGAATTTGTTGGTCAACTTGTTTCATCTGCTCTTCATGTTTACGCTTAATTTCAGTAAACTGTTTAATAGAATCAGATATAGCTGAAACATTGTCACCAGTTATAGCTGAAAGAGCAGCTTCCAAATCTCCATTTTGTGCAGCACTAAATGCCCATTGTTTAAGTTGTTGAACTTTATCTATTTCTTTAGCAGTATTACGAACTGTAACTGAGTAATCAGAACAAATAAAACTATTAACATCAAGACTAAGATAATGTCGTTTACCATTAACTTTGTCATTATAAGCTACATCAAGTCCATCAATAAATGCTAATTTAGCATAATCAATATCTCTATCATAATCTTTACGTCTAAATTCATCAAACATTTGGAATATAATAATAGAACCTGTAGATGATTGACTAATAGCGTTTTGAGTAGTTGTAGCACCAGCAGATTGAGCAATTTGTCCATATCGTTGAGCATTCATATCAACAAGTTCACGAGCTTCAAGTTTAATTTGTTCTTTAAGATTGGTAAGCTCTGTAATATATTGACCCATATTAGCATTAAGCATACGAACTTGTTGCATCTTAACACCTCCTGCATCATCTTCATCATCTACTAGCAAAGTACCATCAGCAGCCATTTTATAAATAACATCCTCAGCATCATTTACTATTAATGATTTAGGTAACATAAGAATCATCATCTTATTCTTTGCTATAACCATTTCTTGATGATAAGCAATAATATTTCTAAGAACTTGGAAAGGAGTTATTATACTTATAATACTAAATTTACCCATATAAGGAATTACTTCCATAATACCATTATAAGGTAATTTACCTTTACGTTGATATGCTATAGGTCTAGCTTTAATAGGATAAATACCTGTGTAACGAGTACCAATTCTATATCCTTCATAAACTTGTTGTTCCCAAACCCATTCAATATTAACATCTCCAGCTTGAGGATTTAATTGATAATCTTCTTCTACAACTCTTTGGTCTTGCATACCTATTTCATTAATAAAAGTAAGAATACCTCTTTTAGCAAAACCTTTCCAAACTACATGCCAAACTTCATAAAGATTACTATTTTTTTCATAAGGAGAAAGATTATTTTGTTTAAAGAAATTTCTTTCATCTTTAGAAAACTTATCACAAACATTACTATAAGCTTCATAAAATTCTTTATAAGTCAAAGTTCTTCCATGAGAGGAATCTCTATAATTAGAATAATAATTTTCTAGATAAGTTTTATCTTTATCTGTCAAATCATCATCAAACATATCTATTATTTGATTATAAGACATCATAAGTTTACGAGCAAACATATCATGGTCTTCTATAAACATATTATTATTTGGAATAGGATATGCTTCTAAAACAGGAACTGACTCTTTATATATTTTATGATTACGAATTTCAGAATAACTATAACATTCTCCAAGAGAACAATAATTAAAGAAATTAGTAAGATAAATAACAACATCATCAGTCATATCTTTAACATAATCAAGAATATCTTGACCTTGCTTACTTTCTTTATCTATATAATCTCTATTAAAATTATTAATAAATTCTTCAGCATCAGGCATAGCATTTTGTGGGTCAACACTATCAGGACTTTGACCTTGTTGTTGAGCTTGTTGAACTAATTGTTGATACCTCTTTTGAAATTCTTGTTGAAAAGCTTGTTCAGCAGCTTCTGTTATTTTCTTTTTTAAAGCAGCATCTCTATTTATAACAATATTTGGATTGTTAGCTCCAACTATAAATTGGTGATTACCCTTAAAATATTCACCAATATAACGTCTAACAATATCAGACATTATATCATAATTACGAAGTGTAGCAGGAAAATGTTTATATTTTTCCTGACTAGCATTATAAGGATTTAAAGTTTTCTTATAAAATTCGTTAGGTATGTCACCATGAAGTACACGAAGTTTAATCTCATCATCACTTCTATCATTCATACTTTGACCAAGACTAATAATATAATCTATACTATTAGCATACCATTTAGGTTTGGCTTTTTCTTCTCCACTAACTTTTTGTTGCGGAAATTGAAAATCAGTTCTAATATCAATCATAACATTATTAATTTAATTAATACCACGCTCTAGATAATATATCATCTTTATAATTATTTTCAGTAGCTTTCTTTCTATGAGAAAGTTCTTTAGCTGCTTGAACATCATTAAGTCGCCATTGAAGAGCGCGAATAATCATTTCTGAAACTCTATCGAAATTACCTTTACTATTCCATTTTTTAAGTTCAAGAATAGTTTGATAATCATATATTGTTTGAAATACATATATAGGTTGACCAAGAGCATTTTTACCAACTTCACTATATAACATTTCTTTAAGTAAACGAAGACCTTCAAGAACTTTAGTACCAACTCCAGCTTGACCAGCACCACCACCCATATTAATTCCATAAGTAGCAGAAGCTTTAGCTTTAACTGAATTATCCCATAATTCTACTGGGTCTTTCATTAAGTACTTTAATGCTTTCCATTTAGTAAAGTTTCTAACAGTCTCACCTCGGTTTACCTCGACACCTGTAGTTCCAATACAATTATAATAACGAGCCATTAAATAACATATCCAATCAGCTTCTTCAAGTTTATCAGGACGACCATAATAAGCACATACTAATTTAGTTTTAAATCCATTATATTGTGTAGGATTTTCCCAAACTTTTATACTATTATGAGAATGTTTATTCGTAATAGCATCCTTTTCTTTATCTACACCTACTGGGTCATAACTTATAGAATATTGTCCTACGGGTATTCCAATACCAGGAACTCTAATAGGATTAAACCATTTACGAATACAACCATGAGGATGTTCATGAGATTTACGAGGAACTCCTTCTATCCAATCATAATAATCTACATTAAGTTTACCACCTTCTTTACGAATACGTTCATTACTTTTAAAAACAACATTATTTTCTTCTTCAACAAATTTACCATCAGTATAAAAATGATAAGTATTATCATTCTTCAATGTTTCTTCCCAAAGAAGAAGTTTTTCAGAAGTAAATATATTCTCAGTAGTAGAACTAAATGATTCACTAGGCATATTAGCATATTGACCTAGATAATTAATATAATCAGCAAAAGACTTACTATTATCTTTCTTTTCTTTACGTTCTTTGTATGCAATTCTAAGACCTATATCTATATTGGAATTACCATCTTTATCCATCGCATACATATCACCAATCTGACCTTGAAGACCCCAACAATAAGGTTTAAAATATCCACAAACTTCGTTACGAGAATCTTTATCCCAAACATTCTCAAAAGCCATAAACTTAAACTTTTTAGGATTATAGAAGTTTCTTTCAAATACTTGCATATTACCACTAGTAGCAGTACCCCAAGCAAAAAGATTACCTGTGACATAACTACCAGTACGCATAGCAGGTTCAGTAACATTCATATAATCATCGAAGTTTTCCATTGTAGAAACCTCCTCAGTCTTTACACTAATAGCATCCTTACCAATAGCACAATCAGGATTATTATTAGCAGAAGCACTAAATAAAGCACTATTCCAAGATTTAGGACTAACATCTCCATTAGGAAGTTTAAAACCAAGAGTAAAATTTTCATCAGAACGAATTAATATACCTCTTTTAAAAAAAGTATTATTCTCATAAAAATAAAGATTTTTAATTGTAAAATCAGTAAGACTTCCACGTTTAGTAAGATATTTACTATCAGCCGCAACATGAATACAAACTTTATTAGGTTGAAGATTTATTTTATTAGCACTATGACTAGCCATAATATAAGAAAAACCTCCACGTCTAGTTTTATCTATAAGAAGATGTAAACCATTAAGTTCTACAAACTCTATAATAGCAAAAGTCCAAAACTGAGCATCAATAAACTTAGGAAAATCTAGTTTCTTTTTAGCAACAGAACCTCTATCAGTATGAATAATAGTTTTTTCGTCAAGTTGTTCAATTATAATATAATTTAGATAATTATACATATCTCCGCTAATATGTAATTGACGAACTTCTCCATTTCTCATAAAACATGGAGCTTCATATCCATGACTTCTTCTATATTCTTCACGTTTACGAAGTTGTCTATGAGGAATAGAATCTTCTTTATAAAAAGTATATTTACCATTAGCATTATAAAAGTCAGCCATTTCATGTAGGAGATAAGTATTAACAAACCTATCTCCTACTTCAATATCCATTAAAAAACCTCCACTTTCTCCTACAAGAAATAAATCATTAGGGTCGTTATATCCAAGGTCTTTAGCTCTTTTATATTGAGATTTATCTTCAAGTATATATTGACGAAAAGGATATTCATCTATATATTTTTCAATATGAAGTTTTTCTTCTTCCATAGTTACTTGATTAATGAAACAATAAGGAGTAGTATGCTGCCAATAGCAACACCTACTCCAATATTACGTTGTTTCTTTATTTTCTTGCATGACCTATCCAGTATCAAATATCTTTGTCTAGCTTGTTCTGCAAGTACACTATCATTTGCAATAATTCGTCTAAGTTTTTTATTAATATCTTTTTCATAATCTAATTGTATAAGTTTAATATTTGCTTTACGTAAATCATTAATAGCAACTTTAACGCTATCATCTGTAAACCCCCCCGTAGAAGAGTATATTGTTTGACCTCTACTTGATAAGCTTGTAGAATAGCTTAATAGTACTATCATTATCAAGTGTTTTAACTTCAATAACTTTTGCATTTTTAATACTATCTAATTGTTTAACTTCAAGTTTAATACTATCATTTTGTTTTTGTAGTTCAACACCAGTTTCTATAATGTTGTTATTTTTTCTATGATAATAACTTCCAATAATTATAGAAGCAATAACAACAAATGTGAAAACAAAAAGTATAACACAAGCTCTATTTGATTCATCAGAAAAACTATACATTATAAATCCTCCTCATTAATTAATGTATAAGTATAACGAGCACCCATACCTTGACTAAATTGATAATGAGCAAGTTTCATAAGTTTATCAAAATTTACTTTACGCTTTAAAACTTGACAACCAGCAGACCAACCATTTACTATAGTAGAATCATCTCCAGCTTTATGAATATTGATTCCAAAATTTCCTTCTTCAATAGTTCTAGGATTTAAGTCATAAACATTATCTTTATTGTTATCTCTATATACTTTAAGAGGTTTACATTGAACTAAAGCTTCATATTTACCTTTATGATAACCAATCATCCAAGAACTTCTATATTGACCAGGAACTAAAACAGCACAACCTTTAGTTGACATAGGTTTAGTCATAGAACTAAGTCCAGGGTCAGTAGTAGCTGGAAATACATCTCTAGTTTTAATACCATACATATCTACATATTCAACTACTATATAATCATCAAATTGATTTGTAACTTTAGTACCTGCTCTACGAATACCAATAATATTAAGATTATATTTACCATTAGTAAAATAAACATAGCCTTTATTTACTAGTATTTTACTAAAATCAGCACTCTTAATTTTTTCAAGAAGTTTATCCATATTAATCAAAATTTATTTCTGTTTGTCTATTAAGAAGTCCTTTACTATTTAAATAAATACGTCTATCTTGAAACATAGCATCAATCATATTTCTAATATATTGTATATGATACCAATTAACTGTTTCTTCACCATCTTTATCTATTTCATAAAGTCCTTTTTCATCACGATAAGGCATTCCATATTTATTAAGTTTAAAAGGTGTACCTATATGACAAAGTCCACAACCAACACAAGGAATACCTAAAATTAGTTCTACCATTCTAGCATAAGTAGAAAGTTGTATTGTATAATGACTACCATTACATTCTGGAAGTGTATTAAAAGGAGGAAGCATCTTTTCATCTTTATCAACCCATTGATTTGTAAGTTGAATAGGTTTAGAAGTTTTATCCTTTTTATAATATCCACTTGTAAAATGAAGACCATCTTTATTTGTTTTCCAATCTAGAATTACAAACTTATCAGGTCTAATAGCCAAAACATCAATAGTTCCACTAAGTAGAAGTTCAGGTAAAAAGACACCTATTTCTGAATAAATAGTATAGCCGCCTTTAATATAATAATCAAAAACATCATATATTTTTTGATACTTATTATTAGTAGCTTCTTTAAATCCATCAATATCAAGAGGAATAGCCTTAAGGTTTGGAATATCTGCAACAGTAATACATCTGCCAGTTTCAACTTTAGTTAAATATTGAATAGCATTTTTAAACATACTATTACCTTTAATTCCATCTTCAAGACCATTATGAGTTTTACTTCCTCTATTACAAGCTTCTGTTGTAATATCTTTCCAACGTTTCTCAAGTTCTTTTTCACTTATTCCAAGTTCTTGAGCTTTTTTATGAAGCCAATATTTTTTATCAAACTTAGGCGCATAATCTCCTATTATAGTAGTAACAGAAGTATATTCGTTTCCATAAGTATCATTATATTTATGACCTTCTTCTTGGAAATAAAGGAAATTATCATTATAAATACTATTCATAAGCAAAGTTTAATATTCACTAGCATCCATACTAGAAGAAACAGTATTACCACCTCTAGCTATTTCAGTTTCTTTTTCATATAGAAGATTTTGTTTAGCTTCTTCAAGTTTCTTCATTATAGTAGGAAGTTCTCCAGCTTTTTTATTAACAGCATCTACTAAAGCAAGAATTTCTCCCATACTAGCAATATTTATTTCTTCTTTTTTAGATAGCTTAGTATTAAGAATATCATTCATAGCAGTAATAGCAACATTAATATTATGAAGACCTTTAAGAATATTCTCAACAACTCTTCCAGCTTCAGTTATGTTTTGTTCATAATACTTTTTTATTATTTTAAGTACTAACATATCAGGAGCTTCAACTTTAACTCCAGCTTGTTCACAAGCCATTTTAAGAGCTTCTCTATCACTAAGACCTGCTTGTTTAGCAGGAGATTTAGGGTCGCCTAAATAATAAATTATAATACAATCTTTAATGTATCTAGATTTATCATTAGTTTTATCTCTTTCATATAGTTTCCTAACATCAGCATCTAATAGTTGTCTAACATTAGGAGCAGCAGGCATACCATTATCGTCTATGGTAATAAGTTTATCTATAATAAGTTTATCATTAACCATAACATTAATATTAAGTATTATCACCAACTACTTCCATATTAGCAAGACTAAATAATATAACTTTAGCAAAGTTTTCACCATTATTAGCTACAAGTTCTTTATAAACTTTTCGATTATGATTAGCATAAATACTAACAATATAATTAAAGTATCTAGACTTCTTCATCTTAGTCTTACCTTCAATAACTAAAGACTTCTTAAACAATATATATTTCTCATCATCTAATTTTTCTTTAGCTTCATTAAGTAATTCTTTATTTTCTCTTAGAATCTTTCCTCCATCATTTAATCTAACAGAACCTATGTAAGGAAGACCGGTCCATTTACCTTCATTAATATATTGACAAGCATCTATTTCACATTGAGTTATAAGTTCTAAAGCTATTTCTTTATCAATAATGTTTTCATCTATACAATCAAGAATATCTTGTTTTCTTACAACTCTAACATCATAACCATTAGGAAACTTTCTTATTTCTGTACCATCAGGTTTAATCATAATTTTATAAGCATTACCGTTTGGAGCTTCAGCCGTTGTTCCAACGGCTTCATCTCCGCACTGATTAGTCACTATAGCCTCCCCGTAGAGAGGTTGATAAATTAGTCTTAATTACTTTCTACTTCTTCTCTAAAGTAATAATCTATTACAGGTTTACTATCATTACTAATAGCAGCATGAATAGCATTATTGGGAATGATTTTAAATTCAACAAAATAAGTAGGTTTGTCTATAGACATACAATCATTATAAAGACTTTTGTTACTAGTAGCAAGTTTAGCTAAGAATGTAGCACTAAGACTATTGTATTTAGGAGCTACATGATAACCTAAAGCTAAATCACTACCTGAAACATTAAGCAAAGTTCCAACCTTTATATTATTAATAAATTCTGAATCTTTGTCAATACCTTGTTTTATCATGACTGAAACACCTTGAACATTACTTGCTTTATTTTGTTTTAGACTACTAATAATTACTGTAGGACGCTCTTTAAATAATACAGCCACAAGACTATAATAAGGAGCAACTTCTACATTAGCAACAAGACTTTTAAGATAATCCATGTTTACTTCATTAAACATAGTAGGAAGATTAAGTACACAATTCTTACCTTGATAATTTACTTTTAAACTTACCATAATTTAATATTTAAAATTAATAACTAGATTAATACTATCATCTTTTATGTTATTTAATATTTTTAAAACACTACTAATCATTATAATGATATAATAGATGTTCGTGTTCATGTTGCAAATATAGATAATTCTAATGATAATACAATGACTAATGCTAATAAAAATAGAATTTAAATGTTAAAATTTGTAAATCGCTTGTAGCTTATATAATATAATGTATATTTGCCTATGCTATCGCTAAAGGTATCGATAAACTAATATTATCGATAATAATGAAGGAGTAGCAAATAGTGAAACTTCCCTTGAAGCTCTTGGTAATCTACATATTACTTAGATGAGGTATCACAATACTGATGGTGGTAATATTGTTAAAGATTATTTGGCTGAGACTGCTAGAGGTTCTTGCTGATTCATTATAATGATGGTGCAGATGCTTGTCTTACTCTAGTGGAGAGATTCTATAAGAAGTAGTTATTAAACGATAACTTATAGATTGCGTAGATGTTTTCCGTAACGCATAAGCAGAAAAACGTAGATGATTATTAAAAGTAAGTATTGATACTTCTTATAATACTCAAAAGACTTATTATGTTTAAAAAGATATTATCATTAACAATAGCGATTGTCGATGCCTTATAGTATAGCAAAGCGGCTGCTAGAGTTCATTCTCTAGTAGCCTTTTTTATTTCTAATACTTAACAAACTATTAATACTAATAATCATAAAGATAATCAAAGAAATAATTATAAAGATAAAGCAAAGAATTAATCATCAAGTCCTTCTACGGGCGGGATTTATAGACATCTAATAC